>Ga0114964_10000470_pt1 | contig 31218 bp, 29 predicted proteins | sample C_131016_MF_Meta_FD_92638 | JGI IMG/M metagenome (GOLD analysis project Ga0114964, IMG submission 92638) | Freshwater microbial communities from Lake Croche, Canada to study carbon cycling - C_131016_MF_MetaG | ecosystem: Environmental > Aquatic > Freshwater > Lake | place: Lake Croche, Canada...
ACCCGCCGGTTCCGGGATCGAGCGGACGGGGATGCTCGACGCCTTTGCCCACGACACCCGCGAGGATCTCCTCGTGCTCGCCATGTTCGAGACGCGCCCCTGGGAGCATGGGGAGCTCCAGCTCTTCCAGCTTCAGGAGAAGTTGAACGCCTACGTCTCCTTCATCCTCGACGGGGAGATGAAGGAAAACTTCCCCCACCTGCTCGGCAAGCCCGTCCGCATCGAGTTGCGCACCTCCCACGAGCCGCCGCAGAGAGCAATGGAGTTTCTGGGTCGCGCCCGTGACCAGCTTGGACTCCAGCAGATCGGCCTCGAAGTCGTGCTGATCGGAGAGCAGACGCCACTTGAAGGGGGATGCTGCGGTGGCGGAGGTTCCACCGGGGGATGTTGTGGAGGCGGGCATTCGCACGCCGAAGAGTATGGAGCCCACGATCCTCCCCATCACCATCACGAAGGTGGCTGTTGCGGAGGGTCATCCGGACAACCCCAAGCTTCCAGTCACGGAGAGTCGCACGGATCCTGCGGCTGCGCCCACTAAGCCCACTTTCTGACCACCATGGAATTCAGCTCCACGACGACACGTCCCCGCAACGTCGACTGGAAGCGGGCATCGGCGATCCTTTACGGCGACTGGGGAACCAGCAAAGCGTATGTCATCGGTCTGGCCTTTGCCGTGGCTGGGTACAGCTCGCCGTGGCTCATCGGTGCGATGTGTCTGCTGACGGCGCTCGTCGGCTTCAACTACATGGCCATCTGCCGGAATTACCCAAACGGCGGCGGCGTCTATGCCAGTGTCAGGCATCGCTCCGAGATCATCTCGATCGTCGGCGCGTTCCTGCTGATCGCGGACTACATCGTGACAGCGGCCGTCAGTGCGCTTTCCGCCTTTCTTTACCTGGGCGTTCCTCACCCCGAATGGTTTGCCGCGGGTTCGATCCTCCTTGTCGGCGCCCTGAATTACTTCGGCCCGAAGCACACCGGTGGAGCGGCTGTGATCGTCGCGGTGCCGACCGCCATCGTCGTCATTCTTCTTGGCATCCTTGCGATTCCGCACTTGGGAGACGCGATGGCACACACCCAGTCGCTGCACGGCGGGTTTTTCCATAATTGGAACGGCTTCGTGGCGATTGTTCTCGCCCTTTCCGGCGTCGAGGCGATCGCCAACTCGACCGGTGTGATGCAACTCAACCCGGGAAGCACCCTTGCGAAGCCGAATGTCTCCAAGACGGCCAACAAGGCCCTGGTGGTCGTGATGATCGAGGTCTGCTTCTTCACCGCCCTGCTCGGCCTTGCGATGGCGGCGTTGCCGGGCATGGTGGTCTCCCACGGGGAGGTGAACGCCCCCGGCGCCGAGGGCGTGCGCGACTACATGCTCCGCTACATGGGTCAGGTCTTTGCGGGGAATGTCTTCGGCTCCGCAGTCGGTGACATTTTCGGCTGGGTGATCAGCATTGTTTTCGGCGTCCTACTCCTGAGCGCCGTCAACACGGCGATCGTGGCGCTCAGCGGCATCTCCTTCCTCATGGCGCGCGACCAGGAGTTGCCACCGCTCTTTTCGAAGCTCAACCCCTTTGGCGTTCCAAACGCCGGTCTTTTCTTCGCCGTGCTTGTTCCGGCGGGCCTGGTCATCGCCGTGAGCGACATGTCCGGACTTGCCGATCTCTACGCCGTCGGCGTGGTGGGCGCGATCGCGGTGAACCTGGGGGCCTCGAGCACGGACTGGAAACTGAATCTCACGCGGCTTGAGCGGGGAATCATGGGCATCACCGCCCTGATCATGATTGCGATCGAGATTTCCCTTTTTGTCGATAAGCCGAACGCCCGGATCTTTGCCTTCACCATTCTTGCCATCGGATTGGTCCTGCGCGGTCTGGCGAAGGAGAGCGCGGAGCGGAAGCGCAAGGTGGCCGATGATGCCGCCATGGAGGCGGCGATTCTTGCCGTGGAAAAAGCGGCGCAGGAGCGTCCCGCTCCCTCCTCGGTGGCGCCTGCCGCCGTTCTGTCGCAACCTACTCCCCTCCACGCCCCTCCACAGCCCGTTGTCCGCACCTATTCGGGCCCCATTCTGACCGCCGTCCGTGGCTTGGGACGCACCCTCGACTTCGCGCTGAAGGAAGCGCAGGAGAACGGCCAACCACTCTACGTCCTCTTTGTGCGCGAGCAGACGGTAGTGGCGCCTGCCGACCGCCGCAGGAAATGGACCGACGACAAGCAGGCCCGTGCGATCTTCGAGTCGCTTCGTGAGAAGGGTCTCGGGGAAACCATCATCCCCTGCTACGCGGTCAGCGACGCCCCGGCTCACACCATCGCCGATCTGGCCTCCACTATCGGAGCCGAGCGTGTCCTGCTGGGAGCTCCCCAACGCAGCACCCTCGTTCACATGCTCCGAGGAAATATCATCCGCGAGGTGGCCGCACTTCTACCCGACGATATTCATCTCCTCGTTTGCGTCTAGTTTAAGGGATTTGGGATTATACTCGGGCATACCCATGTCGCTCGCCCCTAAAGGGGCTGCCAAAGGCAGGCCTACATGCTCCCGCCATTCGCTGGTTTTTTGCGCCCCGCAGCGTTCTGCTGCGCTCGCAGTATAATTATCCTGCTGCGCTTGTAGGCTTTGTGGTGCATCAAACTTTCAAATCCCTGAAAGGATATTACGGATGGCGCTCGAGCGCCTTACTCTCCATCCAATCTTTCAAGTTCTGAGACAGGTATGATTATTTCCTCCTCAACGAGGATAGAAAGCATATCAATGCAAGGATGAGGACGATTAGTGCCCAATTCACCATGATGCCGGTGATCATATGAAACGGATCGGTAGGATTTGACACAGAGATCGGGAAGAATGAGTTGACCAGTAAAAGGCCGGTAAAATTGGGGAGGATGAACAGAAAAGATAAAAGATAGGGAATCGGGCCAGTCGGGAGGGTCTTTGCACCCCAGTAAGCCAGGAGGGAGGCGATCGGAAGCAGCAGCGTAAGCAGAAAAATGCGGCGAAAGGTTTTCATTCCCTGGTGAGCTCGCAGGAGTGGGCGGCGAAGCCAGCTCCAAAGGCGGTGAGCCAGAGGTTGCGGGCTGGAGATTTCAAGGCCTCCTGTAGGGCGACGAGAACGCTCGGGCTGCTAATGTTGCCGTAGAGGCGGAGCACCTCCCGCGTCTCGGTGAGGCGGTGGTCGGGGAGGGTTGCCTCAAGCGCCTCAATGACATCGCGGCCGCCGGTGTGGGCGACGATTTTTTCGGGGTCGCGTGATCGGAGCTCGTAGAGCTCCTTCACGGCTTCCGCGGCAAGGGAAGGCACGGAACGGTGGAGTTGATTCTTGAGTTTTCCGTTGGCATTCACGAAGCGGATCTTCTCACGGTGCTCCGGCTTGTGGAGTGTACGGAAATTCGAGAACAGGAACTGATCGCCCCGATTTTCTGCACGCCAGAGGCAGGCGGCGGCTCCGTCTCCGAAAAGACACAGGCTGATCAGGACTCCCGGATCATCATCCACATAAAATGCCGCCGAGGAGATCTCGACGGCTACCGTGGCGATCAGGGCCCGCGGATTGGCGGCTGCGACTCCGCGGGCTGCCTCCAGCATCGGGAGAGCCGCGCCGCAACCGAGACCAAGGAGGTCCTGGAGAAAGGCGCCGGGCCGCATGCCGAGTTTTTCGGAGACATGGCTGGAAAGACCCGGGCAGAGGTAGCCGGTGCAGGTGCAGATGAGGAGTGCGTCGATTTCAGAGGGTTTGACCCCTGCCTTCTCACACGCCTTTTGCAAAGCCTGAGCGGCAAGACGAGGAGCATGCTCCTCGAAAATCCGGTGCAAGCCCCCGGCATCTTCCGTAAGCACCTCCGCGATACGCCCGGGGGAGAGGCGTCGGGTTTCGATCCCCGAATCCCCGCCGAGGACTTTTTCCACAATCTGACGGGATCGTGGCTTGATGAACTTCATGGCCTCGGAGGAAGAGAGAATCCGAAGGCACTCCTGCTGAGTGTATTCGGATTCTGGGAAAGCGGTCGCGAGGGATTGGAGGTACATGGGGAGAGTTTATGTCAGAGTCTTAACGCAGGAGTTGGTAGAGGGTCCTGTAGGGCAGGAGTTGTGTGGCTGCGGCTATCTCCAGAAGCTTCAGGCCGGGGCGACTTGTCATCACAGGATGGATCAGCGAAGCAAGGCTCATGCGGCGCCGGAAATGCCTCCGCTGGGCCGCTTCACTCCAAGCTGATGCATCGTCCCAAGAGATCTTTCCCTCCGCGTAATCCATGGCTGGTTGGATTGCTTGCTCTGCCGCTTCAAGAGCCATACTCATTCCGTTCCCGGTGAACGGTGGAATCATCAAGGCGGCATCCCCGATGGAGAAAGATGCCGTCGCCGCTCTGCCGAAACGGAATCCCGCCACCCCGCAAAAGCTCTCCGGATCGGGAAGGGCGTCACCGATCCGTTTGGCCAAGCGGTGAAGGCCTCCTGCCCGGAGGCATTCGAGGAGAAGATCGACCCCCTTGCCGGAAGCACTTCCGGAGTGAAAGAGTCCGCAGAGATTCACCGATCCGCCTTCGATCCGCGCGAGTCCGGCATAACCAGAAGTCCCGACATGCATCTCAAGATCATGACTCAGCTCCAATCCCTTCACGTGGCATTTCAGGCCGATCCACGGCGAAGGTTGGCGTACGCGACCCGCAGCCCAGACGACTCCTTCTCCTGGCTGGATGCGGGATTCGGTCACAAGGTTGCCACCAAGGAGCGTGAAGCGTTTCTGTAACCGATTGTCGAGTAGTCGGCGGGAAATTCCCCTCCCGGACACGCCGAGTTCACCCAGTTGTCGCGAATCATTCCGCCAGCAGGAGCTCCTCAGCGGAACGGCGTCATCCAGATCAATCGCGATACCAAGATTCCCGAGTGTCTCATCGGTCACGCCGCTCAGGAACTCTCCGCAGACACGGTGGCGTGGATACCTTCCCGCCTCGTGGAGCGTGACGGGAACACCCCGTTCCCGAAGGGCAATCCCGAGGGAGAGGCCGGCCAATCCACCCCCGGCAATGGTGATGGGACGTTGAACGGGCCTCATTTCCTCATTTCCCTTATTTTCTTGAGGCTATCAGTCGGAGGCTTCCCCGTCCCGATTCGATTTCCTCCACGTCCCATCGATCCCGGTCGAGTCCGAGAAGGGAGGGCAACTCCCCCGTGAGGAAACCGGCTCGGATGCTTGCCGGCATATCGTGGCGGGTCACCTCGCCCGCAAGGGGGAGAGCCATCCGTGCAAGCATCATGGGGAGAGCTTTCCGGAGTGGTTCGCAGAAAACGAGCATCCGGCACTGCTGCAACCTGCCTCCGAGGAAGCGGAGTTGATCAGAATCAAAATGGTGGAGAATCAGATTGCCGGCGCAGACCTCCGCCCAGGCCGAGGATTCATCGGCGCCCCTCGTCTCGAGGAAATCACCCGTGATCCACTGGATGACCGAAGGCAGACCCTCAGGTCGCGCCCTGAGGTCTAGGCCGGTGACTGTAGCCCCGGGAAGCGCATGATGAAGGCGCTTCAGGAGATGGCCCTCGCCCGCTCCGAGTTCGGCAATCCTGCTGGTGCTGGAAGACCGGTGACGGCATTGAGCGGTGATCCAGCGCTCGTTCCCGAGAAAGGCATTGATGAGCCGCAGGTCCATTCTACTACGGATGGCCCGGGGATCAGAGGGATCCATCGCATCGAGCAACTCGGGAACAAGGAGTCGCTGATCCATTGGGGTTTCAGAGCAACTCGTGTCCGAGGACGCTGAGGCAGTAGAGGGCGGCGGTTTCCGCGCGGAGGATCATGGGGCCGAGCGTGACGGGGATGGCACCGGCCTGCAGTGCCATGGCTGATTCCTCCGGAGTGAAATCCCCTTCGGGGCCCACCAGCACGGTGACCAAGGAGTGAGTGGTGGCCTTTGCCAGGGCTTCCTTGATGGAGACGGCGCCCGGTTGTAGGGAAGCGAGCAGGAGAACTCCTTCACGGGGTTGCCTGAGAAATTCCTCCAAGGTGCAGGGAGTGGTGACCACGGGGGTCTGGTTCCGACCGCATTGCTTGCAGGCTTCCAGCGCGATCTGTTGCCAGCGTTCCTGCTTGTGCGATCCCTCCTTCGCGTCGAGGCGGACGACCGTGCGGCGGGTCAGCAGAGGGACGATGGTGGAGGCGCCGAGTTCGACTCCCTTCTGCAAGATCAGATCCATGTTCTTTCCCTTGGGGACGGCCTGAGCCAGCGTGATGGAGCAACGGAGCGGCGGGGTGACCGAGCGCTCTCCGATCCGGACGGTGCAGTGCTTCCGATGGACTCCAGTGAGTTCCGCATCGGCCACGGATCCCTCTCCGTCAAAGAGGGTGACCTTCTCTCCGACCTCCAGACGCAGGACATCGGCGCAGTGATGGGAGTCGACCGGGTCGAGGGTAGGGGATTCCTCCTGCCAGCGCTCGGGGGCTAGATAGAAGCGGTGGATCGACATGAGGAAGAGGGCTTGGTCGGTTAGACTGAGGCTTTCGGGTGCTTTCCGCAAACCCCGAGCCCCATCAAGGGCGGAAAATAGTTGCCTCCCTGCCCGGGAGAATTATGATTTACAACCCTGAAGGTGCCACGGCGCCGAGGTTTAGCGCGGTTAGCTCAGCGGTAGAGCACTACACTGACACTGTAGGGGTCACAGGTTCGAACCCTGTATCGCGCACCACTTTCCCTATCCGAATCATGGCGACCTATCTCTACGAGACGATTCCGGCCAAGGAGGGCGAGAAGCCCGAGACCTTTGAGATTCAGCAGAGCATGAAGGATGCCCCGCTGACGAAACATCCGCAGACTGGTGTCCCCGTGCGACGCGTGATCACCGGGGGATTCGGTTTTGTCACCAAGGGAGGACCTGCTCCCACTCCCCAGCGCCCGCCTTCGGGTGGAGGTTGCGGTTCCGGGTGCGGCTGTCACTGAGGCTGAACCCGCGAGGTTCAGCGGTCGCCGCCCTGCTACTGCTCCGCTGATTTCAGCGCTGCGGCGTCATGCTCAGAGAAGTCGGCGCGACGAAATGCCGGATCATCGGGGAGCATCATCTGGAAGGTCCGGTGCGACTCCCATTGGGCGCGGCCATCCTTGACGCTGAGTCCCAGCACATGACCCCCCTTGGTCTTGTCGTCGCTGAGGAAGTGGAAGTGATAGCCGGGGACGTTGATCCCCTTGATGTAGGGAGGGCAGCGGAAGCCGACAAGGGTGCCGGTGACGTTGGTGTATTCAAAGACGGCCTCGCTCTTCGCCACTTCGGCGAGCGGCCTGTAGGGAGGATGTTGGCGCGAGATGCTCCGGAGCTTCATGACAGGAAACGTCCCGTGAATCCGGATCGACCAGAAGAAGTTGGGTGAACCGAGATACCGGTCGAGCCAAGTCTGAAGGCCTCGGAGCGAGGTGAGCTTCGGCAGGGATGAGGCGTGCTCTCCCTTGAAAAAAGAGACCGTGGCGAAGGAGGTCTTCGCCTTGTCGGGGATGAGGTGCACCTTGCCGTCGCTGGTGATCTGGTAGAAGACCCCATCGATCGCGATCATCTCGCCGTCGAGATGGTTTACGGTGCCGAGTCCGAAGTCGCCGTGGCGCCGCACCTCGGCAAAGGTCGCGGGGCCGTCGTAGATCCCCTGCAGGAGCGCATCGATCGTGGAGAACTGGGAGAGGGTTTCGGCGGAGTGCATGGTGGTGAGTGATGTGAGAAAGAGGCTCCCGAGGAGGAGTGGCAGAGCAACCCGTCGGTGGTTCATAAAATCATTTATGCTTGGTAAAAGACTTCCCGGGCGTCGGCCCAGATCTTCCCCAAGACTGCCGCCTCGGGAAGCGGCTCCTGACATGGGTCGGTTTCGGACCACCAGCGGCGCGTCTCGGGATCGGCGGCCATGCGTGCCATGTCGGCGTCGAAGTCGCGACCCGTGTACTCGAAGTAGGCGAAGAGGTAGGGCTTGCCACCGATCTCCTGCAGGTGGATCGAGTAGTTGCGGATATGGCACTCGCGGATCATCCGGCTCACGCCCGGCCATGGATCGGCGTGCAGGGCCTCGTAACGATCCGCCATTTCCGGCTTGAGCCCGGTGACCGAGGCAAAGCGGCGAATGGAAGAGGGAGGCGCGGAGGGGTTGCTCGGACTCATGCCTCGGAGCCTAGAGGGCTTCGCGATGCGGCAAAAGAAGGAACATCTCAGCCGAAGATCATGGCGCGTTCCGCCGCGTCGATCTCCCGCCACGATCCGGCGGCAAGCGGGCCCAGTCCGAGCTCACCGATATTTCTCCGGATGAGCCGCAGGGTGGGATGGCCGATCGCGGCGGTCATCCGGCGTACCTGCCGGTTTTTTCCCTCGGTGAGCTCCAGCGCGATCCAGCAGTCGGGAACGCTCTTTCGCATACGGATCGGCGGATCGCGCGGCGGCACCTCCGGCTGGGGATCGATCAGCCATGCCTTGCAGGGGCGCGTCGTGTATTCCTGAATTTTCACCCCGCCGGCAAGTGCAGCGAGTGCTTCGGGGGTGGGGATGCGCTCGACCTGGGCCCAGTAGGTGCGGCGATGACCCTGTTCCGGGTCGAGCAGGCGGGTGTTTAGCCCCGCCTCGTCGCTCAAGAGGAGTAACCCCTCCGAATCGGCGTCGAGTCGCCCGATCGGGTAAACCCCCTTCGGGAAACCGAACTCCGCCAGCATCCGGTTGGGGGAGCCGTCCGGCGTGAACTGAGAGAGGACGCCGTAGGGTTTATTGAAGACGAGAATCATGGGGAAGTGAGAACCCTGGACTCAAGAAGGCCGAAAGATGGAGCAAAATAACCCTTAGCACCGTGGTGCCAGAAGTTGCTTCCGGTGTTTGCGGAAGGCGAGAAGCAGAATCCCGCATGTCAGCAGGAGCCAGAGAGGGACTAGTCCGAAGGCGTGGGCCACCCGCTCCTGCGGGGAGGAGCCCGGGACAAGATGCAGCGCGATGGCGAAGAGGAGACTGATGCCGCCATAGGCGAAGTTAAAGGCGAGTCCCTTGAAGGAGAGAACCGTTGCGCGGTGATGGGAGTCGACGAGGGCGTTCAAATAGGTGGAGACGCTGAACCCGATGAGCGTCATGGCCGCTCCGAGCAGGAAGGCGAACACAACACCCGAGTGGAGGGGGTGAAGGGCAACCCCGCCGAGCCCCGTGAGGACGATGGCGCCGATGGTCGCGAAGCTCCTTGCCACACTCCCTGTCGAGACCATCCGGCGCGCCCAAGGGGAGACGAAGAAACCGATTCCCGCCATCGCGGCGCCGAGGAGGCCGAAGAGGATTTCGGGGATTCCAATCAGCCGGAAGTAGGAGCTGCTGAAGGTAAGGAAGAGGCGCACGGCGCACTCCAGCACAAACCCGGCGCAGACCACGAACAGTGCAACGGGGTTGCCGAGCAACCAACGTCCAGCCGCAAGAACAAAGGAAAAGGCTCCTGCAAACGAGGAGGCATGATGGCCCTGAGCATCTTCAAGCGCGTGGGGAAGGCGCCGTGCCGGCTCTCGGAAATTCATAGCGAGGAAAAGCACCCCAACAGCGCTGAGCAGGGTCAGGATAACCGGGAATCGGAGCGTTGAGGCTTTGTCCAACGAAGCGTGGATGCCTAGCAGTCCAAGCCCTCCGTTGATGAAGCCCGGCGCGTAAACGGCGCCTCCCACGAGCATGGCGACCACGAAACCCAGAGACTGCCAGCGCGTGAGTTGTTCCAACACCGCATGCCACTCGCCGGCACGCCCTCCTTCTGCCAGTGAGTCGTAGACGATCGCCTCGTCGGCCCCGCTGGCCAGACCCTCCGCCAATCCGCTCAGGAGACGGTTTGCCAGACAGAAAAGAAAGAGAAGCGTTCCTCCATCCCGGGGGGCAGCGGCCAGGATCGCCATCTCGGCCACCATGCAGCATCCGGCGGCGACGAGGAGGGGCTTTCTTCCGATCCGGTCGGCAAGCACTCCGGCGGGAACGTCAGAGAGGAGGCTGGCTGCCGCCCAGGCTACGTTGAGTAGGGTGTATTGAGCGGCGGTCAGGCCCAGATCAAGAAACAGGATGGCGATGACCGGGTAGTAGAAGCGGCATGCGAAGAGTACCCGGAACCAAAGGAAAAGCCGCCAATTCCGATCCGCATCCGTTCTGGTGGCGCTCACGTTCCCGCGAGACTGGTCTCGATCGCATCGAGCTCTTCGCCGGAGAAGTCCGTGCATTCCGTTGCGGCCACGCACTCCTCGAGTTGGCTGATCTTGCTCGCGCCGATCAGGGCTGTGGTGATCCGGGGATCGCGTAGCACCCAGGCAATCGCCAGTTGGGCGATGGACTGACCGCGCCGCGCGGCGATCTTGCCGAGCTTCGCGACCTTGGCGATTTGCTCCGGCTTGACTTCATCCGCCTTGAGGAATCCGTGGGGTTTAGCTGCCCTTGCATCAACGGGGATGCCCTGCAGGTAGCGGTTGGTGAGCAGGCCCTGAGCCAGGGGGGAAAACGGAATACAGCCGGCCCCTTCGCGCTCCAGCACATCGAGCAGGCCTTCCTCGATTGTCCTGTCGAACATGTGGTAGCGGGGTTGGTGGATGAGTAGGGGGGAACCCATCTCCCGGAGCAAAGAAGAAGCCCGCGCCGTGGTTGCCGGGTCGTAGCTGGAAATTCCCGCATAGAGCGCTTTGCCGGATCGTACGGCATGTGCCAGGGCCCCCATGGTTTCCTCCAGCGGTGTGTGCGGGTCTGGTCGGTGACTGTAGAAGATGTCGACATAGTCGAGCCCCATTCGCTTGAGGGACTGGTCGAGAGAGGCAAGGAGATACTTCCGGGAGCCCCACTCACCATAGGGTCCGGGCCACATATCGTAGCCCGCCTTGGTGGAGATGATCAGTTCGTCGCGGTAAGGAGCCAGATCCGTGGCAAGCATCTTCCCGAAATTGACCTCTGTCGAGCCGGGGGGAGGGCCGTAGTTATTGGCCAGATCGAAGTGGGTGATTCCAAGATCGAAGGCCCGGAGGACGATCGCGCGTGCCGTTTCCATCGAGTCGACGTCACCGAAGTTGTGCCAGAGGCCAAAGGAGATTCTAGGAAGAAGGAGTCCAGATTTGCCGCATCGTGCATAAAAGGAGGGGCGCTCATAGCGCAAGGGGGATGCGGTGTAGGGCATGGGAGGGGTATGAAAGAGGGAAAGAGTGAAAGTTGGAAGGTGGAATGCCCTGCGGTCGGTTGCAACCAAAGCTGGCGATTGCACTTTAAAAAAACCTCCCTTCTGGCACTCCATTTGCTTGCGGGGAGGGAACCCATCACCGACATTATACGGTCCGCCTTGGTTTCAACCAACCGTGGCGGCCACGACTCCTTCACTCCTGAACGCAACCAGACACGCCATGAACCATTCCCTGCCCCACCATCAGAGCAGCACCTCGCTCTATGATCCGGCTTTTGAGAAAGACGCCTGCGGCGTCGGCATGGTTGCCAGAATCAGCGGCCACCGCTCCAACGAGATCCTTCGCATCGGTCTCCGTTCTATCTGTAACCTGATGCACCGAGGGGCCTTGGACGCCGATGCCCGGACCGGCGACGGAGCCGGCATCTCGACCCAGATCCCTTACAAACTCTTCAAGCCGATCGTCGAGAAACTCGGCCACCAGCTTTACCGCGAGTCCGACCTCGGTGTCGGCGTCATGTATCTCCCTAACGAGAACGAGTATGCCAAGGCCCGCGCCAAGGCGATCACCGAGGAAGTGATCGAAAAGCGCGGCCTCTGTCTCTTTGGATGGCGCGAGGTTCCGACCAACAAGCAGATCCTCGGCACCAAAGCGCTCATGACCCTCCCCGACATCGAGCAGGTGCTCGTCGGCCGCCCCTGGGGCATGTCTGATGACGACTACGAGCGCCGTCTCTTCCTCGCCCGCAACGAGATCGAGGACCGCGCCGCCGCCGACAAGATCGAGGGCTTCTACATCCCCTCCTTCTCCCACCGCCTCATCGTCTACAAGGGCCTGCTGGTCTCCTCCTCGCTCGAGAAGTTCTTCCCTGACCTCTCGCACCCCGACTATGAGACCGCACTCTGCGTCTATCACCAGCGCTATAGCACGAACACCTTCCCGACCTGGCCGCTTGCCCATCCCTTCCGGATGATGGCGCACAACGGCGAGATCAACACCGTCCGCGGCAACCGCAACTGGACCCAGGCCCGCGAGTCGGAGCTGAAGGCCGACTTCTGGGGCCCCGACATCGACCTGCTCAAGCCGATCATCCAGCCCGGCGGGTCCGATTCCGCGAGCCTCGACAACGTGCTCGAGGTCCTGACCATGTCGGGCCGCTCGATCCTCCATGCCATGACCATGCTGGTTCCCCCGGCCTGGCGCGGTGACAAGGAGATCTCGCCCGAACTCGCCGCTTTCTACGAGTACCACACCTGCCTCTGCGAGCCGTGGGACGGCCCCGCCGCCCTGGTCTTCACCGACGGCATCACCATCGGCGCCTGCCTCGACCGGAACGGACTTCGCCCCGCCCGCTACCAGATCACCGACGACGGCATCTTCAGCCTCGGCTCCGAGATGGGCGTCGATGGACTCGATCAGGATTCGATCGTCGAGAAGGGCCGCCTCGCCCCCGGCGAGATGATCGCCATCGACACCGCCGCCGGCATTCTGATGCGCGACACCGAGATCAAGACAGATCTCGCCACCCGCCACAACTACCGCAAGATGGTGGACGACCATTTCGTCCGCGTCGCCCCGTTCAAGGCGGAGCAACTCGAGGCCCCCAAGGGTGACCTCGACATCATCGACCTGACCCAGCGTCAGGTCTCCTTCGGCTACACGAGCGAGGAGCTCGACATGATCTTCAAGCCGATGATCAAGGATGGCGCCGAGGCCGTCGGCTCAATGGGCGACGACACGCCGCTCGCGGTGCTCTCGCTTCGTCCCCGCCTGCTCTACACCTACTTCAGCCAGCTCTTTGCCCAGGTCACCAACCCGCCGATCGACCCGATCCGCGAGCGCCTGGTGATGTCGCTCTTCACCACGCTCGGCTGGAGGCGCAACCTCCTCTCCGAGACCCCCGAGCACGCCTCGCAGGTCTCGATCGACTCGCCGATCCTCTTCAACGAGGAGTTGGCGGGCGTCTGCAGGATCGGTGGCGAGCACAAGGCCTCCACCATCTCCACACTCTGGAAGACCGCTTCCGGAGCCGCCGGGCTTGCCCCCGCCGTGAAGGAACTCTGCAAGGCCGCCGAGACGGCCGTCGACGAGGGAACCCGCATCCTTGTGCTCAGCGACAAGGGAGTCGATGCCGACAACCTCGCCATCCCCGCGATGCTCGCCGTCGGAGCCGTGCACCATCACCTCCGCCGCGCCGGTAAGCGCATGCGCGTCAGCCTCGTCTGCGAGACCGGCGAGGCGCGTGATGTGCACCAGTTGGCCTGCCTTATCGGTTATGGCGCCAGCGCGATCAACCCCTACCTGGCGATCGAGACCATCCGCGAGATGATCGAGAAGGGCTCGGTCGAGATCGACTTCGCCACCGCCCAGCTCAACTACAAGAAGGCGCTCCAGAGCGGCCTGCTCAAGATCATGTCCAAGATGGGAATCTCCGTCATCGGCAGCTACCGCGGCGCCCAGATCTTCGAGGCCACCGGCATCTCCACCAAACTGGTCGAGGAGTGCTTCACCGGCACCCCTTCGCAGATCGAGGGTGTCGGCTTCGAGGAGATCGCCCGCGAGTCCCTCGCTCGTCACGAGATGGCCTACGCCGCCCCTCTGCCAGTCGAGGAAGGGAAGGAACCCGCCGCGCTTCAACTCGGCGACCCCGGCTTCTACCGCATCCGCCGCGGCGGCGAGCTTCACGCCGTCACCCCGCCGGTCATCAAGAACTTCCACAGCTTCGTCCGCACCAACAAGCCCGAGGACTACAAGGCCTACGTCGACGCCGTCCTGGCATCGACCCCGCATTCCCCGCGTAACCTGCTCGAGTTCGTCGCCCGTCCCTCCGGTCCCGTGCCGATCGACGAGGTCGAGTCGATCGAGGAGATCCGCCGCCGCTTCACCACGGCCGGTATGTCGCTGGGTGCGCTCAGCCCCGAGGCCCACGAGACCCTCGCCATCGCCATGAACCGCATCGGCGGCAAGTCGAACAGCGGTGAAGGCGGCGAGGATCCGCGCCGCTTCAAGCGCGATGAGAACGGCGACTGGGCCAACAGCGCCATCAAGCAGATCGCTTCCGGCCGTTTCGGCGTCCATGCCGCCTATCTGGCGAGCGCCAAGGAGATCGAGATCAAGATGGCCCAGGGCGCCAAGCCCGGCGAGGGAGGACAACTCCCCGGCCACAAGGTCAGCGTCTACATCGCGAAGCTCCGCAACGCCGTCCCCGGCGTCACCCTCATCTCGCCCCCTCCTCACCACGACATCTACTCGATCGAGGATCTCGCGCAGTTGATCTACGATCTCAAGCAGGTCAATCCCCGCGCACGTGTCACCGTGAAGCTCGTCGCCGAGGCCGGCGTCGGAACCGTGGCCGCCGGTGTGGCCAAAGCCCACGCTGACATCATTCTGGTCAGCGGTCATGACGGCGGCACCGGCGCCTCCCCGCTCAGCTCCGTGAAACACGCGGGCGGCGCGTGGGAACTCGGCGTCGCCGAGACCCATCAGGTGCTCCTGCTCAACGGTCTCCGCAACCGCGTGACCCTCCGTACCGACGGCGGCATGCGTACCGGCGAGGACATCGTCCACGCCACGTTGCTCGGCGCCGAGGAATACAACTTCGGAACTGCGGCCCTCATCGCGATGGGCTGCGTCTATGTCCGCCAGTGCCATCTCAACAACTGCCCGGTCGGCGTCGCCACGATCGACGAGCGTCTCCGCGGCAAGTTCAAGGGGAAGCCGGAGAATGTCGTCAACTTCTTCAACGCGGTCGCCCAGGAAGTCCGCGAGATCATGGCGCGCCTCGGCTTCCGCACCATCGACGAGATGGTCGGCCGCACCGAGTGCCTCCGTCAGAAGCACATCCCGGATCACCCGAAGGCGAACACCGTCGACCTCTCGCGCCTCCTCAAGGATGTCGTGAAGGATGACCCCACGGCCATCCGTTACGCCACGCGTGACCGCAACGATCCCGAGCACGATCAACCGCTCGACGACATCATTCTTCAGGATGCCGAGGAGTCGATCCGCGACGCCAAGGCCGTGAAGCTCTCCTACAAGGTCGACAACACCAACCGCTCCGTTGCAACTAAGGTTTCCGGAGAGGTCGCCTACCAGTACGGCGAGCAGGGTCTTCCCGAGGGGACTCTCGAGCTTGATCTCACCGGCACCGCCGGACAGAGCTTTGGCGCCTTCCTGGCGCCGGGTATCCGCCTCGTCCTCACCGGCGAGGGGAACGACTACGTCGGCAAGAGCATGAGCGGCGGCGAGATCGTTGTCCGTCCGCTCCCCGATCACCGCTTCGTTCCCGAGAAGAACAGCATCATCGGCAACACCGTGATGTACGGGGCCATCGCGGGGCATCTCTTTGCCAACGGCCGCGCCGGCGAGCGCTTCTGTGTCCGCAATTCCGGTGGCACCGCCGTCGTCGAGGGGATCGGCGACCATGGTTGCGAATACATGACAGGCGGCACCGTTGTGGTCCTCGGATCCACGGGCAAGAATTTCGGCGCTGGCATGACCGGCGGCGAAGCCTTCGTCCTCGATCTGGAAAACAAGTTCCTCGGCCGCTACAACGACCAACTCGTCGGCGCCGACCGGATCACCTCCGCGGAGGATGAGGCGAAGCTCAAGGATCTCATCACCAAGCATCACGAGAAGACCGGCAGCCCGCTGGCCGCTCGTATCCTCGCCGACTGGAAGGGGCATCTCTCAGAGTTCTGGAAGGTCACCCCTCACGTCCCCGCCGCCAAGCCAATCGAGGAAAAGAAGGTCGAGGAAGGCAAGACTATCATCACGGAACACATCACCGCGTCGCCCAAGGCCTAGGCGCTGATTTTTCACCTCATGGCAAAGACCGACCAGCTGGCTCCGAGGATCGTCCAGCAATTGGCGGTCTTCCTTGAGAACAAGCCGGGGGCGCTAGCCGCTGTCTGCGACGCGCTGGCAGAGGCGAAGATCAACATCTTCGGCCTTACCGTCTCCGACACGACCGACCATGCCGTGGTGCGCATGGTGGTCAGCAGCACCGAGCGGGCGATGCACCTCTTCGAGGCTCATGGGACTCTTGTCGTGGAGAGCGATGTCCTGATGATCCAGAACGACAACAAGCCGGGGAGTCTCTCCCGGATCGCCCATGCCCTCTCCGCCAAGAAGATCAATATCGACTACGGCTACCTCGCCTCCATGCCCTCCGCGAAGAAGGGCCTCCTGATCCTCCGAGTCACCGATCCCAAGCGAGCCCTTGGTGTTCTCAAGAAGCTGGACGCTGAGTAAGATCGCGTTATTGGAGCTTTCGCTGTTTGCAAAACGCGGGAGCAATTTAGGATCTGCGGATCGTGGATTCTCCCAGTCACAATAACTCCGTTGGCATCGGGTTGATGACCTGTCTCTCGATCGTGACGGCAACGATGGTGGGAACCGGTGCCTACACGACGCTGGGCTTTCAGCTTCAGGATCTCCACAGCGGCTTCTCGATTCTCTTTCTCTGGTTGCTGGGTGGATTGATCTCGTTGTGTGGAGCTCTCTCCTATGCAGAGCTTGCCGCCAGGATCCCCCGCTCGGGCGGGGAGTACACCTATCTCTCCGAGATCTATCACCCCGCGCTCGGATTCACTGCGGCATTTGTCTCCCTGATTGCCGGTTTTGCCGCTCCAATTGCGCTGTCTGCGCTGGCTTTTGGAAGCTATCTCCATGCGGCGTTCCCAGCATGCCCGGCGCATCCCTCCTCGCTGGTCGCCGTATTGCTGATCTCCCTCTTCCATCTTAGGTCGCTACAGGTCAGTTCTTTGATGCAGGTGGCGGCCACGGTTCTAAAATTTCTTCTGGCGGGCCTCTTTATTGCCGTCGGTTTCTGGGTGCTCTCGCATCACCCCGGCGCAGGGGATATCCTTCGACCGCAACCGGGATCGTTCCGGGAGATTCTCCAACCCTCCTCGGGCATTGCATTGATCTTCGTCCTCTATGCCTATTCGGGGTGGAATGCGGTGACCTATCTCGCGGGTGAGGTTCGGGAGGCAAGGAGCACGGTCGGCCTCTCGCTGGTTCTGGGAACGCTGGCCGTGACGATCTTTTACATTACGCTCAACGCCGTCTTTCTCACTTCGGCGCCTGTTTCTGAACTGAGTGGGGTTTTGAATATCGGAAGCGTCGCGGCCACGCATCTGATCGGTCCTTCCGGGGGGAGGGTCATGTCGGGGATCATTGCCTTCGGCCTGCTGGCCTCGATCAGCGCCATGGTCTGGGCAGGCCCCCGGGTGACTAGGCGCGTGGGAGAGGACTACCCGATGTTTGCTTGGTTGGCGCAATGCACGCCCAGCGGCATTCCCGGCAGGGCGATCCTGTTACAGCTGCTCCTTGTGCTGGGATTGATTATTTACGGATCCTTTGAGGCGGTGCTGGTTTTTGCGCAGATGCCGCTTCTACTTTGCCTGATTCTTGGCGTTGCGGGACTAATTGTGGAAAGGATGCGCGATCATGGAAACGGTATGAACTGTTCCGAAGGAGGATTCAGATGCCCGCTCTATCCCGTTCCGCCCATGGTTTTCATTCTCTGTTCCGGGTCATGCCTGATCTACTCGGCCATCAGCAAGCCATGGATAGCCCTTGCGGGAATCGCCATCATAGCGCTTCCGCTCGCCCTTTACCGATGGATCTCCCTGTCAAACCAATCATGAAGCTCTCCTGCTTGGTGGTATCCATGATAGCCGTCGCGTTCTGCCGGGGAGTTTTTGCCGCAGATCCCCAACCCTCCTCGATCCGGCAACAGGCACAGTTTCTCGCGGGTATCCCGCTCGGCAAGGAAAGTGTTCTCCATGCCCTCCAGAAATCACCGGAGTATCGGCAACATCAGAGAGAGCTGCAGGCGCAATGGGCATTCTGTCGTCAGGCGCGCTACGGAACGATGCAGCAATGGGCAACGGGTCACCTTGCGCATTTTCCGGAAACGCGCGGAGTGGTGAGGTATCTTTTCGGGGGGCCTGATTTTCTCAACGCTTATGCCTTTTTTTCCGATGCCCGCGTCATGGTCTTGGGCGGGCTGGAGCCGGTAGGGGAGGTTCCTCCGCCGGAAGCACTTGATGCGGCCGCCCTCGGAGGCGCCCTGAAGGCTCTTGACGAGTCGCTGCACACCTCTCTCTTCTGCGGCTATTTCATCACCAGCGAGATGAAACCCCAGCTCGTGCAGGGATCGTTCCGAGGGGTCCTTCCCGTCCTCTACACGGAGCTGGCGCTCACGGGCAACGTGATCGACGCGGTAACGATGGTGCGGCCCTTCGCATCCCCGGGAGTCGAGTTGATCTATCACCGCCCCGGCGGCCCGCCGCAGACCCTTTATTATTTTCAAGCTGACCTCTCCAACGGCAAGGAGTGCCGCCGATTTCTTTCCTGGCTGGGTGATTTAGGTCCCGGAGCCTCCTATCTGAAAGCGGCATCCTATCTGCTGTCTCTTGATTCCTTTTCGGAGGCCCGAAACTTCCTGCTGAGGAATTCCTCGCTGATCCTGCAGGATGATTCGGGCATTCCTTTCCGGAGTTTCCTCCCGGGTGAATGGACAATCCAGCTTTTCGGAGTCTACACCGATCCCCTGCCGATCTTTAAGCTGCGCCGTGACCCGCAGCTCGACGGGGCGTATCGCTCCGGAATGAATGCGGGCCCCATTCCTTTCGGGGCCGGGTACCATGTCCGCGCCGATGACGCGAACCTTCTGCTCGCCACGCGCACCGGCTCGTCATCGCTCCATGGGAGGGAGATCACACCGGCGATTCCTGCATTGCCGGCTTCTCCGGCGTTTTCCACCCCGACACCCAGGCCAACGCCGGTTCGCATCCGGAAGGCGCTCCCCGTGCCCATCAAAAAGGCGATAGCGGTTCCGACTCCGATTTCCCAAACGGCTTCCCCGTCCGTGACTCCACCAATATCGACTCCGGAGCCAACGGTTGTGCCGGTGGCAACACCTTCCGCCACGCCCGAGTCCTCTGCCGTGCCGAGTGCTACTTCTGTACCGGTAGAGGAGAAGGTAGCTCCGTCCGCACCCGTTCCCGCGGCCTTGCCCGAAGAGACCGCCCCCGCGGCAGCACCGCAACCCGCCGCTGCGACGACTCCGCAGCTCGCTCCCGAGCCACAAGCACCGCAGGTGCAGGAGACTATTCCCGCGCAGGAATTGCCCAAGCCTGCGCCGGAAGCCGCGGCGTCGCCGGAGAGTGTTCCCCAGGCCACTCCTAAGCCTTCGGATTCCACAAACGGCTGACCTCTTCCCGGTCCGGGGGGGCTTTGTGGCTTGCAAGGGGTGGGCAGGGATAAATGATTGACTTCAATCATATCACCGCAGAGGCTTCATCCTCATGAGAGTTCCCAAACAGGTTGTCGAGGCCCGTCGTTCGCGGCTGACCGAGCTTCTTCTGCAGAGGGGATACCTGCCGATCAGCGAACTCTGCGAGGAGTTGGGCGTCTCCGAAGCCACGGCCCGCCGGGATCTCTCGGCCCTGGAGGGGGAGGAGAGGATCACACGCACTTACGGAGGAGCCCTCGGGGAATTCAATGCCAACTTCACCTCTTTCCGGGAGCGTCTTCGTCATGGCACGGGGGCCAAGGGCGCGATCGCGCGCGCGGCGGTTTCCCTCATCAAGCCGGGGATGCGCGTTTATCTCGATGCGGGGACGACCGCGTTCGCCATCGCGAGCGAACTAAGGAGGCATCTTCCCGAACGACTGACCATCATCACGAACAATCTGGCTCTTCTTGAAACGCTCGGCTCCCTTCCCGGGGCGAAGACCATCCTGCTCGGGGGTCAACTTCTTGAGCGCCAATCAGTCCTTCTCGGCGACGAGGCGGTGAGAGCAGTTGGCGCTCAGGAGATCGACGTTGCCTTCCTCAGCGCGCAGGGAATGACCGAGAACGGTCTCTGGAACTCCCAGCGCGACATCATCCGGCTTCAGCAGGGGGTGATGAAGCGCGCCGCCCGTTCCTGCTTCTGCCTGGATCGCTCCAAGCTGGGGAAAGCCGCGCCCGAACATCTCATCACTTGGGCACGCATTCGCACGCTCATCAGTGACATCACGCTTCCCGAATTCCGACAAGCGGGCATCACGCTCAAGCCGGGAGTCCTGCTTCCGGGCTGCGTCTGATCTCTCCCGATGACTTCACACTCCCATTACCTTGCCATTGATCTCGGGGCCGAAAGCGGACGTGTCATGCTCGGCACACTCTGGGACGGGCGGCTGACGCTAGAGGAGATCCACCGCTTCGCCAACGGGGCGGTGGTCGTGAAGGGCTCCCGCCGCTGGGATCTCCTTCATCTCTACGCGGAGATCGTGGAGGGCCTACGGAAGGCGGGTTCTCGCAGCCTGCCGATCGACTCGCTCAGCTCCGACTCCTGGGGTGTTGACTATGCACTCATGAAGGGTGAAGAGCCGTTTCTCGGCCTTCCCTACCAGTATCGCGATGAGCGGACCGACGGCTCCTACGAGCGCCTTGGTGATGTCACCCGCAAGGAGATCTACGCGGCGACCGGCATCCAGTTCATGACGCTCAACACCCTCTGCCAGCTCCACACGGATCTGCTCCAGCGTCCGGAGATCCTGAAGTTTGCCGACCGCTTCCTGCTCATCGGCGACGCTGTGAACCATCTCCTTGGCGGTGATCCCGTGGCCGAGGCCTCGCTGGCGAGCACCACCCAGCTCTACGATCCCGTGAAGAAGGACTGGGCTCTCCCCCTGATCAAGCGCCTCGGCCTTCCTGAGTCGATCTTTCCGAAAGTCGTTCCCTCCGGCACCATGATTGGTTTGCTCACGCGGGAGCTTCAGGAAGAGACCGGTCTCGGACCCGTCCAAGTCGTGGCCACATGCTCCCACGATACGGGAGCGGCTGTTGCGGCCGTGCCAGCAAGCGACGAGCCCGGCTGGGCCTACCTCAGCTCCGGCACCTGGTCGCTTTTGGGCGTGGAGTCGCCCACCCCCGTGCTTAAGGAGCAGGCCCGCGAACTCAACTTCACCAACGAGGTCGGCTACGGTGGATCGATCCGACTGCTCAAGAACATCGCCGGGCTCTGGATTCTCCAGGAGTGCATGCGGTTCTGGCGCGAGAGCGGTCACGAGCACAGCTACTCCGATCTTGTGAACCTCGCCCTAGAGGCGCCGCCTCTCGTGTCCTTGATCAATCCCGGTGACGCCCGCTTCCTCCGCTCCGGAGGGACAACGGCTTCGGGGGGGATGCCGGCCCGCATCGCAGAGTATTGCCGCGAAACATCTCAGCCTGTTCCCGGATTGCCCGGGGCGCTCGCCCGTTGCATCCTCGAGAGCCTTTCCCTGCTCTACCGCAAGAGCCTTGGGGAACTCGAGCAACTCACCGGCAGCAAGATCGACCGCCTCCATATCGTCGGCGGCGGCACCCGCAACGACCTCCTTAACCAGTGTGCCGCCAGCGCCACCGGCCGGCGCGTCATCACCGGCCCCGTGGAGGCGACCGCTGCGGGGAACATCCTCATCCAGGCGATCGCGGGAGGAGCGGTCTCTTCGCTCAGCGAGGCGCGCCGGATCGTGGCCCGCTCCTTCCCGCAGAACACCTACGAACCGCAGGATGCCCCTGTCTGGGAGGCAGCCTATCAGCGCTTTCAATCCCTCCCCTAAAACGACCCCATCACCTAGAACCCACCACCATGAAACACACACCACTGCCCAACCTCTGGGACGACGCAGTCGCCTCCAAGCTCGATCCCGTTGCCCAACTCATCTACCGATCCAACCTGCTTGGCTCCGACCAACGGGTCACCAACACCGGCGGAGGCAATACTTCCTCCAAGATCACCGAAAAAGATCCCCTGACCGGCCAGCCGACCGAGGTGCTTTGGGTCAAGGGATCAGGGGGTGATCTCCGCACTTCCAAGCGCGAGAATTTCTCCTCCCTCTACCAGGAGAAGCTCCTCTCCCTGCAGAAGATTTACGGCGATTCCCCCGAGAAGGGCCCGAAGACCCCTGTCGAGGATTCCATGGTCGGGATGTACACCCACACGACCTTCAACCTGAATCCCCGTCCCTCCTCGATCGACACGCCGCTCCACTCCTTCGTGCCGCGCGCCCATGTCGATCACACGCATCCGAACGCGGCGATCTCCGTCGCCGCCGCCAAGAACAGCGAGAAACTCACCAAGGCGATCTACGGTGACGACGTCATCTGGACTCCTTGGCAGCGCCCCGGCTTCGACCTCGGTCTCCAGCTTCAGGAAGTCTGCAAAAAGCATCCGCGGGCCAAGGGCGTCATCATGGGCCAGCATGGCCTCATCAACTGGGCCGACACCCAGAAGGAGTGTTACGAGCTTTCCCTCGACCTGATCAACCGGGCCGCCAAGTACATCGCCGAGCACGACAAGGGAGAGAAGACCTTCGGTGGCGCCAAGTATCAGAGCCTTTCCCCCGAGAAACGTCGTGAACTTTGGATCTCCATCCTTCCCTGGCTCCGCGGTGAGGTCAGTCAGCAGAAACGTTTCATCGGCACCATCCAGGAGGACGACACCATCCTCCGCTTTGTGAACTCGAAGGACGCGGCCCGCCTTGCGGAGTTGGGCACCTCCTGCCCCGACCATTTCCTTCGTACCAAGATCAAGCCCCTCTACGTGGATTGGAACCCCCAGACCGGCGATCTCGAGGGGATGCGCACGCTTCTCTCCGAAGGGATCAAGCAGTACCGCAAGGACTACGCCGCCTACTATAACGCCTGCAAGCGGGAGAACTCCCCCGCCATGCGCGATCCGAACCCAACCGTCATCCTCATTCCCGGACTTGGCATGGTTGCATGGGGCAAGGACAAGAGCGAGAGCCGCGTCACCGCGGAGTTCTACAACTGCGCCGTCGAGGTGATGCGCGGCTCGGAAGCCATGGACGAGTATGTCTCCCTGCCCCAGCAGGAGGCGTTCGACATCGAGTACTGGCTCCTCGAGGAGGCCAAACTCCAGCGCATGCCCGCCGAGAAGGAAATGGCCCGCCAGGTTGTCGCCATCGTCGGCGCAGGCAGCGGCATCGGGCGTGAGACCGCATATCGACTGGTCAAGGAGGGGGCCCATGTCTCCTGCCTCGATCTCAACGAAAAGGGTGCGACCGAAACCGTGGACGCGATCAATGCGAAGTACGGCATGGGTATCGGTGTTGCCGGGAGCGGGGTCTCCAACTGCGGGCTCGCCACTTCAGCGCCGATCAATGTCACCAACCGTGCCACCATCAAAGCCGCCTTCGATCACACGATCCTGGCCTATGGTGGTTGCGACAGCGTTATCGTGACCGTCGGGTTCATCGCTTCACCCGACCGCGACGGCCGCATCAAGGATGAGGGCTGGGGCTTCACCTACGACGTCAACGTCATCGGCTCATGCTGGTGCGTCGAGGAGGCGGCAGTGGTGTTCAAGGCCCAAGGTCTTTCCGCCACCGCCTGCATCACGACCTCGGCAAACGCCGTCGTCTCGAAGCGTGGCTCACTCGCATACGACACCTCCAAGGCCGCGGCCAATCACCTCGTCCGCGAGTTGGCCATTGATCTCGCGCCGCTCGTCCGCGTGAACGGCGTCGCCCCTGCAACGGTGGTGAAGGGCTCCGGCCTTTTTCCTCGTGACCGCGTCATCGCCAACCTCGTGAAGTACAACCTGCCTGCGGGGGATCACGAAGCGGATGATGTTCTTGTGAACCGACTTGCCCAGTTCTATGCCGACCGAACCTTGACGAAGGTGCCGATCGAGCCCGCGGACCAAGCCGAAGCAATTTTCCTATGTGTCAGCAACCGTCTCAGCAAGACCACCGGCCAGGTGATCGCTGTGGATGGCGGACTGATCGAGGCCTTCCTCAGATAAGCCGAAGGCAAAGTTAAAATGAAAAATGAAGCATGAAAAAAGAGGCACTCCCTTGTGACCGGGTTATCTTTATCCAAAAGAACGACGCCCTTTTCATTCTTTGTTCCCAGTTGCTCTAAAATCCCGACTCTCTTCCTGATTTCCTGAGTTCCATATTTATCACATACTCCCCCTTCCCCGATGCGCATCTCCCTCTTTGTTCCGTGCTTCGTCGACCAACTCTACCCCAATGTGGCTTGGTCGGCGGTGCGCGTGCTGGAGGGACTGGGCCACGAGGTCGTTTTTCCCGCGGGGCAGAGTTGCTGCGGCCAACCACCGTTCAACTCGGGCTTCTGGGACGAGGCACGCTCAGCGGCCCGGGTCACAATGAAGGCCTTTCGCGATGCCGAAGTGGTGGTCGGTCCGTCGGGCTCGTGCGTCACAATGATGAAGGTCTTTTATCCCGATCTCTTCAAGGGAGAGTCCGATGAACTCGAGGCTAGGGAGCTGGCCGCCAAGACTCACGAGTTCTCCAGCTTCCTTGTGAATGTTCTCGGCGTGACCGATGTCGGTGCGAAGTTCGAGGGGAAGGTGACCTTTCACGACGGGTGCCACGGACTCCGCGAACTCGGCATCAAGAGCGAGCCGCGCGCCCTGCTGGCGAAGGTAAAGGGCCTCGAGTTGATCGAGATGTGCGAGGCTGAAACCTGCTGCGGCTTTGGGGGCACCTTCGCCGTGAAGTATGCCCCCATTTCGACCGCCATGGATGAGGTGAAGTGTGCTTCAATCCTGAAGACCGGTGCTGGCACCGTCGTCTCCAACGATTCCAGTTGCCTCATGCAGATCCGCGGAATGCTTGAGAAGGAGAAGAGCGGCATCCGCAGCCTCCACCTTGCGGAGATCCTCGCTTCGAAATAACCGATGGCAACACAAGCCTCCGATTTTCAATCGCTCTCCCGCCGCTACACGGCGGATAAGGGTTTCCGCGCCTTCATCCAGAAGGCGCTCGGCGGTTATTACAAGAAGCGCGACGAGAACAAAGCCAACTTCCGGGACTGGCAGGGCGCGCGCGACCTCGCCGCCGAGACCAAGTACGAGGCGGTTAACCATCTCGACACATACCTCCTCGAGTTCGAGAAGAAGATCACCGCGCGCGGTGCCAAGGTCTTCTGGGCTCCGAATGCCCAAGCCGCACGGGACTACATTCTCGAAGTCGCCAAGGAGAATGGTGTCCGCTCGATCATCAAGTCGAAAACGATGACCAGCGAGGAGATCCATCTCAACGATGCGTTGGAAAAGGAGGGGTATGGAGTCTTCGAGTCAGACCTTGGGGAGTACATCGTCCAGTTGCGCAAAGAGGCGCCCTTCCATCTCGTCTTCCCCGCCATGCACCTCACGCGCGGGCAGATCAGCGACCTCTTCCAGAAGGAATTGGGTTCCGAGGCGACCGATGAGCCGGAGAAACTGACCATGATCGCGCGCGACGTCATGCGCCGGAAATACTGCGAGGCCGACATGGGGATCAGCGGTACGAACTTCGCTGTCGCCGAGACCGGCATGATCTCGATCACCGAGAACGAGGGAAACGCCCGGCTCACCACCTCGCTTCCGAAGATACATGTCGCCCTGCTCGGAATCGAGAAGGTGCTTCCAAGACTCGAGGACCTCTCCCTCTTTCTTCCGATGCTCGCCACCGCCGGCGCGGGGCAGGCCATGACCTGTTACAACACGATGTACGCGGGTCCCCGCCAACCCGGTGAACCCGACGGCCCGGAGCAGATGCATGTCGTCCTGCTGGATAACCGCCGCACAGAGTTGCTGGCCGACGCCGAGCAGCGCGATGCGCTCGGGTGCATCCGCTGCGGCGCCTGCCTCAATGTCTGCCCTATCTTCAAGAATATCGGCGGCTACAGTTACGGAACCACCTACGGCGGACCCATTGGATCGGTGATCACGCCGCACCTCCGCGGGCTCAGGGACTGGAAGCATCTCTCCGCGGCCTCCTCCCTCTGCGGGGCCTGCACCGAGGCCTGTCCGGTAAAGATCGACCTGCACCATCACCTTCTTCAAAACCGTCGAAACGGTGCCAAGGCTGCGCCGAACCCCCTCGAGAAGATCGCATTTGGCGGTTTCTCCCTGATGATGGGGCGACCGGCCATCTACCGTCTTGCAACGACCTTGGGTCGTGTCTTCCAACCGCTTCAGGGACTCGTCAACGGAACCATCCTTGACCCTCTCCGAGCCTGGACCGGATCGCGTCAGTTCCCTTCGCTTGCTCAGAAGTCATTCCACGATCAGTGGAAGAAAGAGAGGGGGGGCAAACGATGAACCCCGGGCGCGCGATCATTCTGAACCGCATCCGCGAGGCGCTCCGTAATAATCCGGCACCCCGCCCCCACACCTCCCATTCACAGGCAGAGGCTGCGGCCGGCCACAATGGTCACGCCCAACGGGAATGGCTTCCAAAGGTGGGCGCCATGCTGCACGAGCAGATCGAACTCTTTGAAAAAATCTCCGAGGGGCTGAAAACCGAATGTCACCGCGTTCCGACGATGGAAGCCGCCCGGGAGGTGCTGGCCAAACTAGCCTCCGAAAGCGGGTGGAGGAAGATCGCCAGCCACTCGCACCGTGACACTGATGCCCTGCTGGAAGGGATCTCTCTTCCCGTCGTCAGGACGGAGAAGGGATACGCGATCGATGACCTCGAATCCTGCGATGCCGGAGTCACCGGCTGCGAGGTGCTTGTCGCCCAAACAGGCGGCATCATGGTCTCCGTGGAGAGTGCCGGTGGCCGCGCGCTCTCTGTGCTCCCGCCGCATCATGTCGTGATTGCGCGCGCCTCGCAGATGGTTCCGGACCTCACCGCCGCCTTCGAGCACGTTAAACGGCGCTACGGGAAAAACTTCCCCTCCTTCATGTCCTTCATCACCGGCCCCTCGCGTACCGGTGACATTGAGAGGATTCTCGTCCTGGGGGCCCACGGACCCAAACGACTGACGCTGTTGCTGGTCGCTTAAGCGACGGCCTTAAGCCAGGCTTCCGCCATGAGATGGTGCCCCGCAGCCGTCGGGTGGACTCCATCATCCGCCCAGTATTCGGGAGGAGCATTCGTGACCGCTTCGTCAAACAGTTGCTGGAACCTCACCAGGATCGCTCCAAACTCGTTCGCCAGTCTTGCAACCACCGTGCAACGCTCCTTCATTTCGCCGAGCCAATCCCCCGTGACCACCCCGCACCGGAGCACAAATGGTTCGCAGAGGACAAACCGGACCCCCGGCAGGGCCGCTTGCGTCTCGGTCAGATAAGCGCGGTAGACCCTCTCGTACTCGGGAACGGTGACTCCGTTGTTTGATTCAAACGAGTGCCAGGTGTCGTTGACCCCTATCAGCACGGAGAGAATGTCGGGCTGCAGGCCGATCGTATCCGATTTCATCCTGGCATAGAGATCGACAATGCGATTTCCGCTGACGCCGCGATTGTAAATGGTCAGATCGTCACCCGGGCGGTTGGCCAGCAGCTGTGCGGCGGCCAGGCAGGCATAGCCGGAACCCAAAGCGTGCCAGCTATGGCCTGAAGTGACCGATCTGCTTCGCTCCACATCCGTGATGGAGTCGCCTTGAAAGAGAATAGTGATGCCGGGACGGATGATCGCACTCATGCAGGATTATCAAAAATCACCGGGAGTCGACTTGCAACCCCGGTGTGGCCGTTTCCAACCCGCTGAATCACTCCCCGCAGAGCCGGGGATTCTTTGCCCTCGTTGCGGAGGCGGCGGCCTTCACCGTCGCGCCCTCGGCCAGAACCCGGAGGGTCGTCCCCTCGTGATGATGCTTGTCAAGGCCATCGACCGTGAGGTCGCGATCCTTGCGCGAGGTGTGCACCCGGGTCTGCATGGCCTTTTCGCTAAGGATCCGGGTGTTCGATTTGTGGGATGTGGTGCTCATAGGGTACATCTGAAGTATCTCCCTATCGCCGGTGCGCTTCAACAGGACAGGAGTAATCAAAAAGCTTATTCCAACTCCTCGTCGGCTTCAGTGAAGAGAGAATGATTCTTACCCCACGCTTCAATTTCCTCTGACCAACTCTTCTCGTCCCGGAAGTGGCTCAGCAACAGATCCGGATCATGATGGCCCTCGATCGGGCCGGAAATCGGCACCGGGGGAGAGCAGGTGGCTGTGGTGTTCCGGTTGCTCGCTAGCAACCAATCTCGTTCGGGTGTTTTGGTGTTCATGGGGGGAGGCAAGGTGATCCACCTTCTTTGACCAAGGGTGAGTGCCTGGCGTTGAAAGAAAATGAACACGACCAGCAGAAAATGCAGACGAGGGGCGATCGAAACAACACGGAACCCCATTCCATCAACTAAAGGTGATGGAGCCGGCAGTCGGATTCGAACCGACGACCGCCTGATTACAAATCAGGTGCTCTACCAGCTGAGCTATACCGGCGACTCTCGGCAAAGCGTGCCATGACGGGGGGCGTTCGGCAAGCAGGAGGGCTTTATTTGCCGAAAACCGCATGCTGAGCCTCGCTGAGGAGCAGACGGTCGCTGGGATCCTTCGCTTGCAGGCCTTCGGCGGCTTCGAGTGACTGCTTGGCCTTTTCTTTCTGATTCATGGCCGCATAGGTCATGGCGAGTGCTGCCTGGTGCATCATGCTGTCGGGTTTGGCGCTGACAGCCCGACGGAGATAGTCTGCGGAGTCCTGCAGGGAGGCCTTGGGAAGGCTTCCGTAGAGTGCCTGGGCAATCTCCTTCAGCACGGGATTGAGCCGGGCCACGGAATAGTGCCAGGCACCGAGGACGTGCAGGGCGATGTCCTGACGGGGGTCAAGGGCGACGGCTTTTTCGGCCTCGCTTTTGACAAAGCGTGCGTAGCGCATCTTCTCCGAAGGCCCCTCGAGTTTCGCGCTACGCGAGTAGCAGTAGGCCAGCAGGGCATGGGCCAGAGGGCTGCGGGGAGTAGTCGCGCAGGCCCTGACGGCATAACCGAGCGCGCAGTCGGTGTAGTACTTTTCCTTGGTGCTGTTCCCGGCATCGTGGGCCTTGGTTGCGAGATCGGCGTACTGCTTAGCAATGAGGCAGAGGATCTCGGTGTTGTATTCCTTGGCGATCCCCCGGAGAACCTCGTCATCGACGGGTTGTTGGCGTTCGCTGGAGAGGAGCGCCTGGAGGGTCTTTTCCGACTGGGCGAAGGCAGGCTGTTCCGGAGGGTTCGGTTCGGCGGCATGAGCGGCCGCAACGACAACAAACAACGGGAGGGAAAGGAGCTTTTTCACAAGGGGATCAGATCTTTGACTGGATCCAGCGAATGACGGTGCCGAGCACGGGGACATGATCCCAGACGCCCTGGGCGGAGTCCCAGAAATCCTGATGAATGATGACGCGCCCCTGCTGATCGAAGCGGACGAGGGTCACGCCGATGGTGCGCACGGTCTTCCCCTTGGCGAGGTGTTTCATCCGGGTGTCCATGGTCCAGCGGAAGTAGTAGTTCCTACCGGAGACCGCGACATCGTCAAAGGTGACGGTCATGCTCTCCAGTCCCTGCGCGGTCTTGATGAAGTAGTCGCGGATCGCAGGGGAGCCGTGAAGGGTTTTAAGGGTGTCGTTAAGGAATGCATCCGGGGCGTAGACCTTCTCGGTCTCATCGCGAGCTGTTTTTTCATCAAGATATCCCAGGAACTGCTCGAAACGGGAGATGGCAGCCTTCTCCGCGCCACTCCCGCGCGGAGGCCCCTGAACCGACGTCGTTGCGGCCATGGCCTGGTTAAAGGCGGTGACCGGATCCTGGGCCGGGGAGGAAGAGATGACGGCGGACGCGATCAATAGGGCAAGAAGGGTACGCTTCATACCGTTACCCTTCCCCCTGAAAGCCACCTCCGTCAATCCTCCCGATCTTGTCATCACCTCCGCTAGAGGCGATAAAGGGTGCATGGGACGCAACGAGCAGAGCTTTTTGATGGAGATAGCCGGCCCCAAGATCGAGGTGCCGGACCTTCTGAAGTTTGAGACGGCGCGCAATCACAGTCTCTCCAACAAGATCATGAGCCGTCTCAAGGATCTGGAGCGCGAGTACAACGAACTGCGTGAACTGCACCGCTGGAACGAGTTCGTCGAGGGGTTTCAGATCAATTTTCAGACACGGCTCAAGCAGGACTACTACCTCTACGAATCAGGGGCTCGGAAATTTCTCTGACTTATCAGTCCCTCAGAGATGGGTGAGGCCTACACCTACCATGGGAAGACCCGACTCCACAGCGAGGGGTACTTTGTGAAGGTGGAGGAGGAGCGCGCAGTGGCTAAGCCGGTGTAACGAGGTCGCAAGAGAATGAGTCTTACGCTCCGCGTTCTGTTGGTGGCAAGCGCAGGTCTGCTCTACTTGGGGATAGCATGGGAGATGTCTCCGTTGAAAGCCGGCTCGTTTGCCGACGTCACGGCTAATGCCTCGGAAGCCAAGTTGGCGGCGCCCCTGTTCCGCCATGAGTTGATCAATCCGGCACAGGATCTTCCGATGGTCCATGTCGCGGCGCTTGCCGAAACGCCCGACGGGATCACCTCGGCGGTCTGGTACGGTGGAACAGCCGAGTGCCATCCCGACGTGAGAATTTATTTTTCCGAGAGGGAGCCGGGGGGTGCATGGACGGCGCCGAGGGTGATCATGACCCGCGAGGAATCCGAGCGGGATCTGGCGAGGCCTGTCAAGAGCATCGGCAATGCCCTTCTACTCGCGAATACCGACGGATCCCTGAGGCTTCTCTTCGTCACGATCGCGATGGGCAAGTGGTCGGGCAGTCAGCTCAATACCTGTCTCTCCAAGGATGGCGGCCTGACTTGGTCTCGTGTGGAACGCCTCACGCTGAGCCCCTTCTTTAATTTTTCGGAACTCGTCCGTAACCGGGCGATCCCGCAGGCGGGCGGCGGTTGGTGCGTACCGATCTATCAGGAATTCCTCGGCAAGTTTCCCGAACTGCTCTGGCTCGGCGAGCGCAACGGGATGCTGACCTATCAGAAAACCCGGATCGCCGGAGGATGCTCGACCTTCCAGCCCGCGTTAATCCCAGCTGGTGAAGAGTATGCCGAGGTGCTGACCCGTGATTACACAAGCGCCAGGAAGATCCATTTCAGCAGTTCTTATGATGGCGGAAGGGAGTGGCCCTTCGTCACGGCTACCGAACTTCCCAATCCCGATGCAGGGATTTCCGGCCTGCGACTTTCCGATGGAAGACTTCTGGTCGCCTTCAATGATTCTGCCAAGGATCGCTCCAACCTCACACTGGCGATTGCAGCCAAGAATGGGGAAGGGTGGAAGAGAGTTGCGGTG
>Ga0114964_10000474_pt1 | contig 31055 bp, 28 predicted proteins | sample C_131016_MF_Meta_FD_92638 | JGI IMG/M metagenome (GOLD analysis project Ga0114964, IMG submission 92638) | Freshwater microbial communities from Lake Croche, Canada to study carbon cycling - C_131016_MF_MetaG | ecosystem: Environmental > Aquatic > Freshwater > Lake | place: Lake Croche, Canada...
CCCAGCTTTGAGCCATCCAAGGGCAGTTTTCAAAACGGTTGGTGGTGGAACGATCAAGAGAGCGGCACAGGCTATTTCGTTGAAGTCCAGGGAGATCAAGCCTTCATCGCCAGCTTCATGTACGACACAGCAGGTCAGCCCACTTGGTATGCCAGTTTGTCTAGCCTCTCAGGCACTAACGTGCTTGCTGGGGCATTAGACATATATGCCAACGGTCAAGCCCTTGGAGCGGCCTATAAAGCCCCCACTGCAAATGCTGGTGGTGCTGGCTTAATGTCCTATGGGTTCAGCAGTGATTCGATTGGAAACATGACACTGCCCAATGCAGCTAAAGTCGCCATCAAGCGGTTTGTATTTGATGCCGGTGTGGCCTCTAACCACCCTCCCGCTCCCAATGCTGGCCCCAATCAAACGGTGACTGTGGGCGATACAGTCAATCTGATTGGTACCGGTACAGACACAGATGGGGACCTTCTGACGTTTTCTTGGCGCTTAATCTCGGCTCCTGCTGGCTCAACATCCACATTGAATTCGTGGTCCACATCCAAAGCTAACTTTGTGGCAGATGTTGTGGGTGCTTACCGTTTGGAGTTGATTGCTGATGATGGAAAAGTCAGCAATGGCGGGTCTGTTGTTACGGTGACATCAACAGCTAAAGCTGCAATCAACCTGACTCCAATTGCAAAAGCTGGGGTTGATCGTAACGTAGCAGTGGGAACAACAGTCAATTTAAATGGGTCAGCAAGTTATGACCCCAATGGTGATGCAATTACCTTTAGTTGGTCTTTCATTAGTAAACCTAGCGGAAGCAACGCCGCATTAGACAGCCCAACTTCGACTACTCCAAGTTTCAAAGCAGATAACTTGGGATTCTATGTGCTTGGACTAAATGTCAGTGATGGAAAGTCAACCAGTGTAACTTCGCAATTAATTGTCAATGCAGTCACATACAATGACTCCATAAAATTATCAAATAACTACTTCATTGAAGTACCGAATGCATTTCCAGATTTAAAAAAATACATCGATGATTTAGGTGGCAGTGCCATGATGACTAACGTCACTGCTGTAGATCTTAATAAAGATGGCCTTCTAGATATTTTAATTCATTTATGGCATAGACCTAATACTGCTGAATTGCTTAGTAAGCTAACAGCCTCAAGTCCAACGCCTAACCGATTAATTGCACTTGTTCAAAAATCAGACGGTTTATTTGAAGATCAAACCGAAAAAATGTTTGGATTAACTCCAATGGATCTGGGAGGCGCAGCATCGAGAAAAAATAAAGTGGCAGATTTAAATGGAGATGGTTATCCAGACATTATTTATGCAACAAATAAAGAAGACGGAAGATCTTACATGGACGGTACGGCATGGACAGCGTATTCCGCAGCAATTATTTCGAATGCGAATGGCACATATAATTTGAACCAATTTGGCTTGAAAAACTATCACCATTCAGTAGAAATCACAAAAAACCCAGTTGGCGGCGCTGATATTATGGTCGGAGAAGGTGAGCCTGGTTACAATTTAAAAAATGGCTCATTCAATCCTCTCGATCAATTTAAATTCAATTCCAGTGGTACTATATTAGCATTCCAGTCGGGCGGTAATAATTTCACAAATCAAATACTAACTACGGCAATGGAAAGTAATCCAGGCATTATCGGGTATAATACTTTCTTAAAGCTATTTAACTCCCTTGATTACTTTACATGGAATGAATCAGCAATATTCAAACTAGATGGCGCTCGCTCAGTCAAATTTGGCGATAATGTCGCGACAGCCTATGATAATATAATTTACACTTACAAAAACAAAGAATATGTTGATCCAGGTTATGGTGGTTTTTATGAAAGTTGCAGCTTTAAATTATATCCAAGTCAAGATCCTTTAATGGCTGTTCACTGGACTCCAATGGCATTGAAAGGTGGGAGTGGAGGTCGCTCATTCATCAACTCAAATGAGACTATTTTATTTAGTAAAATATTAACTTTAGCAAAAGATGGCAACAAATTATTTGATCTTGAAGTTTTAGAGCAAAGTGAAAATCAAGAAAATATCAATTTTATTGGCTGCAGCGATTTAAATGGCGATGGTTATCAAGATATTGTTGCTTACCCTTACAGGCCTGGCGCACGGCCTATTGTTCACATAAATAATAAATCAGGAAAACTGAAAAAGTTAGATGACGCAATTTTTCCAGAAGGACCTAATACCTATGAATGGACTTCATTGTTTGCAGATCTGAGAGGCAATGGACTGTCGGATTTGATTTATTTTCCAGGAAACGGCTGTCAATCCTTTAATGCAAGCTGCACTAAATTTAAACTGATGCGTGCGATTAAAAAACTGGATTGACATCAAATAAAAATATATTAAGATTATTATTCTCCAGAATTTATAATGATCTGAATCCATTCCGATACGATTACGGATGCCAGTTCATTTGAATACACTTGATCAAGTGAACTGGAAAAGTTTTTGTGGAAATTTCGGCCTTCTAAGATCGGCCCCCCTCTGATAGCCTCAGTTCCAGCCCTACCCCCCTAGCTCATGCGGCACTTTATTTCACAATGTGGAATGATGGATTACTCCTACCCAGGGCCCGGTCATTTTTGAATCGATTCAGATCCCAGGTTTCACTCGTCTATTACCCAGCACGACTAATTACCGTAAGTTAGCAGACTTAAGAGGCTTGAAAAGTAATACCCAGTATGAATCGGTTACGCGGGTGTTTTTCATACATTTTTGATACCCTAACAAAAAAGCACCTAGCGTTTCCGCTAAGTGCTTGATTTAATTGTGTTTGTTGGTAGGCGCGATTGGACTCGAACCAACGACCCCCACCATGTCAAGGTGGTGCTCTAACCAGCTGAGCTACGCGCCTACAAATCCGAAGCAGCGATCATAACAGAGAAAACCGCCTTTATCGGCGGCGGGCAGCAGCCACGCCGCGAACATGACTGACCTGCATCAGCACCCGCTGCAGCAAGCCGGAATCCGACACTTCGACCGTGAATGTCATCCAAGCAAGCCCTTTGACGGACTGGGTTTGCACACCAATCACATTCATTTTTTCTTTGGCAAAGACTTCAGAGATATCGCGCAACAAGCCCTGGCGGTCGGTGGCCTCAATCGCCACGTCCACGGGGTACACCGAGGCGTCGCTCTGCTTGGATTGACCCCAGCGCACCTCGATCACCCGACCGGGGTCGCGGCGAACCAATTCTTTGAAATTGCTGCAATCGTGACGGTGAATACTCACGCCTTTACCGCGCGTCACAAAACCGCTGATCACGTCAGGCGGCGCGGGTTTACAGCAGCGCGCCAACTGGGTGAGCAATGAATCCACCCCCACCACCAACACACCGTTGGGCTGATTTTTGCTAGGTCCGCGCGACTTTTTAAGCAGCACAATTTCGTCGGGCGTCAGCGCAGGCTCGGGCGGTTTGAGTAAGGTCTCGATGTTGCGTAAGGAGTATTCGTCTTTACCCACCACCTCGAACAAGCCTTCGGCCGATTTGAATCCCAACTGGTCAGCCAAGTCGTCAAGCCTCATGGCTGTCTTGCCTTCTCGCTGCAGCAGTTTTTCAACCGCCTCACGTCCTTTGGCCATGTTTTCATGCGTGATCTGGGCATTGAACCAGGCCCGCACTTTGGCCTTGGCCCTCGGACTGACCAAGAAGCCCAATTCGGCGTTCAGCCAGTCCCGCGAAGGTCCGCCCTCTTTGATGGCGTTGATCTCAACGGTTTGACCATTTTGCAAAGCCGTATGCAATGGCACCAACACGCCATCGACCCGCGCACCCCGGCACCGATGGCCTAGATTGGTATGCACCGTGTACGCAAAATCAATCGGCGTCGCGCCTTGGGGCAACTCCACAATGGCCGCTTCGGGCGTGAGGACATAAATGCGGTCTTCAAATAAAGATTTGTCCTCAACGTTTTGATAGGCATGCCCCGAAATGTCGCGCTCCCACGCCAACAACTGGCGCAACACAGCGATCTTCGCGTCGTACCCGCTGTTTACGCTGACGCCGGTATAGCCTTTGGCACCCGCTTCTTTGTAAGCCCAATGTGCAGCCACTCCGCTTTCAGCGTGGTCGTGCATCGCTTGTGTGCGAATCTGTATTTCGATGGGCGAACCTGACGCATCCCGCACCACGGTATGCAGTGACTGGTAGCCGTTGTTTTTGGGCTTGGCAATGTAGTCGTCAAACTCCTCTGTCACTGGCGTGAAACGCTCATGCACCCAAGACAAGGCCTCGTAGCAGCTGGCCACATCTGGCACCACCACGCGCAAGGCGCGAATATCAAAGACGCGGTCAAATCCGAGCGATTTACCGCGCATTTTGCGCACAATGCTGTAAATGTGTTTCGGTCGCCCCTGCACTGTGGCTCGCACGCCCTTGGCCACCAACTCCGACTGCAGTTGCAATCGAAGCGCTTGCATCTGGCTTTCGCGCTCCGTTCTTTTTTCATCCAACAGCGAAGCGATGTGTTTGTAGGTTTCGGGCTCCAGAAAGCGAAACGCCAGGTCTTCCATTTCCCACTTGATCTGCCAAATGCCCAACCGATTGGCCAAAGGCGCAAATACGCTCAAGGATTCACTGGCCACATTGGCTGGCACCGGCAGTTTGCTGGCGGCGAAGTGGCGCAGGGTCTGCATGCGGGAAGCCAAACGCAGCATGACCACCCGCAAGTCACGGCTGAAGGCCAGCAGCATTTTGCGCACGTTTTCGGTCTGCAACTTCGGATCACCATGGCGCTGAGCCCCTTGGCTGGCGGCACGCGACAGGCGCTGCACATGCACCAATTTGGTAGTTTCTACGGCCAGATTGGCAAAGTTTGCGCCAAACGCTTTGGCAATCACCTCCAAGGGCTTGTTCAGATGTTCACAGGTGTAGACCAAATAACTGGCCGCTTGCATGGATTCAGAGCCACCGATGGCCTGCAAAATGCCGGCCACCGCATCGGCGTGTGCCAAGACGTTTTCACCCGTACCCAAAGTTTCGTTGGCAAGCAAAGGTTCAGCAAATGCGCGGGCACGCGCCAGATCGCCTGATTGCGAGGGCAATTGCTGCGCCGTCACCGTGAGGACCGTGGGCACCACGTCGCCTCGCATCACAGCGGTCAAGGGCTGTTCGGGAAATTCAGATACTTTCATTCACTGCATGCCAAAGGGCTTTGAGGTTGTCGATTTCGCTCAGATGCGAAGCAAAAAGTCGGCCACCACCTGAATTTGATCTGCGCTGGTCAAAGTGGGCGCATGGCCCACACCGGCAAACTCGACCACCTTCGCGCAAGGACCGCGCATCTGCATGGCCTTGGCTGTCTCGGGGGTCAGCAGATCGGACTGCGCTCCGCGCAACAACAAAGTCGACGCGGTGATCTGCTCATACAAATGCCACAGCATTTGCTCGGCAAGCACGGTGGACTCGGGTGTCACCGCCCGAATCGATTCGCCAATGGCGGGGTCATAGTTCAGCGTCCAGCTGCCATCGGCTTGGCGCTTGAGCATGGGCGCAGACAAGGCCAGCCAAACCTCTCGGCTATGCGGCCCGAAACTTTGCGAGACAGCCCACAGGGCGTCTGCCGCTGCCTCAAGGCTTTCAAAACGCCCCGTTTTGCCGACATAGGTTTTCATGCGCTCTATCGAGGGCCAAGACACCACCGGTCCCACATCATTGAGCACCAAGCGCCGGACGACACAAGGCTTGATCAACTCGGCCTGCCCTGCCACCACCATGCCAATCAAGCCCCCCATGCTGGTGCCTACCCAATCCAGGGTCTGAACAGGCGCTTGCATTTGCAAGTGCGCCAGCAAAGCAAGCATGTCCGATGCGTATTGCGGAATTTGGTAGCCCTCTGCGTGGGCCAGCCAGTCACTTTGCCCACGGCCCACCACATCCGGGCAGATCACCTGCAAGGGATGGGGTGCCTGGGCCACCAAGGCCTGCGCCAACCTGTCGAAATCCCGCCCCTGGCGGGTCAGCCCGTGCACACACAGCACCACATGGGACGCGAGCGGATCACCCCAACGCACATAAGCCATTCGGTGGTGACCTTGCGGATCGGGGCATTCAACATGGGCAAAACTGGGCTGTGTCATAAAGTAACAGGTCAAGGCAAAACCCAAGTGTGCCTTCAAAAATGACTTCCAAGCGCGCGATAATGAACTATTACGCATTCCCTCACAGCAACCCTCGGAGAAGCACCCATGCTCAAAGGTAAAACAGCGCTCGTTACCGGCTCCACCAGTGGCATCGGTTTGGGCATTGCCAAATCACTGGCCCAACAAGGTGCCAACATTGTCATGAACGGATTTGGAGACACCGAAGGCGCGCAAGCAGAGATTCGCGCCTTGGGCGTTCAAGTGGCCTACCACGGCGCCGACATGAGCCGCGCCAGCGAAATCGAAGCGATGATGACCTTTGCAGCCCGTACTTTTGGGCGTGTCGATATTTTGGTCAACAACGCGGGCATCCAACATGTGGCGCCGATTCAGGATTTCCCGATTGAAAAATGGGATGCCATCATTGCCATCAACCTCAGCAGCGCTTTCCATGCCACGCGTTTGGCGCTGCCAGCCATGCAAGCGGCCAACTGGGGCCGCATCATCAACGTTGCCTCCACCCACGGTTTAGTGGGCTCTGCAGAAAAGTCCGCTTATGTGGCATCCAAACATGGCGTGGTGGGCTTGACCAAAGTCACCGCCCTTGAAAACGCCACTTCTGGCGTGACCTGCAACGCCATTTGCCCGGGTTGGGTCTTGACACCGCTGGTGCAAAAGCAAGTAGACGCCAAGGCTTTGGCCCTGGGTTTGACCAACGAAGAGGCCAAAAAACAATTGCTGCAAGAAAAAGAGCCTTCCATGCAATTCACCACCCCTGAAGAGTTAGGCGCATTGGCGGTTTTTTTCTGCTCCGCTGCAGCCAACAACGTACGCGGCGTGGCCTGGAACATGGATGGCGGCTGGACCGCGCAATAAAAGGCCCAGCCGAGATCCTCACTTCTGTTTTGAATACACATGAACATTCCTGACAAGCGACTCGACAAAGTGCTGGTGGTCGATGACGACGCCCGCATTCGCGACCTGCTGCGCCGATACCTCAATCAAGAAGGTTTTGATGTCCTCTTGGCCGAGGACAGCCGCGCCCTGAACCGCATCTTGCAAAGAGAAAGTGTTGATCTGATCGTGCTCGACTTGATGCTGCCAGGTGAAGACGGCCTGAGCATTTGCCGGCGCTTGCGTGCGGCGAAGGACGGCACCCCCATCATCATGCTCACAGCCAAGGGTGAAGATGTGGACCGCATCATTGGTCTTGAAGTCGGCGCCGATGACTACCTGGCCAAACCTTTCAATCCTCGGGAGTTATTGGCCCGCATGAATGCGGTGCTGCGTCGCCGGCCAACAGCCGAAGTGCCCGGTGCACCCTCTGCAGACAACGAAGTCATCCAGTTCAGCGGCTTCAGCTTTGATTTGGGCGCACGTTCGCTGCGCAAGAACGACCAAGACATTCCGCTGACCACGGGCGAATTCGCCATGCTCAAAGCGCTTGTACGTCATCCCAGACAACCCATGACCCGAGACAAACTGGCCCAACTGGCCAGGGGCCGGGAATTTGAACCCTTTGATCGCAGTTTGGACGTGCAGGTGTCGCGCTTGCGCAAACTCATTGAGGTCGACCCGGCCAACCCCAAAATCATCCAAACTGTTTGGGGCGTAGGCTACGTCTTTATTCCCGAAGGCAATGCCTGAAATTCCCGCGGAACCCCAAACCGGCCTGAGCCTGTTCTGGCGTACCTTTGCCCTGCTTGCACTGTTGATTTTTTGCAGCGCCTTGGCATGGCTGCAGCTGCTGCGAACGCAGGAGTACGAGCCTCGGATGCTGCGCAATGCGCACCAGATTGCTTCTGTGGTGAACCTCACCCGCACCGCGCTGATGCGCACCGATGCGATTGCTCGGGTGTCATTGCTCAAAATGCTGGCTGACGAAGAAGACGTCAGCATCAGCACCCGCGAGCCACAAGATCAATTCGAGCCCTTTGGTGAATCGGATTTGGAAATACAAATTGGCAACGAACTGATCAAGCGGCTGGGTAAAAACACCATCATCGCCAGCAAAGTCAATGGCATCAATGGCCTGTGGGTTGGCTTTCAAATCGAGAGAGACAGCTATTGGTTGCTGATGGATCCGGAGCGTTTAAACACAGTCAAAAGCATCACCTGGCTGGTCTGGTTGATGACGGTGACAGGCTTGTCGCTGGTGGGCGCCGCGTTGATTGCGCGCTTGATCAACCGGCCTTTGCGACAGCTGTCTATTGCAGCCAGTCGCGTGCGAGATGGCAATTTCACCGCATCCCCTTTGGATGAACAGGTCACCACCAGCGAAATTCGGAAAGTCAATATTGGTTTTAACCGCATGGCCGAGCGACTGGCCAAGATCGAGCAAGAGCGGGCCTTGATGCTGGCGGGTATTTCGCACGACTTGCGTACGCCCCTGGCGCGTTTACGGCTGGAAACAGAATTGAGCGTCTCTGACGAAGAGGCTCGGGCCTTCATGGCCGCTGACATTGAACAGTTGGACGCCATCATCGATAAATTTTTAGACTATGCGCGGCCTGGCGATTTGAAAATGGAACCCGTGTTGCTCACGCAAATCATCAGCGGTTGCGTGGCCCCTTTTCTCAAGCGCGGCCATTTCGAAGTCCAGATCGACGTGGCCTCCGATTTGTTTGTTCAAGCCGAGCGTGTGGAGTTAAGCCGTGTCCTGTCCAATCTTTTAGAAAATACGCGGCGCTACGGTCAATCGCCGAGTGACGGCATTACCCGGGTGGACTTGGTCGCGCGCGTGCACGAGGGCTGGATCTTGTTCAGGGTCAGAGACCACGGACCTGGGGTGTCAGATGACACTTTGAAAAACCTGACGCAGCCCTTTTACAGGGGCGACACAGCCCGCACATCGGCGACAGGTTCGGGTTTGGGACTGGCCATTGTGGAGCGATCCATGCAGCGCATGGGTGGCACGTTCTCGGTGTTCAACAACGCCACAGGCGGTTTGATGGCGCTGATGAAATTCAAACAAGCCCACATCCCCCCTCAAGGCTGACGCCAACGCTCAGATCCTGCGGGTCAGCAACACCACGGCTCTTGCTTCCATGCTTTGGCCCATGCCTACCGGACCCAGTTTTTCTGCGGTTTTGGCTTTGAGATTCACCTGCGCCAGCCCGACCCCCAGCGCCTTGGCCACAGCCGTTTGAATGGCGATTCTGTGAGGCGCAAGCTTGGGTGACTGCGCGATCACCGTGCTGTCCAGGTTCACCAGTTCCCAGCCTGCGCCCCGCACACAACGCATGGCCTCTTGCAAAAGCACGGACGAATCGGCGCCCTTGAACTGCACATCTGTGTCTGGAAAATGCTGCCCAATGTCCCCCAGACCGGCCGCGCCCAGTACCGCATCGGTGATGGCATGCAGCAGCACATCTGCATCGGAGTGGCCCAGCAGCCCCAGGCTGTAAGGGATTTCAACACCGCCCAGAATCAGCTTGCGACCCGGTACCAAGGCGTGGACATCCCAGCCCTCTCCAATGCGAAAATTCAGACTTTCATTCATGCCCTGCTCCTCAAGATGGCTTCGGCCAAAGCAAAATCGGCTGGATAAGTCACTTTGAAATTCTGTGCCGAACCCACCACCAACCGCGGCGACAAACCCTGCCGCTCCATGGCACTGGCTTCGTCGGTGATGCCCGCAAAACCTATGTCGGCCACTTGGGCCAAGGCCGAATGCAAAGCCCCGAGCCGAAACATCTGCGGCGTTTGAGCCAGCCATTTGTCTGCTCGCGGCACCGTCCTGTCCACCCGGGCAGGCGCACTGCCAGGCTGTTGTGTTTTGAGGGTATCGGGCAAAGGCAAAGCCAGCAACCCCCCCACATCATCTTGGCTGCAGGCTTGCACCAAGGCCGTCACCTCTTCGGGCTGCACCAGGCAACGCGCGGCATCATGCACCAGCACCCAGTCATGCGCGGCAATTCCGGCTGCCAGCATGGCCGACAAGCCGTTGAAAACACTCTCGGCTCGACTGCTACCACCACAGCTCGAACGACAGAATCGGTCCGGCCACTGCGTCTGGGGCCAGACAAATTCATCACCGGGTGAAACAACGACCCAGCCACTGACCAAGCCCGGCACCTGGGCCAAGGCCTGCAAGGTGTGCATCACCATCGGTTGGCCGGCGAGCCATTGGTATTGCTTGGGCTGCGCCGTGCCCGCGCGGCTGCCAGTGCCGGCGCAGGGGATCAAAAGGTGAAATGCAGTCATTGCCTTTGATTTTAGAGGGTCGATGCACAGCCCTCTAAAATAGACCCCATTCCCAACTCACACCCCCCTCCAATTTTGGCGGGGGGTGTTTCTGCTTTGCTTGCGACATGAATCTGCCCTCCCTCACACTCGGCAAACGTTTCACCCTGCCCCAACCGGTGGGCTCGGCCGACGCCGCCTTGCTGGCCCAACTGGCCCTGCGCGACAAAGCGCAAGGTCGGCTCACCGCCATCGTCACGGCGGATGCAACTGACGCGCAACGCTTGGTGGATGAGGTCCATTTTTTTGCGCCTGAGTTGCGCTTGGCCATTTTTCCGGATTGGGAAACCCTGCCCTATGACACCTTCTCACCCCACCAGGACCTGATCAGTGAGCGGCTGGCCACCCTGTGGCGGATCAGCCAGCGCGACAAAGCGCAAGGCGCAGACGTGGTGCTGGTGCCTGCCACCACCGCGCTGTACCGCCTCGCGCCACCCGCATTTTTAGCGGGCTACACCTTTGAATTCAAGGTCAAACAAAAACTCGACGAAACCAAGCTCAAAGCCCAATTGACCCTGGCGGGCTACAGCCATGTGACGCAGGTGGTCAGCCCAGGCGAATACGCGGTGCGCGGCGGCCTGATTGATTTGTTTCCCATGGGCTCGCTGGTGCCCTACCGGGTCGACTTGTTTGACGATGAGATCGACAGCATCCGCACCTTCGACCCAGACAGCCAGCGCAGCCTTTACCCCGTGCCTGAGGTGCGGCTGCTGCCCGGTCGAGAGTTTCCGATGGACGAAGCCGCGCGCGCCAAGTTTCGCAGCCGTTGGCGCGAGCTGCTCGAGGGCGACCCCACCAAAAGCCGTATTTACAAGGACATGGGCAACGGTGTCGCCACTGCAGGCATCGAATACTACCTGCCGCTCTTTTTTGAAAACACCGCCACCGTATTTGACTATTTGGGCACAGCGGCCACGGTGGTTTTGCATGGCGATCTGGAGCCGGCTTTTCAACGCTTTTGGCAAGACACCAAAGACCGTTACCGCTTGGTGCAAGGCGATCCGGAGCGCCCTGCGCTGCCCCCCGAGGCCTTGTTTTTAAATGCCGAACAGTTTTATGGCCTTTGCAATCAGTACGCCCAACTTGCGCTGCGGCCAGGCACCGACGATGTCCCTGACAACGCATTTGCACACACTTTGCCCGAGCTGACCGTGGTCCGTGGCGCTGAAGACCCGCTGTCTCGGTTGCAAGCGCACCTTCGCAACAGCGCCAGCCGCTTGCTGATCTTGGCCGAAAGCGATGGCCGCCGGGAAAGCTTGCTCGACTTTGTGCGCTCCAGTGGCCTCACACCGCCCTTGTTTGACAGTCTGCAAGCCTTTTTGGCCAGCGACGAAAAAGTCGGCATGGCCACGTCCTCGCTCAACAAAGGCTTTCATTGGTTTGAGCACGGCATCGATTTGGTCACCGAGACCGAACTTTTTGCGGCTGGCCCCACCACCCGACGCCGTAAAAAGCAGGAACAAGTCAGCGACGTTGAAGCGCTCATCAAAGACCTGAGCGAACTCAATGTCGGCGACCCGGTAGTGCACAGCCAGCATGGTATCGGGCGGTATCGCGGCCTGATCAACATGGACTTGGGCGAGAAAAACGAAGACGGCTCGCCTGCGCTGCAAGAGTTTTTACACCTCGAGTACGCAGACCAAGCCACGCTGTATGTGCCGGTGAGTCAACTTCAGCTGATTGGCCGCTACACCGGCGTGAGCGCCGACGAAGCGCCGCTGCACAGGCTGGGCTCAGGCCAATGGGAAAAGGCCAAACGACGCGCCGCAGAACAGGTGCGCGACGCAGCCGCTGAGTTGCTCAACATCTATGCGCGCCGCGCCGCCCGCGAGGGCCACCCCTTCCGCTACAGCCCGCAAGACTACGAAACCTTTGCCAACGACTTTGGCTTTGAAGAAACGCCCGACCAAAAGGCGGCCATTCACTGCGTGATCCAAGACATGATCAGCCCCCGCCCGATGGACCGCCTGGTCTGCGGTGATGTGGGCTTTGGCAAGACCGAGGTGGCGCTGCGCGCCGCCTTTGTGGCCGTCACGGGGGGTAAGCAGGTCGCTATTTTGGCCCCCACCACTTTGTTGGCCGAACAGCACTACCAGACCCTGCAAGACCGCTTTGCCAAATGGCCTGTCAAGGTGGCCGAGGTTTCGCGCTTTCGCTCGGGCAAAGAAGTCACCGCCGCCCTCAAAGGCATCGCCGACGGCACGGTGGACATTGTGGTGGGCACGCACAAGCTGCTGAGCGAATCGACCAAGTTCCATGACCTGGGCCTCTTGATCATCGACGAAGAGCACCGCTTTGGCGTGCGTCACAAAGAGGCCATGAAAGCCCTGCGGGCTGAGGTGGATGTGCTGACCCTCACCGCCACCCCGATCCCGCGCACCATGGGCATGGCGTTGGAAGGCCTGCGTGATTTGAGCGTGATCGCCACCGCGCCACAACGCCGCTTGGCCATCAAGACCTTTGTGCGAAACGAAGGCACGGGCGTGATCCGCGAGGCGGTGCTGCGCGAGCTCAAGCGCGGCGGGCAGTGCTACTTTTTGCACAACGAAGTCGACACCATCGAAAACCGCCGCCAAAAACTCGAAGAGATCCTGCCCGAAGCCCGCATCGCTGTGGCCCACGGCCAGATGCCCGAGCGCGAACTCGAGCGCGTGATGCGCGACTTTGTGGCCCAGCGTTACAACATCTTGCTGTGCTCGACCATCATCGAAACCGGCATTGATGTGCCCACCGCCAACACCATCGTCATCAGCCGCGCCGACAAGTTTGGCCTGGCCCAGCTGCACCAGTTGCGCGGGCGCGTGGGCCGCTCGCACCACCAAGCCTATGCCTATTTGATGGTGCCCGAAATTCAAGGCCTGACCAAACAAGCCTCACAGCGGCTCGACGCCATCCAGCAGATGGAAGAGCTGGGCAGCGGCTTTTATTTGGCCATGCACGACCTGGAAATTCGCGGCGCGGGCGAGGTGCTGGGCGAAAACCAGAGCGGCAACATGATGGAAGTGGGTTTTCAGCTGTACAACGAAATGCTGTCCGAAGCCGTGCGCTGCTTGAAGTTGGGCAAGGAACCCGACTTGCTCAGCCCCCTTTCAGCCACGACCGACATCAACCTGCACGCCCCCGCCCTGCTGCCCAACGACTATTGTGGTGACGTGCACCTGCGTCTGAGCTTCTACAAAAAGCTGGCCACCGCCAAAACCAGCGACCAGATCGACGCCCTGCTCGAAGAGCTGGTCGACCGATTTGGCAAACTGCCCCCGCAAGCGCAAACCCTGGTGGATGTGCACCGCCTTCGCGTGCTGACTCAGCCCTATGGCGTGATCAAGGTCGACGCCTCGCCGGGTTTGATCCAGATCACCTTCAAGCCCAACCCGCCCGTGGACCCGATGGCCATCATCGGCCTGATCCAAAAGAACAAACACATCAAGCTGGCGGGCAACGACAAAATACGCATCGAACGCGAACTGCCCGACCCCAAGGCGCGGGCGCAGATGGTGCGGGATGTGCTCAAGAGTTTGGGGCAACCGACCGCGGTTAAAGAAAGCGAAAAGCCATTAAATTAACCTTCCATCTGCGTCATGATCACGTCTCAATCAGCAGCATGTTTCAAATCAAGTACCTCTCGTAGAACTTTCGAAATGACGGCTTCCTCACCACTGCCAGTCGTTGAAAGCCTCAACATGCGTAAGTCAGCTTGCTGAAAAACACAGTTTTTGATTTCGTCACGTTCTGACTGAAGTGATCCAGGCCTATGAAATGCCCAACCATCCACTTCAATTCCTAGAACGGGCAGGTCACCAATTAGCCATCTGAGCGGTACATGCCTCAGACATGAGAGACTAATTGTTGAAAACTCATCCTCTCCAAGAACGCTCAGTATCACAGCCTCGGCAAGGCTTTCAGAATCCCATTCCGATGTACGCCCGTTCAAATCCAGAAATTGCTTTCGAGCCTGAGCATAGTCTGTATAAAGTAAGTCGAACACGGAGCGTATCTGCGAATGTTTTACCAACTGCTGTTGATAGCGGATGTAACGAACAAGATCACCAAAATTCGTATCGAAGCTATTCTTGTTGTCAGACAGGATCACCGTGAAGCTACGCTGCGCCCTGGAAACGGCAACATTGAGCATTTTTGGATCATCTACAAACTCGCCAATTTCATTGTCCACTGTAGACATGATGATCGCCTGCTTCTCTCGCCCTTGAAACCCATGGACCTTAGCCACTTCAATACCGGTGCCGAGAGCTTCTTTAAGCAGGGTGACTTGCGCTCTTGAAGCAAATTTCGATGCGGTGAGTTTTCTGAACACGGCGCCACTCGAGAACGTCGTCTGACTTATCTTCCCAGTCACCATCTTTGCGACGGACGAGCACAGGCTTGTTCTCATTCATTAGACACATTCTGAAATTGATTTAAAAGTATTAATTTATCACACACATGTTTTAAATACTTCATTGAATTGCACTAACAATGCAATTGCATTACCATCACATTATTCCCATTTGGAGCTGCCCATGCCTGCCCTGATCCTTGCCGAATCCACCCTCACCGACCGCTTCCAGACCACGGTGCCTGATGCCGTGCGACGGGCACTCAATTTGAGCAAGCGCGACAAGCTGCGCTACACCGTGCAGCCCGACGGTAATGTGCTCCTGACCCGTGCAGCAGATGCCGACACCGACCCGGTGTTGGATGCGTTTTTGGGCTTCTTGGCCAAGGACATTGCCCAGCACCCCAAACGCCTGCAAGGGCTGGACCCTGCACTGGTGCAACGCATGCAGGCGCTGACAGCGGGTGTAACCGTCGATGTGGATGCGCCCCTCTCGGCAGATGATGAATGAGCAGCGCAGATGAAGCGCTGGTAGTCAATGGTTGGACGGTGTTTGCCCACCCGTTGTTTGTGGCCCAGTTGCAGGCCTTGACCGATCAGGTGACCGCACTGCAGGCCAAAGACCCGCAGGGCTACACCCGCAAAAACGCCACCAAGCGGCTGACCGCCATCCGGCAGCTGGCGTTTGAGGTGATTCCACAAGACCCTGCCCGGCCCGAATACCGGCAAGGCAAAACCTTGGGTGATGCCCACCGGCATTGGTTTCGGGCCAAGTTCTTTCAGCAGTACCGGCTGTTTTTTCGCTTCCATGCGGCCAGCCGCATCATCCTGCTGGCCTGGGTGAACGACGAGGACACCCGCCGAGCCTGCGAAAACCCGGATGACGCTTACCGCGTGTTTCGCAAAATGCTGGACAGTGACCACCCGCCGAACGATTGGGACGAGCTGCTGGCACAGACTCGTGTATTGCCAAAAAAGTGATACCCATACCGCGATAATGTGTGTCATGACTATCGCCACCGAATTCGCCCCTGGCCTCGCCATTCAAGGCTTTAACGCTCCCCTTTCACTGTCCCAGTTCAAACTCATCGCTTTTGACATGGACTCCACACTCATCAGCATCGAATGCATCGACGAGATTGCTGATGCTGTGGGCCGCAAGGCCGAGGTGGCGGCCATCACCGAGGCCGCCATGCGCGGCGAGATCACCGACTTCAAAGAGAGCCTGCGCCGCCGCCTGGCCCTGCTCAAAGGGGTGACGCTGGCCGACATGGAACGTGTGTACACCGAGCGCCTGAAGATCAACCCCGGCGCGGCCGAGCTGATCGCCGCTTGCCAAAAGGCGGGCCTGAAGGTTTTACTGGTGTCGGGCGGCTTCACCTTTTTTGCCGACCGGCTCAAAGCGCGTTTGAACATCGACTTTGCGCGCTCCAACCGTCTGGAGGTGGTGAACGGCGAACTCACGGGCGGCTTGGTCATGCAAAGCTGGGGCGACATTTGCGATGGCGCCGAAAAACGCCGCACCCTGCTCGAAGTCGTGTCGCTCTTGGGCATCGAGCCGCACGAGTGCATCGCCATGGGCGACGGCGCCAACGACCTGCCGATGATGGGCGTGTGTTCGGACGCGGGGGGGGTGTCCGTGGCCTACCACGCCAAACCCAAGGTGCGTGAGCAGGCCATGGTGGCCATCCATTCGGGTGGATTGGATCGCTTGCTGGAAGTTGTCAAACCTTGAGCTGAAGCAGGCATGGACCCCGCATCAAGTGCAGGGTGACGCTCAAGTGCAGGGTGACTGCCGCCACTCAGCCCGTGTCATGCCAGACTGGATCCGGCATCCATGAATGGCCTGGCGGATCAACGGCGCAAAGGACGCAGCAAGTCCTTGAGGCCGTTGTGGTCGATCTCTTGCATCAGACGCAGCAGCTGACCGACTTCGCCTTTGGGAAAGCCTTCCCGCGCAAACCAGTTGAGGTAATTGCCAGGCAAGTCAGCGATCAGGACGCCTTTGTGTTTGCCGTAAGGCATGGGCGTGTTGACCAGCTTCAAGAGGTCTTCGGGCTTCATGGTTCACCCTCCAGCCAGTCTCTTACACGCGCATGAAAAGCCTCGGGCCGAGAGATCATGACCCAATGTCCGCAAGGCAGGCCTTGCACCGCGCTGCCGGGTGCGGCCGCTACTTTTTCAAGCCATGCTTTTGAATGGAACATGAAAGGCTTGCGTTCGCCATAGACAAAAAGCAAAGGCATCGGCAAGCGGATTTGCGCCGCACTATGAAAGCCACCGGCCGTGCCAAACCATTGCATGGCGTAGGGGTAGTTCATTTTGTGGGTAATGCTCTCTGACTGGGTCGGGCAACGCAGCCAGCGGGCCATGGCGCGGGTCATGCGGGTGCCGATGCTCGCGCCCAGCTGCCAAGCCACCGCCAGCCAGAACTGGTAAGCAAAAACAGACAGGCCTTCGCGCAGACTCCAACTGCGCTGCAAGGCCTGAGAGTTGTGGTCGCCCACGTCGACTGCCACCACGCGGGCCACGCGATCGGGGTGGCGGATGGCCAATTCGTAGCCAAAAATACAGCCCCAGTCGTGCAGCATCAGGGTCACGGGTTGATTGGGACTGATCCTCTCGATGATTTGAACCAACAGCTGGCACATGTCGCCGAGGCTGGTGGCTTTGGCACCGCTTTCAAAACCAGGCAGGGTCAGGCGGGCGCAGGTGTACCGGTCGGCAAGGGCCTTGACCGTGCCGTCCCACAGGACGCGCGTATCGGGCCAGCCGTGCAGCATGAGGACCACCTCGCCCTCACCTTGCAGCCAGACATCGGTCCCGTCAATGGTGATGCAGCGTTCTTCGGTCATAAAGTCCATCGCGAGCAGGCCCGCGCCTACAAAAAGATCACAAAGCCTTGGCCAGGCGGGCGATGCCGTCGAGGATTTTGTCTTCTGCGGCGGTGGCAAAACTCAGGCGGAAGGTGGCGTGGTCGGGCTCGGCGCAAAAGAACGGTGCCCCGGGCACAAAGGCCACGCCATGGTCGATGGCGCGTTTGGCAAACACATTGCCATCAGACTGCCTGCCGCCCGCCCCCGTCAGGCGCGCCCAGACAAACAGGCCGCCTTGCGGTTGAACAAACTCGACCGCATCACCCAGTTCTTTGCGCAAGGCGTCGCCCATGGTTTGGGCACGCTGGGCGTACACACGGCGAACCATGTCCAGCGTGGCGGGCATGCGACCCGCCTTGAGGTAGTGGGCCGCAGTGGCTTGGGCAAAGGTGCTGGTGTGCGCATCGCTGAATTGTTTGCACATCGTGGCACGGGACAGCAAGGCTTCGGGTGCCACCATCCAGCCGACACGCAAACCGGGTGAGAGCACTTTGGACAAGGAGCCGCAATGCACCAGCAGCTCGCGGCTGCCGGGCACCGACGCGCTCAAGGCCAGCAAACTGGGGGGTGGGGCTTCGCCAAAATACAAGTCGCCATAAGGGTCGTCTTCGACAACCAATGTCTGGTGCTTGACAGCCATTTCCAGCACCTGTTTGCGGCGCTCGGCGCTGAGCAAGGCGCCGCTCGGGTTGCCAAAAGTGGGGATCAAATACACAAACTTCGGCTTGTGTTCAGCGATCAGTTTTTCCAGCGCGTCAGCCTTGACGCCGTGGCCATCGACCGGGGCGCTGATGAGTTCGGCCCCGTACAAGCGAAAGCACTGGATGGTGGCCAAAAAGGTCGGGCCTTCAACGATCACTTTGTCGCCGGGGCTGATCATGGTTTTGCCGATCAAATCGAGCGCCTGCTGGCTGCCGGTGGTCACGATCAGCTGCTCAGCGGTCACATCTTGGGCGCCCTTTTGCGCCATGAAGTGCGCCAGCTGTTCGCGCAGCGGGCCAAAACCTTCGGTCGCGCCGTATTGCAGCGCCGCACCCGGGTCTTGCGTCAGGGCAGCGTTGCTGGCTTCGCGGATACCTTCCACGTCAAACATGGCGCTGTCAGGAAAACCACCGGCAAAACTGATGATGCCGGGCTTGCCCAAGAGCTTGAACAGCTCGCGGATGGCAGAGGTTTCGACGTTGTTCAGGCGATCGGCGAATTGCAGGGGGGAGGTTGTGGACATGGTGTATCTTTCTGAGAGTCTTGACCGCCATTTTGCCAACTTCAGAAAGTGCCATGAAACCCGCTGACATTGAATCTTTTTTTGCCACCCTGCAAGCGGCCAATCCCACGCCCCAGACAGAGCTGGAGTTCAACAGCCACTTCCAATTGCTGGCAGCGGTGCTGCTGTCTGCGCAGGCCACCGATGTGGGCGTGAACAAGGCCACACGCAAGCTGTTTCCCGTCGCGGGAACACCGAAAAAAATTCTCGCCCTGGGCCTGGAAGGACTGGAGAGCTATATCCAGACCATTGGCCTTTACAAAAGCAAAGCCCGTCACCTGATGGCCACCTGCGCGATCTTGGTCGAGCAGCATGGCGGCAAAGTGCCCAGAAACCGCGAAGCGCTTGAGGCCCTGCCCGGCGTGGGCCGCAAAACAGCCAACGTGGTGCTCAACGTGGCCTTTGGCGAGCCGACGATGGCGGTCGACACACATATTTTTCGGCTGGGTAACCGCACCGGTCTGGCCAAAGGCAAGACACCCCTGGCGGTAGAAATGAAACTGGTCAAGCGCATTCCAGCCCATTACATGGTGCACGCACATCACTGGCTGATTCTGCATGGGCGCTACATCTGCCAGGCGCGCAAGCCGCTTTGCTACCAGTGCGGGGTGTCGGACTTTTGCAGCTTCAAACCGAAAACCCATGCACCCGAAGAGGGCGCAAAGTCAAACCCAGTCACCCGTCAATAACGCTCGGTGCGGCCGCCCAAGGATTGCAACACCCCCAACCACACTGCCGCCCTTTCCGCATAAGGCTCTGGGTCTTGTGCCCCACTGGCCTGGGCGTAGACCGCGGTTTGCACCATCACAATCCCCGTGGCAGGTTGGACAAACACGGATTGCCCGTGCACCCCTTGAAAGGCAAAACTGCGCTCCTTTAACGGATGCAACCAAAACTGGTAGCCATAGCCGAAATATGGCGTGGCCTTGTAAGGGGCCATTGCGGCGGGTTGCCTGGCGATGTCGGTCGCTTCGCGCAGGTACTCGGCTGAAATGAGTTGTTGGCCACCTGCTTTGCCATCATTGGCCAGCAAAAGTCCCAAGCGGCCCCAGTCGCGCAAAGTCGCGTTAAAGCAAAAATAAGCGCCGGCCTGTCGGTCACGCCCCTGGCACCAAAAGGCGTCAGCTTCAGCACCCAAGGGCTTCCACAGCCACTCTGTGGTCAATTCGGCCAGGCTGCGCCCGGTGGCACCGGTCAACACACGGCCAAGCACTTCGGTCTCCGCGCTGGCGTAAACGAACTTCTCACCCGATGGGCTGTGCCGGTCAGAAAAGCTGCGCAGCACACTGACAACCGAAGGACTGCCGGTGGCAAAGCTATAAGACAACTTGGAGACATCGTCTTGCCCGTCATAACGCTCGCTGAAGCGAATCCCCGAACTCATGCGCAACAGATGGCGAATCGGCGTGGCGCCATAGGCGCTGCCCGCCAGATCTTTGGCATAGTGGCCTGCGGGGTCATCCAATGACAGGATCAAGCCCTTTTCAAGCGCCACACCGATCAACAGGGAGGTGACGCTTTTGGCCATCGAGAAGGACAAGAACCGGGCATGCTCGCTGCGGCCATAACGGTAACGCTCGGTCACGATTTCGCCATCCTTGAGGATCAGCAAACCTGTGATTCTTCGGCGCTCAAGGTACTCGTCCATCGAATAACCGAGGTTGCGATAGCGGTATTGGATGGCCGGCGGATTGACGGCCTTGGGCAGTGGGCTCACCGTGTCGCCGCGCGGCACAAATTCACCCCAGACACCGGGTACTTTGTCCAGTGCAGACCAAGCACCGACACGGTTTTCCATGGCCGACCAGCGAGGCCCGATGGGGTAACCTGCCTGCTTGCCCAAAAGGGCTTCGTCGGGTTCGGCCCAACCCCAAGGACTGCCCCCTGCCAAGCCCATGACCCAGCTTATTTTGAGCAGACCAAGGAGGCGTGTTGGGGAATTCATCTTGTCAGATCCTAGGCAATACAACCCATTGTCCCTGCAAAGGCACGATGCGTATACGCCGTTCAAAAACGGCTTCGATGGCCTGGTGAGTGACTGCATCCATGGCGCCGCCGTGGTGAATCACTTGCCCTTCGCGCATGACAATGATGTCGTCCGCATGCAAGGCCATGCCGATTTCGTGCAGCACACTCACCACGGTGGTGCCCACAGAACGAAGGCAATGCACTTGCTCAAGCCAGTCCACTTGGTGCGGTGGGTCCAGATTGGCCAAAGGTTCGTCCATCAGCAACAAAGGGGCATGGCCCGCCAAAACACGGGCCAGCAGGACGCGTTGACGCTCGCCGCCAGACAGCTCACCCAAAGTGCGATCGCACCAAGCCCAGGCCTGGGTGGCTTTGAGCGCGGCTTCCACCATGGCATGGTCTTGCGTGCTGGGCGCAGTCAGCCAGCCTTGGTGCGGCAAGCGGCCCAGCATTACAACGTCAAACACCCGCAAGTCCAACGCGGCCGATTCACCCTGCCCCAACCAGGCCATTTGCAACGCTCTTTGTTGGCGGCTTAAGTTGGCCAGGGGCTGACCCAGCCAAAAGACTTCACCGGTCACGGGCAGCAGGCCCGCCAATGCTTTGAGCAAGGTGGATTTGCCAGCGCCGTTGGGGCCCACCACACAGGTCCAACGTCCAGGCGTGATGCGCAATTCAATGTTGTGCAACACGGTGCGTCCACCCAAAGCGACTGTCAGGGCGCAAGCTTGGATGGCCATGCTCATGAGCGACCTCCGGCGAGCCGGTTCATCCGCCAAAGCAAATAGGCCCCGCCAAGAACTGCGGTGAGCACACCCACAGGCATTTCTAGCGGAGCCGTCAAACTGCGGGCCAACACGTCGGCCATCAGCAGCAATGCGGCGCCCGTCAAGGCCGAAAGCAACAACACACCCGAATGGGTACACCGCACCACAGAGCGCACCGCATGCGGTGCGGCAAGCCCTACAAAGGCCACCAAACCCATCTGGGCCACAACCGCACCGGTGGCCAAAGACAACATGCCCACCAGCAGCAAACGGGCTTGGGGCAGTGGCACGCCCAAGCTCAGCGCAGTGGACTCCCCCAGCGTGAGGGCGTCAAGCACGCGGGACAAGGCCCATGAGCCGCACAAACAAACGCCCAAGGCCAAAGCCATCAAACCGCAAGCGGACCAGCCGATGAAAGCGGTTGAACCCAACAAGAAGCCTTGCATGGTCTGCATGACCTGGGGGGACATCAAGGCGACCAGCGAGGCCAAGGCCCCCAGCACCACGCCCACCACCACGCCGGCCAACAACAAGCGCAGGGTTTGCTGAACACCCCGCGCCAAAAAAAGCGTCAACATCACCGCCAACACCGCACCGGCAAATGCGGCGCCTGTCATACCGAGACGCGGCCACCAGCCGAGCGCCATCACAGAACCGCCCAGTAAAGACACATACAGGCTCACGCCCAAGGACGCCCCTGAAGCGCTACCGAGCAGATAAGGGTCCGCCAATGGATTGCGAAACAAACCTTGCGCAATTGCGCCCGCCAGGCCCAGCAATGCGCCGCCCAACCACGCGCCCAGACTGCGAGGCAAGCGGATGTCCCAAATGATTTGGTGAACCACGGGATCCGGTGAACCCAGCCACCAGGCTTGGACACCTTGACTGCCCACCGCCGTGCCCCCTAAAACGCCCAGAAGGCCCAGCAGCAACAAAGCCAGCGACCACCGCAAGACGCGCCAGCGCGGCTTCATGGCACCCCCCTGGCGGTCCGGTTCAGGCACTGAGCGATCCACCGGGCACCCTCAGCCATGCGCGGGCCGGCACGCATCACCACATCGGCCTGGTCTTGCGAAAACACACACACCCGATCTTGCTGCACCGCCCGCAGCTGCGACCAACCCGGGCGCTGCAACAGACTTTGGCGCGAACTGTCGCCCGCCAAAATCACATCGGGCTGCGCACGCACGACCCACTCGGGATTGATCTGCGGGAAAGGTCCCATCGCGGCTGGCAAAATATTGCGCACACCCATGCGCAGCAAAGTTTCGCCAATGAAAGAGGATTCACTTGCGCCGTAGGGTGCCGGACTGACCTCCAAATACACCCGTTGCAAACGGGCCTGCGCAGACAGCGATTGCACTGCGGCCTGCACCCCCGCATCGACAGTGCGCCAGACTTGCTCCGCCTCGGCTTGCGACAGCCCCAAGGACGAAGCCAGGGTGCGCAGAACGCGTTGCACATCGGCATGGGTGCGTGGCTCCAGACTGAGCACGGTAATGCCCAGTGATTGCAGCCGCTCAATGCCCCGCGCCGAGCCAGCCAACAGCACCAGATCGGGCTTTTGGGCCACGATGCTTTCAATATTGGGATCGATACCACCGCCCATGCGCGGCAGGGATCTGACGCTTTCAGGCCAGTTTGAATAACGGTCCACGCCCACCAGTTTGGCGCATTGACCGAGCGCACACACGGTTTCGGTCAGCGAAGGCAGCAAACTCACAATCCGCTGGGCGGGCTTGGCCAGCACCACGGGTTGCTGCCGATCATCCCAAACGGTGAGGCCTTGCGCTGCGGTGCACAGCATCCCCCACATCAGCGCCAACATCGGCAGTTGCAAGCAGTGCTTAAGCATGCTGCGCTTCCCACTGGCGCATGATCTGGTGCAACTGGGCCAGGCCATCGGTCAACGCGGCCGGGCCGGGTTGCAAAATATCAGCCGATTTGATTTCAAAAATCTGCCCTGTGCGCACAGCCGGTACGTTCTGCCAACCGGGGCGCGCTGCCACGGTGTCCGGGCGAAACTTCTTGCCGCACCACGAGCCAATGATGATGTCCGGCGCACGGTCCACAATCGTTTGCCCCTCGGCAATGATGCGGTCCTTGCCCATGGGCATCACCGCCAGCTCCGGAAAAATATCGTCGCCACCGGCCATGCCCACCAACTCAGACACCCAGCGAATGCCGCTGATGTGCGGCGTATCCCATTCTTCAAAAAACACCTTGGGGCGGCGCTTGAAACGCGCTGCTTGCTGCGCAACGGCGTGCAGCTCAGCACGCCAGGTCTGCAGCAGCGCCAGGCCTGCTTCGCCCTGGCCCACCATGGCGGCGACCTGGTACAGCATGGCAAATATACCGTCCACACTGCGCTGATTGAAAATCGTCACCTGCACGCCTGCGCGAATCAACAAGGCCGCGATGTCGGCCTGCAAATCCGAAAAGCCAAACACACAGTCAGGCTGCAAGGCCAAGATTTTGTCGATCTTGGCCGTCAAAAACGCACTCACCTTGGGCTTTTCCAAACGCGCACGGCGCGGGCGCACTGTGTAGCCAGAAATCCCCACAATCCGATGCTCCTGGCCCAGCAGGTACAGCCACTCGGTCGCCTCTTCGGTGAGGCAAACGATGCGCTGGGGACCCAGGATAAGTGGAGTCATCACTTGGGACTGTATTGCAAAGTCGCCAACACTCCGCGGCCCGGGGTGTTGTAGCCGGAGGCCAGCTGATACGACTTGTCGAATGCGTTTTCGAGCCGCAAGCGGGCCGTCCAGCGTTCATCGATCTTTCGGCTCGCATAAAAAGACCAAACAGCATATCCGCCCAACAGGGTGGACGAGTAGGGGCTGTCTTTGCGTTCACCCGATGCATAGAGTTTGGCGCCCATATCGTAGCCCGCCCAAGGGCGAGAAATATCCAAAGAACCGTAAGTCTTGGCTCTGCGGGCCAGTGGCATGCCCAAAGTCAGGTTGCGCGGATCTTGGTTGACCCAAGAAGCCTTGATGTTGTTGCCCATCCACTGCGATCGCAATGAAGCTTCAAAGCCCTTGTTGTGGGTTTGGCCGATGTTGACTGCACGGTAATCGGGGTCGTAATCGATCGCATCACGGGTATCCGTCTGAAAATACACCAAACGGGCCAGTGCGTCGCCGGTGGTATAGCTCGCAGCCACTTCTTTGGAGACGTAATTTTCGGATTTAACTTGCGTGTTGGTGGAAACCTCATAGGCTGTCGGCGCACGGAACCCTGAAGAAACAGTGGCCGTCAATCGCCAAGCGGAGGTCCATGCATAACCCAAGCCCAGCAAACCAGAGTTGATGTTTTGGACACTGCCGACCGTGCCATAGTCGTCCGTGCGGCTTAACTGAATTTGATCGCGCCGGGCGTTGAGCTGGAAAGTCCAGCGGTCCATTTTTTCTGTCAAACCTGCGAAATAGCCCATGCCTTCGCGGCGCATGCCATAACCATAACTGCCACTGGCGCTGTAATGGTCGATGGATTTGTCGATGCCAAAAATCAAACTGGACTGCGTCCGCGCTTGGACAGTATTGATCCATCTCAGCGCATCTTGGGTCCCCTTCAAGGTTCCGTCGTTGAGCAAGATGGCGTTTTTGGTGTTGTCGTAACCCAATGAAGCATGTGAAAAATCCAGCGCAGACACCCAATCCTCCGTGATGGCCTTGCGCGCGTACAAACTGGCTTGATCGTTGTGGCTCTTGAACAGGTTGACGTCGCTGGGCTTGTCGCCCGCAAACGATGATCCGCTGTCAAAGTCGGCCTGGGCACGCGTCGATTGCAGACGTAAACCCATGTTGAAATCGGCAGCCACTTTTTTGTCTAAATTGGCAGAAACGTATTCCTTGCTGTAACCGTCGTTGTCGGGGTTGACACGTGCATTCATCGAAGGATTCATCGCAGAAAAACCATCACTGCCCGCACGACCACCTTGAACATGAAAGCTCAGGTCATTCACCGTGCCACCCACACCCGCATGGAGTCCGTAGGTGTTGCGCGAGCCCAGCGTGACAGAGCCGTAGGCGGCGGGTTCACCCTTGCCTTGGCGCGTCCAAACACTGATCACACCGCCCACAGCGGCATCGCCGTACAAAGCGCTGGCATTGCCACGCAAAATTTCAATGCGCTCGATTTGCGCCAAAGGCATGTCGGTGACTTGCAATGCACCGATACCATCCACCTGAGAACGCACCCCATCAATCAGCAGCACCACGTTGATGCTGTTTTGCCCTCGCAAGAAAAACGAGGTGGTGCTGCCTGGCCCCCCATTGCGGCCGAACTCAAACCCCGCTTCCCCTTGCAACAGATCAGCCAAGCTGGGGGCTTGCGATTTCTCAATGTCTTGCCGCGTGATGACGGACACCGAACTCAACACCTCCGACAGGGGTTGCACGCTGCGGGTTGCCGAGATGACCACGGGGTTGAGTTCAATAGAACGGGCCTGTCCAGCGAGCAGTGACAAGGCCAAAACAGACAGCGCAGGCGCAAAGCTGCGCGAACGAATCAAAGCATTTTTCATAGGAAACCAACACGTTGTGTGTCCTCACCGCCTTCCCCGACAGTGCTTGGACGTTCAGGCGGCGCGTTTTCAGGCGCACCGCCACCTTGTTGGCCGGTATCCGGGCTGGGCGGAGACGGCCTCTGTCGCCTTCCCAGTCGCTTGTTCAAGGCGACCAGTGGCATGTTGACAGAGACGGAACTTGAGACAAGTTCGTCCGCTTGACCGTTGCGGGGGCAGCGCAGGTGGGGCCTTGTCGAGCGAGCGACGCGACCTTCCTGCTTCCCGTTGAACTGCGGCATGTGAACCACACCGCGAGCACCAACAAGCCCAATTGTAAGTTTGAACCTGTCTTCAACCCTACAATAGGGCTATACACTTTTTGTCGGCTATGACAAACACCCACACCATTGACCTGATTGCCGAGCGCGTTGAGCATTTGTTGCTTCGACATGAGGAGCTGTCACGTACCAACGATTTGCTGCAACAGCAAGTCACAGCCTTGGCCCAAGAGCGCGATTTACTCAAGTCCCGACTGGCCGCGGCCCGCGCCCGGGTTGACAATTTGATTGACCGCTTGCCCGCTACGCCCGCTACACCCGCTTCAGATACTGCCCCATGAGTACCAAACAACTGGAAGTTCAAATCATGGGGCAAAGTTATTTGCTGGGCTGCCCCGAGGGCGGTGAGCCCCAATTGCTGGCCGCTGTGGGCAAAGTGGACCAAGCCATGTGCAAGATCCGTGATGCCGGCAAAATCAAGGCGCGGGACAAAATCGCAGTGCTGGCCGCGTTGAATTTGGCCTTTGATGCCCATGAATCGGATGCAGCCCCGCCTGCAACCGCTTTGACCGCCTTGACGCCCAGCGAGAAGCCCTTGTCGGATGCCCAAACGGCTCGCCTGAGCCAACTGCTTCAGCGCTTGGACCACGCTTTGAGCCGTGACGGGCGATTGATTTAAGCCGCCCTTGCCCAAGACATTGGCCTACAATGGCGCGGTCTGTGGTGCATGCTGGATCTTATATTTCCTTGAACCAATGCTCATTGAGCTCGGGCTTGGAACATTGACTGGTGAGCGTGATCATCTCGCGTCAGATGAACCCAACGTCAGTCTGCCCTCGCCCACCTGAACCCCCGGTTCAGGATGAGGGTCCGGTGGCACTGCAGACACCTTTTTCTACCTTTGCCCTGATTGAGCGCCATGATGTTTGACCCCACCCTGATTTTTGAACTCGCAGTGCTGGGGATTGTCACTGGCTTTCTGGCCGGCCTGTTGGGTATCGGTGGGGGCATGATCATGGTGCCATTTTTGACTTATTTGCTGGGTGAGCAAAACGTCGCGCCAGAGCTGGCCGTCAAAATGGCGATTGCCACCTCCATGGCCACCATCATCTTCACCTCCATTGCCAGCGTGCGTGCGCACCACAAGCGCGGCGCGGTACGCTGGACTTTGGTCCGTGGCCTGGCCCCTGGCATCGTGCTGGGCAGCCTGATCGCCAGCATGGGTGTGTTTGCCATCCTCAAGGGATCGTTTCTGGCCTTGTTTTTCGCCGTATTCGTGGGTTTTTCTGCCACCCAAATGTACCTGGACAAAAAACCCAAACCTTCACGCCAAGTGCCTGGCACAGGCGGCCTCTTGGGCGCAGGGGGGGTGATCGGCTTTTTGTCGGGTCTGGTGGGAGCGGGTGGCGGCTTTGTGTCCGTGCCTTTCATGGCCTGGTGCAACATTCCCATCCACAATGCCGTGGCCACCAGCGCAGCGCTCGGCTTTCCGATCGCCTTGGCCAATGTGATCGGCTATGTCTTCAGCGGACAAAACGTGCCCGACCTGCCCGCCTATTCTGTCGGTTACTTGTGGTTGCCTGCCATGGTGGTCATTGCCTTGTGCAGCGTTTTCATGGCCCCCTTGGGTGCCGGTGCCGCTCACCGCTTGCCGGTCAAGCAACTCAAGCGCGTCTTTGCCAGCATCTTGTATGTGCTGGCTGCCTACATGCTGTACAAGGGTTTGAGCATCTAAACTGGTGCCACGCACCAAGGGGCTTGATCCTGCACCAGGCCCATCCACAGTGCCCAGCCCGATGTCGCAACCAGTGCCAAACCGGCGAGTCGGATGCCCCAGCGGCCATCGCCCAGGCATTTAAGCTGAAGCAACAACCAAGGTCCTGCCCACAGACTCACGCTGCTGCCTAAGGCAAACAAGGCCATGGTCATGGCGCCCTTCGGGACATCGCCGGTCAATGCGGCCACCATCAGGGCTGAATACAAGAGGCCGCATGGCATGAGCGACCACAAAGCGCCAATGAAGAGGGGGGTCACCTGCCGCCAATGACCACCCCTGCGCCCCCCCCAACGTCCTGCCCACTGCCGCACTTGCCGCCAAATTTTGGAGGCCCCGCCGTCTAACCAGACAGGTTGCTGGCCCTGAAAAATCAGCAACAGCCCGAGCGCTATGGCCGCCCCATGCAGCAAGGACCACAAAGGCCGAATGGCGGCCGACTGCACAGTGAGCCACCCCAGCGCGCTGACGCTGGCAGCCGCCAAGCCGCCCAGCAAAGCGTAGCCCACCAAACGTCCTGTTTGGAAACCCAGCATCGATCGCGAAGCACCCACACCGGCAGCCTGACCCAAGCCGGCGCAGGCAGCGCCACACATGGCCACACAATGGGGTCCACCGGCCAAGCCCATGAGCAAGGCCGTCACGGCCAGGGAACTGGACATCGAAACGACTCAGATGATTTGAGAAAAACGCGTCCGGTTGGCATCCGCCTTGACATAGCGGTCAAACGACATGGCCACGCCACGCACAAAGAACCAACCCATGGGGGTGACCTGGATCGCAGCGTCTGACAACTCCACCAGCCCTTGAGATTGCATCTCTTCCAAGTGGCTGATTTCGGATTTGAAATAGGATTTGAAATCAATCAGCCATGCCAGGTTGATGGATTCGAATTGCAATTGGCCCTGGCACATGATCGCCATGATCACAGCGCGGCGAATCATATCGTCGCGGCTCAAAGCCAAGCCGCGCACCACCGGAATTTGGCCCTGGTCGATCAGGTCGTAATATTCATGCAATGTTTTGGCGTTCTGGCTGTAAGTTGCCCCCACGCGACCAATGGCCGACACGCCCAAGGCAATCAAATCGCAATCGGGTTGGGTGCTGTAGCCTTGAAAATTGCGGTGCAGTCGGCCTTGCCGCTTGGCAATGGCCAAAGCGTCATCCGGCAAGGCAAAGTGATCCATGCCCACGTACACATACCCGGCTTCCTCCAGTGACGCCAGCGACCTGGCCAACATGCTTATTTTTTCATTGGCCTTGGGTAAATCGGCCGGGTTGATCAGGCGCTGGGGTTTGAAGCGTGCGGGCAAATGGGCATAGGCATACAGCGCAATCCGATCCGGGCGAAGGACATTGATCTGTTCCAAGGTGCGATCAAAGGACTCGGGCGTTTGATGCGGCAGACCATAGATCAGGTCGACATTGATGGATTCAAACCCGATGGTGCGAGCCTGGGCGACCAAATCAAACACCTGCTGTGCAGGCTGAATGCGGTGTACGGCCGCCTGAACCTTGGGGTCAAAATCCTGTACCCCGAAACTCAAGCGGTTGAATCCCAGCTGTGCCAGCACAGACAGGCGCTGGGCGTCCACCGTGCGCGGGTCCACCTCAATCGCATACTCACCTCCAGGCACGAAATTGAAGTTGCTTTTGAGCATCGCCATCAATGCCATCAATTGCGCATCACTGAGGAATGTGGGCGTCCCGCCACCCAGATGCAACTGCCTGACGGACTGCCCCTTGCCCATATGTTTGACATGCAAGGCCACTTCGCGGGCTACATAGTCTAAATAGGCCACGGCCCGCTCGGGTTGCTTGGTGATGATTTTGTTGCAGGCGCAGTAAAAGCACAAAGACTCACAAAATGGAATATGCACATACACAGACAAGGGCATGGCGCGGCGGGGCGAGGCATCCCGCCTCATTTCTAAGGCCTGCGCATAGTCTGCACTTCCAAACGCTTCTACGAACCGATCCGCTGTCGGGTAAGAGGTATACCGAGGCCCTGGCACCTCAAACCGGGTCAGTAATTCGGCAGTCATCCTCACCATGCGCTTTTCTCCTTCGAATGTATGTTCGCTTGCGCACTGTGAGCTCCCCCAAAGGCAAAAACCTTGATGCAAATCAACTCATTGGCAATGAAGGTGGCGTGCATGGTTGTCTACCTCGAATAGGTCAATCTTTATTGAATTCAAGGACTAGAATGAAAATGTGACATCCATCAATTTTCTATATTTTTAATGGGCATGAACCATGACACCACACGCCGTCAAAGTTGCTTGCAGCAACTGCAATTTGCGCGAACTTTGCATGCCCGTGGGCTTGAGCGAACCCGAGCTTCAGCGCATTGATGACTTGATCGGTACGCGTCGCAAAGTCAAACGCAATGAGACTCTTTTTCGCAACGGCGAAAAGTTCAACTCCTTGTATGCGATACGCACCGGGTTTTTCAAAACCTGCATGACGACAGAAGACGGAAGAGACCAAGTCACTGGCTTCCAAATGGCGGGCGAAATCATGGGCTTGGATGGCATCGTCACCGACTTCCACTCCTGTGACGCCGTGGCATTGGAAGATGCTGAAGTTTGCGCATTGCCTTTTGACAAAATCGAAGAACTGTCGCGCGAAGTGACTTCTCTTCAGCACCATGTGCACAAAATCATGAGCCGAGAAATTGTGCGTGAACATGGTGTGATGATGTTGCTGGGCAGCATGCGTGCAGAAGAACGGCTGGCGGCTTTTTTGTTGAACCTGGTGCAACGCCTGCATGCGCGTGGGTTTTCGCAGTCAGAGCTGATCCTGCGCATGACGCGTGAAGAGATAGGCAGCTACCTGGGCCTCAAACTTGAAACCGTGAGCCGTACCTTCTCCAAATTTGCAGAAGAAGGCACCGTCGAAGTCAAACAAAGGCATGTA
>Ga0114964_10000475_pt1 | contig 31013 bp, 30 predicted proteins | sample C_131016_MF_Meta_FD_92638 | JGI IMG/M metagenome (GOLD analysis project Ga0114964, IMG submission 92638) | Freshwater microbial communities from Lake Croche, Canada to study carbon cycling - C_131016_MF_MetaG | ecosystem: Environmental > Aquatic > Freshwater > Lake | place: Lake Croche, Canada...
CCACATAAGTCGCACCCATTAAAGTGTCTGGGCGGGTTGTGTAGACTTTCAAATTGCCATCGTCACCAATAATAGGAAACTCCACTTCACATCCGTAGCTTTTGCCTATCCAATTGCGTTGCATGGTCTTTACTTGCTCAGGCCAGCCTTCGAGTTTATCTAAGTCAGCTAAAAGCTCATCTGCATAACTCGTTATCTTCATGAAATATTGTGGTATATCGCGTTTTTCAACTACCGCGCCAGAGCGCCATCCTTTTCCATCGATTACTTGTTCGTTGGCAAGGACAGTTTGATCAACAGGATCCCAATTAACCGTGGAGGTTTTTTTGTAGATTAGACCTTTTTTGAATAGCTCAGTAAAAAGCCATTGTTCCCAGCGGTAATAATCTGGTGTACAGGTCGCGATTTCTCTATCCCAAGAAATACCTAGGCCCAGAGATTTTAGCTGAGATTTCATGTGTTCAATATTGCTATATGTCCAGCCAGCAGGCGCTACATTGTTCTTAATTGCAGCATTTTCAGCAGGCAATCCAAAAGCGTCCCAGCCCATTGGTTGCATCACATTAAAGCCACGCATGCGCTGGAAACGACTTAGCACATCGCCAATGGTGTAGTTGCGTACATGGCCCATGTGCAAACGACCGCTAGGGTAAGGAAACATCGATAAGCAATAATATTTAGGTTTATCGCTCTTTTCGGTCGCCTTGAAAGTCTGGTTAGTTTCCCAGTATTGTTGGGCGCGGTCTTCAATTTCTTTGAATGGATACTGCTGTTGCATGAAAAATGGGCGTTCTGTAATGATTAATGTGACTAAATTATACCTTGAAGCGCCGCTAATTGCTGTTGTCTTGCAGGCAATAAAAAAGCCATCTTAATGATGGCTTTTTTATTGCCTGCTTTGCGTTTATACATTAAATCTAAAGTGCATAACATCGCCATCTTGCACAATATACTCTTTGCCTTCTAGGCGCATTTTCCCAGCTTCTTTTGCACCCTGTTCACCTTTATGAGCAACATATTCATTGAAGGCGATGACTTCTGCGCGAATGAAGCCGCGTTCAAAGTCAGTATGAATTACCCCTGCGGCTTGCGGGGCAGTTGAGCCCTTACGGACAGTCCAAGCGCGCACTTCCTTTACGCCTGCTGTAAAGTAGGTTTCTAGGCCAAGTAGGTTATAAGCAGCTCGTACTACGCGGTCTAAGCCTGGCTCACTTAAGCCTAGCTCTTCTAAAAATAAGACTTTGTCTTCATCCTCCAGGTCTGAGATTTCTGCTTCAATTTTGGCGCAAATACTCACTACTGGGGATCCCTCTTTCTTACCTAGTTCAACGATGGAGTCGAGAAGAGGGTTGTTAGTGAAGCCTGTTTCATCGACGTTGGCGATATACATGACTGGCTTAACTGTAATGAGACAAAGGGGTTTTAGCAGGTTTATTTCATCAGCGTCTAGACCTAACGTACGAACAGCCTTTCCCTCATCCAAACCTTTTTGTACTTTAGTTAATACAGCACAAAGTGCAATTGCTTCTTTGTCGCCTGATTTTGCTTTTTTGGTTTCGCGCTGTACGGTTTTATCAACGGTTTCCATGTCCGCAAGTGCAAGCTCTGTGTTTATAGTCTCAACATCTGAAAGTGGATCAACTTTATTAGCAACGTGCACAACGTTTGCGTCGTTGAAGCAACGGACCACGTGCGCAATTGCATCTGTTTCACGAATGTTGGCTAAGAACTTATTACCTAAACCCTCACCTTTAGATGCGCCGGCCACTAGGCCTGCGATGTCTACAAACTCAACAATTGCGGGTTGAATTTTTTGTGGCTTAACGATATCAATCAGTGGCTTCATGCGAGGGTCAGGCACTTCAACGATGCCGACATTAGGCTCAATCGTACAAAAGGGATAGTTTTCTGCGGCAATGCCTGCTTTAGTGATGGCGTTGAAGAGTGTGGATTTACCCACGTTTGGTAGGCCGACTATTCCGCATTTCATAATTTTTCCTATTTAATAAATTTGAGACTAATTTTTAGTATGCAATTTTAACATTGCTGCTTCAAATTCACCTTTTAATAGCAAAGGTAAAAGCATGGTGCTTTGGTCTATATTCTCTTCAATCGAGCGCATTTCATCACGATTTGGGTCTTTTAATACATAATTGGCAACAGCATTTTTATCCCCAGGGTGTCCGATCCCTAAGCGCAAACGCCAAAAATCAGTTGTGCCTAGCTGTGCGGCGATATCTTTTAGGCCATTATGCCCTCCGTGTCCGCCTCCCATTTTAAGTTTAACGGTACCCGGAGGTAAGTCTAGTTCGTCGTGTACGATTAAAACGGACTCAGGTGAAATTTTGTAAAACTTAGCCAGCGCAGCCACTGAACGGCCACTGGCATTCATAAATGTGGTCGGTTTGAGAAGCAATGCTTCTTCGGAATATGAATTTAAGCGACCAGAAAATCCAAAAAACTTTGCTTCAGCCTTGAGTTTACTGTTTGTTTGAGCACAGATTTGATCGATCCACCAAAAGCCTATATTGTGACGAGTGGATTCATATTCGGCGCCTGGGTTGCCTAGTCCAACAATTAATTTGATTTGACTCATGTTCTATTGTCGCTCATCTTGTTTGCATGCCTCAAAATAATAACGCGCGTTCGGGAAACCGAAACGCGCGTTTTGAGACCAATCACAAAAGAAACTAAGCTTCTGGAGTTGCTTCCGTTGATACTTCTTCATTTGCTGCAGCAGCACCGCCACGAGTTTTTGCGATACTAGCAACAGCAACGTCAGCGCCATGTGCTAATTGAACAAACTCAACGCCATTAGGTAATTTGATTTCGGACAAATGAACCGAATGTCCCATTTCTAATTTTGCCAAATCAACTTCAATGAATTCTGGCAAGTCTTTTGCCAAGCAGCTTACATCAGCTTCGGTAGCAATGTGAGCAACGATTCCGCCGCCAACTTTTACGCCTGGTGCAATCTCGCTATTAATGAAGTGTAATGGTACTTTGACGTGGATTTTTTCTGATGCGCTAACACGTTGAAAGTCGACGTGTTGAATAGTGTTACGAACTGGATGCATTTGATAGTCACGCAACAATACAGACTCTTTTTTACCATCAAGGTTAAGCGTCAGGATGGAAGCGTGGAAGGCTTCATGGCGAAATTCCATGAACAATGCTTTCATATCAAATTCAACGCTTACGGCATCTTTACCCGCACCATAAACCACACCTGGAACTTTAGCTGAGCGGCGAAGACGGCGGCTCGCACCCGTACCTTTCGCTGCACGTGTTACTGCTGAGATTTCAATAGTCATTTTTACTGCTCCTAAATTTGACCAAAATTAAAATTTTGGCTTTTTAAAAACTGTTATCCGCGACCAGATAACAGGGGGTGATGCATTCGCTACCGAATACATCGAAACTTTAATAATCATTCAAACAATGAGCTGACAGAGTCTTCATTGCTAATACGGCGTATAGTTTCAGCCATTAATTTACCAACACTTAGCTGTCGAATTTTTTTACATGCTAGCGCATCTTTGCGGAGAGGGATTGTATCAGTCACCACTAACTCATCAAGTTCCGACGCGCTAATTCGATCTATCGCAGTTCCTGAAAGTACTGGGTGGGTACAATAAGCTAGGACTTTAACGGCACCTTTTTTCTTAAGTGCTGATGCCGCCTCACATAGTGTATTCGCTGTATCCACCATATCGTCCATGATGACACAGGTCCGACCAGTAACATCACCAATGATGTTCATTACTTTGGCCACATTTGCTTTAGGACGACGTTTGTCGATAATTGCTAAATCCGAACCCATCTCTTTCGCTAATGCTCGCGCACGTACTACACCTCCAACGTCTGGTGAAACGACCACCAGGTTGTGGTGATTTTGTTTCGTGAGGTCATCCAGCAACACAGGCGATGCGTAGATATTATCAACTGGAATTTCGAAGAATCCTTGAATTTGGTCTGAGTGTAAATCCATGGTCAACAAACGATTTACGCCGACGCTTGTTAGCATGTTTGCTACCACTTTTGCAGTAATTGCTACGCGGGCAGAGCGAGGACGTCGGTCTTGGCGTGAATAACCGAAGTAAGGAATTGCTGCAGTAATACGGCCTGCTGAGGCACGACGAAGCGCATCAATGATCACCATAACTTCCATTAAGGTGTCATTTGTTGGAGTGCAAGTTGATTGCAATACAAATACGTCTTTGCCCCGGACGTTATCTTGCAGTTCAACCATGACTTCGCCATCGCTAAAACGGTCAACGGTTGCACGGCCCAATTTCATACCCAAGTGTTTGACCACTTTTTTGGCAAGTTGAGGATTGGCAGTGCCTGTAAACACCATCATGTCGCCTTTGGCCACAGTGGATTCCTTTATGCTATAAAAACAAAAAAAGCGTGTAATGTTACACGCTCCATCTTGCAATACTGGCTGGGGAAGAAGGATTCGAACCTTCGCATGCCGGAATCAAAATCCGGTGCCTTAACCAGCTTGGCGACTCCCCATTTGATCGTTACCTAAAAAACTGCAGGAATCAAATTATACAGTGGATGTTCTTCTAATCCGAGCGCTGCTTCACAAAATATTTCAGTATTTGCAATTTCTCTTGGTTGTGCTTTTACAATGTTATTTGCTTCAGCTAAATCTTTAACCGTCACAAAAACCGATGCGCCAGAACCGCTCATTTTTGCTTGTGAAAATTGATTTAGCCAATTGAGACAAGCAGTTATTACTGGGTATTTCTGACAAGCCACCGCTTCGAGGTCGTTGTGAAAAACTTTATTTTCATCATCAAACACTAGGCTTTGTTTTTCTTTGCCGATTCTTCTTGAGTTAAGCATTTCGGAAAAGGCCGCTATTGTCGTGCGAAACGTGTTTCTTGTCAATTCCTTAGCGCTAAAAATTTCAGCTGTCGAAACGTGTATTTGGGGTGTAAGAATCACGAAATGTAATCTTGGAAGCTCAATAGGCTGTATTTTTTCCCCTATGCCTTCCACCCAAGCATTTGTACCAAAAATAAAAAATGGGACATCTGCCCCTAGCTTCAAGCCTAATTCCATGAGCCCTGATTTACTTAAACCTAAATCCCAAAGCCGGTTAAGTGCAATTAAAACTGTTGCTGCATCGGAGCTACCTCCGCCAAGCCCCGCTCCCATAGGGATATTCTTAATGAGCCCAATGTCTGCTCCGAATGTGCAGTTGCAATGCGATTGTAATAATTTTGCAGCACGCACACATAGATCTTGTTCTATTGGGATGTTGGCGTTGTCTGTGACGCGCTGAATTTGGCTGTCTTTTCGTGCTTTGATATATATGGTGTCATATAAATTGATGAGGCAAAAAACGCTTTGGAGTAAATGATATCCATCTAAACGTCTGCCTGTAATGTGTAAAAATAGATTTACTTTTGCGGGCGCCAAAAAAGCCTGGAATCCTTGGGTAATCAATCGTTTTTCAAATGCTTCCATGACTATATTTTATGGCTTCTTTGAGACGTTATTTTCTTGTGCCGTTGATGGATCTAGTGATGTATCCCAATTTTCAATAACAATTCTGACGTTCATTTTTGGATTGCTAAGATTAATCTTGCTTGGCAAAATTGGTTGAATTTCATTTTGATATTGCATGTAGCTAATTTCCCAGCCATCTTCGCTGAATTTACTTAGGTTGCCTTTTTCGTCAAAAGTATAAGAGGTTACAACTCCTTTTCCGGGGCGTCCTATTATCCAGTCTGATAGTTTGGCAAGCGGCAATCTCCATCCGAGAGTAAGCTCCGTTAAGCTTTCTACATCCGGTGCTTTTAAAGTTTTTCCATCTTTTGTAGTTAAACTCACCCCAGTATCATTTTTTACGATGTCGGCGATTTTATTACCGAATGGGGAGATTAAATCAATGATGTCGCTATCATTAGAGTGCTTCCAATGAATGTTGCCTGAAACACCATGGTTTTCAATTTGGACTCCCATTCGGCCCTTAATCTTAAAATTAGTTATCCTGGCAATTTCTGCTTGATGCTGTTGTGCTTCAGCGGGGATGGTCTGAGATTCAATTATCGCTTGGTGAGGAGACTCGCCAGAAGGTGTTGTGCTGACGGTAGAACAGCCAGTTGCTAGCAGCCCAATAATTAACAAATAAATGCCCAAGCAACATTTCTTATTTATTTTCATTAAGGATTGCATCCTCGATGCTTAGTATTTGAATTTTTTGATTGTTTTGACCAGCACTTCATTTTCCGGGCTGGCTTTTAACGCATCTTCCCATAACTTGGATGCTTCATTTTGTTTGCCTTGTTTCCAGAGCACCTCGCCTAAATGAGCCGCTATTTCACTATCATTTTGAAGGTTATATGCTTTATTCAAGTATTCAAAAGCTTTTTCTAGATTGCCTAATTTATATTGCACCCATCCCATACTATCCAAAATGTAATGGTCGCCTGGGCTTAGTTCTAATGCTTTACTAATGAGCTTGTTTGCTTCTTCCAGCTTAATGTTTCGGTCTGCGAATGAATATCCTAGAGCGTTGTATGCTTGAGCAAAGGAAGGTTTAATTTTGATAAGCGTTCGTAATTGTGTTTCTAACACCGTAAATTGATTTACACGCTCAGCTGACATCGCTAAGTCGTAAATTAATTCCGATGAATCTGGCATGTTCGCAACCGCTTTGCTTAAAAGCTCGTAGGACTCTTGAAAGCGTTTGCTTTGTGCCAATAAATTCGCTTGTGCTGAAATCACTTGAGCTAATTCTATGTTATTCAAGTTTTCTAACTCATCAAGCATTTTGATGGCAGCATCAGATCCTTGATTGCGTGATATCACATTAGCGATGCTAAGTTTGGCATCTAAATAGTGGTCCGTTTGCTGGGGGAGTGCGTTTGGTTCAGATTGTTGGACTTGGCTATACCAATTAATGGCCTCTGTATCATTTTTATTTTTTTCAGCAATTTGACCTAGATATATGTAAATAGGATCCTTATGTTTAATATTAGAACTTAATGCTTGTTTAAAATACTTTTCTGCATCGCCAAATTCATTAATTTGAACCGACATTAAGCCAACAACCACTAAAATTTCTGGGTTGCTATTAGAAAGTTTAGATAATTTCACAAGCTCAGGCTTTGTTTCATTAAAACGCAATTGTTTTATCAACATGCGACTTAAGTTTAATCGAGCATCATTTGCGTTTGGGTTGTCAGTCAAAAAGCTTCGGTAGAAATCAATTGCTTGGTTTGGAGAAATGGTAAACAAAATATCTGCTTGTTGAATTGCTCCCATTTCCCAATGAGGATGTAATTGATTTGCGCGCTTAATTTCACTAAGCGCAAGCTCTTGATTGTCTGCTTGAAATGCAGCTTGGCCAATGGTGAAGTGAGCTTCCGCCAAGTGTGAATAAGGGGCTGCTAATTCTTGCACTAATTGTAAGACAGCGTTCTTGTTCGATTGATGTGATAACAGGTTATTTAAATATAAAAAACCATTTGCACGAGTTTCTTCTTTTTCAAGCAGTTGTTGGATTAATGGTTTTGCAGCAATTAAATCACCATTCATCAAATAAATCTGCGTGGCAGCTTGTTTTGCATCCGTTGAGTTCGCATCTAACTCAACCCAAAGCCTCGTTGTTTCTAAGGCTGCTTGGGGATTTTTACTATAAATTGCTACTTTGGCTGCTCTTTCTGCCAATCTAACGTCTCGGGTTGATTTGGCCAATTCAAAAAATAGTTTTGTTGAGAGGCCAAGTTCACCTCTTTGTCCTGCAATTTCGGCTGTTAAATATCGAAACACAAATTCAGCATTAAACTGACCTTGTGATTCTAATTTAATTTCCGGGTTGGAAGCTTCTTCGGCAAACGCCTTAGGCGCGCTTGTTAAGCAGCTAAAGCAAAATGCAATTGCGGCAACTAATAGATTTTTTTTAATGGGTAACAAGTTTTTCGATTTTTTTTGCATTGTGTAAAGTTGTTTTCATGGCTGATTTTGAGTGAACTACATACTCCTTAGTCCGTGACAGCTTAGGCAAGTTCATCCATAATGAGAGTTGACTATAGCTTTTTAATTGAAACTTTCCAATAGGACATGTTTCAAAGATTAAAATTGTTATTAAAATATCATTCATTGATTGCCTGGCGCTTGACAAGTGTCGGGCGTTTTTTTAATTTAACATGCCTTCGAGTTTAGCTTTTGATTTGGCCTTGCCAAGCAATGTGGAGCCTTAATTTTTTATGACTATTTTAACAGTTGAAGCGAGTAATTTAACGCGTCTCTATGGCGGCCGTGAGGCGGTCAGTGATGTTAGTTTCACCCTGAGCAAAGGTGAAGTGCTTGGTTTTCTTGGGCCCAATGGTGCAGGAAAATCAACCACTATGAAAATGCTTACAGGCAACTTAGCACCTAGTAATGGAAGCGTTAAAATTTGTGGTGTGGATATGATAGAAAATCCAAAAGAAGCTAAAGCACTGATTGGGTATTTGCCAGAAACCCCCCCGCTTTATCGTGAATTTACAGTCGACGAATTTTTGGCAATTGCTGCGCGTTTACATGGGGTTAGCGCTAAACACATCAGAGCTGCAGTCCAGCGGGCGAAAGAACGCTGTGGCTTGACCGAAATGAGTAAGCGTTTGATTGAAAACTTGTCTAAAGGCTATCAACAGCGGGTTGGAATCGCCCAAGCGATTATTCATAATCCAATGGTGGTCATTCTAGATGAGCCAACCGTTGGTCTGGATCCGATTCAAATTCGTGATATTCGAGCTTTAATTAAAGAGCTTGGGGGAGAACATAGCGTGATTCTTTCCACGCATATTTTGCCTGAAGTGGAAATGATTTGTGATCACGTACAAATTATTGACAAAGGTAAGTTGGTATTTAATGGTTCGATTGATGTTCTTAAGAAACAACGTCATGGCAATAAACTATTAATAGGTTTGAATAATCCGCCATCACATGATGAGTTGCTAGGATTGGCAGGTGTTGAGTCAGTTGAAGCCTTGCCAAATGGACTATTAAGGGTGCGTTATACCGCCGGTCAAATGCCAGCTGAGATGTTGGCGCAAGTTGCAGTTTCGAAAGGATGGGGTTTGCATCAAATCAATCCAGACCAAACTAGCCTTGAAGATGTGTTCGTTCAATTGACTTATCAAGACGTTGCAGCGTAAGCACCCTTAAGTAGAATTTTTAGAAAGTAAAAGTCATGATTTTAAAAGTCGCAAGAAAAGAGCTTAATAGCGTATTCGCATCGCCTATGGGCTGGGTGATTTTGGCCTTGTTGCAGTTTGCATTCGGTACTTATTTTTTAAATGGGGTCAATGAGTACTTCGAGGTAATGTCTGGAGCCATTCGTCCAGCGGAGCGGACGGGTGTAACAATGTTTATTGGGCAAAGTGTATTTGGCTTAGCATCTTTCGTGATGTTGTTTTCTGTACCTTTACTCTCGATGCGATTAATTAGTGAAGAGCGAAGAAGCAATACTTTGACTTTCTTGTTTAGTGCACCAATTTCTTTGTCTGAAATTGTTCTTGGTAAATTTATTGGCCTGGTTTCTTTTCTAAGCATTTTGGTTGCCATGATTGCTGTGATGCTTTGTACATTAAACGTATGGGCGGACATTGACATTGGCTACTTGTTTTCTAACGTGCTTGGATTGTGGCTTCTTGTGGCTAGTTTTTCAGCAATGGGTCTATATTTCTCAAGTTTAACTGCTCAGCCAGTCGTCGCTGCAATTATTACTTTTATTGCTTTATTCGGATTATTGATCGTTGATCGTTTTTTAACTGGTGATGAAGCTAGCGTGATCAATTACTTATCATTAATGCATCACTTTCAGCCATTCGCCCGAGGTTTGATTGACACAGCTGATATTGCATACTTTTTATTGTTTATTGTGACATTTTTAACTTTAACGGTGCGTCGCTTAGATGCTGACCGTCTTCGTGGCTAATCGGGTACAACTTATGAAAATTAATCACAAGCTACGCTTGCAACTTCTGATGCAAAATAGTTTTTTCGTTATTTTATTTTTGGTTTTGGTTTGTTTGATTGGTTATTTAAGCCATGAATATCATCTATCGCGTGATATCACCCAAAGTAATCGGAATATTTTGACAGAGGGTAGTATTAATGTCCTTAAACAAATGAAGGGGGAAGTGAATGTAACGGTTTTTGCCTCAGAAGATAATACAGCCCACGGTGAAAATTATCGTAAAGGGGTTCGTGACTTTATCTCACGATTCCAACGTACTAAACCAGATATCCATGTTTCTTTCGTTAGTCCTGCAGAAAAACCTAAATTGGCACAAGATGCTGGCATCAAAGCAGAAGGCGAATTAGTTGTTGAATATCAAAAACGAAGTGAGCATTTATTGCCGCCATACGCAGAACAAGAAATGACCAATTTATTAGTTCGCTTGTCACGAAGTCATGAGAAGCCAGTAATGTACCTTGATGGCCATAGTGAGCGTAATTTGATTGGAGTTAAAGATAATGATCTTGGTGGATTTGGTGAGCAGCTTCAAAAGAAAGGATTTAAATTATTCAATCCTGATTTAACAATCGCTCAAGGTGTGCCGATGACTGGTTCGATGCTTGTTATTGCTAGCCCTCAAGTAAATGTGGGCGCTGTCGAAGTCCAGAAAATTAAAACTTACCTTGATAATGGCGGAAACTTACTTTGGTTGCTAGATGACAATAATTTGCACGGACTTGATGAAATTGGCAAATACATTGGCTTAGAGGTGTCTAAAGGTATGGTGATTGATGGATCAGCAGCTGATTATGGGGTTGATCCAAAGTTTGCTTTTGCAAGCCAATATGGTGATCACGCGATTACTAAAAACTTTATGTTACGTACTATGTTTCCAGAGGCAAGGAAAATTAGCGCTCAAGGTACAGATGATAATGGTTGGCAAGTTAGCAATATTATTGATGTTGCCCCTAATGGATGGCTCGAAAATAATCCAAAAGAATTAGAATCAAAAGCAAGCAAAGCTGTATTTGATGAAAAAGAAGATGTGCATGGTCCGATTAATATTGCGGTGGCGTTAGAGCGCAAATATGGTAAGAGAGGTCAACGTATTGTGGTGGTGGGAAACGCTAACTTTCTTTCAAACACGCACATCACCAGCGAATCAAATCTTGATTTGGGTGTGAATATAGTGAACTGGCTAGCGGGAGATGACAGTTTGATAACAATTCAGCCTAAGCCCCTTAAGGATATGAATGTGACGATTCCACAGCATGGCTGGGGCCATATTTGGGCCCTTATCGTATTTATGCCGATTTTTGGTGTTTCATTTGGATTATTCCAAGTCATTATTCCCTTAGCGTTATTGTTAGCCGGGGTGATGTTGTGGTGGAAACGTCGTAAAGCTTAGTTGATAGAGCTTATGAGTTAAAGGATTCGAGAATGAAGTCACGTTGGTTGGTTAATGGTTTGCTTTTGGTGCTGGTATTGGGCATTGTTGCCTTCCTTAAATTTCGTCCACAGCAGGAAGTCGTTAAGGAAACAGTTTATGAAGTTTCAACGTTGAAACTAGGATCTTTTTCTAAAATCAGTGTTGAGTTTCCTGCAAAAGCCCCAGTAGCATTTGAAAAAATTGATGGATATTGGTTTATCGTTAAGCCATACAAGGCTCGTGCTGATCAAATGTTGGTGTTGCGTGTCTTATCGTTGTTGGCGGCAAAAAGCACAGAAAAATTTGCAACAACAGATTTGGCTCAATTTGGGTTGGATCAGCCTAAATTAAAGCTTAAATTTGATAATGAAGACTTTACCTTTGGTACATTTAATCCTGTGACATCGGAACAATATGTTGCTCACCAAAACTATGTTTATTTGTTGCCAGTGAGCTACGCAGAAAATGCTCAGTCACCAGTTGAAGAATTTTTAGATAAGAATCCATTTAAACCTGATGAGCAAAAGAAAATTACGGGATTTGATTTTACTCATTTGGAGCAATGGGAAGATGTCCGCTTAAATGTTGACTTAGTAGATGGCAAATGGAATGTGTCTGTTCCAAAAGCTAAACCAACACAAAATGATATGAATGAATGGTTTGACTCTTATTGGCGGAATATGAGTGTGCAGCGTGTTGAAACATATACCCCCGATCGTAAGATTAACTACCCATCCTTTGAAGTTAAGTTAAGTGATGGTCGTAAAGTGCACTTTGATAAAATTCAGGAGTCTCCGGAGTTATTGTTAGGCCGTCCGGATGAAGGTCTGATGTATCATGTGCCACCCGACATTGGATTTACGTTGTTGAATCCGCCTATCAATCTTGGTAAGTAATTCTTGCCAGAATTACCTGAAGTTGAGACAACCATGCGGGGTATCGCCCCGCTAATCGGACTAACGGTTAGTCAGGTTAATATTCGGCGTCCTAGTTTACGTTGGCCAATTCCTAGGCTTCTTGTAGACACTCTCCCTAATAGCAGGCTATCTCGATTAACGCGCCGAGCTAAGTATATATTGGCGGAATTTAATGATGCTAACGACATTCTTATTGGCACTTTGATTTTGCATCTTGGGATGTCGGGACGAATTTGTTTGTTGGCTCAAGATGAAACTGCTGCAAAACATGATCATTTCGATATTTGCTTTCTTGGCGGGCAAGTGCTTCGATTAAGAGACCCTCGTAGGTTTGGAGCAGTTTTGTGGGTGGATGCTAATGAGAGTGTGGGGGCTCATCCCTTGATGAAAACGCTGGGCGCTGAGCCGCTTGATAAAAGTTTCACTGCTGATTATTTATATCAACAACTCCGCAGTCGCAGTGTTGCGATTAAAACGGTCATTATGGATAGTCATTTAGTGGTTGGTGTCGGAAATATTTATGCGAGTGAATCTTTATTTCGCGCCAAAATAAATCCTAAAACTTCAGCTAATAAAGTAAGCTTTTCTAAATGTGAAAGTCTAGTTCGTGAGATTAAGGCAACACTTGCTGCTTCTATTGAAGCGGGGGGAAGTAGCCTACGTGATTTTTTTGGGGCTGATGGTAATCCAGGTTATTTTCAGCAGACTTATTTTGTATACGGGCGAACTGATGCTCCATGTCGAGAATGTGGTGCACCGATCAGTAGGATCAAACAAGGTCAGCGGTCAACTTTCTATTGCCCTTGCTGCCAGTCTTAAGCTGCCCTCATTTCAAGACCTATTTAAATAAACTTGAATAAAATCAGAGGTAAAATGTAGTCATGGAGTCCCTGCCTATTTTCATGAGAATTAAAGGCTCACGCTGCGTTGTTGTTGGCGGGGGTGATGTTGCAATGCGAAAAGTTGCTATGTTGCTTAGGGCAGAAGCTTTTGTGGTGGTGGTTGCACCAGCAATATGTAATGCCCTAAATGAGAAAGTTATTGCTGGTGAGATCCAATATTGCCAAGCAGATTTTGAGCCGAATCAATTGACAGGAGCAATGTTGGTAATCGCAGCCACTAATGATGAAACTGTAAATGCTGCGGTTTCAAGTGCGGCAATAACAAAAAATATCCCAGTGAACGTTGTAGATGCTCCATCCCTTTGTACTTTCACAATGCCTTCGATTGTAGATCGTTCGCCGGTTGTTATTGCAATTTCAAGCAATGGGGCTGCCCCAGTTTTAGCAAGATTAATTCGTGCAAAAATTGAAACGATGATTCCTGCTTCATATGGACGACTTGCCGTCCTGGCAAGGGACTTCCGAGATTTAGTAAAAGCGAGATTTTTAGATACTCAGTCACGTCGTATTTTTTGGGAAAGGATTTTTGAGGGGCCAGTTGCTGAATTGTTTTTTTCAGGACAGGAGCAGGCTGCGGAAATTGCATTAACTGAGGCGATTAAGTCTGGGGATCACAATAAACAGCATGGTGAAGTTTATCTGGTCGGCGGTGGCCCTGGAGATCCTGATTTGCTTACATTTCGGGCGTTGAGACTTATGCAACAATGTGATGTTTGTGTTTACGATAAGTTGGTTAGTAAAGAAGTGATGGAGTTGGTTCGCCGAGATGCTGAATTAATGTATGTTGGCAAGGCGCGAGACAGGCACACATTGCCACAGGAAGAAATTAATTCGTTATTAGTTCAGCTTGCCAAAGAAGGAAAACGTGTTTTGCGTTTGAAAGGTGGGGATCCATTCATTTTCGGACGAGGTGGCGAGGAAATCGAAACTCTCATGGAAAATGACGTGCCATTTCAAGTGGTGCCTGGGATTACTGCGGCGAATGGCGTTTCTACTTATGCTGGCATACCGCTCACCCATAGAGATTATGCTCAGTCTTGTATATTTACTACTGGCCATTTAAAACCTAGTGGCGACCAGCAGAAGCATTTGGTGGAGCTTGACTGGCCTGCCTTGGTGAGACCTAATCAAACAGTGGTAATTTACATGGGTCTAGTTGGATTAGAGGAGATATGTCTTCAATTGATTAAACATGGGTTGGAGTCGACCACGCCGGCAGCGGTTGTTCAACAAGGTACAACACCTAAGCAGAAAGTTGTTGTCGGAGATTTAAGTGATTTGGCAAGTTTGGTGAATTCTGCTCAGCTAAAGCCGCCTTGCTTGATTATTGTCGGCCATGTAGTTACCTTGCGGAAAAAACTTGCTTGGTTTGAGACAAAGCGTGATTAATTTAATGGAAGCGTAATTCTTACTTCTAGGCCGCCTTCTGGTCGGTTAATTAAATCTAATTTTCCTCTATGTAACTTTGTAATGCGATCACAAATTGCTAATCCAAGGCCGCTACCTTTTGTATTGCCCCTTGCAATATCAAGCCGCTCAAAGGGCCTTAGAAGTCTATTTTTATGAGCATCTGGAATGCCAGGTCCATTGTCTAAAACACTTACAATAATATTCTCTGCTTCAATTTTAGTTTTTATGATGACATCGCCCTTTCCGTATGCGAAGGCATTATCAATTAAATTACCCAAAAGTCTTTGCATTGCGAGTGGTCGTAATGCTATCAGGTGAGTAGGAGCGAGATTTAGGGTGAGTTTTCTTCCTGATCGAACATGCCTCTGATAAAGGGATTGAAGTAACTGGTTTAGGTCTAACATTTGTGTGGGTTCTCCCTCTACCCCCCGAACAAAGTCTAAGAATTGATTGATGATCCCATCCATGTCAGCGATGTCTTGAATCATCCCTTCCTTATATACCTTACATTGTTCGTCTGGGAGCATTTCAATGGCTAGACGGATTCTAGCAAGGGGAGTTCGCAAATCATGCGATACCCCAGCTAGTAAGAGTGTTCTTTCTGAATCAAGCAAGGCTAGTGACTCGGTCATTTGGTTAAAGGTGTGGCTTACTGCGCGAAGTTCATCCACCCCTTCTTCTGGCAGTTGCATTGGTGTTAGACCGCTTCGAATACGCTCTGCTGCTTTGACTAATAGCTTTAGTGGTCGATTAATTCTTGCTGCGATGAGATAGGCGCCTACCAAAGAAAGTAAAATAACCAATGCTCCCCAGTTGAGCCATTGCCAAGGAAAATGACGTTCTGCTTGCAGTCGAGGAATAACTACCCAGTAGTCGTCCTGATCAATATTAAAACTTATCCAGAGGCCAGGGACGCCAAAATGATTGATGGCGACAATCGTATCGCTACCTAAAGTATTGCGGATTTTTTTTGCAAGAATTTGAATGAAGGCGTCATTAGGCAGTGGTTCAATTTCTTCAAGCATATCTGCGGCATAAATGTGAACACCTTCCCTACCGGATAGTTCAGATAACAATGCAATTCGTCGATTTTCATGTGCGGCTAATAATGATGCTTTAGTATAGTTGACAATAGTGATTGCTTGTAAAGCGGCGGCATTTGCACGTGGCTCACGTTCAAAATAATCAAATAGCTTGAGTGCTGCAAATTGGCCGACTGTCAACAAAATGGCGATAAGCAACATTAAGCGAGCGAGTAGCGTACGTGGAAGAAGCTTCATTTTGGATCGAGTTTAATTGAATAGTTGGGCGTTTTAATGATTGCCCGCTTCGCCGTCGGGAACAAATACGTAACCAAATCCCCACATGGTTTGTAGGTAACGTGGATGAGCTGGGTCTGATTCAATCAGTCGACGTAAACGCGAGACTTGAACATCAATGCTTCGATCGAATACATCGAGCTCTCTACCGCGTGCTAGTTGCATCAATCTGTCACGCGAGAGAGGTTGTCTCGGGTGGTCAATAAACACTTTTAGCAAAGCGTACTCTCCGCTGGTGATTGTGATGTTTTCACCGTTTCGGCTTAAGCGGCGGGTTGATGGGTCGAATAAAAAATCTCCGAAAGTAAGGCTTCCTGAAGCAAGGCCAGGTGCGCTAGGCTCTGTGCGTATTTGTCTTCGCATGATTGCATTAATCCTAGCAAGCAATTCGCGAGGATTGAATGGTTTTGGTAAATAGTCATCAGCCCCCATTTCTAAGCCAATAATACGGTCTACTTCATCACCGCGTGCTGTTAGCATAATGATAGGCATAGCATTACCGTTAGATCTTAGGCGTCGACAAATTGCTAAACCATCCTCGCCAGGCAACATCAAATCAAGCACCAATAAATCAATATGCTCTTGTGCGAGCACGGTGTCCATTTCTGTAGAGTCGGCTACAGTTTTTATATTAAAGCCTTGTTCTGTTAGGTAGCGTTGCAATAACTCACGCATTCGAACATCATCGTCTACCATGAGTATTTTTTTTAAGTTTTGCGTTGGTGCTGGTGTGTTCATCTTAAAATCGCTCCATTAGCTTGCGTATTATTTATTGCTTATTATACGATTTGATGCGAGCTATTTTGTATATTAAATTAGTTACATTTTTTTACAAATACGCCTTTTTTTGAAACATTAGATTTACATTCGTATAGGATGATGACGAACTTGGCTAGAAGACTTCTCAAGTTACATCGTTCACGTTTTAGTAACTTGAACTAGGATAAAGTTACTAGGTCACAATCATTATTGGTATTGTTAATACGGTTAAAGGCGCATGTTATTCAATCAAAACTTTAATGTTTGTTGCAATTTAATAAGTCTAGAGGCGTTTAGTTTTTCTAAATTCAATCGCACTAATTTTATGTTGCGTCTTTTAGCTATTTTATTTTTGATTTTTTCAAGCTCTGAAATCATGATGGCTGGAACGCGTGATAACCAAAATAGCAATGATGAAGTTAGTAAACCTCAATCGACTGACGCCTCAAAATCTTCAAATGAACCTATTGGCGTCAATATGGACGAAAACATTCGATTGCGCCGTGACTTAGATGAATACTCACGTACAGTTGATCCGGCTCATGTGCAAATTGAGGAGCGTCGTCGTGTAATGCATAAACGCTTGCAAGAGCGGTTTTCCGAGACAGATAGAGACAATGATGGGGCAATTTCTATTGAAGAGGCATATGACTTGATGCCTCAATTAGCGCGTCATTTTAGCGCTGTTGATTTGAACAGCGACCATTTAATTACCTTAGATGAGTTGGAAGCATTGCAGGCTAAGATTGCTGAACGTCAACGTGTGGCCACCTATAAAGCTGACACCCCTGAGCCGGATAATTCTAAGACAAAGAAGAAGTTAAGCAATATCAAAAATTCTAAAAATGCTTTATAAGCTATCTCAGATTCACTCTCGCTTTTTCTTGACATAATATTTTTAAAAATCTCATATCAAAACTTATAGTCCCTATAAAAGTGGAAAAAGTTTGATCTTGGATATATAGTCTTGCTCAAGAAGCAAAAAGCTTCAGCTCAAATTAATATAAAAAGTTGAGTAAATCAATACCCAGGGGGAAATAACATGGCAGGCTTTTTTTCAAAAGAGCGCATTATCGCGCCTTCTTCATATAATCGTTGGCTTATTCCGCCCGCAGCTTTAGCGGTACACCTATGTATTGGCATGGCTTATGGTTTTTCAGTATTTTGGAAACCACTTGGTAAAGCATTAATGGGTGCGGATGGCAAACCACTTGCCGAATGTGCTGCTGGCGCCACTACTTTCGCTGAAAAATTAAGTGGTACAGGACGTGCATTATTTGCGACTGACTGTAATTGGACCCAATTTGATTTGGGCTGGATGTACACATTATTCTTTGTGTTACTTGGATGCTCTGCAGCCCTTTGGGGTGGTTGGTTGGAACGCTCAGGTCCTCGCAAGGCAGGCTCTGTTGCAACGTTATGTTGGGTTGGGGGCTTGCTCTTTTCTGCATTTGGCGTTTATACCCATCAGCTTTGGATGATGTGGCTTGGATCTGGCGTGATTGGTGGGGTTGGGCTTGGGTTAGGTTATATCTCACCTGTTTCTACACTCATTAAATGGTTCCCAGATCATCGTGGGATGGCTGCGGGACTAGCTATTATGGGATTTGGCGGTGGCGCTTTAGTCGGATCACCATTAGCCACTAAACTAATGTCTTATTTTGCTAGCCCAACAGAGGTTGGCGTCTGGCAAACATTTGTAGTGCTCGCAGTCGTATATGCATTATTTATGATCTGTGGCTCATTAGGCTACCGCGTACCCCCAACAGGTTGGCAGCCGGCAGGTTGGAAGCCTTTAGCAACAAAGGCGACTAATGGGATGATTGCGACGCGCCATGTACATCTTAAAAATGCTCATAAAACTCCACAGTTTTGGCTTCTTTGGCTGGTGCTTTGTATGAACGTTTCAGCGAGTATAGGTATTATTGGCGCAGCTGCACCAATGTTACAAGAAACCTTTGGTGGGATCTTGATTCATCAACCTGATATTGGTTTTGCGGATATTAAGAAAGATGACGCACTAACTGCTGCGGCCGCAGCAATTGCGGCAGGGTTTGTTGGTTTAATTTCTCTTTTTAACATTTTTGGCCGCATCGCTTGGGCAACTTCATCTGATAAGCTCGGTCGCAAACAAACTTACTTTATCTTTTTTGTACTGGGTGCATTGCTCTACTCATTAGCAAGATATGGTGCAGATGTGAAATCGTTAACGATTTTTGGTGCGTCTTTATGCATTATTGTTTCGATGTATGGGGGTGGTTTTGCAACGATTCCAGCCTACTTGGCGGATATGTTTGGTACGCAGTTTGTGGGGGCAATCCATGGGCGCTTGCTTACTGCATGGTCAACAGCTGGTATTTTAGGCCCTGTGATCGTGAACTATATGCATGATGTTCGTAAAGAAGCCGGGGTGCCATTCGATCAAATCTATGCCCCTATTTTCTATGTGTTAGCTGGGATGTTGGTGGTGGGCTTTGTCGCGAACTTGTTAGTCCGACCGGTCGCTGATAAATACTTCATGACAGACACTGAATTAGCAGCAGAAAAGAAATTAGCGCATGAGCAAGCGGCACCAGTAAAAAAAGGAGGATCTACAGTAGCAATTGGTGGATCAGCTATTGCAGCAGTTGCTTGGCTTGCTGTGTTAATTCCAATTGGCTATGGTGTGTGGAGCACGATAGAAAAGGCATGGGCATTATTTAGTTAATGTTGCCCTAGAAGCAAATAAGGGGCGAAGTCGCCCCTTATTTATTTTAAGTGAACGAAACGCTTGACTGATGTACGTTCGTACAGTATCGTTAAGTCTATGGCAAATGATATAGACTACTTAGGCAAGCTTCAGGATTATTATGCAGATCATAAAATCTTGCCCTCTTATGCCGTAATTGCACAATTATTAGGCTTCAAGTCTAAAAATGCAGTGACAGCCTTGGTGGCAAGACTTAAGTTGTTGAGCTTCATTGAGTCGGCGCCTGATGGTAGATTAAAACCAGGTCGGCGGTTTTTTGATCGCGTGCTGGCGGAGAGTACTGTGCAAGCTGGATTTGCAACTGCGGCCTTAAGCGACAGAAATGAGGCTTTGAGTATTGATGATTACTTGATTGAGCGCCCGTCAGATACGGTGTTAATTACTGTGAAGGGTGACTCGATGATAGATGCGGGTATTTTTCAGGGAGATGTTGTGATCATCGAGAAAAAACAAACCGCAAATATAGGCGAGATTGTTGTCGCAATTGTAGATAATGAATTCACGCTTAAAACACTCGGACGAGAAGGTAAAGAGTTTGTTCTTTATCCTGCCAACAAAGCTTTCCCAACGATTCGACCTCAAGGCCAGTTGGAGATTTTTGGCGTGGTCGTCGGCCAATTTAGAAAATACTAGTCCTATATCATTTGATACATTAGCTCTTTAGAGGTGTCTTTGTATCCCGCCTGGACTAATAATGCGGCTTCAATATATCTGCTTATCATATTTCTGAGTGCAGGCAATTCATCTAACTGATAAAAGTGCTTAGGAAATTTGTGACCTAGCCATGCGTAAAGGCTGATGTCTTTGCTTAAGTCCTCAGCTTCTTCCAGATGTTTTGGGCTGCTAGAATTTAGCCAAGCAATATTGCTAGGAAGTGCTTTGGTTTGATGACGGGCTACGCAATCCAAACAGTTTAAAAAGTAATCTTTTTCGCTAGATTTGTCCCAGCCAACAGGTGCAGTTGAGAAGATAAATTTGTCTTTTAAATTGAGCTTGGGCGCATGTTCATCGACTAGAAGCGCTAGCTGAGTTTGAGTTTTTAAGGGGGCAATTTCAAAGAAATCGCTATTGATGCAGATGCGTTCAGAAAAATAGGTAAGGATTTCGCTAATTTTAAGGGTATGAAGTTTTTCTGCGATTTCTGTTAGATGTTGAAAGCTTGGGGATATAGGAAGCTTTTCTAAGTGAGCTAAATCGGAAGTGGTTAGCATGTGTTCAAGATGGATTAGCTCATCGTCTTCAAAAGCAGTGACAAAGCCAGTTTCGTAAATGCCAAACCGACCCGCGCGACCTGCAATTTGACGGACCTCTGTGGCATTAATGGGGCGGCTGGCAACGCCATCAAACTTATCTATAGTAGAAAAAATTATCCGACGTATGGGTAAGTTAAGCCCCATCCCAATAGCGTCAGTCGCCACTAAGATGTCGGCATTGCCTTCACAAAATCGTTTAGATTCGGTACGTCTTACTTCGGGAGATAAAGCCCCATAAATGGAGGCAACGCCATGGCCCCATTGCCGGAATCTTGCGCTTAGGGTGAGTACATCCTTGCGACTGAAGGCAATGATCGCATCGCCTTTTTGCAGTTTCCCTTTGAGGTTGAAGCGATTATATTTTTTACCGCTTAGGCCCTCATGCTCAAGTAATAAAGGCGTTTTTCTTTCTAAATGCGTTATATCGTAAGCTTCACCTAGTGCTTTAATAGTGCTAACGCATGGTGCAGTCACACTGTTAGCGCCACAAACAAAAACCTCTTTAGCTGGCGCTCCTATTAGCGCGGCAGTCCAAGCATAGCCTCTCGCTTCGTCTTGTAGCATTTGAATTTCATCAATAATGGCAACATCTACCGCTTGAATAGGATTCATCATCTCGATTGTGCAAGCGGTATGTTTTGCCCCAGGAATGAACTGTCGTTCTTCGCCTGTAATTAAGTTGCAAGGTACGCCAGCCTCCATCAGCCGGTCGCGTATTTCCATGGCCAATAAACGAAGGGGAGCGAGGTAAATGCCTGATTTTGCTGCTTGTAGTTTGAGTAAAGCTTGATATGTTTTACCAGAGTTGGTGGGGCCTAAATGGAAGTGAATATGCCGATTTAAGCTCCGTGCTACTTTGAAGCTATTGGGAAAATCATGCAGCGCGAGCGTGTCTGTCAGTTGCTTATGCATTCTCTAACCATACAAGCTCTTGTTCAGTAAACCCAGCGGCCAACCTTGCTTGATGATTGAAAGGTTTTCTTGGCGTTGGCGCTTCATATTGCTGGGCAAGCTCGGCATAAGTATTAATTGGGTCAAGCTTACGTGTTTTGCATAGCCAATTAAACCAATGATTTCCAATCGAAACATGGCCAATCTCATCTCGTAGAATAATATCTAAAATGCCAGCCGCTTCCATATCCCCAACTTGAGCGACTTTAGAGCGCAGTGGTGGAGAAGCATCTAGTCCACGTGCTTCCATGGTCCTAGGAACTAATGCGATCCTGGCTAAGATATCATCTGCTGTTCTTGCTGCCATCTCCCATAAACTATTGTGTGCAGGGAAGTCGCCATAAATATAGCCCATTTTGATTAGGTGGTCATTTAATAAAGTAAAGTGATAAGCCTCCTCAGCGGCTACTTTAAGCCAGTCACTGTAATATTGCTCTGGCATGTTAGCAAATCTCCAGATGACATCTAATGCTAAATTAATTGCATTAAATTCAATGTGTGCAAGGGCATGAATCATCACCGCACGGCCTTCTAAGGTTCTCATGTTGCGGCGTTTTACATCCTTTGGCGACACTAGATCTGGCTTGGTTGGCTGTCCAGGAATGTTATTTGGCGGCCTAAATAAGACCTTGGTATCCAGGTTACAATTGCCCGACTGCCAAGCGGAGATTAAATCATTAACGAACTTTGTTTTCTGTAAGAAATCAGTTTGCGCTAGACAAATAAGCGCCTGTGCACGAAGTTCCATCTGGCATACTTTCTAAATCAACTTTGCAAGTAAAAGCTCGGATTTAATATAAGCATAAAGAATGGGTGCAATTAATAATCCAGTAATGCCAAATAATGATTCCATGATTAGTAAAGCTAGCAGAAGCTCCCAAGCTGCCGCGTGTATTTTACTACCGACGATTTTCGCGTTAATAAAATATTCAAGTTTATGGACAGCCACTAAAAATAATAATGCGGCTATCGCGACTTTGAACGATACACCGATGCCAATAACCGTAATGAGACTATTAGAAATTAAATTTCCGATTACAGGTAACAAGCCAGCAAAGAAGGTTACGACAACTAAGGTTTTGTTATAAGGTAAATTGAACCCGAAATGCGGCAATACAATTAATAAAAAAATGCCCGTGAGGAGGGTATTGATTGCTGAGATTTTGATTTGTGCAAATACGATATTTTCGAAAGCTTTTCCAAATAATTGAATACGTTCTCGCATTGCCTTTGCAAAAGGTTGTGCTTTTGCGAGGCTGGAAAATGAATTAATCGAAAGAAGCAGTGCAGCAACTACGGCAATTAAAATATGCGCAAACGTGTGCAACCCCTCTTTACCTGCAACGCCAAGCTCCTGTGTATGTTCTTTAATTAAATCGTTCACGGATCCATTAAGTGACAGCATGCTATCGGGCAGGTAGCCTAACAAGGTTGGCGGCAAGTCATTTTTAATGTCATTGACGCTTTCGCCAAGTTTGGCTGCTAGGCCTGCTAGGTTTTGCTCATTCCCTAAAGTTTTAGATAAAAATATACCTGTGATCGTTAATCCACCAATTATGATTGTAGTAATCAGCACTGCGGCAAGGATGCGTGCTGGCTTTTCTGGCATCTTTAGACTGAGCTTGTCACCTAGTCTTTTGGCGAGTAAATAAATGAGCATGCCGACGAGAAGCGTTGGGATCATGTGTAAAATTAATACCATGCAAATTAATGAAGAGATGGCGATAAAACTGCTGAGTTTGATGTTGTTCATAGCTTCGTCAGTACAAATGGAAACACATTATACTGAAATTGGGATGTATGCCGATAAACATGTCATTCGAATGCGAAAGAAGGTAAAGTTTTTTGTTTAATATCGCGCCTTAGGATCAAATACGATTTATAATTTCGCCTGTGTTGATTTGGTCGAGCATCAAGTCGCATCCATTAAACAACTCCAAAAGAGAAGAAAATGACCACCAAAAATGCTGATATTGGCCTAGTTGGCCTTGCTGTGATGGGGCAAAACCTTGCCCTCAATATTGCCGATCATGGCTACACCATTGCGGTATACAACCGCGACCCTAAGAAAATGGTTAACTTTGTTGAAGAATGTAAAAAAAATGAGCCATCACATGCGAATGTTGTTGGTCATGCGGATTTAGCTTCTTTCGTGTTGAGCATTAAGCGTCCACGTAAGATTATTTTGTTAGTAAAAGCAGGTAGTGCGACGGACGTTACTATCAATGCATTGTTACCGTTTTTAGAGCAAGGCGACATTATTATTGATGGCGGTAACGCTTTGTGGACAGATACTATCCGTCGTGAAAAAGAACTAGCCGCTAAGGGAATTGATTTTATCGGCTCTGGTGTTTCAGGTGGCGAAACAGGTGCGCGTTTTGGTCCAAGTTTAATGCCATCTGGCACTCGTAAAGCGTGGGCGAGTTTAGAGCCGATTTGGCGTGATATTGCAGCTAAAGTTGATCCAAAAACCGGGGTGCCATTAGAAGGCGGTAAGCCAGGAAAGCCTGTAGAAGGCGGCTTTTCATGTGCTGAATATATTGGTCCAGACGGCGCAGGGCATTATGTGAAAATGGTGCATAACGGTATTGAATATATTGATATGCAATTGATTTGCGAAGCCTACTGGCTGATGAAAAACTTGCTAGGTATGGAAGCTGGCGAAATTGGTAAGATTTTTGAAGAATGGAATAAGGGTGAGTTATCTAGCTTCTTGATTGAAATCACTGGCGATATTCTTCAACAAAAAGACCCTGCTGGTAAGGGGTACTTAGTTGATATGGTGATGGATGCTGCTGGACAAAAAGGCACAGGTCAATGGACTGCAGCAAATGCACTAGAATTAGGTGCCCCGGCAAATGCAATTGCCGCTGCTGTTTATGCACGAGCACTTTCAAGCCTCAAGGAAGAGCGTGTTGAGGCAAGTAAAATTCTTAAGGGCCCAGTAATTAAAACTGAATCTGATAAGAAAGAAATCATTGAAGCAATTAAGAATGCACTTTATTGTTCAAAAATTTGTGCTTACGCGCAAGGCTTCCAGTTGATTGATAAGGCTCAAGTTGCTTACAACTGGAAATTGAACTTTGGTGAAATTGCTCAAATATGGCGAGGTGGGTGTATCATCCGTGCGCGATTCTTGCAAAAGATTACAGATGCTTATGCACTTAACTCGCGTTTGAAAAATTTAATGTTGGATCCGTATTTCACTCAAGCCATGAATGACGGTCAAGCTGGCTGGCGTAAAGTAATTGCTTTGGCCGTGACGAATGGTATTCCTGCTCAAGGATTCTGCGCAGCTTTGTCATACTATGATGGGTACCGGAGCGCAGTGCTTCCAGCGAACTTGTTGCAAGCGCAACGTGATTATTTTGGTGCGCATACTTATGAGCGGCTTGATCAACCACGCGGTCAGTTTTATCACTTGGATTGGCCAGAGGCTGATCGGCCACAGTACGAAGTTTAATTAAACGCCCTTAGGGTTAAAGAAAAAGGCACAGAAATTCTGTGCCTTTTTCTTTTCATTATGGACTGACGAAAGTTTGAAGTCCTGTTGATCTAATCTTTACCGCAACATCATTTAGCCATTCTGGTGATATTCGAGTTAAACGTTCAGCTTCTGCTTGCATTGATGGCCTGGCAAGCCCATACAGATGCACGCCATGAATATCATTTTTTACTTTTTCAACTAATGAAATATATGAAGCTATTTCATCTTCTGTTGGCAAATGGCCGTCGATCGCAACCATGCATGTTTGTACAAACGTTGGGCACGCTTGAGCACATAATTTAAGTCGATTGATGATGCTGGGGATAGTAATATTCACGTCGTTAATTTTTGCGATACCTTTTGATGTGCCAGCGTCTACCTTAAACCATACTTCACCATTCATTTTAGCAAGATAGTGCATGCTCTCGAGCACATAAGCTTTGTCCATCAAACTCCCGTTGGTAATGAGCCTAACTTTAATTTGGTGCCCTAAAGAGGAGTCAAGTAAGCCAAACTCATTGAGTAGCTTCTCAACAATCTTGAGCACCTCTGGAAAGTCTTTTGCACTAGTAGGTTCGCCGTTCCCAGAGAAAGCGATGTCTTGTAACTTGCGGTCGCCTTCAGCAACATAGCGCTCCATAAAATCGCCATGCAGAATGGAGTCTAGAAAATTGCGGAGCTCATTTTCTAGTAGATTAAGATTGATGGGCGGCGGACTACCTCGAGTGAGATTTGGCACTTGGCAATAGAGGCAGCGCCAATTACAGGCGTTATTAATATTGAGATTGATTCCAATTGAAACGCCGCCTGCACGTCGAGAAACCACAGGGTAGATGTAAGTTAAACCGCTAACGTCACGATTATGATCAGCGACGTTTAGATATTGATCGTCGTTCATTCTATATGACTAGACGGAAGTCTGGCAGGGCTGGGGATTGTAAATTTTTCTGAGTTCTTCTGGGGCTAAAATTTTCACGTAGCGTTGTTTCACTTCAATGATGCCATCCTCACTCAGCTTAGAGAAAGTGCGGCTGATGGTCTCTAGTTTGAGGCCGAGGTAGCTGCCAATTTCTTCACGTGTCATACGCAAAATCATTTCTGATTGTGAAAATCCACGGGCATGCAAACGCTGTACAAGGTTAAGTAGGAATGCTGCAAGCCGCTCTTCTGCACGCATATTGCCAAGCATCATCATCATGCCATTCTCACGAACAATTTCACGGCTCATTATTTTGTGAACATGACGTTGTAAAACAGGAAATTCTCTTGAAAGTTCTTCTACATTGGCGAAAGGCATAATGCAGACTTCAGCATCCTCAAGTGCTACTGCATTGCAGCTATGATGGTCTGTGACGATACCGTCAAGTCCAATGATTTCCCCAGCCATCTGAAAGCCGGTGACCTGTTCTCGACCATCTTCATTCGAAACGCAGGTTTTGAAAAATCCAGTACGAATTGCATACAGTGAAGTGAAAGGATCGCCATTGCCAAATAACAATTGACCTTGCTTAACTTGTTTGCGGGTAGCCACCACTTCATCAAGTTTTTTCATGTCCGAGATTTCAAGGCCGACGGGCATGCAAAGTTCACGAAGATTGCAGCTTGAACAGGCTACTTTGAAGTTGCTATCAATCATTTTTTTTGGGGTAGTAAATAATAACGTAAGCATACAGTGATAAACGATTTACGTGTAGATATTGAAATTAGTGCTTTTCTTATAGATTACGTTTTTTGGTGTCTGTTTCAAATGTTTTTTGGGCCTAATTGTTTGATTTATATCAAGGACTTTTGCTTATCTAGGTGGCAAAGTCGTAATGTGTAAAAATGTAAAAATTAGGAAGTCAGCGATGTCAGTTATTACAATTGCTAACAGCTTAAGCAATAAAAAAAATAATGCTGAAGCTGATGCTTTAATCGAGATTACCCATGAAATGCTCCAGAAGTATGATGTGGCTGGTCCTCGCTATACTTCTTATCCAACAGCAGACCGTTTCGTTGATGCATTTGGTGTTGGAGATTATCAGCGTGCCCTCGAAAAAAGACGTATTGGTGCAATGGCACTTCCCTTGTCGATTTACGTTCACGTGCCATTTTGTGAATCACTTTGTTTTTATTGCGCCTGTAACAAAATCATTACAAAGCGTCATGAGCGTGGGGCTGAGTACTTAGAATATTTGCGCCATGAAATTGATTTACATGTGAAGCATTTAGGGGCCGGTCAAGCAATTAGTCAGCTTCATTTGGGTGGTGGTTCGCCCACCTTCTTCAGCGATGATGAACTGAATCAGCTCATGGAGATGATTAAGCGCAATTTTGTTTTGGCAGAGGGCGGTGAATATTCAATTGAAATTGATCCGCGCACTGTCGATGAAAAGCGTTTGTCCAATTTAGCTAGTTTGGGTTTCAATCGTTTAAGTTTTGGTGTGCAGGACTTCGATCCTGAGGTGCAAAAAGCAGTGCACCGTATCCAACCAGCTGAGCAGGTGTTTGATCTTATTGCAACTGCTCGTCGTTTAGGTTTTGATTCTGTAAATGTCGATTTGATTTACGGATTACCTAAACAAACCCCTGAATCATTTACACGTACCTTAGAGCAGGTTGCAACACTCAGGCCAGAGCGTATTGCTCTTTACGCATATGCCCACTTACCTGAACGCTTTAAGCCTCAGCGAAGGATTGAGGCTGCTGATTTACCAGTTGCTGGCGATAAGATCGAGATGCTTTCTATTGCGATAGAAACATTTTTAAGTGCTGGTTATGTCTATGTTGGCATGGACCATTTTGCTTTACCAAGTGATCCCCTAGCAATTGCAAAACGTCAGGGTCGTTTACATCGTAATTTTCAAGGATATAGCACTCAGCCCGATTGTGATTTGATTGCTCTTGGGGTCTCAGCAATTGGCCGCGTTGGAAGCACATACAGCCAGAATGCTAAAACATTAGATGAATATTATGACCAAATTAATCAAGGAAAGTTACCGGTAGTTAAAGGCTTAGCCCTTTCGAGTGATGATTTAGTTCGTAGGGCAGTCATCATGGCCATCATGTGCCAAGGCGATTTGCAATTTGAGGCGGTTGAGCTTGCTTATATGATTGACTTTAAGCAATACTTTGCTCCAGAACTTACTAGATTAAAAGCCCTTGAAGCAGAAGGATTGGTTGAAGTCGATGATAATAGTATTCAAGTGACTAGTCGTGGATGGTTTTTTGTAAGAGGGGTTGCTATGCAGTTTGATCGTTATTTGCAGACCGACAAAAATAGAGCAAGATTCTCTAAAATCATTTAAGTGTATTTGCAATAAAAAGCCGAGGAATACTCGGCTTTTTATTGCTTAAATTTTGATAAAAAAAGCCCCTGCTGGTGACAACAGGGGCGAGGGTGGAACTAAACTATATGGAGATTTACTGCTAAATTAGAATTTCTTACCAAACCCAACTGAAACAACCCATGGATCAACGTCTAGGCTATCGATTTTCTTCCAGCCAGGAGCGCCAATTGCTGTTGTATCAACTGTAACATCGGTACCAAACCAGATTTTCTTAACGTCAAAGTTTAGTAACCAGCGATTTTCTAGATTGTAATCAAAGCCAACCTGAATTGCTGGGCCGAAAGAATTTCTTTCGATATGAATTGGCAGGTTAACACTAGCACCTGCACCTAATGGCCTTCCATCAACGTTTGCATTTAAACTTCTGTCCATTGCCCGAACATAAGAAAAGCCCGCACCAACATATGGATCGAAAGTTTGGTCTGGATTAAAGTGCCATTGTGCTGTAAGAGTTGGGGGCAGTAAATTTACACTGCCAAGAGCGTGGGTATTAAGAACACCACCACTACCGCTAACATTTACGTCATGACGTGTGCCTATTGCTAAAATCAACTCGGCTGCAATATTTTTAGTAATGTAATATGAAAAATCAATTTCCGGGATTGTATTGCTGTCAACTTGAAGTGTTGCATTAGGGCTGCCATATAATGTGGTCGATGTTACCGCGCCAGTACCAGCTAAACCTAAACTGTTAAGGGTGCCAGCCGGCAATGTTGCATCGGTTTGCGCACCAAGTTTGCTGCTCTCATCCGGAGCAATATGTGTTGCACGTAAACGCACAACTATGTCACCAGCTTCAGCCATTGCTAAAGAAGGCACTAATGCAGCTACAACTGCTAAAGCAAATAAACTTTTTTTCATGATTTCGTCTCCGTTGAAATGATTTAAATCTAAATCTGATGAACGAATTTTAGATTCTCTGGAGAGATGCCACTTTGATGTATATCAAATGCAACAAAAGCAGTTAGAGGGTGTTGTTTTTTTACAACAAAAAAGCCCGGATGTTTTTGCATCGGGCTTTTCATTGATTTTGGTGGTGATGGGGGGACTTGAACCCTCGACCTATGGATTATGAATCCATCGCTCTAACCAGCTGAGCTACATCACCAACTTGTTCTCGAAAGCTTTTACCTCGCTCCGATTCGATAATACGACAAGTCTTAAAGCCTTGTCTCCGTTGGCTTTGCCAACTCTAGGTCGAGGGTTCAAGTCCCCCGATAGGGCAGCATTACCAAAGCCCAATATTGTATCATCCGGCCTTCATTGTAGGCAAGGAAAGACCAATTGTGGCCTTATTTTTGTGCTTCACTGTGCCGAAATTGTGCTTTTTATTAGAGGGATAGGGAGGGGAAATTTCCTTACATTAATATTTGTAGTTAAGGGCTGTTCCACTTTTATATAAATTTTTAACGTAAAAAAGTTGGGGCATATTAAAATCTGAAACTATTTTTTATAAAGCGTACCATTATATTTTTTACCCTTAATGAAAACTTGTGGTTTATTAGATTCAACAAAATAAATCATTACTTCTGGCGAGTAAGAGTATTTATATCCATAGCTAGAGCAAACAAACACTAGTCCATTTTGTAAATTAATTTTTTTATCGTAATCACAGCCGTTGAATTCACCATCGACTTTTGTTTTGATTACAGAACCATTATGTAATGTAGCATGGACCTTATTATCCCCGATAGTAATAACCTCTCGACCATCGGTCCTAACTTCAGGAGCATATTCATAAAAATAGTTATATTCCTGACACTCTAAAATTCCACCACCAGCTAACGGGTAAAACTGGTCGTAATCACAACCTTCAAAGTCACCATCTATTTTATAAGTTCCAGCATTAGCAACAATTGGAACCAATAGAATAAAAAACATAAAAAACTTATTCATTTTATTCCTCTAGAAACAACTGCTCAGTGCACGACAAATGATTTACTGGCCCATCATCACCTACCCCATCGTTTAACTGACCATATCTATCACTTAGTTTATTCATCAATTTAAATTTAGTGAGCTTTAACTTTTTAGCTGCAATGTTTGTTCTAACATCCTGCTCTTCAATTGTCGGGTAATAGAAACCGTAATAGTCTTTGTCGGCATCACTAAGTGGTGAAATCATCCAGTAGGGTGTGGTGATTATTGTCCATACTAATGCTGGTGGCACTTCCATTTCATTCATATAATTAAGCAGATACTTTTTATCTTGCTCAGCAAGCCTGTGTTCATTTTTATCACTCGGAACTTCCATAGGTCGATGAACCAATACATTACCTAATGCCATACGACAGACACCACTTGCTAGAATCAATACGCACGAACTAGCACATTTTGAATCTGGTGCAACGAATGTAGAGAAGTGCTCTTTACGAACCATTCTGCCAATTTCACCAGCAACAAGGAGAATTCCACTGGACTTCCCCGACTTTCGTAGACGTTTCTTAACTTCCAATTTGTAGCTTTTCAAACGCCATCGGGCTCATCTGATTAAGATAACTGTGACGACGTTTTCGATTATAAAACACTTCGATGTAA
>Ga0114964_10000477_pt1 | contig 30916 bp, 37 predicted proteins | sample C_131016_MF_Meta_FD_92638 | JGI IMG/M metagenome (GOLD analysis project Ga0114964, IMG submission 92638) | Freshwater microbial communities from Lake Croche, Canada to study carbon cycling - C_131016_MF_MetaG | ecosystem: Environmental > Aquatic > Freshwater > Lake | place: Lake Croche, Canada...
CGCTCAGGCGGCTTCGTCATCGCGGCGCGAACGGCGGGGGCGCGGGGCCGGCCGGCCTGCCTTCAAACGCTCGCACAGTGAGTGGAACGGGCTTTTGGGTCCGGCAAATCCTTCGATCCTGTGGATGATCTTGCCGGCCTGATCCAGTTCGCGGTCCAGCCGCGCCATGGTTTTGGCCATGTCCTTGTCCTCGTCGTCCACCCAGACTTCGACAACACGGGCAAACAGCAATACGCCGCCCTGGATCCGCAAGGCACCGAGCGGCCCTTCGGTGTCGATCCCGGCCGCCGCCAGCATGAAGCGCATGGAGTTTGCCGCCGTCTGGTTGAGCGCCAGCAGCATCAGCGGATCGCGCCGGACTGCTGCCATGATCGAACGGATCGCTGCTTTATAGGGAGACATCGCATCGAGCCGGCGCATCAGCACATCGAACAGACGTTCGCGGGCGGGTTCGTCGGCCATTTCCCTGGCCTCGTCGGAGAGTACGGCCTGATCGATGCGCCGCGCCAGCCCTGCCAGCACGGCTCCTTTGGAGGGGAAACAATCCCGGAATTCGCCCAGGCCCACTTCGGCCTGCCGCGCGACATCGGCCAGATCGAAGGACTCCCACTCTCGATGCGCGGCGAGAACCATGGTAGCATCAATGATACGGTCACGGATTGAAGGGTGCTGCATGTCCTGTTCCTTTGCGAACAACGCTACCAAACCAAGATAGGGCCAAGCGGGCGGGATATCCAGTGCCGTCTTGACCACAGATCGGGTTAGCCCGACAGCGCCACAGCACGTTTGCGGGCGGCATCCACCGCCTCGACCATCAGCGGACCCAGCCCGTCATCCGCCATCAGCACGTCGAGAGCCGCCGCCGTGGTGCCACCGGGCGAGGTCACATTCTGGCGCAAGGTGGCCGGTGACAGGGCGGATTGGTGCAGCAATTCTCCGGAACCGGTGATTGTCATCCGCGCCAGACGCGCGGCCACATCGGCCGGCAGGCCTTGCGCCTCACCCGCTTTGGCCAGACATTCGACCAGCAGGAAGACATAGGCCGGACCCGAGCCAGAAACCGAGGTGACGGCATCGATCAGGCTTTCATCCTCCACCCATTCAACCCCGCCAACACAAGACAGCAGTGTGGTGGTGGCGGCGCGCTGGGCATCAGACACACCGGAGGCTGCATAGCAACCGGTCACTCCCCGCCCGACCGAAGCCGGAAGATTGGGCATCGCCCGCACGATGACGGGATACGCTTTGTCCTGTGGCAGGCGCGCCGACAGATCGGCAACGGTTTTTCCGGCCAGCACCGAAACCACCAGTGTCTTCGGGCCGATCATATGGCGGAAATGCGGGGCGGCCTCGTCGAGCATTTGCGGCTTGATCGCCAGCACCACCACTTCGGCGGCGGCGGGGCCATCAGCGGGATTGAGCGCGAACCCGTATTGGCTGGCCAAAGCAATGAGGGTGTCGGCCGGCTTGGGATCGATGACGCTGATATGGCGGGGATCAAAGCCACCGGCCAACCAGCCCTCCAGCATCGCCCCGCCCATTTTTCCTGCGCCGACAAGAACCAGTGATGCAGGAAAACGGGTCATGGCTCAAGCCTCTCCGACGGTCTCGAACATCGCGCTGGCCAGCGCATCGGCAGGGCTTTTGCCCGCCCACAACAGAAACTGGAATGCCTGATAATAGCGGTCACAGGTCTCGACCGCGACCTTCAGCAGAGCCTGGCACTGGTGGCCATTGGGCTCGGCACCACCGGCCAGCAGCAGCGAATGGCGAAACATCACCACATCATCCTTGGCCCAGAGATCGAAATGGCCGATCCACAAATGCTCGTTGATCAGCGAGACCAGCTCGTTCACATCGGCGCGGCGGCGCTGCGAGGTCTTGAGATCGAAAGCGCAACCGACATGCAGGGCCTCCATCTCGTCGAGCCAGGTGAAAGCGATCTGGTAATCGCACCAGCTGCCTTCCACCGTGATGGAGATTTCATTCTCGTCCGCCCGATCGAACGACCAGTCGTGCAAAGCAGCAAGCCGTTCGACAATGTCGAGCGGATGCTCACTGCGTTCGCTGAGATCAAATTCGATGGCGGCCATTGCGGTCCCGTCTCCAGATCACCTGCTCTGGACGAGAACCGCCCACAACATGCCCGATCTGGAAGGGGTCACAGAGGCCGGTTGAACCAACTGGCCAGAGGCGACTCACATCGACACCGAGCGAGATGGACACTCATGGATTCGCGCTCCATGCACAATCACTTCAAAACAATGTCCACACCCGATTGCATTTTTTGATTGTGGCCAGACAGCAGACAGAACGCGTGGTGCGGCGATCCAGCCCGAGGGCTTACTCTCCCGAAGCCTGAGGCCGTCTGGCTTCGAGAGCCTCAAGGCGCGCCAACAGCGCATCGTTTTCCTCGCGCGCTTTGACCGCCATGTCGCGGACCGCCTCGAATTCCTCGCGGGTGACCAGATCCATATCGCGGATCATCCGCTCGAATTGCGATTTGAACACGCCTTCGGCTTCGCGCTTGACACCCTGGGCCATGCCGGCGGCATCGGTCATCATGCGTGCGAAATCATCGAGAATCTTGTTGCCGCCTTGCATGATCGTCTCTCCTGAACCGGTTTGTATCGGCTGATCTCTAGCACGCTTGCGCGAGGGTTTCACCCACAGGCGAACAATTTTCTTGCCCAGTCCTCGCAGGCTGCCGGCTTTTCTTGCCCCTGACCGGCGAAGCGGCTTGACGAAGGCCTGCCGGACGGGGCATCTCAGGGGCAGACCTATGGGAGCCTGCCGAATGCCGTTTTTCGTGATCCCCTTTCCGGCGATTGATCCCGTGCTGATCAGCGTCGGTCCGTTTGTCATTCGCTGGTATGCGCTGGCCTATATCGGCGGCTTGATGCTCGGCTGGAAATTCTGCGTGCGTCTGGCCCAGCAATCCTTCCTGTGGGGGCAACGGACCCCGCCGAGCATCGCATTGCTCGATGACATGATTTTGTTCGCCGCCCTCGGGGTCGTGCTGGGCGGGCGTACCGGCTATGTGCTGTTCTACAATCTCGACCATTTTATCGCCCATCCCGAAAATATTCTCAGCGTCTGGCAGGGCGGCATGTCGTTCCACGGCGGGCTGGCCGGCTGCGCTTTGGGCTTGGCGATCAGCGCGCGCCGCCATGGCGAAGCGGTCGCAAGCCTGTTCGATGTGGCTGCAACGGTGGCGCCGATCGGGCTGTTTCTGGGCCGCATCGCCAATTTCATCAATGGCGAATTATGGGGCCGCACCACCGATGTGGACTGGGCGGTGGTGTTCCCCCTCGCCGGCCCCATAGCGCGCCATCCCAGCCAGATCTACGAGGCGGCACTTGAGGGCCTGTTGCTCGGCCTGTTGCTGATCATCGCCGTGCGGCAGGGCGCGTTGAAACGCCCATGGCTGGTGTCGGGCCTGTTCGGGATCGGCTATGGCCTTGCACGCATCGCCTCGGAGTTTTTCCGCGAACCCGACCAGCAACTCGGCTTCCTGCTCGGTGGCGCCACCATGGGCATGCTGCTGTCGGTGCCGTTGGTTTTGCTGGGCCTTGCACTGGCCGTCCATGCCCTCAGAAAGCCTCCCGCTTCCACCCCTCCCGAAAGCCCAATCGCATGAGCGCGCCGCTGATCCCTTTGCTGAAAGAACTGATCCGCACCGAGGGTCCGCTCAGCATCGAACGCTATATGGCGATCTGCCTCGGTGATCCGCGCTATGGCTATTACATGACGCGCGATCCATTCGGCACGACCGGCGATTTCATCACCTCTCCGGAAATCTCGCAGATTTTCGGTGAATTGATCGGGTTGTGGGCCGGCGAATGCTGGCTGCAACTGGGTGCACCCTCCACCGTCAATCTGGTCGAACTGGGGCCGGGTCGCGGCACACTGATGGCCGATGCCTTGCGGGTCTTGCGGGTCGTCCAAGGCTTCCAGCGCGCCATGCGGGTGCATCTGGTGGAAACCAGTCCGGTGCTGCGCCAGATGCAGGAACGGACCCTCGCCCCGTGGATCGACCAGATCGAATGGCACCAGAGCATCGAAACACTACCGACCGGCCCGTGCATCATCCTCGCCAACGAGTTTTTCGATGCCCTGCCGATACGGCAGATGCAGAAGACCGATCACGGCTGGCACGAACGGCTGATAGGGCTCGATGATGACGGCTCGCTGTGTCTCGGCTTGTCGATGGAGCCCGATGCCACGATCACGCTCGAGGCACCCGGCGATGCCGTGCTGGAACTGCCGCGCATCGGCACCTTCATCATGGACCAGCTGGCACGGCATCTGGCGCAAAACCGCGGGGTCTGTCTGGCGATTGACTATGGCTATGCCCTCAAAGGCGCCAAGGACCATTCGACCCTGTTCGATTCATGGCAGGCCCTGAAAAAACATCAGCCGGTCGACCCGCTCGATGCTCCCGGTGAATGCGACCTGACCACCCATGTCAACTTCACCTTGCTGATGGAAACGGCGCGTGCGGCGGGTATCCGTCCCCAAAGCCTGCTGACCCAGCGCGAATTGCTCCTGCGTCTGGGGTTGGAACCCCGCGTCGAACAATTGAGCGCGGGCAATCCCGATCAGGCCGGAACCATCCGCGAAGCCGCCAACCGGCTGATCGACGATTCCAGCCCTGTCTCGATGGGCCGTCTGTTCAAGGCGGCGGCGATGGCCTCGGCCGATTTCAAACTGGTTCCCGGCTTCGATCGGCCCGACCCCGCTCTGGCGACCCCATCATGACGATGCCCCCATCCGCCCTCCAGCCGATCCTTGCCGCACCTTTGATGCAGGAGGGGATCCGCCATGCCTTTTTCACCCGTCAGGGCGGGGCTTCGGGCGGCATCTATGCCTCACTCAATGGCGGTCAAGGCTCGGATGACGATCCCGCAGCCGTGGCCATCAACCGCGACCGGATGGCCGGTTTTATGGGTGTGCCCTCCGGTCATCTGTTGTCGTGCTGGCAAATCCATTCAGCCGATGTGGTGAGCGTCACCACGCCCTGGACCCGCGACCAGCGTCCCAAAGCCGATGGCATGGTCACGAACCGTCCCGGCCTGTGTCTGGCGATTGCCACCGCTGATTGCGGTCCCGTGCTGTTTGCCGATACTCGGGCAAAAGTGATCGGAGCTTGCCATTCGGGCTGGAAGGGGGCCTTTACCGGCATTCTGGAAGCCACGCTTGACGGGATGGAGGCTTTGGGGGCCAAACGCGCTGATATCCATGCGGTTCTGGGCCCGACCATCTCGGCGCGCGCCTATGAAGTGGGGCCGGAATTTGTCGCCCGCTTCATCGACACCCATCCGGACTTTGCAGCGTTTTTTATCCCCTCGACCAAGGCCGGGCACGCTATGTTCGATCTGCCCGCCTTCATCGGTCACAGGCTGCAACTGGCCCAAGTCGGTTCCTTCACCAATCTCGACCGCTGTACCTATGGCGAGCCTGAGCTGTTTTTCAGCTATCGCCGTACGACCCATGCCAGGGAGCCCGATTACGGGCGTTTGATGGCGGCTATTGCCCTTACATCATGCTAAAGAACGACATCGGGGGTTTTCCAACCCAGATGCTGGCCGCCATCCACCGCAATCATCTGCCCCGTTACCTGACGCGCATGGGCCAAATACACCACCGCCTCGGCAATATCGGCAGGGTTCGGCCCGTGCGACAGCAGCAAGGCTGACCGCTCCTGCTGCAAGCCGGCCTCCCCGTCGTGCTGGTTGGCCAAAGTCGGCCCCGGCCCGACCCCGTTGACCCTGACGCGTGGGGCAAAGCTCTGCGCCATGGTGCGGGTCGCGGTCCACAGGCTCGATTTGGTCAGTGTGTAGGAGAAGAATTGCGGGTTGGGTCGCAAGACCCGCTGGTCGAGCAGGTTGATAATCGAGGCATCATCCGTGCCATGCGGATCAAGACCGGCGACAAAGGCTTCGGCCAGCACGCAGGGAGCCCGCAGATTGACGGCGAATTGGCGATCCCACAGCGCCTGATCGATCTGTTCGGCCTGATCGGGTTCGAACAGCGAGGCACTGTTGACCAGCAGGGACAAAGGCCCCAAAGCCGCCTGCGCCTGCCCGATCAGGTCTCTGGTGGCCCCGACATCGGCCAGATCGGCACAGACCACAACAGCCCTGCGGCCTTTGGCGATGAGGCTAGTGGCCAGTTCGTCAGCCTCGTGCCGCGACGTGTGGCAATGGATGGCGACATCGAACCCCGCTTGCGCCAGAGCCTCGACAATCGCCCGCCCGATCCGTTTGGCACCCCCCGTCACAAGGGCTGCCTTGCTGGTCTGCTGCATCTCGTTCTCCTGAAAGGCCACGCCCGCCGGACGATGTTCGCCTTATTTCCGCCACGGGTTTTAACAAGCCCCTACCCGCCGCCCTCTTTGTTTAGAGACTGTTGACCCTGTTCCCAAGCTGTCCTTTGACCCGCCTTCCATCCGTTTTAGATGTGAGGAGGACAGGACCAACAGAGCCTGTCTGAAGGAGAAACAGGTCATGACACAGTTTCGCATCTCGACAGCAATGGCAACATCACTGCTGGCCCTCTGCCTTGCAACAGGCGGCGCGGCAGCGGCTGACCTCTCCAAGAACAAAGGAAATGGCAGCAACCCCTATGGCAGTTCATACGGCAATTCGGGGTCTGGCGGATCATCCTCCGGTGGCAATTGGCAGGGGGCCTATTTCGGTGGCAATGTCGGCGGTGGCTTCGGCAAAGCCGGCGTCAACCGCATTTCGGGCGTCGCCGGTGGTCTGCAGGGCGGCTATAACTGGCAGTCGGACCGTTTCGTGTTCGGTCTGGAGGCCGACGGCACAGCCAGCGATGTGATCAGCCGCTCGGTGGCCGATACCTATCGCCAGAACTGGCTGGCCAGCGGGCGCGGACGTGCCGGATATCTGATTGCCAACAATCTGCTGGGCTATGCCACAGGTGGGCTCGGCATGGCAGCCACCGAATATAAAAGCACCACCGGCAGCAAAAGCATCACCGCGGTGGGCTGGGTCGCCGGTATCGGGGCTGAGTTACAGGTCGACCAGCATTTCTCGCTGCGCGGCGAAGTGCTGCATTACGACCTGGGCCGTTACACCTATCCTGCCTCCACGGGCCCGCAATCCATCAGCGCAACCAACAATCTGCTGCGGGTAGGCGGAAATTATCGTTTCTAATCAGCGGATCGTGAATAATATTTACACTTTATTCACGATCTTCTTATCGAAAAAACAATAATATGCCGCAATAGGTTCATATTTCCGCCACTTTTAAATATGAAAACCCCCAGCAAGAGATTGCTTCTCATTCGACCGTTTTCTCAGTGGTATTGAGAAAATATTGATCCTCTACGCAGAGGAACGTTAGTTCATCTGCCCCCTGAACTTTTGGAGACTGATACAATGAAAAAACTGCTTTCACTTAGCTTAGCTGCTCTCGCCCTGACTGCCGGTGCTGCTTCTGCTGCCGACTTGCCGAACCGCAAGCAGGCCCCTGCACCTTACGTTGCGGCCCCAAGCTATAACTGGTCGGGCAGCTATATCGGTGTTAACGCCGGCTACGGCTTTGGCTCCTTCTCAGGCTCCGCAGGTTCGCAGTTCAAAAACCCGAGCAATTTTGTGGCAGGTGGCCAGATCGGCTACAACCAGCAGCTCGCCAACAAGGTGGTTGTCGGCGTTGAAGGCGACTTCGACTATAGCGGTCTGCAGGGCAAGGCTTCCTCCTCCGCTACTGTTCCTGGCTCCAAGGCTCGTCTGGATACCCTCGGCACCGTGCGCGGTCGCCTCGGTTATGCCTTTGATCGCGTGATGCCTTATGTTACGGCCGGTTACGCTGGCGGCAACGAAAAGGTCACCATTCCGGGCTCCAACAATTCCTCGGGCTGGCGCAATGGCTATGCGGTCGGTGCAGGTGTTGACTATGCCATCACCAACAATGTCTCGGCCCGCGTCGAAGGCCTCTATGTCGCCCTCGAAAACAAGACCACCGCTGTCGGCAAGCTCGGCAACGATCTGGGTATCGTGCGCACGGCCCTCAACTACAAGTTCTGATACCAGCGCTCATGGTCACATGACCATTATGGAAAAAGCCCGCTGCGAAGCGGGCTTTTTTATTGGCTGAAAGCATGAAGACCAATCAGGCTGCCGGCGGGCGCGTCAGATCATAGGCTGGCACAGCAGCTGCAAAATCCTTCAGCCAGGCCACCAGTTTGGGGTTGTCCTTGCGCCAGGCGCCCTGAAAGCGCAGATCCTGATAGCCCAAGGCACAGGCCAGCGCGATGGCGCCGACATCCGGCCGCGCGGAAATGGCCGGCAGGGTACTGTTTTCCAGGAATGTCAAAGCGCGTTTGACCTTTTCGGCCTGATAGGAGATCCATCCGGCTTCGCGCCGGTCCTCGGCCCGGAAGCGGTTTTCATAGACCTGCAGGATAGAGGCATCGAGAATACCGTCAGCGAGTGCCTGCATCCGCAACACGGGGAATTTGGCTTCCCCCGTCGGGATCACAGACCCCTCACCGGCCAGATGGTCGAGATAATCGACAATCACGCGGGAATCATAGAGCGACGAACCATCCTCGAGCACCATCACCGGCAATTTGCCGAGCGGATTATCGACCCGCAACGGATCATTGGGATCGGACGGATCAGCGGTGGCGATGCCCAGCCGATCGAACAGACCAAGAATATGCGCGACCATAACCACTTTACGGCCGAACGGAGAGAAAGGAGACGAACGCAATTTCATGTGCAGCCCTCTTAACACGCGGCAAACCACCACTGGTTCCAGATGTTAAGCTGTAAACGGCTCACTCGGGCAACACAACCAGTCCGACAGCTTTCGGGCCTTTGCCCTTCTTGTCAGGTTCGACCTCGAAAGAGATTTTCTGCCCCTGATCAAGTCCGGAGAGTCCGGCAGTGCTGACGGCCGTCACATGGACGAACACATCGGTTCCCCCGTCATCCGGCTTGATGAAACCATAGCCTTTATCGGTATTGAAGAATTTCACGACACCTGTACGCGGCATGCCTATCGCTCCTGATCAGGGGACGGCCCCGAAAGACAGACCCGCCCCGAATGACGAACCAGAAGGTCAAACCCGAGATCCTATCCAAGATCCAACCGACCGGCCCCTGCATTCCCTCAGATCGCGCGAAGCGGGATCGCCCATCAAAACGTGCCCCTCGCGTGTCCTGTCCGGAATGCAAAACGAAATCTGCAATTCCCACTTTCTATGTTCTCCCCGCAGCCCGTTCGACCGGTTTGATGCTTTCGAAGAAAACTTATCGTTAGAAACAGGATATGACGGCAATTCGCGGGCGTCCACCATCAAAAATGACTTTTTTGAGAGTGTTTGGATCGAATAATCTCGGAAAAGTTGGGTTTATGCGCGATTGCGCGTCAAGAGGGTGTCAACCACGTCACGGACCAGCCACTGCCCGAAGCCTGCTTGAGAATGGCGAGCAATTCCGGCAAAAGCGCGGCCATCTGTTCGGCCAGCACGAAAGGCGGGTTGATCAGCATCAAACCACTGCCCGAAAACAGGCCGCGATCCTGCTCCTCGCGCACCCGCAATTCGACGCAGAGCATCCGCGGAATACCGCTGTCGCGCATGGTCTGGCGGAACTGGTCGCTGGCGCTCTTGTTTTTCAACGGATACCAGACCGCATAAATCCCGGTAGGCCATTTGCGATAGGCCTTGAGCACGTTCTGCGCCAGCGTCTCGAATTCGTCAGGCACTTCAAACGGCGGATCGACCAGCACCAGACCGCGCCGTTCGGGCGGCGGAATATAGGCTTTCAACGCCGTCCAGCCGTCGAGCTCGATCACTTTGATGCGCTCGTCACCCGCCATCATGTCTTTCAATGTCTGGGCATCCCGCGGATGCTTCTCGACAAAGATCATCCGGTCCTGATCGCGGGTGATATGCTGGGCTATGGCGGGGGAACCGGGATAGGCGGTCGGCTTGACCAGACCTTTGACCGCAGCCACGGCTTCCAGATAGGGCGCCAGCAGCGTAGCGGCTTCAGGCGACAAGTCGGCATCGAGCAGACGACCAATGCCGGCATGCCATTCGCCGGTGCGTTGGGCCTCCTCGCCGGCCAGATCGTAAACACCAATGCCCGAATGGGTGTCGATGACCCGAAAGGCACTGTCCTTGCGCTTCAGATAATCAAGAATGAGGGCAAGAGCCGCATGTTTGACAACATCGGCAAAATTGCCAGCATGATAAGCGTGTCTGTAATTCATGACGTCTTTGATGACAGAACCAGCCGCAAGGTCAATCTCTGAATCAATCCGGGCCTGCAAGGATGCCTAGTACAATCCGCCCAGACGCGGCGGCCTCACCGGTGGCAGGAGCGTGTTGGGTCCGGGCATGCCCGGACCCGGGGCAGGATTGCGCGGCTCGGGAGCGCCGGTCCGGTTCATCGGTTGCGGGCCGGCAGGCGGCAGCGGAGTGGATTGGACGGCGGGGCGATTGGCCGCAGGCGGCTCGGCAAATTCACCCGAATTGTCCTCTTCCTCCTGAATGGCCCGCTTTGGCGGCACTTTCATACTCATCGGGGCCCTGACCATCGCCGGCGTCACGCGGGGCTCGAACTTGATGACCGGCTTGCAAATCTGGCGCCCGCCCGCATGACGTCCCAAATCCATATGCAGATGGTTGTAATGGAACATGTCGGATCCGGGCGCGAGCACGGTTGAAAACATCCGGCACCCGCCGACAAACACTTCCCTGAGGAAATTCTGGTCCGCCGATGCCCCGCGCCAGCCGCGCTCGACAGTCAGCGTGCGGCCATCCTCGAATTTGAACGACATCACATCCACGGCATTGCCATAGGAATGCTCGGATTTGTTGCCGCTCCACTGGTTGTTGACGTTACGGCAGGAATAGGAGCCCAGATTGACCTCCGCCAGTTCCGTCCCCAGATAAAGCCGTGCTGCAGGCTGGACGACCTCGATCAGCCATTGATCGAGCACACTGACCATCGGACAGGCCAGCAAAGCGCGGCTTTTGAGCCCGACACTGCCCTCGGCCAAAGCCGAGATCCGGAACGGTTTCAGCATCCCGCAGGAGCCCGGACCATCGACCTCGCGGGCGGGCTCGATATAGGCATTAATTTTGACGGCACCCGCCGACAAGCATTCCCGTTCGGCCTGATCACGCCAGGGCGCGCGCTGCTCGAAACGGAACAGCCCGCATCCTGCCACACACAGCAGCACAAGCACGGCCAACCATTTGCCCACGAGACCGGATTTCATCCCTTGTCTCTAACGCGATCCCCTTACTTTTTTACTAAGGAAAAACCGAAACACCATCCCCGGAAAGACCCAAAAAACCAGACAACCCTTCAAAAAACAGCCCTTGCACTTGTACAGGAAGCACCCCATATCATCAGTCATAATGAATCATGATCAAACATGATGATAAGAGGGGAATTCGCGATGAGACTTCAGGTCGCAGTCAAACAAGCAAGTGTGTTGAAACGCATGGGTGTGGTGTTGGCTATCGCTTCGATGGTTTTCGCGCAGTCGCTGGCTCCGGTCGATGCTCGCCCCGGCGATGGCGGCAGCATGGGTAGCCGTGGCAACAGAACATTTTCGGCCCCTCCGGCCACCAATACGGCCCCGGGCGGGGCAGCCCCGATGCAGCGCAGCATCACCCAACCGACCCCGTCCTCCCCCTCCATGGGCGGACAGGCCCCGATTCATCAACCCGCAGCCGCCCCTTCCTTCGGGCGCAGCCTGCTCGGGGGACTGGCAGGCGGTTTCCTCGGAGCAGGCCTGTTCGGCATGTTGTCGGGACACGGCTTCATGGGCGGCATGGGCGGCTTCATGAGTCTGATCGGCGTGGTGTTCCAGGCCTTGCTGGTGGTCGGGCTGATCTATTTGGTTGTGAGGCTCTTCCGCAAATCAAATCCCGAACCCGCTTATGCGGACCAAGGCTATGCACGCTCACCGGTCACCATGATGCCAGCCTCGGGTGGCGGCGGCACTTCAAGCGCTCCGTTGCAGATCGGCGACAGCGATTATGCGGCCTTTGAAAAGCTATTGGGCGCGGTGCAGGATGCCTATAGCCGCGAGGATCTTTCGGCTTTGCGTGGCATGGTCACACCTGAAATGGTGTCCTATTTCGGAGATGATCTTGCCCGCAACAGCCAGAACGGCCTTGTGGACCGTGTCTCGCTGGTCAAGCTGCTGCAAGGCGATCTGGCCGAAAGCTGGAATGAAAACGGCAGCGATTATGCCAGCGTCGCCATGCGCTTTTCCTTCATCAATGCCATGGTCGAACGGGCCACCAACCGCGTGGTTTCGGGCAACCCCGACCAGACACAGGAAGCCACGGAAATCTGGACCTTCCGCCGCGTGCCGGGCGGTCCGTGGATGCTCTCGGCGATCCAGCAGACCCATTAAACGGCAGAAATCCCTCAGCCCGTCAATCACTCTTGGCCGCGGACCACCGCTCTGCGGCCAGATCATCCAGCGCCTTGGCCTCGACCCAGCCCCCGCTCGATCCATCCGCCGGATGTTCCTTTTTCCAGAACGGCGCGCGGGTTTTCAAATAATCCATCAGAAAACTGGCGGCCTCGAACGCTGCGACCCGATGGGCCGAGGCGGTGACCACCAGCACGATTACCTCGCCCGGCCGGATCACCCCGTAGCGGTGGATCACCCCCACAGCCTGCAAGGGCCAACGCTGTTCGGCCTTGTCGACCACGCGGGTCATCTCGTCCTCTGCCATGCCAGGATAATGTTCGAGCTCCAAAGCCGAGAGCTGGCCAGCCTCGTCGCGGCACAGGCCGGTAAAGGTGACCACCGCACCAATATCAGTCCGGCCACCGGTCAGCTTTTCGACCTCGGCGGCCAGATCGAAGGGGTCAGCTTGCACGCTGATATGGCGTGTGGTGCCTCCGGGCTCGCGCATCGGCTCAGCCTCCGGTCATCGGCGGGAAGAAGGCGATCTCGCGCGCGCCCTGCACAGAGGTTAGCGGAGAGACATGGTGCTTGTCGATCGCCGCCCGCACGACATCGGGATTGGCAAAGGCCAGCGCCGCGCCCTCGTCACGGCCTGCCAGCCAAAGCGCGAGATCGGCAATGGTTTGGACCGAGGCAGGCAGTTCGACCATTTCCTCGGCCATGCCCATTCTCTCGCGCACCCAAGCAAAATAAACCAGTTTGACCATTGTCGTTCCCCCGGGGCCGGACGGATTATCCACCATCCAAATCGACGACATGACGGAAACCGACGCGGAAATAATCGTAGCCGGTATAAAGCGTCAGCACAGCAGCAATCGCCAGCAGCCACAGACCGATCTCGACGGTTTGCGGCAAAATCACCTTGCCCGCAGGACCGACGATCAGAAAACCAAGCGAAAACAGTTGCATCGCAGTTTTCCATTTGGCCACGGTCGAAACCGGCACGCTGACATGCAGTTCGGCCAGAAATTCACGCAGGCCCGAGACCAGAATCTCGCGGCACAAGATCACGATGGCCGCCCATAGCCATGCCCCCTCGATGGTATGATCGGCCACCAGCATCAACAGGCAGGATGAGACCAGCAATTTATCGGCAATCGGATCGAGCATCCGGCCCAGCGAGGATTGTTGCGACCACAAGCGGGCCAGCCAGCCGTCGAAAAAATCGGTGATTGCGGCAATGGTGTAGATCCCCAGTGCGATCCAGCGCATCGTGCCGTCTTCGGACCAGAACAGGCAGGCTACAACGGCCGGAACCGCCACGACCCGTCCATAGGTCAGCAGATTGGGCAGGCTTAAAGGCCCTCCCCCGCGCAATTTGCGGGGCGCGGCCGGCGATTGGCTGTTTTGCGCGCTCATGAAATGACAAAACATCGTCAAACGCCAAGCGTCAACGATGAATTTGAACAAAAGCTGCGGATTAAGCGCCGCTATCGTGGAAAAAATCGAAAATCATCCGTGCCATGTTCAAATTGATGCCCGGAGTGCGCGCCAGATCCTCCAGCGAGGCCTGTTCCACGGCCTTCGCGGTGCCGAAATACATCAGCAAAGCGCGTTTGCGCGTGGGGCCGATGCCCGCAATATCGTCCAGACTCGAGCGGGTAAAATCCTTCTTGCGTTTGGCCCGATGCGAGCCGATGGCAAAGCGGTGCGCCTCGTCGCGCAATCTCTGGATGAAATAGAGCGCGGGATCACGCGGCGGCAACCGGAACGGGGCCCGACCGGGGATGATGAAGGTTTCACGCCCAGCATCGCGATCCACCCCCTTGGCCACGCCGACCAGATGGACGCCCTCCACGCCCAATTCCTGAAAGATCGATACGGCCACATCGAGCTGGCCCTTGCCGCCGTCAACCAGCACCAGATCGGGCCAGGCAGGCATGGCATCGGCGCGGTCGTCCTGATCATCGCCCGCGGCTTTCGGATCGGCAACGAGTGGCGGCTTGGGCCCCTCTTTGACCAGCCGCGAAAACCGCCGGTGCAGCACTTCGCGCATCATCGCATAGTCATCGCCGGGAGTCAGATCGGTCGATTTGATGGTGAATTGCCGGTAATGCGGCTTGGAAAAGCCCTCGCGCCCGGCCACGATCATCGCGCCGACCGCATTGGTGCCCGAAATATGGGAGTTGTCGTAGACTTCGACGCGATGGATCGGCCCGTCGAGCCCGAGGGCCTGACCCATCGCCACCAGCAATTTCTGCTGCGAGGAGGTATCGGCCAGACGGCGGCCCAAGGCCTCGCGGGCATTGGTCAGGGCATGGTCGACCAGCACGCGCTTTTCACCGCGCTGGGGCACCTGAATCTCGACCTTCTCGCCTGATTTCGACGACAGCGCATCCTCCAGCACACCGCGATCCTCGATCTCGTGGGTCAGCAGGATCAGCGCGGGCGCAGGCTTGTCATCATAAAACTGTGCCAGAAAGGCGCCCAGCACCTCGGCGGGCTCCAATGTCTGGTCGGCACGCGGGAAATAGGCGCGATTGCCCCAGTTCTGGAAGTTGCGGAAGAAAAACACCTGGATCGAGAACTGCCCCGCTTCCATATGCAGGGCAAACACATCCGCTTCCTCGACGGAATTGGGATTGATATCCTGTGATGACTGGATGGCCGACAGGGCCGCCAGGCGATCGCGCAGGCGGGCGGCGGTTTCGAATTCCAGCGCATCGGACGCCGCCTGCATGTCTTCGGCCAGCATTTTCTTGATACTGATCGAGCGGCCGCGCATGAAATCGCGCGCTTCCTTGGTCAGTTTCTGGTAATCCTCGATGCTGGTTTCGCCCGTGCAGGGCCCTGCGCACCGCTTGATCTGGTGGAGAAGGCAGGGCCGCGTGCGGTTTTCATAATAGCTGTCGGTGCAGGTGCGCAGCAAAAAGGCGCGCTGTAGCGCGGTCAGCGTGCGGCTCACCGCCCAGGTACTGGCAAAGGGGCCGAAATACTGGCCCGGCCTGTTGCGCGCGCCGCGATGTTTGGTCAGTTGCGCCGCCTCGTGATCGGCACTGATCAGGATATAGGGAAAGCTCTTGTCGTCGCGCAGCAGCACGTTGAAACGCGGCTTGAGCTGTTTGATCAGATTGGCCTCGAGCAACAAGGCCTCCGACTCCGTGCCGGTGGTGATGAATTCCATCGCCGCCGTCAGCGAGATCATCCGCGCGATGCGGTTGGAATGGCCCGTTTCACGCACATAATTGGCCACCCGCTTTTTCAGGCTCTTGGCTTTGCCGACATAGAGCACATCCCCCGCCTGATTGAACATGCGGTAGACGCCCGGCTTGTTGGGCAGTGTCCCATGGCATTTGCGGATGACCTCGACACCGGCTGCCAGTTCGCCCGCAGCGGCGGGCTGGTCAAAGCCCAGATCGAGCGGCTCGGCCGCAGACACCGCCTCGACAGGCTCGTCGGGCTGGTCCGCATCCGGTTGGGGCAGATCGTGATCGGGGGTCGCAGTTACCATGGACCAGATGTAGGGTGTGGCAGCCTGTCAGGAAAGAGGCGGCAGGCCCGCACGCCCGCTTTATCCCGTCATTTTATGGCGCCTTCATTGTGGGGTGCGCATATTGGATGGGATATTCATACCGGATAGGGCGCGCCCTGACCACCCCGACAGTTTGCCCGCTAGTTTGTCTTCTATATAGTATTGCGGATGAGACACAGCTTTCGCACTCACTGCCGCCTTTTTTGGATCCTGCCATCGGTGCTGCTGGCTGCCTGCCAGGGCGCGGGCAACGGCTCCGGCCACACCTCTGTCGGCGGGGGTTCCATTGTTGTGATCGAGGGCATTGACGGCGTTCCCAAACCCATACAGCAGGCTGTGCAGGATGGTCTGGAAAAGGGCGCGCAACGATATGGCGTCAAACTCACCAATACACCCGATCAGGCAGGCCTGCATCTGCGCGGCTATCTGACCAACGGTGCCCATCTGCCGCAGGGACAGACCGCCACACTGGTCTGGGATGTGTTCGATGCGCAGGAAAACCGCATCCAGCGCATCACCAGCACCCTGCCCGCCGCCTCCAGCGGAAACGGCCTGACCAGCCGCGAAGCCAGCCAGCTGGCCGAAACAAGCATGAACGATCTGGCTGGGTTTTTGAAAGAGTGACGGGATTTAATTTTACAAAAACTTGTTCCGGCCATCACGACTTGCCTTTGCAACAACAATAGACATGGATAACCGCCACAAGAGCGGGCATGACAGCCGGGGTTTCAGCCGGCTCTTTCGGCAAGCGCATACTGGCCCTCCCCTCCCCTTTGCTTTTTCGCCGTTTGCCCGTTTTTGACTGTGGGTGTTGCGCCGCGCGATATTGAAGGCGGGGGTTGTGCCTGATAAGAGCAGGGTCACAGAGTGTGGCATCGGCATGTGGCCCTGTCCGTGTTCTGATGTTCTGGTGAGAAGGACCACTGCCATGAAAGCTGCGATCAAGCTCGTCGCGGGAAATTCCAACCGCGCTCTCGCCGAAGCCATCGCTGCCTATCTGGAACTGCCGCTGGGCCAGTGCACGGTCCGCCGGTTTGCCGATATGGAAATCTTTGTCGAAATCCAGGAAAATGTGCGCGGACAGGATGTGTTCATCGTCCAGTCGACCTCGTTTCCGACCAATGACCATTTGATGGAGCTGCTGATCATCATCGATGCGATGCGCCGCTCCTCGGCGCGCAGAATCACCGCCGTGATCCCCTATTTCGGTTATGCCCGCCAGGACCGCCGCGCTTCGGGGCGCACACCAATTTCAGCCAAACTGGTCGCCAACCTGATCACCCATGCCGGGGCCGACCGTGTGCTGACACTGGATTTGCATGCCGGCCAGATCCAGGGCTTCTTCGATATTCCGACTGACAACCTGTTCTCCGCCCCGCTGATGGCCGCCGATATCAAGAAGCGGATCAACAACGGCAATCTGATGGTGGTGTCGCCCGATGTCGGCGGCGTGGTGCGCGCCCGCGCGCTGGCCAAGCGCATCGATGCGCCACTGGCCATCGTCGACAAGCGGCGCGAACGCCCCGGCGAGAGCGAAGTGATGAACATCATCGGCGATGTCACGGGCCGCTCGTGCATTCTGGTCGACGACATCGTCGATTCCGGCGGCACGCTGTGCAATGCGGCTGAAGCGCTGCTGGAAGAAGGCGCCAAGGAAGTGTTTGCCTATATCACCCACGGGGTGCTGTCGGGCGGGGCTGTGGCGCGGATTGCCTCCTCCAAGCTCAAGGAACTGGTGATCACGGATTCGATTCTGCCGACCGAGGCCGTCAAGGTGGCGCGCAATATCCGCGTGATCTCGATTGCCGACCTGTTGGGCGAAGCCATTGGCCGCACAGCGCTCGAGCAGAGCGTTTCAAGCCTTTTCGACTGAAAAAGCCTTCTCGAACCAGAAAGCCTGTGTCAGGAAAACCGATATCGGCCCAAAGAAAACCGTCAGGTGCGTTGACTTTCTCGCGCCGATCCTTCATAAGCCCGCGATCATTCTTTCTCGTGATAAGGGTCAACAGGATGGATCGTGTCCTCCTGTCGTTCTTATCGTTTTGACATTTCACCTCTCTGATCAAGACATTCGCTCTTGGCGGAGACCAAGACTAAACCGGAGTACGCGCTGTGAAACGCACCTATCAACCCAGCAAACTTGTGCGTAAACGCCGCCACGGCTTTCGCGCCCGTCTCGGCACCAAAAGCGGCCGCAAGATCCTCGCTGCACGCCGCTCGCGCGGTCGCAAGCGTCTGTCGGCCTAAGCCCTAGCGCCTGTTCCGGCGGGGTGGCTCTCAGGCCACCGCCAAGGTTTGAGAGGCCAAGGCTTTCATGACAATGATATGCGCGGAAACGGACCAATCCGTGCCGCGAAAATCAATATTAAAGAACAATTCTGTGGATGACAGGATTTTTGGGCGCTTGACCTGCGGTTGATCTCCACAGCCAAGATTACGCTTTCATCACAGCAAAACTTGCAAATAGGTCATTGGCGGCGACAAAGCGGGTTCACCAGTTCTCATGCCCAATCACAACGCCCCATCCGAAACATCACCAGCGGACAAACCGACCACCAATCCAACGCAGATCGGCTGGTTGACAGTCAGGCCGCAATTTCTGGCTGTCGGCAAAGGCAGACGGCTGCATACACCGCGCATGACGATGCAATATCGCGCGCAGGACCCTGTCGCGGGCGACGCGGCCCCAACGACCAGCATGCCGCGTTTCGGGCTCACTGTGACCAAAAAAACCGGAAATTCGGTCGAACGAAACCGCATCAAACGCCGATTGCGTGCCGCTTTGCGGCTTGCCCCCCTCGACGGAAGCGTCGCAAACGACTATGTGCTTGTGGCGCGGCGGGATTGCCTTGCAGCACCATTCGAGCAACTGATCGCCGATATTGTCGAGAGTTGCGCAAAGGCTGTTGCAAAATCCGCTCCGGCAACGCACCTTCCACCGCGCCCGGACTCCCGGTCCTGACGCGCACTGTACGACCATGCTGATGACCACTACGACCGCTGACAAGGATTGCTAGAGACCATGCAAGACAACAAGAACCTTTTTCTAGCCATCGCCTTGTCCCTGGCTGTTCTGGTCGGCTGGAACGCCTTTTTCGGTTTGCCTAACCCAGAAGAGCACAGGAAACAGATCGAAGCGGCCAAGCAACCCGCCTCGGGCGCGCAGGCTCCTTCCGCCGCAGCCCCGTCGGCTCCGGTGATCGTTCCGGTCAGCGAGGCTTTGAAGACCTCTGCCCGCGTCCAGATCGAAGCTCCCAAGATCATCGGCTCTTTCCCGTTGACCGGCGGCGAAATCGACGACATTTCTTTCCGCAACTACCACGAGACCGTTGACCCCAAAAGCCCGCTGATCCGCGTGTTGTCGCCTTATGGCAGCGAAGAGGCCTATTTTGCCGAATTCGGCTGGGCTGCGGCGGCAGGCGCAGGCACCATTGTGCCCTCCCCCAAAACCGTCTGGACTGCCGACCACCAGAAGCTGACCCCGAGCCAGCCTGTGACGCTGAGCTGGAACAACGGCGCGGGTCTGGTGTTCAAGCGCAAGCTGACAGTGGATGACAGCTATGCGATCACTGTGACCGACAGTGTCGAGAATAGCTCCTCTGCTCCTGTGACACTGAACCCCTATGGGCTGGTCCGCCGCTACGGCACTCCGCCCACATCGGGCTATTACATCCTGCATGAAGGGCTTGTCGGGGTGGCCGGCGAGCAGGGTCTGCAGGAATGGAACTATGCCGCCATCGACAAGGAAAATCTGTTGCCTGGCAACAAGGGGCGCGGCAAGACCTTCAAAGAGGCCACGGGCGGCTTTGCGGGCATCACCGACAAATACTGGGCGGCTGTCATTGCTCCCGACCAGATGGCCTCCTATGTGCTGACCTATTCGGGCAATAGCGGCTCGGGCACGGTCGCCAAAAGCTATCAGGTCGACATGCTGATGCAACCGCGCGTTCTGGCGCCTGCCAGCAGCACCGAAATCACCTCGACCCTGTTTGTCGGCGCCAAGGAAGTCAAAACCCTTGCCGCCTATTCCGACAAGCTCGGCATCAAGAATTTCGATCTCCTGATCGATTGGGGCTGGTTCTATTTCATCACCAAGCCGATGTTCAAGCTGCTCGAACTGTTCTACCACCTGTTCAACAATTTCGGTCTGGCCATTTTGGCTGTGACCGTGATCGTCAAAGCGATCTTCTTCCCGCTGGCCAACAAGAGCTATGTCTCCATGGCCAAGATGAAGGCCTTGCAACCGCAAATCGCCGCGCTGCGCGAACGTCATGGCGATGACAAGATGAAGCAGCAACAGGATATGATGGAGCTGTACAAGCGCGAAAAGATCAACCCGCTGGCCGGCTGCCTGCCGATCCTGATCCAGATTCCGGTGTTCTTCTCCCTCTACAAAGTGCTGTTTGTCACCATCGAAATGCGGCACTCCCCTTTTTACGGCTGGATCCACGATCTCTCGGCTCCCGATCCGAGCACGCTGTTCAACCTGTTCGGCCTCATTCCATGGACCCCGCCGCATTTTCTGATGCTGGGTGTCTGGCCGATCATCATGGGCTTCACGATGTTCGTTCAGATGAAGATGAATCCCGAGCCACCCGATCCCGTGCAGAAGATGATGTTTGCCTGGATGCCGTTGGTATTCACATTCATGCTGGCCTCCTTCCCGGCCGGTCTGGTGATTTATTGGTCATGGAACAACCTGCTCTCGGTGTTGCAGCAATATGCCATTTTGAAACGCCAGGGCGTGAAAGTGGAATTGTGGGACAACCTGCGCTCGATGGCGGGCAAGCCCCCCAAAGTATCCAACTGATCCGCAGACGGGGGCCTCCGATGAACGAGGGCCTCGTCTTTGTGGCCTGCAAAGACAGATGGTGAGGCCATGAGCAATTCGCGTCCCGACACCAACCGGCCAGCCATCCGCACCGATCTGCCGCCCGCCTTGATCGAAGCGGGCCGCAAGATTTTTGCGGGAGAAGCCGATTTCACCTGGGCAACCGCCAAGCTCGATGCCCTGCCCCCGATGAAGGGGATGGAAATCGCCTTTGCCGGCCGCTCCAATGTCGGCAAATCCAGCCTGGTCAATGCGCTGACCAACCGCAATGCGCTGGCTCGGACCTCGCACACACCGGGCCGGACGCAGGAACTGATTTTCTTCGACATCGGCGGCTGGCTGACACTGGTCGACATGCCCGGCTATGGCTATGCAGCGGTCGAGAAAGCCAAGGTCGCCTCGTGGAACCGCCTGATCCATGACTATCTGCGCGGCCGCACCAATCTGGCGCGGGTGTTTGTGCTGGTGGATTCACGCCACGGCTTCAAAGAGGTCGACGAAGCCATCCTGAAAACGCTGGATGTGGCGGCTGTGTCCTACCAGATCGTCCTGACCAAATCGGACATGCTGAAAAAGCATGAAATAGATGCCCGTATCGCGTCAACGCTGGAGGCAATCCACCGCCGTCCCGCCGCCTTCCCCGAAGTCCTGCTGACCTCGAGCCGTTCGGGCGACGGCATGGCCGATCTGCGCGCCAATATCGCCAAATTGCTGCAAGAACGCGGCGAACCGCTTCCCGCTGTCTGATTGCCAACTGCCGGAGTGACACGCATGAGCCAGTTGACCGCCCGCCTTCTGGCATTCCTGTCCTGCCTGCTGGGCGCCTTCGGCGTCGCGCTGGCGGCGGCGGCAAGCCATGTCGCGCCGGGCAAATCACTGGAATCGGCTGCCACGATTGCCATGGTCACCGCGCCTGCGGTGCTGGCCATGCTGGCGATGACGCGCACCGGCCTGATCCGCCCCGCTTTTGGGCTGATCAGCGCGGTTGCAGCCTGGGCGGGAGCCTGGCTGTTTTCCGGCGCGGTTGCCTTGCGGGCTTTTGCCCCGATGAGTGACTGGGCGGTTGTCCATATGCTGGCAACAATACCGATGATTGCCCCGGTCGGCGGCACGCTGTTGATCGGCGCATGGGTACTGGCGGCCGTGGCAGCTTTGTTCAGATAGGACAAGCCTGCCGAAAAGCCGCCGGAACAGTTGTGTTTCCTGTCTTTTTCGGCTAACACACGCTCACGCTCGGCAGACACCCTTGGAGGCGCGGGCGCAATTCGTGAAAGCAGGCATGGCAAGCCCCGTTCAGGGCCCAGATGAACTGTTGTTATTAAAAGGAAAAAACCGATGTCATCTGCAACAAAGCAGCTTCAGGCTTCGGCGCGTGCACAAGGCGGCAAGGGGGCCGCTCGTGCGGTTCGTCGCGCCGGTCGCATTCCAGCCGTGATCTACGGCGGTGGCGAAGCACCTCAGCCGATCTCTCTCGATTACAATCAGGCCCAGAAATTGATTTTCGCTGGTCACTTCCTGACCACGCTGTTCGAAATCGAGCTCGATGGCCACAAGATCCGCGCCATCCCGCGTGATTACCAGATGGATCCCGTGAAGGATCTTCCGATGCATATCGATTTCCTGCGCCTGAAAGCCGGCCAGAAAATCCGCGTGGAAGTGCCTGTGCATGTCATCAACCAGGATGCCTCCCCCGGCGTGAAGCGCGGCGGTGCCGTAAATATTGTCGAACATTCCGTGCTGATGATGGTGCCGCCCGATGCGATCCCGACCTCGCTGAATGTCGATTTGACCGGTGTGGACATCAACAACTCGATCCATATCTCGACCATCAAGCTGCCAGAAGGATGCCTGCCGGTCGACAAGACCGATTTCACGCTGGTGACCGTGGTCGCTTCCGCGGGCATGAAGGACGAGCCTACTCCTGCAGCCGCTGCTGCAGCCGCAAAGCCTGCCGGCAAGAAGTAAGCTCACAAGCGTTTGAACGCCTGAAACGCGCTGCGGGTTTTCCTGTGGCGCGTTTTTTTATCTCTCAACCGATCAGGACAAGAAGTCGCGATGCAGCTGTTTGTCGGCCTGGGCAATCCCGGCTCCCAATATGCGGGCAACCGCCACAATATCGGGTTTATGGCGATGGAGCAGCTGGCGCGCCAGTTCCGCGCGCCGCCATGGAAAAAGAGGTTTTCCGGCCTCGCCACCGAAGTCACCCTCGGCACTGGCCGTGCCGTGCTGCTCAAGCCCGAAACCTTCATGAATCTGTCCGGACAGGCGGTCAATGAGGCGATCCGCTTCTTCAAGATCGGCCTGAATGATGTCGTCATCTTCCATGACGAACTGGATCTGGACCCCGGTGTGGTGCGCGTCAAATCAGGTGGCGGCAATGCCGGGCATAACGGATTGCGGTCGATCAGCGGGATCTGCGGCAATGACTATCGCCGCGTCAGGATCGGCATCGGTCATCCGGGCGACAAATCGCTGGTGCATGGCTGGGTGTTGAGCAATTTTGCCAAGGACGAACAGCAGGGCGTCGAAGACCTGTGCCGCGCACTGGCCGAGAATGCGCCGCTGTTGATAGACAAGGCGGATGCGGACTATCAAAGCAGGGTCAATGCCGCGATGGACTGAGCGGCCCTGCCGCATAGCTCCAGCAAAACTTGGCCCCAGCAAAACTTGGCCCAAGCAAAACTTGCCTTTTGCGGCAATCGACAGCAAAAGGTCACTTCAACTGGATAGACAGTTCCAACAAACGATAAAGGCGAGCGTCTCATGGGATTCAAATGCGGTATTGTCGGCCTGCCCAATGTTGGCAAGTCCACCCTGTTCAATGCGCTGACCCAGACTGCGGCCGCACAGGCGGCCAATTATCCGTTCTGCACCATCGAGCCGAATGTCGGCGATGTGGCGGTTCCTGACCCGCGTCTGGACCAGCTGGTGGCCATTGCCGGCTCCAAGGAGATCATCCCGACCCGCATCACCTTTGTCGACATTGCCGGGATCGTGCGCGGCGCTTCCAAGGGCGAAGGTCTGGGCAACCAGTTTCTGGCCAATATCCGCGAGGTCGATGCCATCGCGCATGTGGTGCGCTGCTTCGAGGACGGCGACATTACTCATGTCGAGGGCAAGATCGATCCGCTCGCCGATATCGAGACCATCGAAACCGAATTGATGCTGGCCGATCTCGACAGCCTTGAAAAGCGCATCAACGCGCTCGAAAAGAAAGCCAAGACCGGTGACAAGGAAGCCAAGGAGCAGCTCGATCTGGTCCAGCGTTGCCTGTCCCTGCTGCACGAGGGCAAGCCAGCCCGTCTGGTCGAACGCAAGACCGAGGAGGAGCGCGCCTTCGGGATGCTGAACCTGCTGACCTCCAAGCCCGTGCTCTATGTCTGCAATGTCGAGGAGGCCTCGGCCCATGACGGCAACAGCTTCTCGACCCGCGTCATGGAGCATGCCAAAAAGGAAGGCGCCCGCGCCGTGGTGGTGTCTGCCCAGATCGAGAGCGAGATCGCGATCATGGCAATCGACGACCAGAAAGACTATCTCGATGCCGTCGGCCTCGACGAGCCGGGCCTGAACCGCGTGATCCGCGCGGGCTATGAATTGCTGGATCTGGTCACCTATTTCACTGTCGGCCCCAAAGAGGCCCGTGCCTGGACCATCATCAAAGGCACCAAAGCCCCCGCCGCCGCCGGCGTGATCCATACCGACTTCGAAAAGGGCTTTATCCGGTCCGAAACCATCTCTTATGCCGATTATGTCGCCCACAAAGGCGAAGCAGGCGCGCGCGAAGCCGGAAAATTCCGGCTGGAAGGAAAAGAATATGTTGTTGCCGACGGGGATGTGCTTCACTTCCGTTTCAACAACTGATCCCGAGAGGAGCAGCAGAGCATGCCGCGTCTGACCTTTGAGGATTTCAAGCCCGGAACAGCCATGACCTATGGCCGTTATGCCGTGACGCTTGACGAAATCCGCGCCTATGCCTCCGAATATGATCCCCAGCCGATGCATCTTGATGCCGAGGCGGCACAAAGAAGCCTGCTGGGCGGCCTTGCCGCCTCCGGCTGGCACAGCTGCTGCATGATGATGCGGATGCTGACTGACGGCTTCCTGACGAACACCTCGTGCATGGGAGCGCCCGGGGTGGACGAGGTGCGCTGGCTCAAGCCGGTTTTTCCCGGCGATGTCCTGTCGATGCGCCACACGGTCATCTCGGTCCGTGCCTCCCAATCCAAACCCGACCGCGGCTTTGTGTCGTTCCATTTCGAAATGCTCAACCAGAACGGCGATGTTGTGCTGGACCAGCGCAATGCCATCATGTTCGCCCTCAAAGACATGGGGGCCGTAGCATGAGCGTCTATTTCGAGGAGATCGAGGTCGGCACCGAGGAACTGTACGGCTCCTTCACCTTCACCGAAGAGCATATCATCCGCTTTGCGACTGCATTTGATCCGCAGGCATTCCACCTCGACCACACCGCCGCCGAGGCCTCGCATTTCGGTGCGCTGTGCGCGTCTGGCTGGCACACGGCCTCGATCTGGATGAAGCTCTATGTGCAGCACCACCAGAAGCTGCAAATGGCGGCCCGCCAGCGCGGCGAAACCCCTGCGGAACTCGGCCCGGGTCTGGGCTTCAAGAACCTCAAATGGATCAAACCGGTCTATGTCGGCGACCGCTTGAGTTACGGCTCGAAAATCACAGCCAAACGCATCTCCGAGCATCGCCCCCGCTGGGGCGTGGTGACGTGCGATAATTGGGCTGTGAACCAGAACGGTATCACGGTTTTCGAATTTTCAGCGACCGTGATGCGCGAAAGACGGCCATAAGCCAGCCAGACAAGTGCCCATAAAAAACGGCCCCTTGCAGGGCCGTTTCTGTCTATTCAAAGCCTGTGCGGCTTATGGCATCAACTGGCCGCCATTGACTTCCATGACCTGGCCGATCATGTAGCCCGACAGCTTGTCGGAGGCGAGGAACAGGAATGCGCCGACGCATTCATGCGCTTCAGCCAGATAGCCCATCGGCACGGTTGCCCGCATGGCTTCCATCTGCTGGGCATTGGAATAGCGCTCATGGAACGGGGTGGTGATCACGCCGGGTGCCACGGCATTGACGCGGATCTTGTCGGCCCACAATTCCTTGGACATGCCGCGGGTCCATGTCGAGACAAAGCCCTTCGAGGCAGCGTAAAGCACCGCGCCGCCGCCGCCGCCATTGCGGGCAGCAATCGAGGTGGTGTTGATGATGTTGCCTCCGCCCTGCTGGCGCATGATCGGAGCGACTTCACGGGTGAAGGCCATCACGGACCAGGCATTCAGATCCATCACCTTGTCATATTGTTCGTCGGTCAACTCGGCCAAAGGCTTGCGGCCCAGCATGCCGCCGGCATTGTTGATCAACACGTCGATCCGGCCAAAGGCCTTGACGGTGGCATCGACAATCTTTTTGGGCTGGCTGCGGTCGATCACATCGCCTTTGACCATCTGGGCCACACCGCCCTTGGCGGTAATGGCATCGACAACCGCTTTGGCGTCGGCTTCGCTGGCGTTGTAATGCACCATGACCTTTGCGCCATTGGCGGCAAATTCCTTGGCAACTTCCGCACCGATACCGGTCGAACCACCGGTCACCAGCACAACTTTCCCCTTCAGATCTTCAATCATATCGTCTCTCCCTGGGTTATCGGCTTGATTGCCAAAATCTTATCGGATCAGACTTTAGAATGAAAAGCGCCGACTGACACCATCCAAAAAAGCATCAGTGCCCCTCGAAAGCCATGAGGCTAAGAACCGGCACGCCCAAAGCACGCAGTTTGGCGGCACCGCCCAGATCGGGAAGGTCGATCACAAACACTGCCGCCACCACTTCGGCCCCCAGACGTTGCAGCAATTGCACGGCGGCTGTGGCCGTTCCGCCGGTGGCGATCAGATCATCTACCAGGATCACCCGTTCGCCTTTGACCAGCGCATCCTCGTGGATTTCCATCTCGTCGATGCCGTATTCGAGCGAATAGGCAATCGAGACCGTGGTATGCGGCAATTTGCCTTTCTTGCGGATCGGGATAAAGCCTGCGGAGAGCTGGTGCGCGACGGCCCCGCCCAGAATGAACCCGCGCGCCTCCATACCGGCGACCTTGTCGATCTTGGTGCCTGAAAACGGCTGTACCAGTTCGTCGACCGCACGTCTGAACGCGCGGGGATCGCCCAGCAAGGTGGTAATGTCGCGGAACATGATGCCGGGCTTGGGATAATCCCTGATCGTGCGCACGGAATCGGACAAAGGAGGATTGCGGTCAGCGTTCATGATGGCCTTCACGGTTGGCGGGACAAAAACAACAGCAGTTCATAATCCCTCAAGCACACGCCCGGCCACGGCATCGAGCTTGGCCAGCACAGCCGGGTCGCGCGCCGCGGGGGCAGTCATGATGGCATGATCGAGCGCATGATGGCTGCCGACCGGACAGGCCTCGCGCTGGCTCGGAAAATCCCGGGCCAGACGCCCGACAATCTTGCGGGCCTTGTCAATATTGCCCTTCATCACCGACAGCACGGAGGCGACATCGACGGCATCATGGTCGGGGTGCCAGCAATCGAAATCGGTCACCAGAGCCAGAATGGCATAGGTCATCTCGGCCTCGCGGGCCAGTTTGGCCTCTGGCATTGCTGTCATGCCAATCACGTCGAAGCCCTGCGCGCGATAGAGCAACGATTCCGCGCGGGTGGAAAATTGCGGCCCCTCGATGCAGACATAGGTGCCACCGACATGCACCGGCACCTGCTCGGCCTCGGCTGCCGCTTGCAGTCGGGCGGACAGAGCGGGGCCAACCGGATGCGCCAGCGGGACATGGGCGACACAGCCCGATCCGAAAAACGAACTCTCGCGCCGACGGGTCAGATCGACAAACTGGTCAACCAGCACAACCATGCCGGGCGGCAGATCCTCGCGGAAGGAACCGCAAGCCGACAGCGACACCAGATCGGTCACCCCTGCCCGCTTCAGCACATCGATATTGGCGCGGTAATTGATCTGGGTGGGTGACAGGCGGTGCCCCTCGCCATGACGGGGCAGGAACACGATTTCGGTCTCGCCGATACGCCCGCGATGCAGCTCGCTGGAAGGCTCACCCCACGGCGACTTAACCGCTTCTGTACGCTTGTCAAGAAGCCCCGGCAGATCATAGATGCCGCTCCCGCCGATAATCCCCAAAACCGCTTTACCCGATGCCATTGCGCCTCCTCCCCTCCGTTGCAGGATCAAACCCGTAAAAAAATATTGCCCGAGAGAATTGCCGGCAGCAGGCTCATCGCAAAAAACGCCGCGGCAAGAATCGCAATTGTGCAGGTCAGGACATTGGCTTGGCCGTGCCCCGTCATCAAACCGGAGAGGCCACCCGCACCGCCGCCACCGAACCCGCCAAGCGCATCCGAAACCAAGCTCAGGAGCAAGATCAATGTGACAAGCGCGATGACGACAAGAGGATGAATGACAATCAGAACCTGTTGCATGGCGGTGTTTCGGAACCGAGTTTAATTTTGTAAGGCGGCTTTAGCATAGCAGCGGCGTCGGTCAAAGCCTGAAAATCAGCCCGAAATCCAGTGCGATTCCCCAGAACTTCGGCTTTTAACCTGTTTTTATGCCCGTCCCGCCATATCAAGCAACCATTCGAGGAGCTTTTCGACCTTCGGCTTGGCCCGCGAGCGGCGCGGCCGGACGAGAAAATAGTGCGACGGGTGCTCGACATGCGGCGTTTCGAGGACGCGCAATTCCCCCCGGCGGACCAGATCATCGGCAATGGAAGCGCGTTCGAGCGCAATTCCCAATCCGTTGCGGGCCGCTTCAAGGAGATGGGTTGAATCCGTAAAAGACAGGCAAGGTTCATGCTGGAGGGTTTCATCGCTACCGATTTCGGTAAGCCAGAGCGGCCAACTCTCGCTCGATTGCAGCCGCGGTTTGGACAGAATGGTTCGGAGATCGGGTTTTCCGGTGGCATCCGGAAACAAGGCCGGCGCGGCCACCAGAACAAGTGAATCACCCATGATGTGATGGGCTTCAAGATCCGGCCATTGCCCGTGTCCGAAACGGATCGCGCAGTCGCAATCCCCTGCAGCAAAATCGGTAAAGCCCATTGTTCCATCGATATGCAGTCGAATATCCGGATAACGCGCAACCCAATCGCCGAGACGCGGCACAAGCCATCCTTGCGCGAAAGACGGAAGAACCGAGACGCGGAGAATTCCTGCCGGAATGCGGGAGCGAAGTGTCGCTGTCATATCGGCGAGAGCATCCAATGTCTGGCGGACTTGATAGGCATAGGTGCGGCCAAGATCAGTGAGATTTTGACGACGCCCTTTCCGCTCGATTAGCGGAACGCCGATAAAAATTTCGAGCGCATGAATTTGATGGCTGATCGCGCCATGTGTCACATGCAACTCCTCGGCAGCCGCGTTAACAGAACCGAGCCGTGCGACAGCATCGAATGATCGCAAAGCCTGCATCGGCGGCAGACGTTCCTGTTTGACAATTTTTTTCACGGTTTATCCAAAAACATTTCACACACAGGCCTGTATGGACCTGATAGTGAACCAATGTCATGAAAGTTCATCGCTCAAATTGATTGCAATCGAAAGGAAATACAATGGTTATCGATGAAATCCGTTCTTTTCTCGGACTGTATTTTGATGTTCTTCAAAATCAAGACCTTGACCTGTTCGACAAGGTTTTTCACAAAGATTGTGTTCTCTATTCGCAACAGGACGGTCAAACGACCGTGCGCCCTTATGCAGAATATCGCGCCATGGTTGCAGGGCGGACAGCTCCTGAGAAGCTAGGCTCGCCACGCCGCGATGAAGTGTTGTTGATCGATGTTCTTTCGGATGACATGGCAATGGTGAAGGTTCGCTTGCGTCTCTTCGACAATACCATGGTGGACCATCTTAACCTGATGAAGACGGACGGGCACTGGATGATATTCGCCAAGCACTTCCATCGCGCGACTTGAAGAAATGCATAAAAAAGGCCCCCGTCAGGGGGCCTTTTTTGTCAACCGATCATCGTGACAAGATCAAACGTGGGCGTGATGGTGTTCGATGCGGGCCCAGATTTTTTTCTTGGTGAAATAGAGCAGGCCGGCCAGCACGATCATGAAGGCGATGGCCTTGAAGCCGGTTTCCTTGCGCTTTTCGAGATGGGGTTCTGCAGCCCACATCAGGAAGGCCGAAACGTCCTTGCTGTATTGCGCGACTGTTTCAGGGGCCTGCGGACGACCATCAGCGCCCTTCACATAGTCAACCTGTCCATCATTCAACGGCTTCGGCATCGAGATGATGTTGCCGGGATAGTAGGTGTTGTAATATTTGCCGGCCGGCACTTGCACGCCATGCGTGTCTTCGCTGTAACCGTTCAACAGAGCCGTGATATAATCCACACCGTGTTCCTGATACTGGGTGAATATATCCACAAGGAACCATGGGAAATCACGGGAATAGGAACGTGCCTTGGCGATCACAGAAAAATCGGGAGGCAGTGCCCCGCCGTTGGCGGCAGCAGCAGCCTGCTTGTTGGGGAATGGCGAGGGCCAGCGGTCGGCCGGACGGCCTTCGCGCTCAAACATGTCACCCGCATCATTCGGGCCGTCCTTGATCTTGAAGCTGGCAGCAAGCGCCTTCACCTGCCCCTGCGAGAAGCCGGGACCGCCGGCTTCACCGAGATTGCGGAAAGCAATCAGGTTCATCGAATGGCAGTTCGCGCAGACTTCCTTGTAGACTTTGAAACCGCGCTGCAACTGGGTCTTGTCGAATTTGCCGAAGGGTCCGGCAAAGGACCATTCGATGCGCGGTGGTATCGCCAGTTCATGCGCATGTTGGGCCTGAGCGACCCCACCCAAAAAGCCTGACACAAGTGCGGCAGCAGCAATGAGTTTGAAGGTTTTCATAACCATGTCCCCGATCTGTTGCCCGTCAGCCTTTGGTGCTTGGTGAAGCAGCCACCGAGCCCGCCATGGCGGAAGCGGAGCCCGATGTCCCCAAAACCGCTTCGGCAATCGATGCCGGAAGAGGCCGTGTCCGTTCAAACTTGCCCAGCAGCGGCAAGATCACGATGAAATAGGCGAAGTAATAGAGCGTGCAAAGCCGCGAAGCGAGCACATA
>Ga0114964_10000478_pt1 | contig 30894 bp, 30 predicted proteins | sample C_131016_MF_Meta_FD_92638 | JGI IMG/M metagenome (GOLD analysis project Ga0114964, IMG submission 92638) | Freshwater microbial communities from Lake Croche, Canada to study carbon cycling - C_131016_MF_MetaG | ecosystem: Environmental > Aquatic > Freshwater > Lake | place: Lake Croche, Canada...
GCCACTTTCCCCAATCAATTATGTTTCATCATCCGGGGTGCCGGCCACCCTCATGATCGTTAGTTCCAAAGGAGAGGCCGTTGGGCCATCGAGGGTGATAAGGGAAGGATTTTAGAGGCGGGGCGCCAGCACCAAGATTGACGCCATTAACCTTTATGGACCCCTTTGACGCCCCCCCTCGTGGCGGTAAAGAAATTCAGCTTCCGGCCGACCAAAGTCTTTCATCCAAAAGCCAAGTCGTGAACTCAAACCATCAAAAAATTCAGCAAGCCTTTTTTTCGCGAGCCCCTCACACCGATGACGGAGTCCAGGGAGAAACCTAATTTTTGGAGCGTCCGCCGCCCCTTTTGGGCCGGTATGCGCATCCACCTGGATGAGGACGAGGGGCGTTTAGGCACTTAAAAGCGTCCTTAATACGGGGTCAATCAATCCATAGCGCATGCGCCAAGATCCTGCTGGCTGAAGAATGTAGGGCCTTAGATTCTGAAGGAGGATGAGCCTCAAAGATGGTCACAGAAACATCACGAGACCACCCAGGAACCATAACCTGAGCGTCACACCAGAGTCATCCGCGGACCTTAACCTGTCTTCGCGTTAAATCGTGATCCCTTTTCACTTTCCCGCCTTGGTGGCGGTTTTTGTGTGACCCGCTGCCAGGAGGTCCACCTTGAATCAAAATCTCATCGTCGGTTCAAGATCGAGCGATACACTTTCGCTGAAGGAAGTCGTTGGGAGGATTTTGCGGAACCATCCCAGTTATGATTGGCTCGATCAGTGTCGGGCCGCCCTCCCGGAAGCCTCCGAGGAATCGCTGCTAGAGGTCATCGACGAACTTTATGAATCTGAAATCCGCCAATGGGGCCGCCACGACCTGAGGCAGCGGTAGGGCTCAGCGCTTCAGTCTTCAATGCTAGAAAGCCCTTTTTCCAGTCTAGTTTTTCATGCCCTCAGGGCCTTTTCCGATGGCTGCTGACCTTACTGGCTCTCCGGGCCGTCCTGGCCCATTGTGGGTATTTTGTTCAAGATAACTGCCGCTCCCCGTCCCGCATGAGGACGCAGCCCGATGTCACAGTAAAGGCCTTGACTACAAACGCCCTCGGTTTCAAACTGCAATGTGGTATGGGTAATCCTATAATGGTCTTCCATCATGGCCGTCAGTTGGTCACGAAGGCCAGCGGAATCACTGACCGGCATATCCTCCACCATCACATGGGCCGAAAAGAAGCGATGCTGGCGGGAAAGACTCCAAACGTGAAGATCATGAAGCCCCATCACTCCTTCCGTCTGCATGAGATCGCGGATCAGGTCATCAACATCGATATCGGCAGGGGTAGCCTCCATCAGGATATCGAAGGCCTCACCGATCATCCGAATAACACTGAACAGAATCAGAACGGCCATCAAGACACTGACCAACGGATCTAGCCAATTGAAACCGGTCATGAGAATACCGATCCCAGCAGCGATCGCCCCCACATTAGAGAGGACATCCCCAAGGAGATGAAGAAAGGCACTGCGAAGGTTAAGATCTTCCTCGGAGCCATGGCTCACCAACCAGGCCGTGACAAGATTGACGATCAGAGCGGCAGCGCCGACCGTCATCATGAGATCTGCCTCAACCGGCGCTGGGGCATCAAAACGCTTGACGGCTTCGACACAGATCCCAACGGCAATGAAGCCAAGGGTACTGGCATTAATCAATGCGGCAAGGATACCCATGCGATGATAGCCATAGGTCTTATTGGCATGGGCCGGTCGCCCGGCCAGATGAACCGCAAAAAAAGACAGGGCAAGCGCCGCCACATCCGTTAGGTTATGAGCGGCGTCCGTCAAGAGAGCAAGGCTATGCGCACGAAATCCCGCCGCGGCCTCGAATCCCACGAACCCCAGCGTCAACACGAGGGCTAACAAAAGGCGCCGCTGGATCCGACCATGAGGAGCGACCCCATGATCGTGGTGATGATGGTGATGTCCTTCTTGGCCGTGTCCCACTGATGATCGCTCCCAAAGCCCGGTGAGTGCTCCCCGAAATCCCGAGGGGCCCAGGGAGCGGCCGGCAGCCACCCCCTCATGAGTGCATACTACCATTCCATGTTTATCCCTAGTGACCCCTTATGATATTTTGGCTGAAGACACCTTGCTTCATATTCTGGGTGACCCTCCTTTCCGCTCTGTTGCCAATCACGGCTCAGGGTGAAGTGACCCTGACCTACCATCTCGACCTTGACAGCCGAGCGTCCACTCAGGTGATCCACATCAACGATCAGAGGGCTTGGATTAAAGGTTTCGGCGGCCACAATCGCTGGGATCTCATCTTTGATGCGACCAGCACCACTTGGGCACTCATTGATCATCAGCAAAAAGAAACCCTCACCTTTCGGCAGAAAGACTTGAGGAAGATCGAGGGTCAAATGAATGCGATAGGTCCACTACTGGAGGGACTCAAGGGCTCTCTCAAGACGCTTCCAGGCGATCAAGGGGGTCTCCTTAAAAAAAGCCGCCCTGAAGACAAGGGATTCTCAAATCCCAAAGCATCCACTTGGACTTTGAAGGCCAAAGGAACCACAGAACGCCTGGCCCGGTTGACCTGCCAAACATTCGAGATCCGGCATGGATCACGAGAGGGCCTGACCTTTTGCCCTGCACCGCTGTCGAGTCTCGATCTTCCAGCCGCTGAGAGGGCGATCCTTCAAAGGCTTCTAGAAGAGGCCACGGGGATTCTCATGGCGGCTCAAGGTCTTCTCGCCACCAAAGGTCTTCCAAGCCTTACTGAAAAAGCCATTCCAAGCCTTAGCGAAAAGGACCTCGAGCGCCTCGCCGGCCTCCCTCTTTCGATGCGCTCGCTAACAGACTCCAAACCGGGATCATTCCGCCTTGAAAGCATTGAGATTCAAGGGCATCCTGGCGAGGAGCCTCGGTGGCCCGAAAACTACCGGCAACGAAAACTTAAACTCTGGTAACAGTTACCCTTTCCCATTTAAAAACGATGCCGCCACAACAAGACGCCGCCCATCCAAAATCGCTGCAACTCGAAAGAGCCCTTGGTCCCCTGACCGCCGGCGCTCTTCTGGCAGGAACGGTGATTGGCACCGGGATCTTTTTAGTCCCTTCGACTATGGCCAGAGAAACCGGATCAGTGACGGGGGTCTTTCTGGTGTGGCTATTCGGCGCCCTCCTATCTCTCTGTGGCGCTTTTACCTACGCTGAACTCGGATCTAGCCTCCCCGCCGCAGGCGGTGAATACGTCTTTTTGAGGAAGGCCTATGGCCCACTCTGGGGCTTCCTCTTTGGCTGGCAACAGATTGTTATCGGGAAGACGGGGTCGATTGCGGCTATCGGGCTCGCTGCGAGCCTCTTTCTCAGTCATTTCTACACCCCCCTGACCGAGGATATCCTGACCCTCGATCGCTTTAAATTATCCGGAATGCAGGTCGTCGCTATCGGCTGGATTGCCCTGATGACTTTCGTTAACGTCTTTGGGGTCGGCCGCGGGGGCGCCCTTCAGACCCTCCTCACCGCCTTGAAGCTGGGCGCCATCCTCGGCCTCATCGGAATCGCTTTCACTTCCGGAGAGGGATCATGGAATCATTTTACGGCGGTGTCGAAGGCCACCGCCGAATCGCCAACCAGAGGGACCTTCATGGGTTACGGCGCTGCTCTTGCGGCGGCCCTTTGGGCCTATGACGGCTGGAACAATCTCACCATGGTCAGCGGTGAAATTCGTGAGCCTCATAAGACCATCCCTCGGGTGTTGATCATTGGGATTCTCTCGGTCGCGACCATCTACATTCTCGCCAACCTCGCCTATTTCCTGATCCTCCCTCTAGAAGAGGTGCAAAAAACCCAAGGCGTGGCCCAAGAGGTTGCCATCCGCCTCCTCGGAGAGAATGGCGGCAAAGCCCTGACCATTGCCGCCATCGTCTCAACCCTCGCGGCATTGAATGGCGCCATTCTCGCGGGGGCCAGAATTTTCTATGCCATGGCCGATGATGGCCTTTTGTTCAGGGGGCTTAAACAACTCCATCCGGGATTTAAAACGCCTGTCCGCGCCTTATTACTGCAAGCCCTTCTCGCCACTCTCTTGATCTTGATTTTAGGCCACGACAAAGTGGCCTTTGAGCGGGTCCTCGACTACGCACTCCTTGGAACTTGGGGGTTCTATGGCCTCACATCCATCGCCGTCATTGTCCTTCGGGTCCGCCATCCGGAGCTTAGAAGACCTTATCTGACGGTGGGCTATCCCTATATCCCTATCATCTTTAGCCTGGTGGCCCTCCTCTTCTGCTGCAGCATTGCCTTGAGGCGACCACAAGAAAGTCTCCTAGGGCTCGCCCTCTTATTGCTCGGGATTCCTTTCTACCTCTACTTTAAAGGATCAACGCCCAAAGCAAACCCGCAACTTTCATCAAAAATAAAGGTCATTTAAGAAAATGCCCTGATGAGCATCTTTGAATCTTGAAAATAACAACAAAGAGGTGAACGGATGTTCGGTGGACTTGCCGCGATCGTGATCGCAATATGGTTTTATCGTTCGGCCGAATCCCGCGGCCTTCCTGGTATCCAGTGGGCGATCGCTGGAGCTATCGCTTTTTATGTGCCGAACGTCATCTGGAGCTTGCTGATCGCAAAGCCCATGATGACTCAACTGCACGCCCAAAACGCCTCCGGCATGGCCTCGCTGCTCGGATTTTCATCGGTGTTCGTAGGCGCGGCTGTCGCCGGACTGGTCTATGTCTTGGTCCTTCGGCGGACCAGAACACCCCAGATATAAAGCGACTCTATTCCAAGTTGTTGCGCCCTGCCGGGCGCACAAAAAAAGGCGAACCGCAGTTCGCCTTTTGGTCGATCAACGGCTGGGCGACCCAGGCGTTTTTTGTGTCACTCCTATCAAAGAGCCGCCGCATTTTCCTGAAGGTATGAGGCGACGCCAGCGGCATCGGCCTTCATGCCCTTGTTACCCTTGTTCCAGCCCGCAGGACACACTTCACCGTGTTCCTCGAAGAATTGGAGGGCATCTACCATACGGATCAGCTCGTCCATATTCCGGCCCAGGGGGAGATCATTGACCACCTGATGACGGACCACACCATTTTTGTCGATCAGGAAGGTGCCCCGGTAAGCAATCGCTGCACCCTCGACTTCAACGTCATAGGCCTTGGTAATCGCATGGCTGACGTCGGCGATCATGGCATAACGAACCGGACCGATACCGCCCTTTTCAAGGGGGGTATTCCGCCATGCGGCATGGGTGAACTGAGAGTCAACCGAGACCACCATCACCTCAACACCGCGGCTCTTTAATTCGTCGAGGCGATGATCAAGCGCGACCAGTTCGGTCGGACACACGAAGGTGAAATCCAAGGGATAAAAAATAACCACGGTGGTCTTACCTTGGGTCCGCTCAGAGAACGAATAATCATCAATGATACTGCCACAACCTAGTACTGCGGCTGCTTTGAAATCAGGGGCTTTTTTTCCAACCAGTACGCTCATTCACTTTCTCCGGTTCGATGAAAATTAAAAATGGGACTGCCCGGGTCTTTTTCTCGAGACCTAACGGCCAGGGTATCCTTCAAAAATTGTACAGTAGATCAGTAGGAAATTGTGCGGTCCACACAAAAGGCTTAGGCAACGCCACGACGAGCCCTAACCGCTCCGGCGAGTTGCTCGAGCAGGGCTTCGCTGTCATCCCAACCAAGACAAGCGTCGGTGATGCTTTGGCCATAGGTCAGTGCTTTACCGACCTCGAGTTTCTGGTTACCCGCCTGAAGATGGCTTTCCACCATCACCCCAAAGATACGCCGATCACCCCCAGCGATCTGATCACCCACCTCCTCGCTCACCTGCATTTGGCGATGATATTGTTTGAGGCTGTTGGCATGACTGAAATCGATCATGATCCGCGAGGGGAGTCCGGCCTTGTCGAGGGCATCGGCAACATGCTGCACGCTGATCGCATCATAATTTGGACGGTCATTACCGCCCCTTAGAATCACATGACAATCCAGATTGCCGGTGGTTGAGAAAATAGCCGAATGACCCGACTTGGTCAGCGAGAGGAAATGGTGCGGGCGGCCTGCCGCATGAATGGCATCAATGGCGACCTGAACCCCCCCATCTGTCGCATTCTTGAACCCTACGGGGCAAGAGAGTCCGGAGGCTAATTCCCGATGCACCTGACTTTCAGTGGTTCTGGCGCCGATGGCGCCCCAAGCGATCAGATCAGACACGTATTGCGGCGAAATGACATCAAGGTATTCCGTCGCAGCCGGAACGCCGAGCTCATTGAGATCTCTCAACAGGCGGCGCGCCGTTCTAAGACCTTGATTGATATTGAAGCTCTCATCAAGCTCGGGATCATTGATGAGCCCTTTCCAACCCACCGTCGTCCTCGGCTTTTCAAAGTACACGCGCATCACAATGACCAGATCATCGGTAAATCGTTGCTTTGCACTCTGGAGGCGCTGAGCATAGTCGAGTGCGGCCTCAGGATCATGGATCGAACAAGGGCCGATAATCACCAAGAGACGGTCATCATGCCCCGCCAGAATTTGATGGATCTCGGCCCGGGCTTGAACCACGGTATCGGCCGCGCTGGCGGTGATGGGCAATTCCTCAAGGGCCTGAACCGGTGCAATAACCTCCCGGATACCGATAATCCTAAGATCATCTGTGTTGTAGGCATTGTGTGCGACCGGAACGCTGTTCTCGGGCTGATTCATAGATTCATTTTCACCAGTAAAGTGGGATCCTCTGAGGATCCCTAAAAAGAGTGACAGGAGACGTATCTTATCGCGGAGGGCCCTTTAGAGGCTACTCAGCGGACCGATTATCCTGTCCTTGAGAGCGTCTTAGACAGAAAATTCCCGGCACCGCCACCAATCCATGACCGCCGCCATAAAGGAGTGATACCGCAAGGGCCTGCTCTGGGGAAAGCCCCGCAGGGGCCAGAAGAAAGACGGCGAGGGCCTCACGCTTCCCCCAGTCTGAAACCAAACCGGGAAAAAAACTGACAGCAAACAGTAGGAGCGGGCCAAGCCAGGCGACCTTGAGAAGACCTTCCACCTTGAGCCCAAGACCAGCCGCCGCGAGGACCAGATTTAGGACCAAGAGACCCTGAATAAGCAGCGACAGAAGATAGATCGGAGGATTTTTTAGGGGATTAAGGCAATCCAGCACTCGTTCCTTAAGGTCCATGACCCCATGCTTCAATCGGGACACGAAGAAAATCAGGACACCGAGACTGGCTAGGATCAGAAACCCCGCTGCGAGCTGACCTTGAATATGCGTCATGGCGGCCTTGAAAGTGGTCTGGTAATAAGGCGTCGCAACCAACACCATCAACCACAGCACAAATGTTCCAACGCAACGATCAATCAATTGGCTGAGGCCGAGCCGTCGATCATCGGCCAAGCCCCTCAATGCATGGAACCGAGCCCATTCTCCCACCACCAGGGGGGGGCCTAATTCGCCAGCGGCCTGGCTCAGCCAAAGCCCAAAAAAATAGCGTCGAAACTCCCCATGGACCCCCAGCTTCTGTCCTATCAGCCACCATCGAAAGGCAAAAAGCACCAGCAAAAGTGCAAAGACCACACACAGAGCAAGACCATAACGAAGATCAAAGCTTTGAAGTATCTTGAACAGGCTGTCCCGATCCATTCTCAGAAGAAGGATCCAAAACACAAAAGCTATCAAGCCAACCCTTAAAAGCCGGCTTCTTAAAAAAGGTTGCAGCACCTTGAGGTTTTTAAGGCCCTGATCCCGCCAGTTCAAGATCAGGTGTCCTACCAAAGGTTAAATCGTGAATTAGCGACCGACCAACGAAGGCTGACCACCGGATTACGGCCGTGGAAAACCCGAATTTTTTTAGCGGCCTTGCCCTCGTACTTGTGGTAACGATGGCCATTGAAGAATTGGTGTTCGTCCCAGATGTGACTTTGCCATTGGAGCCTAGCCACTAAGATATAGTCCCCTTCAGCGACCCGGTCGATCAAAAAGTGGCCATCCTCATTACAAGGGACCGAACGGCTTTGCCTCAAAAAAGCAGGGTCCGACTGAAAAGACAGCGGCTCCTCGCTATTCGATCGATAGGCAAAATCAGGCGGTGTCAGCCGCGATTTTTCCATCGTCTCATACGTCAGGTGAAACCACTCGCGGGCATAGGGCGTCAGGGGATAAAGGGTCACTTCGCTCCCAGCACAGGAAATAATGCCACCACTCGATAACCAAAGGATCGCACTGCCAGCGATCTCTTCAGCCCCCGGGCTCAGTTGGCGGCGAGCCGGTTCGGAATAAAAGGGAATCGTCGGCTGGACTTTGGGCGCCGTCTCACAACCGATCAGTAACCCGGCCATCAAGACGATCGGGGCCCATAGAGTCTGCCGCTGGAGATGACCCATCACGGCCTTAACCCACCCACCGACGGGCATTCTGGAACATCCGCAGCCAAGGACCCTCCTGACCCCATTCGGGAGGACGCCATGAATGTTGAACCGCTCTAAAGCAGCGCTCCGGATGCGGCATCATGATGGTGACCCGACCATCCTTTGTGGTGAGACCTGTGATGCCCTCGGGTGAGCCATTCGGATTGGTGGGGAAGACCTCGGTGGGTCGACCGGAGTGATCGACATAACGAAGCGCAACAAGGGCATCGGCTAAGCCTCTAGAACCAGGGAACACCGCCCGGCCCTCGCCATGTGCAATCACCACAGGCATTCTCGAGCCGGCCATGTCGGCCAGGAAAATCGAGGGCGACACCTCGACTTCAACCATCACCACACGCGCTTCAAACTGCTCGGATAGATTGCGCCTAAAGACGGGCCAGTGGTCGGCCCCTGGAATCAGATCTTTTAGTTGCGAGAGCATCTGACAACCGTTGCAAACCCCAAGGGTAAAGGTGTCTTCACGCTTGAAAAAGGCCTCGAAGCCGGCTCTGACCTTGGGATTCAAGAGGATAGACTTGGCCCAGCCGCCCCCCGCCCCAAGGACATCGCCATAAGAGAATCCACCACAAGCCACCAACCCTTTGAAACTCTGAAGATCAACCCGCTCCTCGAACAGATCGCTCATATGGACATCAACCGCCGTGAAACCGGCACGCTCAAAGGCAGCCGCCATCTCGACATGACCATTAACCCCCTGCTCACGAAGGATCGCGACCCTCGGACGAGGTCCTTCATCGAAAAAGGACCCTCGTGACGCCTCAAGATCATAGGTCAGATGAACACTGAGGCCAGGATCCTCATCATCCGTGATGGCGGTATATTCCTGCCGGGCGCACTCAGGATTATCTCTAAGGGCCTGCATTCGGTAGCTCGTCTCAGACCAGATCGACTGCAGCTCTGCGCGATCTCCCTTAAAGAGCGAGGCCCCATCACGATGGATCCAAAGACGCGGCTCGAGGGTCGGTTTACCGAGAACATGCACTTGACCTTGAAGCCCCGCCGCTTGAAATTGGTCAAAAATAGACTCGAGGAGACTATCTCTAACCTGAATGACCGCGCCAAGCTCCTCGTTAAACAAGATCTCAAGAGGGGTGCCCGACAGCCCCTGAAGATCGATTGAAAGACCCAGGCGGCTCGCAAACATCATTTCGGCCAGGGTTGTTAAAAGACCACCATCAGAACGGTCGTGATAGGCCAGAATCTGGCCGCCCTCAAGGAGACCACCAATCAGATCAAAAAACGCCTTGAATGCTTGGGGATCATCAAGATCTGGGGCCTCATCACCCAACTGGCCATACACCTGCGCTAAAACGGAAGCACCCAGGCGATTCCTGCCTTGACCGAGATCGATCATAAGGAGTGTCGTTTCAAGATCTCTTGAAAGTTCAGGCGTCAGAGTCGATGAAACATCGCTCACCGGCGCGAACGCCGTGACAATCAGCGACAGCGGGGCACGCATCGTCACCTCCTTATCGCCCTGACGCCAAACGGTCTTCATCGACAACGAATCCTTACCGACGGGAATCGCAATGCCAAGGCTCGGACAAAGTTCGAGCCCAATGGCCTTCACCGTATCAAAAAGTCGGGCATCTTCTTCCTTGGAACCCGCCGCAGCCATCCAGTTAGCGGAGAGCTTCACATCATGGAGTCGCATCACCTTGGCAGCACGCAGATTGGTGAGCGCTTCACCGACTGCCATGCGACCCGAGGCGGCCGCGTTAATCAGCGCCAAGGGGCTTCTTTCCCCCAGGGCCATCGCTTCCCCTGTTTGGGCCTTAAAACCGGTGGCCGTGACCCCAACATCGGCGACAGGAACCTGCCAGCGCCCAACCATCTGGTCACGTGCCACGAGGCCCCCAACGGAACGATCACCAATATGAATAAGGAAGCTCTTATCCGCGACGGCAGGATAGCGAAGCACGCGTGAAACAACGTCAGCTAAATCGACGTCACCCAGCTCAAGAGACACTAAACCTGAAACCTCATGGACGGCTTCCCGCTCCATCTTTGGAGGCTTTCCAAATAAGAGGGACATCGGAATATGGACGGCATCCTCTTTGAGCAGGAGGTCTTTAAGAATCAGTTGCTCATCAAGGGTTGCAGTGCCAATCACGGCATAAGGGCAGCGCTCCCGCTCACAAAAACCCCGAAAGGCCGCCAGTGATTCTGGTTTTAGGGCAAGCACATAACGCTCCTGGGATTCATTGCACCAGATCTGCATCGGCGACATCCCAGGCTCATCACTCAGGATCGCCCGAAGTTCAAAGAGACCCCCTCGATCAGCATCATGAATGATTTCAGGAACCGCATTGGAAAGGCCTCCCGCTCCCACATCATGAATCGAAAGAATCGGCGTTTCATCACCTAAGGCATTGCAGCGATTGATCACTTCCTGGCAGCGTCGCTGCATTTCAGGATTGCCGCGCTGGACGGAGGCAAAATCAAGTGCTTCCGAACTCTCCCCCGAGGCGACCGATGAGGCCGCACCGCCGCCAAGGCCGATGAGCATGGCGGGTCCTCCCAAGACCACAATGGGAGCCCCCTCTAGGATCGGACGCTTACCCAATTGCGAGGGGCGGATATTGCCCATACCGCCCGCCAGCATGATCGGCTTATGGTAGCCGCGAAGTCCCAGGCCATCGGGATCTCCCTGCTCAAAAGTTCTGAAGTACCCGCAGATATTGGGGCGACCGAACTCGTTATTGAATGCGGCCCCACCCAAAGGCCCCTCGAGCATCATGTCAAGGGCAGAGGCGATGCGCGATGGCTTCCCATGGTGGATTTCCCAAGGCTGCTCAAAATCTGGAATATGAAGGTGCGATACCGAAAATCCGGTCAATCCTGCCTTCGTATGAGACCCCCTTCCGGTGGCCGCCTCATCCCGAATTTCTCCACCCGATCCTGTCGCCGCCCCCGGAAACGGGGAGATGGCCGTCGGATGATTATGGGTCTCGACCTTCATCAAGAGATGAACCGGCTCCTGAAGATAGTGATACTCCTGATGTTCTGGATGGCGCAGGAAGACCTCGGCGAGAGGCCCCGCGATGACCGCCGCGTTGTCACTGTAGGCCGACAAAATGCCGTCGGGAGTGACCTTGCTGGTATGACGAATCATGTCAAAGAGGGTATCCGCTGCTCGCTCCCCATCCATCTGCCAGCGGGCATTGAAGATCTTGTGCCGGCAATGCTCGGAGTTGGCTTGGGCAAACATCATGAGTTCAACATCGGACGGGTCCCGTCCTAAGGCTATAAAACTGTCGTTTAAATAATCAAGCTCCTCATCGGACAGGGCGAGACCTAAAGATCCATTGGCCAAGACGAGCGCGTCCCTTCCCTCCTTGATGACAGGGATTCTCACCACCGGCTCAGGTTCGTGATGCGAGAAGACCTTGTGAAGGGCGCCTGGCGACAATACGGTTTCAGTCATTCGGTCATACAGCAATGCCTCCAGCCCTTGTCTTCCCAAAGGAGACAGAAGACCGTCATGGGCAATCACATAGCGCCGACCGCGTTCGATCCGAACGACTCGCTCCAACCGACAAAGCCTTATAATATCGGTCGCCTTACTGGACCATGGGGATACCGTCCCGAGCCTTGGAACCACCAGGATCTCAAGCCCTTCAAGGGTGCTGCTCGGATAAGACTCCTCCTCGAGAACCCATTGAAGACGCGCCGTCTCATCGGCTGGGAGAGCCTCGAGGACCTCTACCAGATGAAGGATTTCAGAAAAAACGGAGGTCACGGAAGGTTCAATCGCCTGGAGCGCTTTAAGCAGGCGCCGCCGGCGGAAATCAGACAGCGCCGCCGCGCCCTTGAAAGTGAGGATCATCGACATCGGTCTATCCAGATGATGAGAGGGTGGAGCCCCTGGGTCAGTTTAGGGGCAAAAACTGGCTGCTTTAGGACGCCGACTTATCGCGTTTGCCGCTTTGGGTGATCTCTTGCAGCGTGGCATTCAATTCCTTCAGGAGATCAATTCCTGGGCCTTCACGAAGCGGCTGACCGTCCATATCTTGAACGAAAACGGAGGTCACGTTGCTGCGAGTATCCAGTTTGATTCGGTACTCCTTCGTCCCACCAGAACCATTGGCAAACATGTCGGAAACTTCGCCAAAGAACCCTCGGTCTTCATAGGGCTTCTGGTCCTTCGCATAGTGCACAAAGTAAAGACCATCGGAGCGATTCTGATCGACAATTTCGAGCTTCATCCGGCCAAGGGCCTTATTGACTTCAGACCAGGAGGTCTCAAACGGTGCCTGAATCTCGATCAGCGGAACATCCTGTGTGCTCTCGGCGAGCGTAGGCGCCGGATGTTGACTGTCGCTCTGGTGTGCGCTGTAGTCCTCCTTGGTCATTTCAGCGTCTGGGGCCGGAGTCGCCTCTCGCCCTGAGCTTCGAGGCGCCGGCTCCTCTACCGCCGGAGATTCCCAAGCCTCGCGGCGACCACCACTGGCGCCTTCGATCGTCGAAGAAGTCAGATCCGGCGGGATTTCAAGCGCTGCAATATCCGTGCTGTAGAGGTATTGTTTTTGTTTGTCCGGGAACCAGCCGCTCACGATGGTGCAGCCTGAAAGTGCCAGGGGGAGGAGCAGCATGAAAGCGGCCACCCCCCTCCGGGCGATCAGCTTACGCATGGGCTAACCCCTGCAACACGCCAGCGGCCTTCAGCGCGGAACGCACGGCGTCGTGGCAGTGCGCTGAAAGCCAAGTCAGCGGCAACCTGATGCCTGGCTGGATCAGCCCCATTTCAGCCAGCGCCCATTTCACAGGAATCGGATTAGACTCAATGAAGAGGTCACGATGCAAGGCCCTCAAGCCGGCATCGATGGATAAAGCGGCGTCACGATCACCCTCCCGGGCCGCGACGCACAACTGGTGCAGCTGACGCGGCGCGACATTAGCCGTGACCGAAATCACCCCGTGCCCCCCTAAAAGACAGAATTCGGCGGCGGTGGCATCATCACCAGAGTAGAGCAGAAACTCGGGACCACAAAGTCTCAGGATGTCCCGAGCCCTCCCAAGATCACCGGTCGCTTCCTTGACCCCAATGATGTTCTTCATTCCTGCGAGACGATGGATGGTCTCCGGCAAGAGGTCGCAGGCCGTCCGCCCTGGAACATTATAAAGAATTTGGGGGATATCAACCGCCTCGGCGACCGCCCTATAATGGCGGTAGAGGCCTTCCTGGGTTGGCTTGTTATAGTAGGGCGTCACCAAAAGGCAGGCGTCGGCGCCAAGCTCTTTGGCGCGACGGGTTAGGCTGATGGCCTCTGAGGTCGCATTGGCACCGGTCCCTGCAATCACTGGAACCCGGCCCGCCACCTGCTCAACGGTCAGCCGAATGACCTCACAGTGTTCAAATTCATCCAAGGTCGCCGATTCACCGGTGGTCCCCACCGCCACGATGCCATCGGTCGCTGCCTCGATGTGGAATTCGATCAGTCGACGCAGAGCCTCAAGGTCCAGCGAACCATCCGGCTCCATTGGCGTCACTAGCGCTACAAGACTACCCCTGATCATTCCTATCGTTCCAAGCTTAAAAAGAGGTCAATGGTAACGTGCGGTAGCGCACTGTGACAACCTGAACCGGCAGGATCGAAGCGCAGCGAAGGCCATCATCATGCCCGTTAAAATGGTAAACTCGACCCTCAATCTTCCCTCTTCTCGACCATTATGCAGCTTGCGATCACTCTTCTTGGCGAAAATCAACCCGACCTGATCATCGAATTGACACGTGCCATCAAGGACGCCAAATGCACCATCATCGAAAGCCGCATGAGTGAGCTTGGCCTCCTGTTTGCGGGCCATCTCTTGGTAGAAGGTAACTGGAACCACATCGCTCGCCTTGAAAATGCCATGGAGGCCCTCAGTCAGCGTTACAAGCTCAAAGTCCACCTTTTGAGAGCTCAGGACCCTGAAAGTCCCCCGATCGAGGAGGATCTCGGGCTACCCTATGCCATTGATATCTTCGCGACCGATCAAATCAACAACATTCACGACCTCAGCGATTTCCTCTCGAGTCGCGGCGTGATCATTATGGATCTTTCGACCAGCCGCTATTCGGCCCCTTTTACCGGGTCCCCCTTATTTATCGCCCACATGATTGTGAGAATTCCAATCGGTACGCGCATTGTCTCCCTTCGTGATGAGTTCCTCGATTTCTGCGACCAAATGAATTTGGATGCCATCTTGGAACCGGTCAAGCGCTAAAGCGGTCACAGATTCAGGGGGCGCCACTCTCCCTCTTGATCGATCTCAACCCACCCTTTCAGGAATTCAAGATGATGAGCACGCCAGCCATTGGGGATACTATTCCCACATTCCGTGTTGAAGCCACCTCCGAACGAACCATCGACCTTGAAAGTCTCAAGGGTCACTTTACGGTCCTCTATTTCTATCCAAAGGACAGCACACCCGGCTGCACCCTTGAAGGTCAGGACTTTAGGGACCACCTGGGTGATTTCAGCCCGCTCGGTGCAGAAGTTCTGGGCGTCTCCCGCGACTCGCTGAAGTCGCACGAGAACTTCAAACTGAAGCAGTCATTCCCGTTTGACCTGATCGCTGATACCGATGAAACGCTCTGCCAACTCTTTGATGTCATCAAAATCAAAAACATGTACGGCAAACAAGTTCAAGGCATCGAACGCAGCACCTTTTTGATCGGTCCTGACCTTAAACTTCTTGCCGAATGGCGAAAAGTGAGCGTCAAAGGCCACGTCCTCGCCGTTCTTGAAGCCATCAGGTCTTTGAAAACCCGCACGCCATGACTCAGCGACTACCCGCCATTCAGAAGGATCCGATAGGCCGCCACCAGGCCACGATCCTCATGCTCCATGGCCTCGGTGCCGATGGTCATGATGTTGAGCCGATCATGGATGAACTAGGGCTTCCAGAAACCCTCGGCGTTCGCTTTATCCTGCCCCATGCACCGCGGCGCCCAGTGACCATCAATAGCGGCTCGGTGATGAGGGCCTGGTATGACATCAGCCACAATGTTCTCGGCAGAAAAGCGGATCTCTCAGGGATTGAGGAAACGCTTCTAGCGATGGACGTCTTGATCAATGAAGAACTCGCTCAAGGGATCCTGCCGAGGAATCTTCTGATCGCAGGATTTTCCCAAGGCGGGGTCATTGCGCTTGAGGCCATGAGCCGATTTCAGGAGAAGCTGGGCGGCGCGATCGCGCTCTCGGCCTATCTTGCAAGAGAAGAGGGCCTGCCAGAGGCTCATGATCCAAAGCCCGTGTTTATAGCCCATGGCACCGAGGATCCCATCGTCCCCTTCGCGCTGGGCCTTCAGGCAAAGGAAGACCTGGTGGACAAGGGCTATCGGGTCGACTGGCACCACTACAGCATGCCGCATTCGATGTGCCAAAAGGAAATAGAGGATATCAGGGGCTGGATTGTGACCCAGCTTCAATCAACCTGAGGCTTGAGCGGCTGGGATCGCTTCCGACCCGTTAAAAGCACCCAGTCTTCCTGGTATTTCGCGGGATCAAAGTCGATCCAAGCGTCATAGGCAGCACAAATCTCGGCGGCCTGCTCCCTCAAAATTCCAGACAGGGCCATGAGACCGCCTACCCTGAGGGTACCCAAAATATCGCCGCGAAGGGCCACTAAAGGGCCGGCGAGAATATTGGCCAGAACGACCCCTGAGGGCGCCCCCCTTGGGGCATCTGGGAGCCCAAGGCGAAGTCGGTCGGCCACCCCATTCTTCTCCGCATTATCAAGACTGGCCGTCAGCGCCTGCGGATCGATATCAACCCCCATCGCCGATGAGGCGCCGAGCCTCAGGGCAGCAATCGCGAGGATTCCTGAGCCACAACCATAGTCGAGTACGCGTTGTCCCTCAAGATCAAGGCCATCGAGCCAAGCAAGACAAAGCGCCGTCGTCGGGTGGGTTCCTGTTCCAAAGGCTAGCCCCGGATCCAGAATCACATTGACTGCCTGAGGCTCCGGCGGCTCAAATCCAGTGGGACAAATCCATAGTCGCTGACCAAAGCACATCGGCTTGAAGTGCGCCATCCAGGCCCTCTCCCAAACCTGATCCTCAAGGTTTTCAGACGTCAGGCTGAGGAGCTGCTCACCAAAAAATGCACGCGCCTTGATGGCGATAAGGGAATCATCGCGTGTCGCGTCAAACAGCGCGATGACCCGCGTCTGATCCCAAAGGGGTGTTTCACCGAGAGGAGGCTCAAAAAGCGGTTGGTCGAGACCATCCTCAAAGGTCACCGACAGGGCCCCCTCCGCCAACATCCAATCGCTGACCGGTTCGGCATGGGCCCTCTCAACCGTTGCGATCAGCTGGCGCCACATCTCAATGCTTGAGACCGAGCTTTTTTTCGAGGTAATGGATGTTCTGGCCACCTGCTTCAAAGCCCGGATCATTGATGATGTCGAGCAACAGCGGGATATTACAATTAATGCCGCCGATCACCATCTCGTTCAGTGCCGTCCGCATCCTAGCGATCGCACTCTGACGATCTTCACCATGGGCGATCAGCTTGCCAATCATGGAATCGTAATAGGGAGGGACCCGATAACCATTGTAGATATGCGTCTCAACACGAACCCCCGGACCACCCGGCATATGAAACTGCTCGATGAGACCAGGACTTGGAATGAAAGTCCGGGCATCTTCAGCGTTGATCCGGCACTCGACGGCATGACCACGAAGGCGAACATCCGATTGAGCAAAGGACAATTTTTTACCGGATGCCACCAACAGCTGTTCCTTCACGATATCAAAGCCTGTCACCATTTCCGTGACGGGATGCTCGACTTGAACCCGGGTATTCATTTCAATGAAATAGAACTCACCGTCCTGATAGAGGAACTCGAAGGTACCGGCCCCAAGGTAACCGATCTCAAGGCACGCCCTCACGCAGCGCGCGCCCATTTCCTGACGTTTTTCTTCGCTGATCCCAGGTGCCGGCGCTTCTTCCACCACCTTTTGGTGGCGACGCTGCATCGAGCAATCCCGCTCACCCAGATGGACACAGTGACCGTGACTATCGGCAATCACCTGAAACTCAACATGTCTTGGGTCTTCAAGAAATTTTTCCATGTAGACCATATCATTACCAAAGGCGGCTCCCGCTTCACCCTTAGTCAGCGTGATGGCTGCCATGAGATGGCCTTCGCTGTGGACTACCCGCATGCCGCGACCACCGCCACCGCCTGCCGCTTTGATGATGATCGGAAAGCCAATACGGCGGGCAATCGCTATATTTTCCTCAGGATCATCCCCAAGGGGTCCATCGGAACCTGGGATGCAGGGAATACCGGCGCTCTTCATCGCCGCGATCGCGGCCACCTTATCCCCCATGACGCGGATAGTTTCGGGACGAGGGCCAATAAAAATGAATCCGCTCTGGATGACCTTCTCAGCGAAGTCGGCGTTTTCAGAGAGGAAGCCATAGCCTGGATGGATGGCCTCTGAATCCGTCACTTCAGCGGCACTGATAATCGCCGGCACATTAAGGTAACTCTCTTTGGAGGAGGCAGGCCCGATACAAACGGACTCATCCGCCAGACGAACATGCTTCAGGTCACGGTCGGCCTCGGAGTGGACAGCGACCGCCTTGATACCGAGTTCACGGCAGGCACGCAAAATCCTAAGGGCGATTTCGCCCCGATTAGCGATCAAAATTTTACCAATCATGATGTGATATCAACTCTCGAGGCTGGGGGGAGGCCTTGTGTCGTGTCGACTTACTCGATGACAAATAAGGGCTGGTTATATTCGACGGGCTGAGCGTTTTCGACCAGAATCTTGGTGATTTTCCCCGAGCAGTCCGACTCAATCGGATTCAGAATCTTCATAGCCTCAATGATGCAAAGCGTCTCGCCCGCCTCGACCCGCTGACCCAGTTCGACAAAAACCTTCGCACCAGGGGTCGAGGAGCGATAAAAGGTCCCGACCATCGGCGAACGGACGATATGGCCGCTCAAAGGATCCGCCTCGCCTTTCTTGGCTTCAATAACAGGCGCCGTGACCAGGGCTGGTGCCGGAGCATAGGTTATGGGTTGGGGGGCGAACGTGCTCTGACGACTAATCCTAACCGACTCCTCGCCTTCGTGGATCTCGATTTCGGCAACATCGGATTCACCGATCATATCGATCAATTTTTTTATTTTTCGAATATCCATAATGTTATTGACCTTGCTGTAAATGGATGATGTGGAGTGCGGCCTCCAGCGCGAGTGAATAACCGATCGGACCGAGCCCCAAAATCACCCCGAGGGCGATATCGGAGAGATAGGAGTGGTGGCGAAATGCCTCGCGGGCGTGCACATTCGATAAATGGATCTCGATGAAGGGAATTTTCGTCGAGAGAAAGGCATCGCGGAGGGCGATGCTGGTATGCGTCAAGGCGCCAGGGTTGATCAGAACAACATCCACATCCTCCCGATAGGCAAGATGGATACGGTCAATCAAGGAAGACTCCGCATTGCTTTGGAAGCATTCGAGATCATGGCCTCGCTGCTGGGCCGATTCCACAAGGCGTGCTTCGATCTCAGAAAGACGCTCGCGGCCATAGATCGAAGGCTCACGAAGACCCAGTAGGTTTAGATTCGGACCATTGAGGACAAGAAGTTTGGCCATGAAGGGTCGTTAGTACTCCGAAAAGTCGCATAAAACTCCCTTATTTTGCCCAAAATCGAACATTCTGTCCATGATCGTGTCGATTTTAAATCAAAATACGACCTTCGCCACCGCCTGTATTAAGGCAGTAACAGCGGCTTGACCTGATCCAGAATCTGCTGATGATGAAAACGCCCGATATGGGCATGAATCTGCTGACCCTTTCGATCCAAAACGACCGAAAAGGGGAGCGCAGAAATCTCATTACCGAGACGATCCGCCCAAGCTGGCACGTCGCTACCACCCACCAAAATAGGGTAATTGACGGGATGCTCGGCTAGATAAGCCTTAACCACTAAAGGATCATCAATGGCAATACCGATGAAAGACACGCCCTGCCGGTCGAATTCGCTTTGGATCTGGGTGAAATCCGGCATTTCCTCGCGGCATGGGGGACACCAGGTCGCCCAGAAGTTAACCACCACCACGCGTCCTTTCCATTCCGCTAACGTGTGGGCCTTACCCTCAAGATCGACCAAGAGGGGCTCCTTGATGGACGCGGCGGATGACATCATCAGCCATTGCCTGGTGAAGACCCCCGCCGAGAGCGCCAGAGATCCGGCGAGGATCAAAAGCAGCCAGAAACGCATCAGTGGCGAACTTTCTGGATCTGGGCCACAAAGTCATTGGCTTCCATGAAGCCAATGACCCTGAGACTTCGTTGCTCCTCACCATCAGCACCAAAGAATAAGGTCGCCGGAGGGCCGATCAGATTAAAGTATTTCATCAAGGCCTGATTGTCCTCACTGTTGTCGGTCACATCGGCCTTTAAGAGGACAAAGGAGCCAAGGGCGTCCATGACGCTGGGGTCACGAAACGTATAACGTTCCATTTCCTTGCAGGAGACACACCAGTCCGCATAGAAGTCCAGCATGACCGACTGTCCCCGCCGAGAGGCGGACTTTAGGGCGTCGTTGAACTCCGAGAGCGATGTCACTGGCTTAAACAAAAGCATCTCGGGTCGATCCAGCTTGGCTCTTTGAGAAACAAAAGGAACCTCCCTTAATCCCCGAAGGGGCTGCAGCGGATCAGTCTGGTTGGCGGCGACCCCGATTAACAAAAGAACGCCGTAGGCGAGCATGGCGACGCCAAGACCCTTAAAGAGTCTGTGCCAACCTGAAGCGTTGGCCGGCAAGGCATCGATTGCACCCATGTAGATGGACGGAACCATCAGCAACAAGGACCATAACACCATGGTGACGGCCGGCGGCAGAATGCGATCCAAGAGCCAAACGGCCATCGCCAAAAGGCCAACACCAAACACGGCCCTGACCGTATTCATCCAGTTGCCGGCACGCGGGAGCAGTCGCCCCGCAGAGGCACCAATCACCAACAGTGGAAGCCCCATCCCGAGCCCCAGAGAAAAGAGCGCAACCCCGCCTAGGACGGCATCTCCGGTTTGGCTGATATAAATCAGGGTACCCGCCAGCGGGGCCGCCACACAAGGCCCAACAATCAGCGCTGAAAGTCCACCCATGGCCGCAGCCCCCAGGAGGGTCCCCGGTTTCTGCCGATCACTCCAGTGACTTAATCTTGATTGAAGAAACCCCGGCACTTGGAGCGTGAAGACGTCAAACATGGACAAGGCCAAGGCAACGAAGACCAGACTAAAGGCCACGATAATCTTTGGGTCCTGAAAAAGGGCCTGAAGATTTTTGCCAAAAAGGGCGGCCAGAACCCCAAACACCGTATAAGCGAGCGCCGAGGCCAGCACATAACTCAAGGACAACATGAATCCCCGGCCCGCGGTCATCTTGTGGCCATGCCCAACAATCAGGCCAGAAAGAATCGGAATCATCGGAAAGATACAAGGGGTAAACGCTAACAAAAGCCCCATCCCAAGAAAGCTTCCGATAGTCAGCCAAAGAGAACCCTTTTTCAAGCTATCGACCACCGTACACTGCTCTGAAAGGCCTTCGGTCTCGATGAACCCCGTCGCAGGGCCCACCTCACATTCACCCAGTGGCGCCGACAGCACGGCTTGCTCAGGTTGCGCCCCGGCACTCGAGGCCTCGAGGGTCAGCGGGATCGTCTTCGTCATCGGCGGATAACAGACCCCCCGATCCGCGCAACCTTGGAATGAAGCCTTGAGACTCAAGGAACCTTCAAGGCGCCCTGGATTTAACAGAGGCAATTCAAACGTAATGTCTTCATGAAATACCTCCACGGAGCCAAATTCAGGGTCCTCTTTTGGTTCCCCATGAGGGATCTCAACCGGTCCAAGAGCTGTGTCGGCGGGGCCTTGGATGGAAAAGTCGAATTTTTGCCGATAGAGATAATAGCCCTTAGCAACCCTAAAAGTGACCCTGAGCCGATCCACCGAGAGCACCTCTGCCTCAAACCGAAAGGCCTGATCCGGTGGGAGCAATTCCTGATTCCCGCCCGTCGGGCGAATCCCCAAAGACTTCAAAAGATCCTGAGCCCCGTTTTCGGCGGCGGCTAAAACGACCGGGTTTTCTGGCCAGGCAAAAGCAATCTGCTCCCGGTGCGGCCGATAACACACACCAACATCGGCACAACCCTGCGCCGTGACCTCTAATTGCACAGCCTTTGGGACGCTGCCCCTTTGACTCAAGGGAACCCGAACCTCGAGGTGGCCCCGGTAAACCTCCATATCCCCCATATTGTCATCATGCTCAAGATGGCCTTGAGGATAATCTGGGGCCCCCAGCTCAACCCCGGGGGTCAGTGAGGCAAACTTCAAATGCTTCCGATAGAGATGGTAGCCATCGGCAATATCCCATCGAAACACCACACTTGAGGGTTCCTCGTGATGAGAAAGCCTGAAAGCCTCCTCCGCAGGAAGGAGATCGCTGGCGGACAGTGACAGAACCTTAGGGCTCGTTATCAGCCCCAAGAACCCAAGGGCAAGGAAAAATAAGGAGAAAAGGGAACGTATCGGCCACATTAAGACACCACCATACTGTCCAAATCGGATCTTAACCACTGAAGATAGCGCTCCGAACCACCGGCGATGGGAAGGGCAATAATTTCAGGCAATTCATAAGGATGATTCTCATCAAGCCAGGCCGTTAGCGACTCTAAGCTTGCAAGAACCGTCTTAATCAGGAGAAGATGCTCCACTTGGGATTCAAGTTCCCCCTTCCAACGATAGATCGATTCTACGCCTGGAATAATGCTGACACAGGCCGCCAAACCATTTTCGATGACCCCTCGGGCCAAGCGGCGAGCCGTATCGACATCCGGACAACTTGAAAGAACGACCACCGCGCTTGATGACATGAACCTGCCCGCTCCTTCATAAAGAGGGCCGATTCTAAACCTAGGAGGACACATTGACCATGAGCCGCGGCATCTTGACCCTTCTGGCTCTTCTCCCCTTTGTGGAGGTCGCCCTTCTCGCGAGGCTCGTTGCTAGCATCGGCTTTATCAATTCACTCGTCTATCTGCTGCTGGTGGCGATGCTGGGCGTCAGCCTGATTAAAAAGACGGGGATGAAGGCGCTGATGAACACCCAACAGGCACTGCAGCGCGGCGAAGTCCCGGCCCAAGAGGTCGCGACCAGCGGTATCGCCGTTCTTGGAGGGATTCTCCTGGTGATCCCGGGGCTTCTCACCGATGCCCTCGGTCTCCTGCTTTTATGGCCTCCGATCAAGCAGCGACTCGCCCGGCTCATCCTTGAACGTCCGGGTTTTGTGGTGCGTTCAACATCAAGGACCAAAGAGCCTGATGTCCTTGAAGGGGAATTCCGCCGCGAGGATTGATGATAAAAAAGTTCCTCTTGGCCTTTGGGAAGAGATTCGGCACACTCACGCGGCCACATAAACCCTCGGAGGAAATCTTATGACGATCCAGATTGGCGAAACCATACCCGCCGGCCATGTAATGGAATGCAGCGCATTCGATCCCGACAATGGCTGCCCCATAAATCCTGAAAAGATCGAAGTTTTGGCTGCCGCCAAAGGCCGCAAGATCGTGATGTTCGGCGTTCCAGGCGCGTTTACGCCGACCTGCTCTTTAAAACACCTGCCAGGGTACATCGAGGCGGCGGCCACGCTCAAGGCCAAAGGCGTCGATGAGATCTGGTGTATTTCCGTGAATGACCATTTCGTGATGGCCGCCTGGGGCCGCGAACAGGGCGCTGCGGACAAGGTCCGTATGTTCGCCGATGGGTCTGCCGAGTATGTCACAGCCTTGGGGCTTGACCGGGACCTTCACGCCAATGGCATGGGCACTCGCTCACAGCGGTTTGCCATGATCATGAATGATGGTGTGGTCCAGTATCTCGGCGTTGAAGCTTCCGGAAAATTCGAGGTCTCGAACGTCGAAGCCGTTCTTGCCGCCCTCTAATCAATCCTTTTGATGTCTCGAACGTCTGCGCATGAAGGGCGGTGAGGGGCTAACGAGCCCCTCACCGCTCGCAACAAGATTGAGCGGGAGGCGGATCCTAAAGACAACGGCCTGCCCGCCTGATGGGCTCGTAACGGCTATCGCTCAAGCGCTGTTGGGCAGTCCAAAAACCCCATCAGTCGTCGATCGCAATAATCCTTGGAACATGTCGCCCTCCTTCGAAGGGCGTCTCAAGGAAGGTCTCAACGATCTTTTTGGCCATTTCAAGCGTCACAATCCGTTGGCCGATGGCGATACAGTTGGCATCGTTGTGGGAGCGGGTTAGAAAGGCCGTCTCCTCATTGAAGGTATATCCACAACGACAGCCCTTAACACGATTGGCTACAATCGCTTCGCCATTGCCACTGCCACCTAGGACGATGCCCCGCTCAACGTCCCCTCGAACAACCGCTTCGGCGCAAGGACGGATCCAAGTAGGGTAATCGGTGCGCTCATCACTAAAGCAGCCATAGTCGGTCATCTCATGCCCAAGCGTTGAGAGCCATTGACGAAGCGCTTCTTTGTATTCAAAGCCAGCGTGGTCGGAGGCGATTCCAATTTTCATCTTTTTTTCTCCTAAAGATCGATCAGGGTGGTGGGTTTTACTCCACAAGGTTAAAGGAAAAAACCGGCGAGAGAAAAACCAAAGACGTCCTCAGGCGCCCTTTCACACAATGACTCTTCGCCTCGGGGGTCGGCCTGCCATCCATGCACTTCTTCGCTCCAGAACTTTTGTGCTTTGTTTTATGCTTTGAAGGATCTCATGCTTGATTAAATTGGAATGTGACTTCACGCATATTCAGAGATACCCCACCGGGACAGCGGTCACACCCTCGGACAGCGGGATGTCGCGCTCTACCATGCAAAGCACCGCGCCAGGTCCAAAAGCACCTCATTGGCTTTGCTCAACGAGGCCAACACTTTAAGATATGCCTCGGTGTTATTGAACATGATCGGCGACGGCCGAGAATCACGACGATCCGATCGTGTCATGACAAGGCCGGATTTTAATGAACAGCAGTGTACTTCCGGCATGAGAAAAGTCTATATCAGCGGGCGTGGCATTGTGCTTGGTTCCCACTACCAGCTTGAAACCTTATGGTCCCGTGGCATGTCGGCCTTGGCAGGGCCTCCCGAGGGCCCATTGATCTCCAATGAGGCTCTGGATGATCTCGCCGAGACCAAGGCCTCCGATCGGCTGATTCTAAGCCGCCATCAACGGCTTGCCCTCGCTGCAACCCATGCCGCATTCAAAGAGGCCCAGATCCCCCTGATCCCCAATCACATTCGTGGGGGACGCCCGACCCATCATGACCCTCAGTTTGGCTGTGTCAGTGGCTCCTCTCTCGGAGGCCTTTGCGCCTTTGAAGCAGAGCTTGAATCTTCAGCAAGAGGACGCACTTCAGCCTTTGCCCTCACCCGCTGGCGGGGAAATGCAGTCGGGTCAACGATCGCGGTTCGCTTTGGCCTTGGGGGCATGAATCTATCAATTAACGCCGCCTCCGCCACCGGCGGACAGGCCCTGGCCCTTGGCGGCGCGTTGATTCAGTCGGGGCGATTAGATGCGGTCGTCGTTGTGGCGGCTGATCAAATGCCAGGCTCTCAGATACGCCATGCCATGAAACGCAATGGCAGCCTCAGTCGTAACCCTCAGGCGGGACCCTTGTCTCATGATCGAAGCGGCATGACCCCTATCGAGGGGGCGGCCTGCCTGATTTTGGAATCTGAAGATCATTTGATAGCAAGGAACGGGGTCGCCTTCGCCTCATGGATTGATGGTGAGTCGCGCAATGAGGCGCATCACCTCCTCGCACCGGCGCCTGAAGCAAGGACGTTGGCTGGGTTGATAGCATCTATGAAAGAGTTGGCTTCAGAACAAAAAGGGCCAGATTGGGTTTCCCTTCACGCGACAGGAACCCTTAAATATGATGCTCTAGAAGCCAAGGCCCTTAACACCGTCTTCGGCAACAACCTCCCCTGGATCAGTGCAATCAAACAATTCACCGGGCATTCGCTGAGCGCTTCAGGTTTGATCGAGGCGAGCCTGCTGACCGAGGGGCTTCGGCGCGGAGAAACGCTCCCCTGGCCTAAGATTACGGATACATCCTTGGATTATCCTCTCAACCCCCCCAAGCCACAGCCATGCCCCCTATCGGCCCTTCAAATCAGCCAAGGCATGGGCGGCGTGGTGGCGGTTAATCTTCTAGGCGCGATCCCTTGACACCCACTTGGCAAGAAACCTGGGAGGCAACGGCGCATCGTCATGGCCATCGGCTTGCTCTGATTTCAAGGCAAGGCAATCTGACCTTTCTGGAGCTTCAGCAGGAGGCCCAAAGGCTGGCTTCGTCGTGGGACCTTGGTGAGGCCCCCATCCAAAATCATCACATCGCCATCGCGGTCGATGACGCTTTTTTCCTCAGGGCGTTCCTTGCGGTCTGGCACCTCGGTGGCGTCGTCTTGCCTTATCGGACCGCCACCATCGACGAGGAACCTGAGCTTGGACGCCTGATGGCAGAACGGAGTCATGCGGTTTTTAGTCTTGGCGCCCTTCCAGCCGCCTTCGAGTCACTGCCAAGGCTTCAAGCTGAAGAAGACCGCTTAAGCACACCAAGATCGGCCCTTGAAAACCGGAATCAATGGCAATCGATATTTTTTACCTCAGGGACCACCGATGAACCTAAAGCCGTCGTCCGCGGTTGGCGACAGGCTCTCTTTGAGGCCAAAAGCTACTCCAAAATCCTGCAACTTGAAGCAGGGGCCGTCTGTGACATGTTGGTCTCCCCCATGTTCGGAGCCTCCACCAAGCACCTTCTAGGCTGTCTGCTATCGGGCTGCACCCAACGCTTCCCCCTTCTTGAAGGCTTATCACCCCAAAAGGGATCTCTGGTCTATGGCGCACCCTCACAATTTATGGGGTTTAGACCCATCCAGACCCTTGATGCCGGCTATGACCGCATCAGCCTCACCGGCGAACCCTCATCCAACAGCGCTTGGGAAGCGATTAGGTCCATTGCAAGCCCTGAGGCCATTGTCCTCAATGCCTATGGGGGAACTGAATTTGGTGTCGCCGCCAATCAAATAGGGCCTCTTGGAGAAAGCCCCCTCGACTTTAAAGGCCGCGTGCTCCAAGGAAAAAACATCACCATTGTGGATGAAGCGCATCAGCCCCTCCCCAGAGGGACTAAAGGCCGCGTGGTGATCGCATCACAATATCTAGCCGAGGGCTACTTAGAGCCATTGAATACCCTTCCAAGATTGACCCCCTTTCCAGGGTCTAAAAGAGATAGCGCCACCGTCATCACAGAGGATATCGGCCACCTTGACGAGGAAGGTCAACTGATCCTCATAGGCCGCGCAGGTCACCTCATAAAGCACCACGGTCAGTGGCTGGATATCCGGCCCCTTAGTGGGTTTCTGAAGCAACTGACAACGGTGACTGCCTGCCTGGTCACCGTCAGTAAAAATAAAGGCCATCTCATCGCTTGGGTTGAAATGAAACCTCTTGATGAAGCCATCATGGACGATCTTTCGAGGCGCTGTGAGGATCACTTTAGCCAGAGCCCTCTGTTGCCGGGAGAACTTCATGGTCTATCGGCATTCCCGAGAAATCGTCACGGCAAAATCGATTACGCCGCGCTCACCGAAACCCGTCAACGAATAACGCGAATACCCGGCGAAGATCGACTGGATCGTATCGCCCGATTCCTGCTGGGGACATCCACCGACCTCTCAGAAACCTCTAAATCTAGAAGCCTTCGTGAACTTGGACTCGATTCCATCGACCTTTACGACCTAACGAATCATCTGAGGGATCGGCATGGCACCATGGTGAGATCGGGCCTTTTGATGAGCGAACTTCCCCTCTTGACGTTGCGAAAACAACTTGAAAGGGCGACCTCACATCAAGGTTTCGAAGAACTTGGATCGCGGGAAGCTCATGAAACTCTGATCTGGTTTGGTTATGGGGGGCTGCAACCCATCGTCGATCATGTCAGTGACCGATACCGAATCCTTTACATCGATTGCGACCTGAGCCTTCCCCGCTTTGATGGACACTGGCCCTCGCTTACTGAGATTTGCGCTCATCATCTGGAGCGATTGGATCCCTTAAAGGCGAAGTCTAGCGTGATCATGGCCGGCTTTTCATTTGGTGCTCTAGCCGCTCATGAATCCGCGAGGCAATTAGCCGCCAAAGGGGCCGTCATTACTCGTGCCATCCTGGTTGACCCACCTCCTCTTCACCATTCTCCTTGGACCCACTTCAACCACGTGGTAAAAAGGCGAATGTTTGAGGCAATTCATCTTTGGCAAAGTCTCCAGGGTGGCCATTCTAGGAGGCCGCAAGCAAAAGGTGATGCTGCCCGCCGGAAGGCCATACGTCGTCACGCCATCCAATATCTTGACGTCTTCGAAAGCCCTGTAGAGACCACCCTCTTTTCATCAAAAACACTCGAAAAAGAACATCGCAGCGTCTTTAATGGATCAAAAGTCCCCTTCCTTAAAAGGGTTCAGATCCCCATCAGTGATCACATCTCAGTGATTACAGCCAAAGAGGCTCAATCGATTTGGCTCAAGGCTTTCCTTCAAGACAACGCCGTCTAAACGGCTTTTAAGAAGGCTAAAAAAAGGGGACGAAAGAGATCCCTTTCACAGACTGCAGGCCTCCGGTATCTTAGAACGTCCACATCGCTCCAATCTGAGACCATCACTATGAACCACAAGGCCACCCTTCAATGGGGCATTCTCGGCGCCGCCAGAATCAATGAACGCCTGATGCCAGCCATCCTTGGGGCACCAAACGCCACGTTAGGCGCTATCGCAAGTCGCCGCCAAGGAGCCGCAAAAGAGACCCTCGAAAAATATGGGTCTGGAGCGCAGGGAGTCCGCATTCATCCCACACTGGAAGCGCTGATCGAGGACCCAGACATCGAGGCCCTCTATCTCCCGATGGCTAACCAAGAGCACGCAGCATGGGCACTTAGAGCGATCGAGCAGGGGAAACATGTTCTCTTGGAAAAACCCATGGCGCTCACCGTCGCTGATATCGACGCCATCACTGAGGCGGCCAAGCGGAAGGGCGTTACCGTGATGGAGGGCTTCATGTACCGTTTCCATCCCCAACACGCACGAGTAAAGGAGCTGATCGCTTCGGGCCTCATCGGGGAAATTCATTCGGTTCGAAGCAGTTTTTCGTTCATGATGCGGCCCGCTCGAATGTATCGCCTTGAAGAACCCGTCTCTAGAGGGGGTGGTGCGATGTGGGACATTGGATGCTACGCCATTCATGCCGCGAGGATGTGGTTCGATAAGCCGCCCATTGCCGTGACCGCGATGGCTGAATTCATTGAAAGTGGGGCCGATATCGGCACCAGCGGCATCCTCGATTTTGGTGGTGGGCGCCGCGCGCACTTTGACTTCAGCTTCGCCTGTACCCGCCGCTCGGAATATGAGATCACGGGCACCAAGGGCAGCATCAAATGTCCGACCGTCTGGCAATTGCCGGGGGATATCCCCGAAATCCTCTGGTGGACCGAAGATGGTCGCCGCGGTGAAGAGCGCCTGAAACCTTCCAATCACTTTGAGCTTGAAATTGAAGGTTTTAGTAAGGCCGTCCTCGAAGGAAACCCGCCACTCCTTTCAATGACCGATGCCCACACTAACTGTCGGATCATTGTGGCCGCGCTCGAATCAGCAAAAACCGGGCAAGTCATCCGACTAGACTCGAAATGATGAAGACGACCGATGACGCTCAAGGACTGCCTCATGAATTCTTTGTGGACACTTGGACGGTTTACAAGAAGATCGTCCAAAGCAATTTCATGTTCCATCAGGCGATCTACCGGACGGTAGACCATCTTCTTCAAAAGAGAGATTCAGCCCCCTTTAGCCTCCTGGACCTAGGCTGTGGCGATACCGAAAACATTCATCCTCTCCTGCTGCGGCGAAACGTGGCCCATTATGTCGGCGTTGATCTTTCTGAAGTCGCATTAAAGCTCGCGGCCGAACGTCTTCATAATCTCCGCCTCAAGGTTGAGCTTGAAGTGGATGACATGGTCGACTTCCTGGAGCGAGATGATCCTCAAAACTTTGATGTCATTTTCTCAGGGTTTGCTCTCCATCATCTCTCGACGACGGACAAACAACGTTTTTTAATGGCCGTTAAAAAGCGGCTAACCCCTGAGGGCGAATTCATTCTGGTCGATGTCTTTAGGGATGAGGGGCAAGACTTACCGGACTACCTCGATGCCTACTGCGGAAAAATGGCCAACGAATGGAAGACTCTCACGGAGGAGGAAATGGACTATGCGATCACCCACGTCAGGGAATTCGATATGCCAGAGACCCTGAAGACCCTCGAAATCTTGGCATCGAAGGCCGGATTGAAGCGATGCGAAACCATAGAGCAACAGACTTGGCATCGACTCATACGCATCACCTAGAAAGATCTTAAGGCAAACACTATGGGCTGCTGAGCTTCCGGTAGTCGATGGATAATTTAAGACCCGCAAATCGGCCTTTGAGCCGAACCAGCTCGTTCTTTTTGGGATCGAAATAAAGGAAAGCCTCGGCAATTCGTCGATCCTCATACTCCTTGTCGACCGGCTTAGCATCGGCGGTGAACCGGTACAGCAAAACCTTGAGCCCTTCATCCATCCCTTGATCCGTGGGAGGGCCCATCACTTGGGTAATAGCCTCCATTTTTGGAAGACTTGATGAAAGCTTTGGGAGATCCTCTGGATCGACCTTAAGCTGCTTCTTATCCTGGTCAACCTTCCCAACGCCTAGGGAGCGTATCGAAGCCTCAAGAAACGCAACCGGAGCCATCTCGACAAAGAGCGGGGAGAAATCAAATGCAGCCAGCTTATGAGCCTTGGTATAGGTCATGATGAACGACAGCGTCTTTGTTTTTTGTTCCGGTGTTTTCGCTGGATCAAGATGAAAATCCAACACCCAACGTTCATCGCCTTGAGGTAACTTCTCAATCCGGCTGGGGTTGAGTTTGCTGAGATAGATAAAGTCATCACTCAGCAAGACAGGATCGATGAAGTGCAAAATAAAATGCTTATCGGCAACCTCAATCCGAAAGTTCTCGTCGAAATCAGCCAACTGATTCTTGATTTGGAGAAGTCGCAACCACACACAGCCCGTCAGCGTCAGGGCCATAAAGATCAGGACGACACGAGAAGAGAGAGAGCCAAAACGCAACATCTTTATCCTCCAAAAGCCAGCCCACATAAAAAGGCCTTGGGCGTCACTTCCTTGCTCACACTAAGGCTTCAGCATTATAATGGCTTGCTTGGAGGGTCGTTAGCTCAGTCGGTAGAGCATTGCACTTTTAATGCAGTGGTCGTGAGTTCGAGTCTCACACGACCCACCATTAAAATTCAAGAACTTAGGCTCGCTTCGGCGGGTCTTTGTTTTTTCCGTAAGTGCATGGTAAGTGCAAATCAACAA
>Ga0114964_10000479_pt1 | contig 30870 bp, 26 predicted proteins | sample C_131016_MF_Meta_FD_92638 | JGI IMG/M metagenome (GOLD analysis project Ga0114964, IMG submission 92638) | Freshwater microbial communities from Lake Croche, Canada to study carbon cycling - C_131016_MF_MetaG | ecosystem: Environmental > Aquatic > Freshwater > Lake | place: Lake Croche, Canada...
ATGCCGATAGCTGGGAGCGATTGCCGTACACGCTTCGCAATGGCATAGCCGTTTTCATGGGGAAGGTTCAAATCCAGTATCAGCGTGTCGGCGGTCCGCGCTCGCAAGAGCAGATCCAAGGCAATGCCATCGCTCGCGGTACGCACTGCAAAGCCCTCATCAAGCAAATACTCGGCAAGCGCTTCCCGGATGGCGGGGTTGTCTTCTACGATGATGATGTCGGCGGGTGGCATGGCACAAACTTGTGGTGTGGAGCCCTACGCATGGCTGGCTTGTCAGGCACTGTTTGTCCCAGCACTAGCGACTGGCAGCGTGAACCAAAATACCACCTGTTGGGCTTCCAGACTGAGTTGGATTTTGGTGCCCAGCCGCCAGGCCAGTTGCTGCGATAACCATAGCCCCAGGCCAGTGCCAGAAATGCTGCTTGTGGTGGGTGAGCGGTAGTAGCGTTCAAAAACTTTGGCCGGATCCGGATGGCCGGCGGGCCCCATGGCATTGCGGATGGCGAATTGGACCATGGGCGCGCCTTGCCCGTTGGCAAATGGGCTCACTTGTAAAACCACGGGACTGCCCTGCGCTGAATACTTGAGCGCGTTGCTCAGTAGATTATTGAGAATAATCTGAAAATAGCTTGCGTCACTGTGCAAGTGCAGATCGTCTATGGGCTTTTCAAAGCGCAATTGCAGCAATTCGGGTTGCGCACTGAAATGCCCCCATGCCTGGCCCATGACCACGTCCAGGGTATCTGTCAGTAAAAAATGGCTGAGCGACACCGCCATCACACCGCCCTCGTAGCGCTGTGCTTGGCTGCAGTTGTCCAGGATGTGCACCATGGTTTGGATCGCCGTATGCAAGCGCACATCCCAGGCGTGCTTGCGCTCGGTGGTTATTTCGCTTTTTACCAGTGCGCTGGTGCCTAACTGGACAACCGTCAAAGGCGTCTTGATTTCATGCACCAGCATCGAAATGAATAACTGCTGCAAAAAGTTGATGCTGATTTGTTCTTGCAGCCTTTGTGCGTTCGCTTGCCGTCGGCGGTCTTTCACCGATTGCACCCTTTGCTGGCGCCAAAGCAGTGTCAACACCAAGCCCAAGGAGATCAGGGGCAGGTTCATGGCGCGCAATGCCTCAGCCCAGGCCATGGATGCAGCGGGCGCAAGTAAATTACCCCAAAGGCCCAGGTTGTTAGCCACCATCAGTAAAAACACGGCGACCAGCAGGTGGTTTAAGTGGCCTTTGCGCCACGCGGGCTGCTGCAGCCATTGCCTTGCGCAATCCCAGCAAAAGCCGAACAGCGCCACCGACAGCAAACCCACTGCAGCGAGATTAAATGCGCCTTGCTGGCTGCTATAGGCCAGGGCTGTCATCAACAAGCTGCCTCCTAAGAGCGCAGAAAAGCCGCGCGCGAAACGTAGCTTGAACTGCGGGGAGGCGAGCACCTTAGCGCTGGCATACAGGCCCGCACAGTCCAGGGCCACCGTCATGCAAGCGTTGAGCTTGACAAAGGCGCGCAAATCATTGCCCAGCACGCCGATAAAGGCGCCGCCTCGTTGCAAGTGGTAGAGCCCCAAAAGCAAGCCTAGCAAGCCCATGAGGCCCAAAACCTTTTTCCCGCTTTGCCAGTACAGCAGGGCACTGACCACCAGCAACAGCACAGAAAACGCGAGCTGCATCGCGTGCATCGCGCCGTCTGCCACCGCTGGGTATGGCGCGCCGACCCAGAGGTCATCGGCACGGACCTGGCGCAGCACAGGGTGCAGGTCTTCCCTTTCTTGGCTATGGACGCGCAGGGTACCGGCAGCGAAGTCGCTACGTATTACTTGGTCCGCTGCTTGCCACGCGGCGTGTTTGACAGGCGGCAGGATGCCGGTATGGAGCCTGTCCTGCCATTGCAGGCGCTCTGTCACGCTGGCAGATTGTGCGGCTGCGAATGGGCACACCATCAAAGCGGCAAACAGGAGGCGGGTCCAAATTTTCATCATGGTGAACGCGATTTTTGGAAAATTCTGAGGTGCTGCAAGCGCTCCAAGCGCGTCCCGGCGGTCCCTGCGCCAACTGTAGCGCCAATCGCTTTGCGCCTTGTTGGCTGTTATTGCAGCTAAATCCCAGGCAAGCCCGGGCCGCCCGCCTGCTAGGGCAAACCATTGCAAAATGCGCCTCACACCACTTTTGGCCCATTGCATGAGTACCTTGTTCTCCCCCTACACGCTGCGCGGCGCAGATGCCACATTGGTTTTGCCCAATCGCATCGTAGTCGCGCCCATGTGCCAGTACGCCGCCACCCAGGGCCAGGCGAATGACTGGCATTTGATGCATTGGGGCAATTTGCTCAATAGCGGCGCGGCCATGTTCACCATCGAGGCCACTGCCGTCGTACCCGAAGGCCGCATTACCCCGGCTTGCCTGGGTCTGTGGGACGAGGCCACCGAAGCGGCTTTGCGCACGCACTTGCACCGCGCGCGCAAGCTCGCGCCCGAAGTGGCGGTGTGCATTCAGCTGGCGCATGCAGGGCGCAAAGCCTCCAGTGCGGTGCCCTGGGAGGGCGGGCAGTTGCTGGCGGGCGCGCAGGGCGGCTGGCCCACGCTTGGCCCTTCTGCGCTGTCCCAGCTGCCCCAGGAGCCACCGCCCCAGGAAATGGACCGTGGCGCCATGGACCGGGTGCGCGATGCGTTTGTGCTGGCTGCCCAGCGTGCGCACGCCATGGGCGTGGATGCGATTGAAATCCATAGCGCACATGGTTATTTGCTGCACGAGTTTTTGTCCCCGATGGCCAACCAGCGCAGCGACGCTTATGGCGGCAGCCTGGACAACCGAATGCGCTTTCCGCTGGAAGTATTCGCTGCGGTGCGCAAGGCCTATGGCGGCGTGCTGGGTTTGCGCTTATCGGCCTCCGATTGGGTGGAGGGCGGCTGGGACTGCGCCCAAAGTACCGAGTTTGCTAGGCAGCTGCAGGCCCTGGGCTGCAGCTTTATCCACGTCTCCAGCGGCGGCGTGTCACCGCAGCAAAAAATTGCACTAGGGCCTAATTACCAGGTTGGATTTGCCTCGGACATCCGCAAAGCCGTAGGCATGCCCACCGTGGCGGTCGGTCTCATCACCGAGGCGCAGCAGGCTGAGGCCATATTGCAAGCAGGGGACGCCGATTTGATTGCCCTGGCACGCGCCTTTTTGTACCAGCCGCGCTGGGGCTGGCAGGCCGCTGCCGCGCTCGATGGCGAAGTCGCCGCGCACCCGGCGTATTGGCGCTGCCTGCCGCGGCAGGCGCAATCGGTGTTTGGCAAGGTCAGCGTAGGTGGGCGCTAAGTCTTTGCCCATGGCTCCGCGGGTGCACGCCATGCTGCTGGCCGCCGGGCGCGGCGAGCGCATGCGCCCGCTCACCGATACCTGCCCTAAACCTTTGTTGGAGGTGCAAGGCAAAGCGCTAGCGCTTTGGCATCTGGACGCGCTGGCCCGTGCAGGTGTGGCGCGCACCGTGGTCAACACTGCCTGGCTGGGCGAACAGTTTGCACCGCGCTTGGGCGCGGAGCACGCGCCCAAGGGCGCCGCAGCGCAAGTGCCTATGCCATTGGTCTATTCCCATGAAGGGCAGGATTTTGGCCAGGCCTTGGAAACTGCAGGCGGCATTGCGCGTGCACTGCCCCTGCTGTGCGAGGGCCTGGGCGCCGACCCGATTTTTTGGGTACTTGCCGGCGATGTGTATGCGCCGGAGTTTGCCTTTGACGCCCAAGCCGTAGCGCGCTTTGCCGTCAGCGACAAGCTAGCCCATATTTGGCTGGTGCCTAATCCGCCGCACAACCCCCAAGGCGACTTTGGTTTGGGACTGGTCGATGCAAGTGGCGCGCAGGCATCCGCATTGGCGCGCAATGTGCCCGCCGATAGCCTTGAGCCGCGCTACACCTACAGCACCATCGGCCTGTACCGCTGCACTTTGTTTGCGCCTCCTTGGTGCAACATTGCGCCGGGCAATGCGCAGGGCGTGAAAGCGCCGCTTGCGCCCCTGTTGCGCGCTGCGATGGACCGGGGCCTAGTGAGCGCCAGCCTGTACACCGGCCTTTGGACGGATGTGGGCACGCCAGAGCGCCTGCAAGCGCTCAACCATTTTTCCACCTTGCAAGCTTCACACCTATGAACACCATGCTGTACCACAACCGACGTGCCCAGGTGGCCGCCCAGATCGGCCCGCGCGGCCTGGCCCTCGTGCCCACCGCGCCGGAGCAGCGGCGCAACCGCGACGCCGATTTCCCTTACCGCTTTGACAGCTATTTTCACTATCTGTGCGGCTTTGCAGAGCCAGGGGCCTGGCTGGTGATCACCGGCACAGGAAAAAGTATTTTGTTTTGCCAGCCCAAAGACTTGGAGCGCGAAACTTGGGATGGTTACCGCCTGGGGCCGCAAGCCGCACCGGCTTTGCTAGGGGTGGACGAGGCCTATGCCCTGTCTGAATTGGAGGCGCGTCTGCCCGGCTTGCTCGACGGTTGCGACAACGCCTGGTACCCGTTTGCCACGCGCAGCGGTTTGGAAGCGCGTGTGCAAACCGCTTTGCAAAGCCTGCGTGATCGGGTGCGTTACGGCACGCTGTGCCCCGGCGGGCAGCAGGACTTGTGCAGCGTGCTGGACGAAATGCGCCTAATTAAAGACGCGCAAGAGCAAGACACCATGCGCCGGGCCGGCCACATCAGCGCCGGCGCCCATATACGCGCCATGCAAACCAGCGCCCGTATGTTGCGCGCCGGACAGGAGGTGCGCGAATACCACCTGGAGGCCGAGTTATTGCACGAGTTCCGCCGCCATGGCGCACAGTCGCCGGCCTATACCTCTATCGTGGCGGCCGGAGCCAATGCCTGCGTCTTGCACTACCGGGCCGATACCGCACTGGTGAGGGCTGGCGAACTGGTGTTGATCGATGCCGGTTGCGAGCTCGATGGCTATGCCTCGGACATCACCCGCACTTTTCCGGCCAACGGCAGCTTTACCGGACCGCAGCGCGCGCTCTACGAGCTGGTGCTAGCTTCGCAAGTCGCGGCGATTGCTGTAACCCATGCTGGCGCGCGCTTTACCGATCCGCACGAGGCCAGCGTGGCGGTGCTGGCCCAGGGTATGCTCGATGTGGGCTTACTCGATAAAGACAAAGTGGGAACCGTGCAGGACGTGATTGAAAAGCGCGCCTATTTCCAGTTTTACATGCACCGCACCGGCCACTGGCTGGGGCGCGATGTGCACGACTGCGGCGCGTATACCGAGCCTTCGGAATTGGGCCAAACGAGTATCCGCAAGGACGCCCTCACCGGCCAAGCCATTGTGGACCGGCCTGCGCGTATCTTGCGCCCGGGCATGGTGTTGACGATTGAGCCGGGCATTTATGTGCGGCCGGCACCCGGTGTGCCGGAGCAGTTCCACCACATCGGTATCCGCATTGAGGACGACGCTATCGTGACCGAACAAGGTTGCGAGTTGATCAGCCGTGGCGTGCCCGTCGATGCCGATGCCATCGAAGCTTTAATGCGCGCCTAGACCATGACACGCAAACCATACCGTTGGTGTTTTGGCTTGCTGGCCTTGCTGGCAACGCACGTGGGTGCGCAGGAGCTGCCGCAAAATTCGACCTCGACAGCACCCGCCGCAGCCGCGCAAGACACCGGAGTGCTGCAGAGCAGTCCGGCGCCCGCGCCCGCGCTGGGTAAACCGCAGCAGTCGGACAATGTGCTCAAGCCGGTGGAAATCCGCGCCAATCTGGAGAGCGATACGCGGCGCTTGTCCACCGCCGCAAAAATCGTGGTCGGCCGCGAAGAGATCGAGCGCTATGGCGACAGCTCCATGGGCGAATTGCTCAAGCGCTTACCAGGCATTGTCAGCAGTGGCAGGCCAGGGCGGGGCGGGCCGCCGGCCATGCGGGGTCTGGGTAGTGGTTATACGCAAATCATGATAGACGGCGAGCGCGCGCCGCGTGGCTTTTCTCTGGAGGACATCTCGCCCGAGCAGGTTGAGCGCATCGAAATCATGCGCGCGCCTACCGCCGAGACCGGCGCGCGTGCGATCGCTGGCACCATCAATATCATCACGCGTGGCGGCTATGTCAAATACCTCAACAACCTAAGTGTGGGCGCCAGCATGGAGAATGGCAAAGTGGCGCCGGGCGCCTCCTGGTCGCGAAGCGATACCGTGGATGGCATGTCCTACAGCCTGACTTTGTCTGCCGCGCGCATGGAGCGCGCTAACGATGAAAGCAAAACCACGGTGACCGAAAGTTTGGCCCGGCCCGAGGCCCCCACGGTTTTGCAAACCATCAAGGAAGTGGTGCGCGCGCAAAGCCAGCGCGACATGTTGCATGCCAACGGGAGATGGCAATGGGGCGGCACGGGCAGCGACGGCCTGGTGCTTATGCCTATGTTGATCATGAGCCACAACCAGGGACAGTCCAGCAACACACTCAGCCAGAGCGGCGGGGTTTTGCCCTATGCATTGAGCGATACGGCCAGTGACAACCGCTTTGCCATGCTGCGACTGGGCACGAGTTGGAGCCGCCGCCTGGACGATGGCGCGCGTCTCTTGCTCAATAACAACCTGGGCCGCAGCACGTGGAACAACAGTGCCAACACTTTGCAAAGCGGGGGCGCCAATGGCAGGCTGCCCTTGTCACAGGACTCGACGCAAACCGATAGCACCTGGAATAGCAGCGCCAAATATTCTTTGCTGATGGCTGAAAAACACAGCTTGGTCAGCGGCCTGGAGCTGGAGATGAACCAGCGCGATCAAAGCGCCAGCAGCTTGCGAGACGGCCAAAGTCCGCTGGGCGAACTCGACGGTGACTTGTCCGCAAGCAGCCGACGCTTGGCCGTGTACACGCAGGACGAATGGGATATTGACCCGCACTGGGCTGCCCATGCGGGACTGCGCTGGGAAAGCATCCATACCAGTGGTTCAGCCGCTCAGGGTCAAGGCACGGTCGGTAACCAGAGTTCGGTGCTCACGCCCTTGTTGCACGCCGTGTGGCGGCCCGAGCTGGCCTCCAAAGACCAAATCCGCGTCAGCCTGACGCGCAGTTACCGCTCGCCCGATCTGGGGCGACTGATTGCACGACCGACCATCAACGCCTTTTTCCCGGATCGCGGCGCCAACAGCGCTCTGCATCCGGATAGCGCTGGCAACCCGGATCTGCAACCCGAATTGGCCATGGGTATAGACACTGCCTACGAACACTATTTGCCCAGTGGGGGCTTGCTCAGTGCCAATGTGTTTGTGCGCCAGATTGACAATTTAATGCGATCGCAAACAGCGCTTGAAACGGTGCCCTGGGCAGATGTGCCGCGTTGGGTTTCGCGTATGCAAAACGTGGGCAGTGCGATCACCAGCGGCTTGGAACTGGAAGCGAAATTTCGCTTGCGTGAAATCTATCTTGATGCACCCGCAGTGGACCTGCGCGCCAATATGAGCCTCTTGCAGTCGCGCCTGACTTCGTTAAGCGGCCCCAACAACCGCTTGGAGCAGCAACCGGATGGCACACTGAACCTGGGCGCAGACTACCGCCTAAGCGGCCTCCCATTGCGCCTGAGTGGCAACATCAACTGGACGCCTGGCTATACCACCCGCCTGACGGATGACCGTGAGATTTGGCAGAGCGATAAATGGGTGCTCGATGCCTCCGCCCTGTGGGTGCTCAGCCCGAGTGCCCAATTGCGCCTGTCTGCTAGCAACCTGCTGGCGCGTGATTACCTGAGTGGCGGCATCCTGCGCTCAACGCAAACCAATGGCCTGCCAAGCCTTGACACCTCGCAAAACACAGCGCCTAGCTACCTGAATCTGCAAGCCAAGCTGGAACTCAAGCTGTAAACCTTCCTTTTGAGTGCCCTTGGCTGGCGCCAGCCAGCCAAGGGCGTTTCTGCGCAACCACGATAGACGCTATCAATTGCTTAGGGAATTTCAATTGGCTTTAATTATTAAACCTGGCTATGATTTCTGCCATACCGATTGAATCCCTTAATCGGTAGACTGTTCAATGACAAGGAGTCTTTCAATGTCCAATGCCCGTCCCGAGATGAAAACTATCGCTAACCTGGAAGCCGCTTTTGCCGGCGAATCTATGGCCCACATCAAATACCGCTATTTCGCCAAGGTGGCGCGCGAAATGGGCGATGACGCCACCGCCCGCGCTTTTGAAGAAACCGCCGCGCAAGAGGTGCAGCACGCTTTTAGCCATTTGGACTTGCTCTATCCCAAAGCCGATATGACGCCGGCCAAGGCCTTGCAGATCGCCATTGATGGCGAAACCTACGAATACAGCGAGATGTACCCCGGCTTTCGCCAGACGGCCGAGGCCGAAGGCCAGGCCGCCGCCGTGGATGAAATCGACGGGCAAATCGCTGAAAGCAAGGAACACGCTGCCGCCTTTGCACAAGCCTTACGGGCAGCCCAAGCGCGCCGGGTCACCTTAGAGAAAGCGCAAAAGCGTTTTGCCGCCTTGGCCAAGGTGGAAGAGCGCCATGCCCGGCACTACCAATCGGTTTTGGCTACATTAGCCGCCTGATGGTGCAGTCCGCCTAGAACGCAAACCTGATGAATGTTGATCCAAGAGAAAACCCTATGAAAACCTATGTATGTATCGTGTGCGGATTTGTGTATGACGAAGCAGCCGGCCGGCCTGAAGACGGCATCGCGCCGGGCACCGCGTGGTCTGATGTGCCCGACAGCTGGGCCTGTCCCGATTGCGGCGTCGCCAAAGCTGACTTTGAACTGGTCCCGGTGTGAGCGACCTTTCTACGCAAGGCTCCGCCACCGGACACGCTGCGCCGCACGCCCTGCCCTTAGTCATCGTCGGCGCAGGCCTGGCCGCCTGGACCGTGGCGCGTGAGCTGCGCAAACTCGATGCCCAGCGCCGCATCGTGATGCTTAGCGACGACAGCGCGGATTTTTATGCCAAGCCCACGCTGTCCAACGCCCTGGCCCAAAAGCGCTCGTCGGATCAGTTAGTCACTACGCCGGCGGCCAAAATGGCCGAAACCCTGCAAGTGCAGTTGCTACCGCATACCCGCGTGCACAGCCTCGATACGCTTGCGCGTACGCTCACGTATGACGATGCGACGGGCCAGGCGCGCAGCTTGCACTACGGCGACCTGGTACTGGCCACCGGCGCTGACCCGATACGCCTGCCTATGGCGGGTAGCGCGGCGGCGCAGGTCCAATCTGTCAACCATTTGCAAGACTTGGCCCGTTTCCACCAAGTGCTTGGGGCGGCCCCCAAAACCGTCTTGGTTATAGGCGCCGGTTTGATCGGCTGCGAATTCGCCAACGACTTGCTCATCGGTGGCTATGGCGTGCACGTGGTCGATCCATCGCCCCGGCCCTTGGCCTTGCTGCTGCCCGCAGCAGCGGGCGAACAGTTGCAAGAGGCTTTACAAGGCCAAGGCCTTGCCTGGCATTTGGGTACTACCGTGCAATGCCTGGACGCAGATGCCTCCTCGGGGCGATTGCATGCAACTTTGGCCGACGGCAGCAGTTTGCAGGTGGATGCGGTACTCAGCGCTGTGGGCTTGCGCGCCAATACCGCGCTGGCCGGCGCGGCGGGCATCGTCTGTGAGCGCGGCATCGTGGTGGACGCGTATTTGCAAACCAGTGCTGCCCAGGTGTATGCCTTAGGTGACTGCGCGCAATACGCCAGCGCCGGTGCGCGTGTGCTGCCCTATGTCATGCCCATCATGAACGCGGCCAAAGCCCTGGCTGCCACGCTGGCCGGGCAGCCTACGGAACTGGTTTTCCCCTTGATGCCGGTGGCCGTAAAAACCCCGGCGCTGCCCATTGTGGTGGCGGCGCCCCATCCTGCCCAAAGCGGGCAGTGGATGCAAGACGAGGGCCTGGAGCATGGAGCCGGGGGAGCCTGGCGTTTTGTTGACGAAGCGGGTCATCAACGCGGCTTTGTGTTGACGGGCAAGCAAGCTTCGAGGCGCATGGAGCTGGCGAAAACCACGGTGCTCTAAAGCAACGGGGCCAGGTCTTCAATGGGCAGGCCGCCTAAGGCTTGCCCTGCTTGGTCCTCGGGGCATCGCCTAGCGAACACCCCTGACTACAATCGGCCCCCTCACAGGCAGATCGCCCCGGCTGCAAGCACGCCGGTTGGCGCACAAGGAAGCACGATGGCCCACGACGCACCCACATCCCCCCCCAACGCTGCCGATGTGCAGGCCGCCGATAAGCGGGCCGAATTGCGCCGCGCCGCGCTGGAGTACCACCGATACCCCAACCCGGGGAAAATTTCCATCGCGCCGACCACCCAACTGATCAACCAGCACGATCTGGCGCTGGCCTATTCGCCTGGCGTTGCAGCGCCGTGTGAGGAAATCGTCAAAGACCCGAATAATGCCTTTAAGTACACCAGCCGCGGCAATTTGGTTGCGGTCATCACCAACGGCACAGCGGTGCTCGGCCTGGGCGACATCGGTCCGCTCGCGGCCAAGCCGGTGATGGAGGGCAAGGCAGTTTTGTTCAAAAAATTTGCCGGTATTGATGTGTTTGACATCGAGATCAACGAAAAGCACGACCTGGATAAGCTGGTGGACATCATTGCCTCGCTGGAGCCCACCTTTGGCGGCATCAACCTGGAAGATATCAAAGCACCGGATTGTTTTTACGTCGAACGCAAGCTGCGCGAGCGCATGAAGATACCGGTGTTCCACGATGACCAGCATGGCACCGCTATCGTGGTGGGTGCGGCGCTGCTCAATGGCCTGAAGGTAGTGGGCAAAGAACTCAAAGACATCAAGCTCGTCACCTCTGGCGCGGGTGCCGCCGCGCTGGCTTGCCTGAGCCTGTTGGTTAAGCTGGGTGTGCCCCGTAAAAACATTTACGTCACGGATCTGGCTGGCGTGGTCTACGAAGGCCGCACCGAGGTGATGGACGCCGATAAGATCGAGTTCGCGCAAAAAACCGATGCCCGCACGCTAAGCGAAGTCATGCTGGGGGCCGATGTTTTTCTGGGCTTATCAGCCGGTGGCGTGCTCAAGCCGGACATGGTGCAAAGCATGGCGCCGCGCCCTTTGATTTTTGCGTTGGCCAATCCCACGCCTGAAATCCTGCCTGAAGAGGTCAAAGCCGTGCGCGACGACGCCATCATGGCCACCGGGCGCAGCGACTACCCCAACCAGGTCAATAACGTTTTGTGTTTCCCCTACATTTTTCGGGGTGCGCTCGATGCTGGCGCATCCACCATCACCGTAGAGATGGAAATCGCAGCGGTGTATGCCATAGCCGAATTGGCGCAGGCTGAGCAAAGCGAAGTCGTGGCCGCTGCGTATGCCGGCGAACAACTGGCTTTCGGCCCCGAGTACCTAATTCCCAAACCCTTTGATCCGCGTCTGATGATCAAGATTGCGCCGGCGGTGGCTAAAGCGGCGGCGGACAGTGGCGTGGCATTGCGCCCGGTAGAAGATTTACAGGCCTACCGCGAGCAATTGCAAAGCTTTGTCTATGCCTCGGGCACTACCATGAAGCCGATTTTTGCGGCGGCGAAAAACGGTTTGAAAAAGCGCGTCGCCTTTGCCGAAGGCGAAGACGAGCGGGTGCTGCGTGCGGTGCAAATCATTGTCGATGAAGGCATTGCCATGCCCACGCTCATAGGTCGCCCCGCCATCATCGCCGAGCGCGTCGAAAAATTCGGCCTGCGCCTGCAGCAAGGCCATGACTATGCCGTGGTGAACGTCGAAAGCGACGAGCGTTACCGCGACTTCTGGCAGACCTACCACCGCATGACCGAGCGCAAGGGCGTGACGGTACAAGTGGCCAAAATTGAAATGCGCCGGCGCCTGACCTTGATCGGCTCCATGCTGCTGCACAAAGGCTATGTGGACGGTTTGATATGCGGTACTTGGGGCACCACTGCCCTGCACCTGGGCTATATCGACCAGGTCATTGGCAAACGCCAGGGGGGTAGCGGCGATGTGCCCATTTATGCGTGTATGAACGGGCTCATGCTGCCCGGACGTCAGCTCTTCTTGGTGGACACGCATGTCAACTACGACCCCAACGCCGCCGAGTTGGCGCGCATCACCATCATGGCGGCCGAAGAAATGATGCGCTTTGGCTTCAAGCCCAAGGCCGCCTTGCTCAGCCATTCCAATTTCGGCAGCAGCAATGAGCCTAGCGCGGTCAAGATGCGCCACACCCTGGAGATCCTGCGCCGCGACGCGCCATGGCTAGATGTGGATGGCGAAATGCATGGTGATGTGGCGCTAGACGGCAATGCGCGGCTGGCGCTCATGCCCAACTCCACCCTCTTGGGCGATGCCAATTTGCTGGTCTTACCCAATATCGATGCAGCCAATATCGCCTACAACCTGCTCAAAACCGCTGCCGGCGGCAATATTGCCATCGGACCGGTTTTGCTGGGCGCCGCCAAGCCAGTGCATGTGCTGACCGCCAGCACGACCGTGCGGCGTATCGTCAATATGACGGCGCTGACGGTGGCCGATGCCAACGCCAATCGATGAAGTCCATGCCGTGTCCGTCGGGCGCGGCTTATTTTTACAAAAGAGTACCCCCGTGAAGCAAAGTTTTCAATTAGATCTCCCCGGGCGTCAACGCGATCGCTGGCTGGACGCCAGCAAGCACACGGTGCGCAAATACGTGGCACGCCAGCGTCGCGCGCCCTTGCCCGAGGGGAGCGATTACTGGGACTTTGTATGCCGTTTCGGCAGCACGGAGCAAGAATCCACCGAAGTCCACTTTGCGACCCTTATCGCTTTGATGGATGCCGCAGCCGGGCGGGGTGAAAATGCTTTTTTCGTCAGCATTCGCGGGCATGCGGCGGTGCGCGGCCCGCAAACCAAGCCATCAGCCGCCATGCCAACAGAGCACTCGGAACCAGAAATTCAGGCTCAATAGTCATCCAGTCATGTAGTGAATGACTATTTTGAAGAGAATAGCCCGCCGAGGCTAGTTTTCAGCACCTAGCAAAAGCCCTTAAGTGCAAACCCTGATATTTTTGGCCGTTTGGGTGTTTAGGTTATTGCCTTTTCCCACCAGATGGGAGACAATCGGTTTGAGAGTTTTTGGTGTTTTTTTCGATTGTTGACTGGGTTTTAAGGTGTTTTCGGTGACCAATTCGTTGTCGAAGCCTGTTTGGGGGAGCCTAGCTTTTCCCAAGGGACGGAAGCTGGCGTCTCACCTTGCCAAGTCCCTGCTGCTAATTAGCAGTCTGCTGATAGCTTTTGCTGCACCTGCACAACAGGATTTCGCAGCCCCGGGTGCCAGCATGTCTGAGCAGGAATTGCCGGCACAGGGCTTGGAGACTTACCGCAACATTCGAAAAGGTGGGCCATTCCCTTTTGATAAGGACGGCGTGATTTTCGGTAACCGGGAGCGTTTGCTTCCGCCACAAAAACGTGGTTTTTACCGGGAATACACCGTCAGAACCCCTGGGGAGCGCAAGCGCGGACCCCGAAGAATTGTGTGTGGTGGACCGGCGGCAATGCCTGAAGCTTGTTACTACACGGCCGATCACTATGCGAGTTTTCGCAAGATCGTGCCCTGAGTTTTTGTTTTTTTTGAGAAAGTGAATCGGGGATGGACACGCCACTTCGAACTGTCAGAACGAATATCGTTCAATCGATACGCGCTTTTCGCGTGTCGGACTTGCAAGATGCGGCCCAAGATTTGGGTCAGCATTTTCTATATGCCAATCTGGGAAGCGCCCAGACCAAGCAAGACGTTTTGGACATGATCGGCGCCCAGTTCATGCTGTCAGCCAATGCCAGCAAGAACTTCGACGCCTTGTATGACAATATGACCGATCCACTGCACAAATCAGGGCCTCAGCCCGGTTTTGTGGCGGTGTTGGAGCATATTCCTGCCAACATCAAGTTCGACAAAGAGGCCCGCGAACAGCTGCTCGATATCTTCCGCGACACCGCGGATTATTGGGCGGACCGAAAGATACCGTTTAGGTGCTTCTATTCTTTTCTGTAGCCCGTTCTGCACAAACCAGCCAAGCAGAACGGGCGAATCAGGCAAACAGCGGTACCGAGGCGCTGAGCACAGCCGGGACCGCATTGACAGGCATTGCAGAAAGGCTGCCTGGCGATTTTTTAATTGACGTATCGCCCTTGGCGTTGCGTATGAGCAGCCCCTTTAACGCGGGTTATTGGTTGGCGGCTGCATAGGCCGCGTTCGGTCATCTTGGCGCAGCGTGCGCTGTGAAAAAAGCCCGTTTATCGACGGGCTTTTTTTTGACTTTTTTACTCAACCATCAAGGCAAATAGAGTTTGCTTAGCTTGCAAGGATCGAACCCAGGCTATTGCCGCGCCTCCTTAGCGTTTGGCACCTAATAGGCGAGAGGCTCAGCCTTGCGACGAAGTGCCCACGTGCTGCGCCTGGCGGTCGGCGTGGTAGCTGGAGCGCACCATGGCACCGACAGCCGCGTGTTTGAATCCCATGGCGTAGGCCTGGGATTCAAACTGCTTAAAGGTGTCGGGGTGCACATAACGGCGCACCGGCAGATGGCTACTCGATGGCGCCAGGTATTGGCCGATGGTCAACATATCAATGCCATGGGCCCGCATGTCTTGCATGACGGCCACAATCTCTTCGTCGGTTTCCCCTAATCCGACCATGAGACCGCTCTTGGTGGGTATCTCAGGAAATTGCGCCTTGAATTTTTTTAGCAAATTGAGAGAAAAAAGGTAGTCCGAACCGGGCCGGGCTTCTTTGTACAGGCGTGGCACCGTTTCAATATTGTGGTTCATCACATCAGGGGGCGCGCCTTGCAAAATCTTGAGTGCGCGGTCATCCCTGCCCCTGAAGTCGGGTACCAGGACCTCAATACGCGTCGCTGGTGCCAGTGTGCGGATTTTTTCAATGCACTGCACAAAATGGCCTGCGCCGCCATCGCGCAAATCATCGCGGTCGACACTGGTTATCACCACATAGTTGAGCTGCAACGCCGCAATAGTGCGCGCCAGGTTGTCCGGCTCATGCGCATCCAAAGGGTCGGGCCGCCCGTGGCCTACATCGCAAAACGGGCAGCGCCGCGTGCATTTGTCGCCCATGATCATGAAAGTGGCAGTCCCTTTCCCAAAGCACTCACCGATATTGGGGCAGGACGCCTCTTCGCAGACCGTTACCAGCTTATTGGCCCGCAAAATGTCCTTGATCTCATAGAAGCGCGTGCCACTGGAAGCAGCTTTCACCCGGATCCAATCGGGTTTTTTCAAAACCTCGGTAGCAGCCTGTACTTTGATGGGTATGCGCGCCAGTTTTGCACCAGCTTTTTGCTTGACCAAGGGGTCATAGACGGGGCTAGGCTGGCTGGTAGGGGGCATGGGGGCTTTCAGGGTGACAGGGCGCTTTGCAAACGTGCAGCGAGTTGTGCCGCGGCTTCTTCCCAAGAAACGGCAATCCCGATTGTAGAAAGATCAACGGTGCGCAATCCCGCATAGCCGCAAGGATTTATCAGATTAAAAGGCGCCAGGTCCATACCCACGTTCAGCGCAACGCCATGGTAGGTGCAATGTCGGCTCACCTTGATGCCCAAGGCCGCGATTTTGCCCAGTCCACTGAAATCGGGCGCCGCGCCGGCCGACCACGGTGCTAGGCGGCTGTGGGCACCTGGATCATCCGGCCGGACATAAATGCCGGGCGCCCCGCGCACGCGGTGGCCGCTTACCCCCCATTCACCGAGGCTGCGGATCAGTGCATCTTCAATCCGGAAAACAAATTCTTTGACGAAATAGCCCAAGCGCCTTAAGTCCACCAACGGGTACGCGACCACCTGCCCGGGGCCATGGTAGGTAATTTGGCCACCCCGATCGGTATGGACAATCGGTATATCCGAGGTGCCAAGGACATGCTCGCTACGACTGGAAATGCCCTCGGTAAAAGTCGCAGGGTGCTCGCATATCCAAAGTTCATCGGGGGTATGCCCTTGCCGTGAAGCGGTGAAGGCCTGCATGGCCTCTAGCGTGGGTCGGTAATCGACCCGGCCCAGCATCACAATCTTCATGGTCGCAGCCGCTTACAAGGCAACCTTGACCATTGGGTGTCCGGTCAGCGCTAAATACAAGCTATCCAACTGGGCACGGCTGGTGGCGCGCACGATCAGGGTAATACCCAGGTATTTCTCGGTCTTGCTGGCCCGCAACTCCACTTTGTGCGCACCGAATTCAGGATCAAAGTCTTGTGTCAGGCGGACCATGGTGTCCACAAATTCGGGGTGGTGCTGGCCGATGACCTTGACCGGAAAGTCACAAGGGTACTCAATCAAGGAGTCGCCCGAGTGCGTAAGCGCTGTGGCCGGAGTCATCTGGGAGACATCGGGGCTTTTTTTCATATTCCCATTATCAGCCCAGCCCGGCGCGTCGTGGGGTGGCGCGCACCAAAACAGGAGGTTTCGTAAAGTTGTTATATACTTGTGGGCTCTCATACATGTTCGGGCTTACCGAGGTGTCAAAAAAAACGACAGAATTTTTAGAGGGTCTGAAAGACCCTTGGCAGGAAGATTCTGAAGAGGATTTTGTTACCCTCAATGCAGCGCAGGCGCAGGCCTTGCGCGAACAGCAACCGGGTTTGTCCGCATTGCAAGTCGTCGCGCTTCAAGCGCTTTGCGGATTGGTCTTTGCGGCGATCTCGGGACTGGTGAGTTCACGGGGCTGGTCGGTCGCGTATGGTGCGTTTGCGGTGGTGCTACCGAATGCCTTGATGGCGCGCGGTATGAGCCGAAAACCTACGTCGATTAACGTATTGTCCGGTGTGGCTGCTCTGTTAGTGTGGGAGATAGTCAAGGTGGCTTTGACGCTAGCGATGCTGCTCGGCGCGCCTTGGGTAGTAAAGAATTTGAGTTGGCCCGCTTTATTGGTGGGCTTGGTGTTAACGATGAAAGTGCACTGGTTAGCCTTGGCCCTTAAGCCCAGGCGTCCAGTGTCAAACCAAGTCTAGGATCCAAGGACATATGTCAGCTGAAAATGGACCGAGCGCCGGTGAGTACATTGGCCATCACCTTACCCATTTGCAAAACAAGCAAATGGGCGGCATTGTTGACTTTTCCGTGTTCAATATGGATTCGCTTTTTTGGGCGATTTCCCTTGGTGTAATCGGTTGCTTGGTTATGTGGGTGGCCGCGCGCCGCGCTACGTCTGGGGTCCCAGGGCGTTTACAAGCGGCAGTCGAGCTTCTGGTGGAGATGGTTGATGCACAAGCGAAAAGTATTGTGCACAACGCTGAGAGCCGTAAGTTCGTCGCGCCGCTGGCATTAACCGTGTTCATCTGGATTTTCATGATGAATGCTATGGATTTGCTGCCGGTGGACCTGATCCCGCTGATCTGGCAGGTGCTGTTCACTGCCAATGGCGGTGATGCGCATCACGCCTACATGCGGGTAGTGCCGACGGCTGATTTATCTTCAGCCATGGGCCTGTCGGTGAGCGTGCTCATCATCTCTATTTACTACTGCGTGAAGATCAAAGGCTTAGGCGGCTGGATCCACGAGCTATTTACCGCGCCGTTCGGAGATCATTTCGTACTTTACCCCTTCAACTTCGCTATGCAGATGATTGAATTCGTCGCCAAGACAGTTTCACATGGCATGCGACTGTTCGGCAATATGTATGCCGGCGAGTTGATCTTTTTGCTGATCGCCCTGATGGGTGGTGCTTTCTCTCTTTCATTTACCGGTATCGCTTTGTCCATTGGGCATATCGTTGCCGGCACCGTGTGGGCGATCTTTCATATTTTGATCATCACATTGCAAGCTTTTGTGTTCATGATGTTGACCCTGGTATACGTGGGTCAGGCGCATGACCACCACTGATTTTGTTTTTCGTTTTTTTTAAGGAGCTATCATGGAACTCATCGGTTTTGTTGCGCTTGCCGCAGGTTTGATCATCGGTCTTGGCGCTGCCGGCGCTTGTATCGGTATCGGCATCATGGGCAGCAAATATTTGGAAGCTGCTGCGCGTCAGCCTGAATTGATGGGCGAGCTGCAGACCAAAATGTTTTTGCTCGTGGGTCTGATTGACGCTGCGTTCATTATCGGTACCGGTGTTGCTTTGTGGTTTACCACAGCCAACCCCTTCCTCGGCCAGATCGCTAATCTGCCCAAGTAATTCCCCTGTTCAGTTACGGCTTGGCTGCTTTGCAGCCCTGGCCCTCCGAAGTCATTCGGGAAAGGACGAGAAGTGAGTATTACTGGTACGCTGATTATTCAGATGATTGTGTTCCTGATTTTGGTCGGGTTCACGATGAAATACATATGGCCGCCCCTGGTCAAGGCCCTGGACGAGCGCGCAGAGAAGATTTCGCATGGTTTGGCTGCGGCCGAGCACGCGAAGATCGAACTCTCCAACGTTCACCGCGAAGTAGAGACTAAGCTTGCTGCGACCCGTTCCGAGTCCGCCGCAGTGCTGGCCGATGCTGCGCGCCGTGCGCAGCACATCATCGACGAAGCCAAAACCCGTGCGACTGAAGAGGGCGCGCGCATTGTGGCTGCAGCCCATCAAGAGGCTTTGCAAGAAGCGGTCAAAGTGCGCGAGTCATTGCGTCACGATGTCGCCGCGTTGGCAGTCAAAGGCGCCGAGCAGATTTTGCGCAAAGAAGTGAACCCGCAAGTGCATGCAGACTTGCTGGAACGCCTCAAGACCGAACTCTAGAGGCTGGTATGGCTGAACTTGCAACCATTGCCCGGCCGTATGCGGACGCCTTGTTTAAGGCGAGTGCCGCGTACTTGCAGGCAACTTCGCAATGGCTTGATGAAGTCGCTGCGCTGGCCGCAGACGCCGAATTGCTGCGCTTTGCCAGCAACCCGAAGGCGACGAGTGCGCAATTGATGGATTTGCTCAAGGTAAGCGCTACGCCTCCCTTGGCGGCGCTGGCTGACAATTTTCTGCATGCGCTGATCGACAACGGTCGCCTAAGCGCATTGCCCGAAATTGCTGCGCAGTTTCGCAAGCACATGAATTCGCAATCGGGCGCATCCGATGCTGTGCTTTACAGCGCATTCGCGGTGGATGCCCAGTCACTCGATAGCGTCCGGCAGACTTTGGAAAAGCGTTTTGGCCGCAAATTACACATTACTGTGCAAATCCAAGAAGACTTGATTGGCGGCGTGCGTATTGCGGTGGGTGATGAGGTGCTCGATACCTCTGTAAAAGCCCGCTTGGAACAAATGAAAGTGGCATTGGCTGCTTAAGCAGTTGGTGTCCGGGATTTAGTCTTAACAAGAAAGAGGGAAAGAGTAATGCAACTCAATCCGGCAGAAATTTCCGAGCTCATTAAGAGCCGTATCGAAGGACTCGCGGTCAGCGCCGATGTCCGTAATGAAGGTACCGTGATTTCGGTTACCGACGGTATTGTGCGCTTGCACGGTCTATCCGACGTGATGCAAGGCGAGATGCTGGAATTCCCTAACAACACTTTCGGCCTGGCGCTCAATCTTGAGCGCGACTCCGTCGGCGCCGTGATTTTGGGTGACTACGAGCACATCTCGGAAGGCGACGTTGTCAAATGCACCGGCCGCATTCTGGAGGTTCCCGTTGGTCCTGAACTGATTGGTCGCGTGGTCAACGCTTTGGGCCAGCCGATCGACGGCAAAGGCCCGATCAACGCCAAGATGACCGACGTGATTGAAAAAGTTGCGCCTGGTGTGATTGCGCGTGAATCGGTGAGCCAGCCCATGCAAACCGGCCTCAAATCGATTGACTCCATGGTGCCCATTGGCCGTGGTCAGCGCGAATTGATTATTGGTGACCGCCAGACCGGGAAAACGGCTGTGGCGATTGACGCCATCATCAACCAAAAAGGTCAGCACATGACCTGCGTCTATGTGGCGATCGGGCAAAAAGCCTCGTCCATTAAGAACGTGGTGCGCGCGCTGGAAAAAGCTGGTGCCATGGAATATACGATTGTGGTCGCCGCTTCGGCCTCTGAGTCGGCTGCTATGCAGTACGTGTCAGCCTACTCTGGCTGCACCATGGGTGAGTACTTCCGTGATCGCGGCGAAGACGCACTTATTGTGTATGACGACTTGTCCAAGCAAGCCGTGGCTTACCGTCAAGTGTCCTTGTTGCTGCGTCGGCCGCCAGGCCGTGAAGCCTATCCCGGCGACGTGTTTTATCTCCATAGCCGTTTGCTCGAACGCGCTGCCCGGGTCAATGCCGACTATGTGGAAGCCTTCACCAAAGGCGCAGTTAAAGGCAAAACCGGTTCACTGACCGCCCTGCCGATTATTGAAACCCAAGCCGGTGACGTGTCTGCTTTCGTTCCGACCAACGTGATTTCGATTACAGACGGCCAGATCTTCTTGGAGACTTCGCTATTTAACGCCGGTATCCGACCCGCGATTAATGCCGGTATTTCGGTGTCCCGCGTGGGCGGTGCAGCACAAACCAAATTGGTCAAGGGCTTGTCCGGCGGTATCCGCACCGACTTGGCGCAGTACCGCGAATTGGCCGCGTTTGCGCAGTTCGCTTCCGACCTGGACGAATCCACCCGCAAGCAGCTCGATCGCGGTGCCCGCGTTACCGAATTGTTGAAGCAAGCCCAGTACAGCCCTTTGACCATCAGCTTGATGGCTGCCACCTTGTTTGCAGTCAACAAGGGTTTTATGGACGATATCGAGATCAAGCAGGTCTTGGCGTTCGAGCGCGAGTTGCATTCCTACCTCAAAGACAAGCACGCCAGTTTGCTGGCTAACTTGGAAGCTAACAAAGCGATGGACAAGGATGCCGAGGCAGAACTGACCGCCGGTCTTACCGCTTTCAAGAAGTCTTTTGCTTGATAGCCGCTGACGCACACAGGAGCAACTGATGGCAGCAGGCAAGGAAATACGCGGCAAGATCAAATCGGTGGAAAACACCAAGAAGATCACCAAGGCCATGGAAATGGTGGCGGCGTCCAAAATGCGCAAGGCGCAGGAGCGTATGCGCGCCGCCCGCCCTTACAGCGAGAAGATCCGCAATATAGCGGCCAATCTCAGCCAAGCCAACCCGGAGTACGTGCATCCTTTTATGCAGGTTAACCAGGCCAATGGCGCGGGCTATATCGTTGTCACCACTGACAAAGGTCTGTGCGGTGGACTCAACACCAATGTGTTGCGCAGCATGCACCACAAGATGCGCGATCTGCAAGGCCAGGGGCTGCAGCCGCAAGCGGTGGCTATTGGTAACAAAGGCCTTGGCTTTTTGAACCGCTCGGGTGTCAAAGTGTTGGCCCAAGCAGTGCATCTAGGCGATACGCCGCATCTTGAAAAGCTGATCGGCCCGGTCAAAGCTTTGCTGGACGCCTATGTGGCTGGTGAAGTGCGAGTGATCTATTTGTGCTTTACCCGCTTTATCAACACCATGAAACAAGAGCCGGTGGTGGAGCAACTGCTGCCGCTGTCCGCCGAATCGCTGAACAAGCACGCCACCCGTTCGACCTGGGACTACATCTATGAGCCCGACGCCAATGTGGTGATCGACGACTTACTTTTGCGCTACGTTGAAGCGCTGGTGTACCAGGCCGTGGCCGAGAGCATGGCGTCTGAGCAATCTGCACGCATGGTGGCGATGAAGTCTGCGACCGACAACGCTGGCAGCGTTATCAACGAACTCAAACTGGTTTACAACAAGACGCGTCAAGCTGCGATCACCAAGGAATTGTCCGAGATCGTTGCAGGCGCGGCTGCTGTCTGATTTTTATTTTTGGAGCGAAAAAACATGGCTCAAGCAAGCACGGGCGCAGGCGTCCAGGGAAAGATTGTTCAATGTATCGGTGCGGTGGTGGACGTCGAGTTTCCTCGTGATCACATGCCCAAGATTTATGACGCATTGAAGCTCGAAGGCACTGCGCTGACATTGGAAGTGCAGCAGCAATTGGGTGACGGCATTGTCCGTACCATTGCACTCGGTAGCTCCGACGGTCTGCGTCGCGGCCTGATGGTCGTCAATACCGGCGCTGCGATCACCGTGCCGGTGGGCAAGGGCACGCTGGGCCGCATTATGGACGTGTTGGGTAACCCCATCGACGAGCGTGGCCCCGTGGATCAAACCCTGACCGCTTCGATTCACCGCAAAGCGCCTGCGTATGACGAGCTTTCGCCTTCGCAAGAGCTGCTGGAAACCGGTATCAAGGTGATTGACTTGGTTTGCCCGTTTGCCAAGGGCGGTAAGGTCGGTCTGTTCGGTGGCGCCGGTGTGGGCAAAACCGTGAATATGATGGAGCTGATCAACAATATCGCCAAAGCGCACAGTGGTTTGTCGGTGTTTGCCGGTGTGGGTGAGCGTACTCGCGAAGGCAATGACTTCTACCACGAGATGGCTGACTCGGGCGTTGTGAACCTCGAGAAGCTCGAAGACTCTAAAGTGGCCATGGTCTATGGCCAGATGAATGAGCCTCCCGGCAACCGTTTGCGTGTGGCCTTGACTGGCCTGACTATTGCCGAATCCTTCCGCGATGAAGGCAAGGACGTGTTGTTCTTCGTGGACAACATCTACCGCTACACACTGGCCGGTACCGAAGTGTCCGCACTCTTGGGTCGTATGCCTTCCGCCGTGGGTTACCAGCCCACACTGGCCGAAGAAATGGGCCGATTGCAAGAGCGTATTACGTCCACCAAAGTGGGCTCCATCACCTCTATCCAAGCCGTGTACGTGCCTGCGGATGACTTGACCGACCCGTCTCCCGCTACCACCTTCGCCCACTTGGACTCCACCGTCGTGTTGTCGCGTGACATCGCTTCCCTGGGTATTTACCCTGCGGTGGATCCGCTGGACTCCACCAGCCGTCAGCTGGACCCCTTGGTGGTCGGTGAAGAGCATTACGCTACGGCTCGCGCAGTGCAAGGCACTTTGCAGCGCTACAAAGAATTGCGCGACATTATTGCGATTCTGGGCATGGATGAATTGGCGCCTGAAGACAAGCTTACCGTGGCACGCGCCCGTAAGATCCAGCGCTTCCTGTCGCAGCCCTTCCATGTGGCTGAAGTGTTTACCGGTTCACCCGGCAAGTACGTCACCCTGGCCGAGACGATTCGCGGCTTTAAGATGATTGTTGCTGGCGAGTGTGATCACCTGCCGGAGCAAGCCTTCTATATGGTCGGCAACATCGACGAAGCCTTCGAAAAAGCCAAAAAGGTTTAAGCCATGAACACCATCCACGTTGATGTGGTGAGCGCCGAGGAGTTGATCTTCTCCGGCGAAGCGCGTTTTGTTGCGCTGCCTGGCGAAGCCGGAGAGCTCGGTGTGTATCCTCGTCACACCCCGCTGATCACCCGCGTGAAGCCCGGCTCCGTGCGCATTGAGTTGGCTGACGGTGGCGAAGAGTTTGTGTTCGTTGCTGGCGGCATCATCGAAGTGCAACCGGATAGCGTCACGGTGTTGTCCGACACAGCGATCCGAGGAAAAGATCTGGACGAAGAGCGCGCCAATGCAGCCAAGGCCTTGGCCGAAGAAGCCTTGCGCGATGCCAAGAGCGATGTGGACCTGGCGGTAGCGCAGTCTGAGTTGCATACCTTGGTAGCGCAAATCGCTGCCTTGCGCCGCTTCCAAAACAAACGCTGATGCGTGGGCACGCCGATTTGAAAACCGCCTTCGGGCGGTTTTTGCATGGTGCTCCCAGATGAATTACCGAGCGCCCCGGTGGTTGCCAGGCGGTAACCTGCAAACCATAGTTGCCGCCAAATTAGCGCAGTCTTTTGCGGGCGAGTGCCCCTTATTTTTGCGTGAGCGCTGGGACACGCCCGACGGCGACTTTATCGACGTCGATCGGCTAGCGCCCAAAACCATGGCTGATGCGCCACTGTGGGTCATGTTCCACGGCTTGGAAGGCTCATCGTCCAGCCACTATGCTTTGGCCTGTGCGGACTATGCGCGGCGCAATGGAATAGGCTTTGCCGTGGCGCACTTTCGTGGTTGCAGCGGCGAGCTTAACTGGGCGCCTCGCGCCTACCATTCTGGTGACTACGAAGAAATAGGCTGGATATTGCAGCGCTTTGCCAGCTTGCACAGTGGTCCGATTTGCGCCATCGGCATCTCGCTTGGCGGCAACGCGCTGATGCGCTGGGCCGAGGAGGCCGGTCACAGCGCAGGGGCTACCGTGCGCGCCGTAGCTGCCGTATGCTCGCCTTTGGACTTGGCAGCCAGCGGGGCAGCCATAGGTCGCGGCTTTAACCGGCAGGTGTATACCCGCATGTTTTTACGCAGCATGAAGCCCAAGGCCCTGGCTAAATTGAAACAGTATCCGGGCCTGTTTGATGCGCAGGCCTTGATGGCCGCGCAAGACCTGTATGCCTTTGACAATATTTTCACCGCCCCCCTGCATGGTTTCAGGGACACCGTGGATTATTGGAAGCGTGCCTCAGCCAAGCCGCATCTGGCGGCCGTGCGCGTGCCAGCGCTGGCGATCAATGCGCGCAATGACCCATTTATCCCCCCCGACTCATTGCCCGCCCTGCATGAAGTTGGACAATACGTGCATCTGTGGCAACCGGAACAGGGCGGCCACGTAGGCTTCGCGGCAGGCATAGCGCCCGGCCATTTGCGCACCCTGCCGCAGACACTGGGCCGGTGGTTCGACCAATACGTAGGCTAACTTATTACAAGCATGGACGATATCGTTAAACAGGCAATGGCCAAATGGCCCAATGTCCCCCACTGCTATAGCTGGCTAGGCCTGGACGCGCGCGGCAACTGGTATATGCGCGACGACCGCACCCAGACCATAGGCAGCTTTGCCAGCGGCCTGGCTGGCGCCAAAGGCTCCATGCTCAAGCATGAAAAGCTGATCGACTTCATCGAGCGCAACTACGCCGCAGATGCCCAGGGCTGCTGGTATTTTCAAAATGGTCCGCAGCGTGTGTATGTGGAGTTGGAAGCCACGCCCTACATATGGCGCGTGGACGCACAGGGTGTGATTAATTCCAGCGCCAGGCAAGCGGCTACGTTGTTGCAGTTGTATATGGATGAACGCGGTTGGCCCTATTTGCACACTTCGCTGGGTTTCGGATTGGTGCACACCCAGGATGTTGCAAGTCTGGCGCAGGCGCTGGAATTGCAGCACTGGCCGATTGAGGAGGTGCGCGCAGCTGAGCTCCCCGCGCGTTTCGGCTACCAAATGAGCCCGGCGGCGTTGCCAACCAAAAGCTAGACCCACGGCAGACTGGAACGGCTTAGCAGAGCTAAAACGACGCAGGCGTAAAAAAACCGGTATAAAACCGGTTTTTCGTCCTGCCAAACGGCTTACTTGGCGGCTTCAGCCTTGGCAGGTTCCGGGAACTTGGCACCTCCCGCATTGGCCATATAGACTACCGCGCGCGCAATTTCAAAATCTTCAAAATCACCGCCGCCTTGGGCGCCCATGGCGTTCTTGCCTTTGAGTGCTGAATTCCACAGGGCATCAAACCCAGTCTTGATGCGTGGTGCCCATGCAGCCTTATCACCAAACTTGGGCGCGCCGGCCGCGCCGTTGGCATGGCAGGCCGAGCATTGAGCGCTGAATACCGCCTCGCCGGTTTTCATTTCACGGTTGGCATCACGGATCTCCACGGCACCAACCTTCTGGATACGCTCTTCTAGCGATTTTTCGATATTGGTGGCGCCAGCAGCGGGCTTGTCGTGCGAGGTCACGAAATAGACCAGCCCGATAATGATGAAAATCGGGATAACAAACGAGAAAAACACAGCCATCAAAAGTTGTCTGGGGGTTTTGATCGGACCGGTGTGGTCTTCTTCGGTATGGCTGGTGTCGCTCATGGAGTCCTCTAATACGCTGTGGCCGGATAAAACAACCCCGCATTATAGGCGCCCATAGGGCGAAACAACCTACAATCATCGACTCAGGGCGCGGCTGTAGCTCAGTGGATAGAGTATTGGCCTCCGAAGCCAAGGGTCGTGGGTTCGATCCCCGCCAGCCGCACCATTTCTAGTGCGCAATTGCATGTCAATTCAATTGTCGTAGGCAACTTCAAGCCGCTTTCCGCCCCAATACCGCTTTCAAAGCCACCCCGGTGTGCGTACCCAGGCGCACCACCTCCTCCGGGCTGGCGGCTGCCACGATACGGCCGCCTTCTTTGCCGCCTTCGGGGCCCAGGTCGATAACCCAATCGGCTTCGGCGATGACGTCTAAATCATGTTCGATAACCACCACGCTATGGCCCGCCCGCACCAGGCGGTGCAGCACTGCGATCAGCTTTTCCACATCGGCCATATGTAGTCCCACCGTGGGTTCGTCCAGCACATACAGCGTGTGCGGCGACTTTTGGCCGCGCCGGGTGATGTCGTCGCGCACCTTGGATAGCTCAGTCACCAGTTTGATGCGCTGCGCCTCGCCGCCGCTTAAAGTGGGCGAGGGCTGGCCCAGCGTCAGGTAGCCCAGGCCCACGTCTTTGAGCAATTGCAAAGGGTGTGCAATCACCGGCATAGCCGCGAAAAACTCTACTGCCTCGTCCACTTCCATTTGCAGCACTTCGCCGATGTTTTTACCGCGCCAGCTCACGGCCTGGGTCTCGGGGTTGAACCGTGCACCTTTGCAGGTTTCGCAGAGCACTTTCACATCGGGCAAAAAACTCATGCCGATGGTGCGTATACCCTGGCCTTCGCAGCCGGGGCAGCGGCCTTCACCGGTGTTAAAGCTAAAGCGGTTGGCGGCATAGCCGCGCGCCTTGGCTTCTAGCGTGTCGGCAAACAATTTGCGAATCGTGTCCCAAAAACCAATATAAGTGGCAGGGCAGGAGCGCGGTGTTTTGCCAATCGGTGTCTGGTCCACCTCCAGCACGCGGTCCACGCTTGCATAGCCGCTGATGGCTTCGCAGCCGAGCAAGCCCGGCGGGCGCCCTGCGGCCAGCGCATCGCGCCCGGCTTTGGTGGCACGCTGTTGCACCAGCGCCTGCACATTGGCCAGCAAGACATCGCGCGCTAGCGTGGACTTGCCAGAACCGCTGACGCCGGTGATCGCCACCAAGCGCTGCAAGGGGACGGAGGCGGTGACCGATTGCAGGTTGTGCAGGTTCGCACTGTGCACAGTGAGCCATTGCACCTCGGCAGGTGCTGCTTGAATACTGCTTTCTAGCGCTGCAGCTTGAGCCTTTGCAGCCTTTGCTTTCGCGCTGGACTTGGCGGCTGGTGCACTGTTGCTGCCCTTGGCCAATGGTTTCTGTAAAGCAGCGCTGGTAGACGCTGCGGAGGCGGCCAGCAGCGCGGAAGCTCCAGAAGCCGCAACAAAACGTCGAGCTTCCAAGGGGTGCAGCATGGCCTGGAGCAGGTAGCGCCCGGTTTGCGATTCGGCCTGTGCCTGTACATCGGCAATACTGCCTTGCGCTACCAGACGCCCACCGCGCTTACCGGCGCTGGGGCCAATGTCAATGATGTGGTCGGCAGCCCGTATGGTGTCTTCGTCATGCTCTACCACTACCAGGGTGTTGCCTTTGTCGCTCAGGCTTTTTAAGGCACCGAGCAAAATTTTGTTGTCGCGCGCATGCAGGCCGATGGTGGGCTCGTCCAGCACATAACACACGCCTTGCAAATTGCTGCCCAATTGCGCCGCCAAACGGATGCGCTGCGCCTCGCCGCCGCTTAAGGTGGGAGCGCCTCGGTCCAGCGTTAAATAGCCCAGGCCAACTTCTTCCAAAAACTCGAGACGACTGCGGATTTCAGGAATCAGGTCGCGGGCAATATCGGCCTCGCGTTGGCTGATAGCGCCGCCCACTTGCAGGCTTTGCACCCAGGCGCGCACTTCGCTCACTGACAGCGCCGCAATGTCTGCAATCCCCACGCCGCCAAAAAGCACAGCGCGTGCATTGGCGTTCAATCGCGTGCCCTGGCAGCGCGGACAGGCTGTGTCCGCCAAGTCCTCCACATCAGCCTCGGCAAAGGTATGTTCGCGCCCGCCGTTGTCTTCGCGCACGGTGTCATCAAACACTTTGCGTTGCTCTTTGGTCAGCGCCAGTCCGGTGCCCACGCAATCAGGGCACCAGCCATGCTTGCTGTTGTAGCTGAACAGGCGTGGGTCCAACTCGGTATAGGAGGTGGAACACACTGGGCAGGCACGCTTGGTGGAAAACACTTCCACCCGCCCGATAGCCGCCGTGCTGCTACCCGCTTGCATAGCGCCGCCTAAATCGTCCAGACCGCTTAGCACATGCACCACGCCTTTGCCATGCGTTAAGGCCTGGGCCAAACCCGCGCGCAGCGTGGCCTCGTCTGCGGCTTTGACATCCAGGCTGAGCACCGGCAACTCGATATGGTGCTCTTTGAAACGGTCTATGCGCGGAAAGCCATTGGTGGGTAAAAATTCACCATCCACCCGCAAATGCGTGTAGCCGCGCGGACGCGCCCAATCGGCCAACTCGGTATAAACGCCTTTGCGCCCGACGACCAAAGGCGCCAGCAAACCGACGTGCTGCCCGCGGTAGTTTTTCAGCAATTGCGCGGCGATGCTGTCCGCACTTTGCGGCGCAACCGCAGCCCCATCTTTAACGCAGTGTTGCGTACCCAGCTTGACGTAGAGCAAACGCAAAAAATGCCAGACTTCGGTGGTCGTGCCTACCGTCGATTTACGCCCGCCACGGGATAGCCGCTGCTCAATCGCCACCGTCGGTGGAATGCCATACACCGCATCCACCTCGGGCCGGCCTGCCGGCTGCACGATGGAGCGCGCATACGCGTTCAAGCTTTCCAAATAACGCCGCTGGCCTTCGTTAAACAAAATATCAAACGCCAGCGTCGATTTGCCGGATCCGCTGACGCCTGTCACTACGCTGAACTGACCGCGCGGAATATTCACCGACAGCGATTGCAAGTTATGTTCTTTGGCGTTGACGATGCGGATATTGTTATCCGGTGCAACTCTCGCGCCTGAAGAAGCATCCGCTGTCATCAGGTATTTGGCACTCGGCTCTGCCACCTCGTGCACCACGCCCATGCTGGCCGCATAGTCGCGCAAGGCTTTGCCGGTGTGGCTGCTGGGGTGCAAAAGCAAATCTTCCGGCGTGCCGCAGGCGACTATTTCTCCGCCCGCCTCACCGCCTTCGGGGCCTAAGTCAATCAGCCAGTCGCTGGAGCGGATGACGTCCAGATTGTGTTCAATCACCAGCAGCGAATGCCCGGCGTCCAGTAGCTTGCGCAATGCGCGCATCAGCTTGGCGATGTCGTCGAAATGCAAACCGGTGGTGGGCTCGTCCAGCATGAACAAAGTGCCACGGCGGGCCATGGGCTGGCGGCTATTGCTAGCGGCTTTCGCCGCCTCGGCCAAAAAGCCGGCCAGCTTTAGGCGTTGTGCTTCACCGCCCGACAAGGTCGGCACGGGCTGGCCTAGCTTCACATACTCCAGACCTACATCGACAATCGGTTGCAGCGCGCGAATTACTTCGCGGTCCTGCGCAAACACGGCTGCCGCTTCGCTCACGGTGAGGTCCAGTACATCGGCCACGTTGTAGGCCTTCAGCGCACCATCGGGACCGCTGCGCCTTTCAATCGTCACTTCCAAAATTTCAGGGCGATACCGCTTGCCATTGCAATCGGGGCAACGCAAATACACGTCGCTCAAAAACTGCATCTCAATATGTTCAAAGCCTGAACCGCCACAAGTGGGGCAACGCCCATCCCCGCTGTTGGAACTGAACTTGGATGCGGTGTAGCTGCGCTCCTGCGACAGCGGCGCGGTGGCAAACAATTCGCGGATTGCATCCCAGGCGCCCACATAACTCGACGGGTTGGAGCGCGCGGTTTTGCCGATGGGCGATTGGTCTACAAACACCACTTCACTGAGCATGTCTGCGCCCAGCAAGCGGCTATGCAGACCTGGCGTATCCGTGGCTTTGCCAAAGTGGCGCAGGAGCGCTGGCGCCAGTACGTCCTGCACCAGCGTGGACTTGCCCGAACCGCTGACGCCCGTCACGCAGACCAGGCGCTGCAAGGGAATTTCCACATCCACATTTTTTAGATTGTGTTCGCGCACACCTTCTAGCACCAGGCGCGGCGTGTTGTCGCCCACCATGCGCTTAAAGCCCATGCCCACTTGCTTGCGTCCGCCCAGGTAAGCGCCGGTCAAGGTGTCGGCGGCTTTCAGGGCTTCGGTGCTGCCGTCAAACACTATTTGCCCGCCTTTTTCGCCAGGCCCCGGGCCCATGTCCAGCATCCGGTCAGCGGCCAGCATCACCGCTGGGTCGTGTTCGACCACCACCAGTGTGTTGCCCGCATCGCGCAAGCGCTGCATGGCCACGATGATGCGATGCATATCGCGCGGATGCAGGCCGATGCTGGGTTCATCAAGCACAAACAAGGTATTGACCAAGGAGGTGCCCAAAGCGGTCGTCAGGTTGATGCGCTGCACTTCGCCGCCGCTTAAAGTGCGGCTTTGCCGGTCCAGCGTCAGGTAGCCAATGCCCACATCGCACAGGTATTTCAGGCGGGTGCGGATTTCGTCTAGCAGCAGCTTCAGGGTTTTGTTATCCGCCTCTGAATGGGTGCTGGGACCGGCCGCCTCTGGCGGGCTTGGAGCTTGCACTCCCGGCCCACGCGCTTCCAGGCCCACTTGCAGACGGTCGAAAAACGCGCGCACACGGTCCAGCGGTAGCAGCATCAAATCATGCAGGCACAAACCGGGAAGGGCTTGCAGCTGCGCCGCTGTCCATTGCACCCCCTGGGGCAGAAAGCGCTTGGCCGGCGCTAACACCGCGTCCGCATCGTCTTTGCTACCCACGCGCCACAACAGGCTTTCGGTCTTGAGCCGGGCGCCTGCACACACACCGCAGGGCGTGTAGCTGCGGTACTTGGACAGCAGCACCCGGATGTGCATCTTGTAGGCTTTGCTTTCCAGGTATTCAAAAAACCGGTCCACGCCAAACCAGTGCTGGTTCCATTTGCCATTCCAGTGCGGCGAGCCTTTAAGCACCCATTGCTGCTGCGCGGCGCTCAGCTTGTACCA
>Ga0114964_10000483_pt1 | contig 30741 bp, 26 predicted proteins | sample C_131016_MF_Meta_FD_92638 | JGI IMG/M metagenome (GOLD analysis project Ga0114964, IMG submission 92638) | Freshwater microbial communities from Lake Croche, Canada to study carbon cycling - C_131016_MF_MetaG | ecosystem: Environmental > Aquatic > Freshwater > Lake | place: Lake Croche, Canada...
AGAGTCGAAAGAATTGAAGCAGTGGTGGCTGGACGCGGGATTGAACCGCGGACCTAACGATTTTCAGTCGTTCGCTCTACCAACTGAGCTATCCAGCCTCAACCTAAATTAAGGCTGAGCGATGTTTATATCGCAGCGATCCTGACGAGACTTGAACTCGCGACCTCCGCCGTGACAGGGCGGCGCGCTAACCAACTGCGCTACAGGACCTTGAAGTACTTTGGAACACCAACGCAATCGTGACCCCAACGGGATTCGAACCCGTGCTACTGCCGTGAAAGGGCAGCGTCCTAGGCCACTAAACGATGGGGCCGAAAAGCGTTGGAGCTTCATCGCACCAAAGGTCAAGGTTACTGGGTTTCAGGGCCTTAGGCAACCCGAAGAATGGCTCTGGCGGTGTTAGTTTAGATAAATACCTATAAACGAGGAGGCGATGGACGGTGAAGATCAAGAGATCTAAGCTAGTTGGCCTCCTTATGGTTTTGGGGCTGGTTTTTACACCTATTGCTATAGATTCAGCTGATGCCAAGAAGCCCTACCCTAGCCAGCAGGAAGTTTTAGATGCTAGGAAGAACGTAGCTAAGAAGAAGGCCATGATTGCTCGCCTTCGTGGGATTATCACGACTTTGACCTACCAGCAGGTGGCCTTAGAGAATACAGCCATGCTGAAGGCCGAGAAATACAACCAGGCTAAAGATGCTGAAGATGTGGTTGCAGGCAAAGTGAAGGTTTTGCAAAAGAAGGTAAATAGTGCCAAAGCCGAAGCAACCCAAGCAAAACAGCAGCTGGCTCAAATAGCTAGTCAGATGTGGCGTAATGGTGCTGCCGGGACTTCTTTGAATCTTTTTCTAAATGGCAATAAGGCAGGGAATCTTCTATATAAGTTGGGTGCTCAAGAGCAGATAGCGCAATCTTCAGATCAGATTTATAACACAGCAATTCAAAGACAACAGTATGCGACCGCGCTTGAGGGTCAACTAAAAGTAGCAAAAGCAGACCTTGCGGTTAAGACTGATGCAGCGCAGACTGCCTTGCGGGAGGCTCAAGCTGCCGCCGATGCTTTAACTCAAAAAGTTAATGAACAGAAAGCGTTGAATGTTACATTCACTGCTCAGCTTGCAACACTTGAGAATATTTCTACTTCGCTAGAAGCCCAAAGAGTTAAGGGTCTAGCAGATGAAGCGAGACAGAACGATCCGAATGCAACAGGACCAATCGATGCGCCTAGTTTGTATGACGTTGGGCCACCGGATGCAGACAAAGTTGCTATTGCCATTGCGTTTGCTAAACAGCAATTAGGTGAGCACTATGTGCTTGGCGCAATGGGGCCTAACCTTTGGGACTGTTCTGGTTTGAGTAAAGGATCGTATGCCGCAGCTGGTATTTATATTGGAACTCACTCAGCAACTAATCAGTTCTATAACATGGCAGCCAAGCGCAGATTAGTTCCGTTAAAGGATGCTGAGCCTGGAGATCTAATGTGGTATTCATACACTTCAGATTTCAATGGCGATAAATATCACGTTGTGATTTACTTAGGTGACGGCATGATGATTGAGTCTCCTAACCCACTTAGGGTTGTTCGAATTGTTCCCCTGAGACACGGTGACCTTTTCCAATATGCCGGACGCCCAACTCCCTAAGGATTAACTATGACTATTGAACGTCAGGTTAAACCGACGACTGAAGGTTGGCAGCAAAAGAAAGACGCTGACGGCCGACCAATTCTCGAGTTTGAAGCTAAGCCTCGTATCAAAGCACCGCCGGTTCATTTAGTTGATATGAGCGCTGAAGAGGCTCTGGCTAAAGCTAAAGAGTTAGGTGTTCCTGGCTTCAGGGTGAAACAAATAGCTAAGCATTATTTTGTGCATCACACTGATAAGCCGGAGGATATGACAGATCTTCCTCAAGAGGGAAGAACAGAGCTGGTTGCAGCCTTCTTGCCTAGACTGCTAACCGAAGTCAAAAAACTTAGAACCGATAACGGTGACACCATCAAGTTCCTTTGGCGTTTATTTGACGGGGCTTTGGTTGAGTCGGTTTTGATGAGGTATCCAGGCCGGATTACTCTTTGTGTTAGCTCCCAGGCTGGCTGTGGTATGAACTGTCCATTCTGCGCTACCGGTCAAGCTGGGCTAACTAGAAACATGTCAGCTGCAGAGATTGTTGATCAAGTGGTAGCGGCTAATGCTTCTATCGCTGCCGGTGAACTGGGTGGCAAGAAGGATTCTGAGTATTTAGAGCGAGTTAGCAACATCGTGTTTATGGGAATGGGTGAACCGCTAGCTAACTACAACCGCTTGATGACGGCAGTTAGATGCATGGTTAACCCTGATGAGTTAGCAATGTCTGCACGGAACGTCACGGTTTCAACTGTTGGGTTAGTGCCAGCAATCAAGAAACTATCTGATGAGAATATCCCAGTCACCTTCGCACTTTCACTTCATGCGCCGGATGATCAGCTAAGAGACGAATTGATTCCAGTTAATTCGCGTTGGAAAGTCGATGAGGCTTTAGATGCTGCCAGAGAATATTTCGAGAAGACGGGCAGAAGAGTTTCCATTGAATATGCACTGATCAAGGACATGAATGATCATAAATGGCGTGCTGAATTGCTAGCTGAGAAATTGAATGCTCGTGGTAAAGGCTGGGTGCATGTGAATCCGATTCCATTGAATCCAACACCTGGTTCGGTTTGGACAGCATCAACTAGCGAAGTGATGAATACCTTCGTTAGAATCTTGGAACGTGCTGGTATTCCAACCACGCTTAGAGATACCAGAGGTAAAGAAATTGATGGAGCCTGCGGTCAACTGGCAGCAACGGAATAACAGTAAAGCCCCCCTTGACTAAATAGGCCACAGTGCATAGAGTTATCTAATGACCGAGAAACTAAAACTCCAATTTGGCCTGGATACCTTCGGGGATATGGGATCTGATGATTCAGGGCAACCGCTAACTGCAGGCCAAACAATTAGAGATGTAGTGGCTCAGGCGGTCTTAGCAGACCAATTGGGGATAGATCACTTCAATATCGGTGAACATCACCGAAGTGATTTTGCTGTCTCAGCGCCGGACACAGTTCTAGCTGGAATCGCAACCCTCACTTCAAAGATTTGCTTGGGAACTGGCGTTACAGTGCTATCCAGTGAGGATCCAGTTAGGGTGTATCAAAGATTTGCAACTATAGATGCTCTATCTAACGGTCGAGCAGAGATAACGGCAGGCAGAGGTTCATTTACCGAGAGTTTCCCACTCTTTGGTTTTAGTCTTAGCGATTACGAACAACTTTTTGAAGACCGCTTAGAGCTCTTGGTTGAACTACTCAAAGAGAAGCCAGTTAATTGGTCAGGTGCAACTAGGGCAGCCCTAACTAATCAAGAGGTTTATCCAAAGACTGAAAAAGGATCAATCCCACTTCGGGTTGGAGTCGGTGGTTCACCACACTCAGTAATCAGAGCAGCTAAACACGGTGCAACTCTTGCGCTAGCAATCATCGGCGGTGACCCTTCCAGATTTAAACCGTTCGCAGATCTTTACCGTGAATCACTGACCAAGTTTAATCAAGCACAGCTTCCTATTGGAATACATTCACCCGGGCACATTGCTAACACCGATGAGGAAGCAGCGAAACAGATGTGGCCACATTACAACGCATCATTTGGTCGGATTGGGCGGGAACGTGGCTGGGGTCCGATGACCTATGAGCACTTCGATAACGAAGTTAAGTTTGGTTCGCTGTATGTCGGCTCACCCGAAACAGTTGCCAGCAAAATTATCCACGCAATTAAATCAACCGGTGCTAACCGTTTTGATCTCAAGTATTCAACCGGTGCAATGCCGCAATCGCTAATGCTGAAATCTATTGAGCTGTATGCAACTGAAGTAATCCCAAGGGTTCGCGAAGCTGTTGGGAACGAAATAACTTTTAGTTAAAACAAATGGAGCCACCTTTGCAGGCGGCTCCAAATGTTTAGTAACTAGTTAGTGACTAGTGGCCTTCTTGTGCTGCGAAAGCCTTGTCATCTTCAGCACTCTTGATACGAGCAACAGTAAAGATGATTAGACCGAACACACACTTAGCCAAGATGTCAGCAATGCTGTATCCAACTTCACGAACAACTACGTCATCCGCGGTCGGAATCGCGTTGTTCATAGCCAAGATGAAGGTGATTGGGTAGACACCCCAAGTTGCAATAAGCAACAGGCGTAGACCTAGGAATAACTTGCGAACCTTCTCTGACTGGCTAGCAAGGCTCTTTGACAACTCAACCCATAGAACATACATGATGTATAGGAATGGAATTGTTGATAGAGCACCCCAGACACCTGGGTCGCTGATTCCAAGAACGGTCAACTTTAGGTCTCCTGGGTAACCAAGGATGATCATCAAAGCTGCGGCTGGAACAAGTCTCTTCAACAATGAAGACTGCTTGTCGCGAGCCAAACCTAGAACAGCTACTAGCTCAACTAGAAGTAGTGGAACGGTTAGGAACCAGTCAACGTAGCGGTAGCCAACGTTGTAGTGGGCAAATCCTTCAACAAGACCCATTCCCGCGGTGTGCGTGCCTCCGTAAGCTGCGTGGAAGCTGTCGAACATTCTGAAGTAGTGATAAGCAGCAATTGAAGTTACTGTTGCTGAAACCATTACTGCAAGGCGGTACTTAGGTAGAACGCGGTCTCTTGCAAACCACAAGAAGATCGATGTGAATAGCATGCTGGCGATACCAAGTGACAGCATGTTATAGACGGCACTGAACTGAGTGTTCGTCATTACATCAGATAGGAGATTATCCATTTCTGTATTGCCTTTCCTTACATTTGAGTCCAGAGCAAAATAGCCTAGACGTGGGGATATTGCGCCTTAAGTCTAAAAATTTATTAGACAAAAACGGGGCGTTCCCGGTAACTTTTTCGTTGTAAATAGTTAACTGGATAAACGTGATAAAAACGCTCTGGCTGGTATTAGCCCCAGCGACAGCACCGTGAAGAATGCAGCAATGACAGCTATCCAAGTCAACATTGTCCCAGCCCCGTATTGCGGGTCAAGGAACCAGTAAGGCCACCAACCCTGCGAAAAACCACGAATTATTGTGAAAGATAGCCAGGCAAGGGGGTAAATCAAGACCCAAAATGCACTTTTTAGCTTCAATGCGAAGCTAGTGTTGGAGAACACCCATTCCAGGAAGATGATGATGGGCATGTATGTGTGCATGATCAGGTTTGGCAGGACTGGCCAGGCGTAGCCGATGTCTCTGGTATCCGGGGCAGCGTTAGAAAGCAGAGCGTTATAAATAACGCCAACAATGACCATAGAAACCGCCCCGGTAAGCCTCAATAGGGTTAGAGTCTTGGTTTCTGTCTTGTTTCGAAGAATCAATAAACCAGAGATGATCAAGATAACTCCGCTTAGTAGGCAGGAGGTAATAGTGAAGTATGAGAAATATTCACTAGGTCGGAAAAGGTTGTGGGCTAGACGATCTGTGATTTGCCAGTTGACGCTATATAGTAGGGCGAAAGCCATAACGAGACGAATAAGACCAATGGTTAGTCTGCTTTTAAAGTTCATTCGGTAAGCCTAACTTTCAACTCTTCTATAGGCCGGATGGATAACGCCGTTGATACTAAAGTGTTATAGATTTGGGCCATGGCTAGAGTGCTGGTTACTGGATTTGAACCTTTCAATAACGCAAAGTTGAACCCGAGTGAACAGATTGTTCGCTTACTTAAATCAGATGATGTCCCAGGTGCGCACATCATCACGGCCGTATTGCCAGTTGTTTATTCCAAGGCCGCTGAAGAACTTTTAGCTCTTATTGAAGAGCATCAGCCAGAGATAGTTATTTCCTTTGGGCAAGCCGAAGGACGAAAAGCAATTACTCCTGAGCGCTTTGCAGTCAACCTTGATGATGCCTCGATTGCAGATAATGCAGGCTCTAAAAGAATCGATCAAAAGATTCAGGAAAACGGGGAGACCGCATACATCAGCACTCTTCCAGTTAAGGAAATAGCAGCGGCTATGAATGCCTCTGGCGTCCCAGCTTCGGTTTCATTGAGTGCCGGGACCTTTGTTTGCAATCACATATTTTATGAGATGCAGCATGCGCTTAGAGGCAAGACAATTTTGAGTGGCTTCGTTCATGTTCCGCTTATGACTGAACAGGCTGATGATTTTCCTGGTCTTTTCACTATGGAAGTTGATCAAATGGTTTTAGGGGCAAAGGCAATTATTAATTGCTTGGTGGCGGACCAAGAAACATGAAAAAGTCCATTGGTGTTGCACTTCTGGTTGGCGCGCTACTTGGCTCACCGCTAATTGCTAACGCCGATGAGTATTACAACTGGCCGGATTACGGCACTTTCACATCACACAACAACTGGGCTACAAAATACGTTGGTGCCGATCAAGCCCTCAGCCAAGGTGCTACCGGCGCAGGCGTTAAGGTTGCAGTTCTAGATAGTGGTGTCACACCTAATACGCCAGGAGTTAGCAACAAGATAATCGCATACAAAGACTTCGTTCAATCTCAGCCGCCACTTCAAGAACATGGAACATTGACTGCCTCGACTGTTGTGGCTGATTACGATCCAATCGCGGGCTTTAGCGGGATAGCCCCAGGTGCATCTCTGATTATTGGACGAGTTTGCTATCTAAATTATTGCGACACTTCCGCGATTAGATCTGCCTTCGCGTGGGCGGTTTCTCAAGGTGCTCAAATTATTAGCATGAGCATCTCTGGAAACAATGACGTCATAATGCAAGAAGAGATTATTTCTGCAACCCAAAAGGGAATACTTGTAGTGGGTGCTGCTGGTAATAATGGTTGTCTGCCAAACGCTAGTTGGGGTTTAAATCGATCCTGCGTATTAGGGAAAACAACGGAATCATCGCAAGCCAGCTACCCAATCCCCGGCCTAATGGAAATTGGAGCCTCCGATGAACGAGGAGGCAGGGCTAGTTTTTCCAGCTGGGGGCCAAATCTAGATTTGATGGCACCAGGAGTTAATACTTCTGCCTATGATCCGGTTGGAGCCACTAACGGGTTCGGTGGAACATCTGCTGCAACACCAATAGTTGCTGGTGTTGCAGCTCTGGTGCTATCGGTGGCCCCGCAGTTAACTGGTGTAGAAGTTCAAGCCATTCTGCAGGCTACGACTTCGCCGGCGTATGAGGTAAAACCACAGGTTTGGGATTCCTGCGTGAAGTCTTCAGTTGATAACACTTGGAGTTGTAATGCTTTGGTCTCTTCAGATTTCCCTCAGCAGTATTTCACTGGTGCAGGGGTTGTTTACGCACCTAGAGCAATTGCACTTGCGAGGCTGATTGCAAGTGGCCAAACTCTCGATGCCCCAACTCTTAGCCAAGATAACTTAACAGTCAATGTCAGCTGGGATGGAGGTCCAGCTGATTTGTATGTGAACTCAAAACTTTTGGCTAGTTCAGTAACTAGCGGATATCAGATAGCGGGCTTTGAATATCAAAGCGCATCGATACAACTACGCAGAGGCTCATTAGTTTCAAAACCCACGCTAGTTCAATTCGTCACTGTCGTCCCATTGCCTGCACCACAGATTTCATGGTTTCATGCCGTTGGGAACACAATATATTTTTATCTGAATGGGGTCAGTGGCTTGCACGATAGTCTGGCAATTTTTGGGGGCTGGAATTATGGTGGCGTGTTCCGTCAGGTTACCGGTGAAGAAGTAGCCTGCGAAGCGCAAACGAATAATTATTACGACACAATCTATTTCGACTGTCCTATCGAGGATATGCCGGCCACATTAACAGGAACTTTTTCCTATATAGGTCTAGGGTCTCGTTTTAGCGAACCAAGTTCTTTGCTCACGACGACTAGGGTCATACCAGATCCCGATATTCAAGTTAACACGAAATACTTTGACTCTGGACAGATTCAGTTGCAGTGGGCGCCAGTTGATCAAGCCCAAAGTTATTCATATAGGCTTGCTGGAGCAGATACTTTCTGCATAACTGACACGCAATACATTGTCTCCGATATCTCTCCGTCACCAACTGGCTCCTTCCAAGTGTCAGCATTTTCTAATTCAGACTGCACCGGAGACAAGTTGCGCGAAAGCAAAATGTTAATGTTTACCCATCTTCCGCCAACCCCAGATAAGCCAACTAATATAACCGTGAAGGAAGTCACGCCAACTTCTATCGAGTTTCAAACACCAGCTGAACCCTTTACTGGCTATTGGAGAATCTACCGGTCTGATGGGTTGATGATTAGGGCGAACTTTGATCAGAGTATCCGGGTTGGCATGCAAGCCAACGAGGATGTTAATGGCATTCCATTTTCGTTTAGGTTTGTTTTAGTAAGGACTTCTAAGTGGATTGGTTTTGAATCCTGGAGTCCGAAAAGTGATCCAGTAATCGCTAGCTTTCAAGAAGTTGCCGCTCCTAATGTTTATTGCAGGCAAGGTAGAAATAAAATCATCGGTTGCACTGTCAGATCCACAAGCTGGTCAGAAGGCACGTACTTTGAATACCTAGATGCAGACATGAATGTCATCTCATCATCCCTACAAAAAACCAGCGCTCAAATGTTTGTGAAGTCGCAGTCAGGTTTAGTCGGAGCGAAGTACGTCAGAATCTCTTCATGCTTCGGAGAGCCTGGGCGCATTGATCGGTGGTTTAGACGCGGTCAAAGTGACACACAAGAGATTCTTTCAACTGTTCCATCGAACGTATCTAGGGCTATTTAGCTTTAGAACTTCCAACTAAAGCCCAGATAATAGAAGCCGCATCTATAAATTCTTGGATAATGGCCGCTTCGCTTGCAGTGAGCCACCCGAGCGCCGCAGCCAACATAGCAACCAGAGCTAAAGACATTCCTATCGTGCTGGCTTGAAGGGCACGCGAATGAGAGAGTTTGGCAATGGCGATAGCCGAACTGAGTCTTCTAATTGAGTCTTCAACTATTACGACGGAAGCTGCTTGGCTGGCAGCGGTGGTTCCTTTTGCCCCCATGGCAATGCCAACCTCTGATGCGGCTAGCGCTGGAGCATCATTGATGCCATCCCCAACGACAATCACTGAACCTTTTGCTGAGGACTGTTCTGCTTTCAAGATTTCAAGTTTTTGAACTGGGGAGCACTCGGCAAAGCTTTCTGTAACACCAAGAGTTTTAGCGACGGTATCAACCGTTGATTTTCTGTCTCCAGAAACAATCAAAACTCTTTTGACTCCGAGCATTTTCAATTTAGCTACGGTCTCTTTAGATTCTTCCCGAATTGGGTCAGCTAGACCTAGAAAAGCTACCACCGTGTTATCTATTGAAATCTGCACTATTAGATCGCTTGAGATTGGGGCCCAATCAGGCAAGGCACCTTCGGGAGCGCCGACAGACAATTTTTTATTTTCAATAATTCCCGATAACCCATGCCCGTGCATTTCAATTACATCGGTTGCATTCGCGAGAGTTAGATTCTTACTTTTGGCATAGGAGACAATCGCTCTCCCAACCACATTCGCGCTCTGCTGTTCCAATGAAGCGGCTAAGCGCAGGATGTCTAACGGATTTGAAGTTGAGATGAAAAAGGCTTCACTGACTTCAGCGCCACCCTGGGTTAAAGTTCCAGTCTTATCTAAGATGACAACTTCTGCTTGAGCAAGGCGTTCAACAGCTATGCCATCTTTTATTATTACTCCCAATTTTGCAGCCCTAGAAATTCCAGCCACAATGGCAACTGGAACGGCAAGAATAAGTGGGCATGGGGTAGCCGCAACTAGAACGGCAACGGCTTGCTTGGTGTCCTGTGTGATGATCCAAGTCACAAGAGCCATCCCGATTGCTATAGGGGCAAATCGGTTAGCCCAAACATTCGCAACGCGCACTCCCTTTGAAGCTTGGTGCTTTGCACTCGAGACCAATCTGATTAAGTTTGCATATGTAGATGTGTCAGTTGTTGTCGTGGTTCTTAGAACAACCGGACTCCCGGCGTTGGCTACACCTGAATCAACAGCAGTTTCCTTATTTCTAAAAACTGGGAGCGATTCTCCGGTTAGCGCCGATTCATCAAAGACCCCATCGCTTTCCAATATCCCATCCAGTGGAACAACCTCACCTGACCTAACCAATAGCCTGCTACCGAGTGGAATATTAGTTATTGCCACTTCGTTCGTTTCCCCGGCATCTACATATAGATGCACAGTTTGAGGAACTCTAGAAATCAAGGCATCGAGATGTTTGCTTGCCCGCCCTTCTGCCCAATTCTCCAGTGCTCTTCCCGTGGAGAGCATTAGTGCGATGATGCTGGCTGCAAACCATTCATTGGTTAGTGCGGTGGCAGAAATAGAAAGCAGAGCTAGAACATCACTGCCCAGTTCTTTGCTCTTGATTGCTCTGATTAGCCAAATAGAACTGAAGTAAAAGCCAAACAGGGATCCGAATCCCCAGGCTAGGTTTGCCTCGCCTGTAAGGCCTCTGATATAAAGCAGTGAGCCTGAAATAACGCTGAGCAAGGCTATGAGGACGAACCAATATCTTCGCATGTCTTCATTGTCGCACCCCAGACATAGACTGAAAAGCATGAGCGATAATAATCAGCCAAGCATAACTTTTCTAGGCGCTGCAGGCACAGTAACCGGTTCACGATTCATCTTAAGTTGCGGGGAAACCAACATCATGGTTGATTGTGGTTTGTTCCAAGGATTGAAAGAACTGAGGTTGAAGAACTGGGATCCCCTAGGTTTCAATATTAAAAAGATTGATGCCTTAGTTCTTACCCATGCGCACCTAGATCATTGTGGTTACATTCCTAAACTTGTTCAGCAAGGCTTCACTGGAAAAATTCATTCAACTTTATATACAGCTAAATTGGCGGAAGTCATTTTGCTGGATTCAGCAAGAATTCAAACTGAGGATGCTAAGTGGGCAGCTAAAAAAGGTTTTAGCAAACACAATCCACCAAAGCCGCTATATAACGAAGCAGATGCAACCAAAGCGATTGGCCAATTCCAGACGGAAGAGTTTAATTCTCGGATTGAAGTGGCACCGGAAACTTTTGTCACCTTCAAGCCTTCTGGACACATTCTTGGGGCCGCCATAGTTGAAGTTGAATTCTTTGGTAAGAAGCTGATGTTCTCTGGCGACCTTGGTCGAGACAATCACCCACTTCTGGTCAACCCGAGCCATATTGAAATTTCAAACCTTGATGCGATTTTGACAGAGTCAACCTATGGTGACCGCGAGCATGTTGCTCCTAGCACTGACTTTGAGAAGTGTATAAATGAAACGGCGGCTGCCGGTGGATCAATATTGATTCCGGCCTTTGCTGTTGACCGCACAGAAATCATTCTTATGCGCATTAGAGAATTGATGGAAGCCGGCAATATTCCTAGAATGCTGGTCTATGCAGATTCGCCGATGGCACTAAAGGCTTTGGATTATTATCGCGAAGCAATCAACAACGAATCAAAGGAAATTAGACCTGAAGTTATCGCTAAATGGAAAAACAAGGATCCATTTGATCCTGGAACATTAGTCGAATTGCATACGGTTGATGAGTCAAAGACCATCAACAATCCAACCCAACCCTGCATCATCATCTCAGCATCGGGCATGGGAACCGGCGGCCGAGTGGTTCACCACCTTAGAGAGATGCTGCCCAATCCTAAACACACAGTTCTTATGGTTGGCTATCAGGCAATCGGGACCAGAGGCCGAGCTTTGGTCGATGGGGCTAAAGAGGTAAAGATGCATGGTGAGCTGGTTCCGGTAAATGCCAGGGTCGAACAGATAGGTGAGTTCTCTGCCCATGCTGACTCTAATGAACTAATTGCTTGGCTTGGAACTGCTTCAACACAGCCTAAACAGGTCTTTGTGGTTCACGGTGAGGCTGGGGTTGCTGAGTCATTCAGTGATCTAATTCATTCAAAGCTTGGGTGGAACTCAAGAGCTCCAAAAGACGGTGAAACAGCAGTTCTTTAAGCTTTGTTCTTCTAGTCTTGGTTTATAGATGTCAATGGTGACGGAAGGTTTTTGATGCGCGCTTTACTAAAAGCTACTGCAGCCCCAGGTTTGGAACTTGTTGAAGTTCCAGAGCCTAAAGTTGGGGAAACCGAAGTTAAGATTCGAGTTCTTCGAGCAGGCCTCTGCGGCACTGATCTGCATATAGATAAGTGGGATCACTGGGCCCAAGAAACCATCAAGCCACCTTTGATTCCAGGTCACGAATTTTACGGTGAAGTAGTTGAGATTGGGCCAAGCGTTCACGAGGTTGCGGTTGGCGCAAAAGTTTCTGGTGAAGGACATATAGTTTGTGGTCTTTGTCGTAACTGTCGAGCCGGTAGACGCCACATGTGTATTAATACAAAGGGTGTTGGGTTGCACCGTAATGGCGCTTTCGCTGAATTCATTGTTATTCCTGAATCGAATGTTTGGGTTCATCCAGATCCGATTGACCCTGATCTGGGAGCCATCTTTGACCCTTTCGGTAATGCCACTCACACAGCATTGACGTTTGGTGTTATAGGTGAGGATGTTTTGATAACAGGTGCAGGGCCGATCGGTTTGATGTCTGCAGCAATTGCAAGACATGCGGGTGCAAGATTTATTGTGATCACAGATGTTTCTGAACCACGGTTAGAGTTGGCTCGCAAGATGGGTGTTGATATTGCACTTAATGTTTCCAAGCACAGGATTGCCGAAGCACAAACCGAATTAGGTATGCGTGAGGGTTTCGATGTTGGCTTTGAGATGTCTGGGAATAAGCATGCACTTCCAGAAATGATTGATAACCTAACTCACGGTGGTCGGGTTGCAATGCTTGGCTTACCTAGCGAACCAATTGAAATTGATTGGGCTAAAGTGGTTTCACACATGATCACGCTAAAAGGTATTTATGGTCGTGAAATGTATGAGAGCTGGACGGCTATGAGTTCGATGTTGAAATCCAGTGAAGTGCTGCGCGATCGAATTGCTTCGACCATTACAGACAGACTCCCGGCCAGAGATTGGCGAAAAGGCTTTGAGATTGCCGAGGCTGCGGTTGGCGGCAAGGTTGTTTTGGATTGGACACAGCTTTAAATGTATGAGGGTTTGAAAGAGCAACTAGAAACAAATCTTGCTGAGATTAGAAGTGCCGGACTATACAAAAACGAACGTGCTATTGATTCCGCGCAGCAGGCTCACATAGCCTCTGATAACCGGGCGCTATTGAACTTCTGTGCCAATAACTATCTAGATTTAGCCAATGATCCTCGGGTTATAGCGGCTGCCAAAGCAGAGCTGGATGAGCGAGGCTTTGGAGTTGCCAGCGTTCGTTTTATTTGTGGGACTCAGGACATTCACAAGGAACTTGAATTCGAGGTTTCCAAGTTTCTGCAAACCGAAGACACCATTCTGTTTAGTTCTTGCTTTGATGCTAACGGTGGGGTTTTTGAAGCGTTGTTTGATGATCAGGATGCGATTATCAGTGATGAGTTAAACCATGCAAGCATCATCGATGGTATTCGGCTTTCCAAGGCGATGAGATTCCGATATAAAAACCGTGACATGGCAGATCTTGAGCGTTGTTTGCAAGAATCATCGTCGGCTAGAAATCGAATTATTGTTACCGATGGTATTTTCTCGATGGATGGTTATCTTGCTCCTCTGCTTGAGATTTGTGATCTCGCTGCTAAATACAAGGCCATAGTCATGGTGGATGATTCTCATGCTGTTGGTTTGTTGGGAGCCGGTGGAAAGGGAACAGCTGAGCTGGCTGGAGTCGGCCACCTGGTTGATATCTATACCGGAACTTTTGGTAAAGCTTTGGGAGGGGCAGCTGGTGGGTATGTTTCTGGCCGCAAAGAAATTGTTGAGTTCCTAAGGCAAAAAGCTAGACCCTACTTGTTTAGCAACTCACTGGCTCCAGCAATCGTGGCTGGTTCTTTAGCGGCAATAAAAATTGCTTCCGATCCAGTTGAGGGTGTTCGTCTTCGGGAAAAACTTCATGCCAATGCTCATCGTTTTCGTTCACTTATGAAAGCAGCCGGATTTAGTTTGCTGGAGGGTGAGCATCCAATCATTCCCGTTATGTTTGGTGATGCCCAGATGGCAAGTGCAGTTGCCGCGCATATGTTCTCAAGTGGTGTTTATGTGACGGCCTTTAGTTATCCAGTGGTGCCTAAAGAGAAAGCAAGGATTAGAGTTCAGCTGTCTGCTTCACACAGCTTCGAGGATATCGATGCTTGCGTCGCAGCTTTTGTTGCGGCTAAAAGTGAGAGTATTGTTTAGTTATGTCAGAAAAAGTTACTGGGCCTAAAAGTTACTTTCCTTCTATTGAAGCTAAGTACGGGAAACCAATTAATTTTTGGATGAAAGAACTCAAGAAAAGTAAGGCCGAGAAACATATGGATTTAGTGGAGTTTCTAAAGAAAGAGCACGGCATGGGCCACGGTCACGCCAACGCAATTGTGCACGTGTTCAGAGCGGAAAATGAGAAATGAAGCCTGTAAAGAAGATAACCCCTGGCACCTGGGCTGTAATTGGTTTTGCAATTGTCGCAGTCATCGTGACTTTAGTCATGTTGTTACCATCTTTGAAACTTGGTGGCGGCGCTTCAACTTCAGATCAAGCCACTATTGCTTTGTATAACAACCACTCTGATACCCGTAAGGTAAATGACCGGGTGGAAATCGCTATTCGCTTGAACTTAAGTGACAAGACGGGGGCTAAGTATCCGCTTCAGCTTGAGGGTCGAGCAACTGGATCTTGGCAAGTGATTAAGAAATACACAGCCACCAAACCAAACAACACCGTGGTTTTCAGGGTTCATCCATCAGTTGTTGGTGACATTGTTTATAGAGCTGAAATCCAAACGCCAACTGGCATTGTTACTACCAACGAATTACTTTTGCACGTAACCAACTGATAAGCCAAAGATAGACTTGGCTAATGAAGATTACCGTTATTGGCCTTGGTTACTTAGGCGCTACTCATTCGGTTGCTATGTCCAAATTGGGGCATCAGGTTGTTGGAATCGAGACCAACCTCAGCAAGATAGAGTCTCTAAACCAAGCTAAAGCAGGCTTCTTTGAACCAGGTTTAGATGAAGCGTTGGCCAGAGAGATCGCTTCAGGGAGATTGACTTTCCAGGCTGGGCATGACGAGAACTCTGCAACAGCCGAACTTCATTTCATTTGTGTTGGAACACCACAGTCCAAAGACTCGTTGGCAGCAGACACCTCACACTTGTTCTCGGCTATTAATGATCTTGCGCCTTACCTTTCTCAAGATGCACTGGTTGTTGGTAAGTCGACTGTTCCAGTTGGAACAGCTGCAGCCTTAGCCAAAGAATTAACTGAACTCTGTGGTTTCGAAGCACAGCTGGCTTGGAACCCAGAGTTTCTTAGAGAGGGCACGGCACTGGAGGATTCACTTCATCCAGATCGCTTGGTGGTTGGGGTTGATTCATTTTTTGCCGAACAGAAACTTCGTGAAGTGTTTGAAAAGATGATTCAAGCTGAAGTCCCTTTTATTGTTACTGACATTCCAACCGCTGAACTCGTGAAGTCTGCTGCTAATGCTTTCCTTGCCACCAAAATCAGTTTCATAAACTCTATGGCGGAGATTGCTGAAGTATCGGGGGCTAATGCAACAGCGCTGGCGCAGGCTATCGGTTATGACGAACGTATCGGTAATAAGTTCTTGCGCAACGGCGTTGGGTTTGGAGGTGGTTGCTTGCCGAAAGACATTCGTTCACTTATGGCAAGAGCAGAAGAACTTGGTGTTGGTTCAGCCGTTGCATATCTGAAAGAGATTGATCAGGTGAATCTTCGTCGGAGACAAAGAGTAATTGATTTATTGAAACAAGAACTTGGCAATCTCAGTCAAAAGAAAGTTTTGATTTTGGGTGCTGCTTTTAAACCAGATAGCGACGATGTTAGAGATTCTCCAGCATTGGATATCGCACTACTGGCTAAGCAGGCTGGCGCAGCTGTTATTGTTCATGATCCGATTGCGCTGCCTGGAGTCAGATTGAAGCATCCGGAACTAAATGCGGTCGATGATTTGATTGATGCTTTCAAAGAAGTTGATGCAATTGTTCTTGCTACTGAGTGGAAGCAATACCAAGATTTAGATCCTCAGGCGATAGTTTCATCGGTTAGTCAACGTTTAATTATTGATGGCAGGAATGTTTTAGATGTTGCTAAATGGCAACAAGCAGGATTCAAGGTGTTGGCATTGGGCCGAACCATCGAGGAAATCTAATGAGTGCTATTGGTCACTTCATCAACGGGAAGTTAGTTCCTAACTCAACAGATCGGGTTGGGAAGGTTTATAACCCGGCATTAGGTGAAGTAATCAGAACAGTTTCGTTGGCCGAGATTGCTGATGCTAGAAAAGCCATTGATGCTGCCAGCGCTGCATATCCTGCTTGGCGAGACACCTCGTTGGCAAAGCGAACTTCAATCATGTTTGCTTTCCGAGAGATTTTGAATGCCAGTAAGAATGAGTTGGCAGCCATCATCACTGAAGAACACGGTAAGACACTACCCGATGCATTAGGTGAGGTGACTAGAGGTCTTGAAGTTGTTGAGTTTGCAACCGGTCTGGGGCATCTGCTGAAGGGTTCTTTCAGCGAATCTGTTTCCACCGGGATAGATGTTTATTCCATCAAGCAGCCTTTAGGTGTGGTTGGAATCATTAGTCCATTTAACTTCCCAGCAATGGTCCCAATGTGGTTTTTCCCAGTGGCTATTGCAGCTGGTAACACTGTGGTGTTGAAGCCTTCGGAAAAAAATCCTTCAGCGGCTATCTGGATTGCCGAGAAGCTAAAGCTAGCCGGTTTGCCGGATGGTGTTTTCAATGTTTTGCAGGGGGACAAGGTTGCAGTTGATGAGTTGCTGACTAGTCCTGTGGTTGAAGCAATTAGTTTCGTTGGATCGACACCCATAGCTAAATACGTTTATGAGACTGGGACTGCTAACGGGAAACGTGTCCAGGCTTTGGGTGGAGCAAAGAATCACATGCTGGTTCTTCCTGATGCTGATCTTGATTTGGTTGCAGATTCTGCGATCAATGCCGGTTTTGGTGCTGCTGGTGAACGATGCATGGCCATCTCAGTTGTGGTTGCAGTTGAACCTATCGCCGATGAATTGATTTCAAAGATTGCTCAACGGATGGCGGTCTTGAGCGTAGGGGATGGAACTTTGGGCTGTGATATGGGTCCACTAATCACTAAAGAACATAGGGACAAAGTTGAGTCCTATATCGATTTAGCCATTGCTGATAAGGCTGAGGTTGTGGTTGATGGTCGTGGCATTGAAGTTAATGGTTCACCGTCAGGATTCTGGCTAGGCCCAACTTTGATTGACAAGGTCGCGGTTAGTTCTAGGGTTTACCAAGATGAAATCTTTGGACCTGTGTTATCGATTGTTAGAGTGAAAAGTTTTGCTGAAGGCGTTGCGTTAATTAATTCCGGTAAGTATGGGAATGGAACGGCAATATTTACTAATGATGGCGGTGCTGCTAGAAGATTCCAGAATGAGATTGAAGTTGGCATGATAGGAATCAACGTTCCGATTCCAGTTCCAGTTTCTTATTATTCCTTTGGTGGGGTAAAGAGCTCTTTATTTGGAGAAACTAAAGCACACGGCATCCAAGGTTTTAACTTCTTCACTAAAGAGAAAACAGTTACCAGTCGTTGGTTAGATCCAAGCCATGGCGGAATTAATCTAGGCTTTCCACAAACTAATTTGTGACTTTACCTATTCCATCCACGCTGTAATAGCGAACATAATCTATTGAATATTCAGCCTTAGTTAGCCCAGGATCAATTTGACCACCGTAACCGCCGCCCATAGCTAAGTTGAAGATTAAATAAGCCTTTGGATCAATCTTGTTGTTAGTGCCAAATGGCCATTTTGTTAGACCGGTATCAGATTTGTTTACAATCAAAACAATGTGATTATCTATCGTATATGTGATCTGGTTAGGTAGCCAAAGCAGTCCGTAAGTGTGGTAGTCGTTGAAAAGCTCCGAATTGTTCTGATAGGAACCGGATTTGTATTCATGATCATTATTCGAGTTTGCGTAGTGCAAAGCTGAAGTGGATTGATATGGATTGTTACCCGAATATTCCATGATGTCTATCTCACCGCAATTAGGCCACGGAGTTGAAGCTATGTTAGAACCCAAGGTCCAGAAGGCTGGCCAAGTTCCACCACCCTCAGGCATCTTTAGTTTGGCTTCGAAGTATCCGTAGGTGAAATCGACCTTGCCGTAGGAAGTGAATTTACCACTAGTCCAACTCTTATTACTCTTACAGATAGCATCACCTTTTGTAGTTGATGCAGTAATCACCATTGAGCCACCGGTTTGGTTGAGAGCACACTCAGCATAAGATTCTGCTTCACCATTACCCCAGCCACAGCCGGCACTTGTTCCACAGCCATCCCCGATAGTTGGGTTCCAGTTTGTGAGGCTAGGACCACCGGTGCCATTAAATTCATCCGACCAGAGCAGAGTTTTATTTAGGCTACCTATCGGGGCTGAGATGGTGAGTGTTCTTGACTCATCGGCTGCCTTGGCATAAGTGCTATCACCGGGGTCTTTTGCCACCACGGTGCAACTACCGATGGCCAAGGCGTGCAAGAAAGTGTCGTTCATAATTTCACACCTGGTCGGGGTGGTCACTACAAATGTGATTGGCCCACCGTTTGGCAGGGCAAATAGTTCGAGGTCGGGGTCTCCGATCAGCATGTCTTGAGGCTGGCCAAAGAAAATCGAGTTGTATGCCAGCACGTTCTTGGTTTTGACCCGGATACTTACAGTGCTCGAGGAGAGCTTCTTATTCAGGTTGGTTACTTTGAAGGTGTAGTTCGTATTGGCTAGAAGGCCAGTGAACTTATAACTAGTTGCGGTATTTTTAGCTGTTCTAACAATTTTCGTTGAGCCAGTCGTTGCCGTTAGGGCAACCGACGAGACTTTTGCGGAAGAGACTTTGGCCCAACTGACTGTTGCCGAGTTCGAGTTTGTTGTGATCTTTACGTTGGTCGGAGTCGGCACCGCACTTGCACTCGCTACTTGGGCAAGGCTTAGAGTCATTAAGCTTGCGATAGCCAGAGCTACCGCTAATTTGTTTTTCTGCATTAATACCTAATCAGAGTTCCGTAGCCATCGAGTGATGAATATCTTATGTAATCAATTTGCATTATTTTAGGGTCACTACTTATATCTGCGGTATTAACTTCGTTGTTGTTATTACCAATAATTTTTCCACCAACAGCAAGGTTCAAAATAGCAAACTGTGGTTTATTGAATTCCCAACCCTCTGTTTCTAGATTGCGATTCCAAGGTGAGACGGTTAAATCGGAGGCTGTGATGGTTGCGTAACGTTCTCCATCAACACTGAAAGATATGTAATTAGGCTTCCAGTCCAAGCCGTAAACATGCCATGAGGAGAGCATGTTTGACCCTTTAGTTGTTTGACCGCCAGGCCAGTAGTTATATCCGTGTAATGTTCCCCAGTTATAGTTTGTGAAAGGCGAGCCCATACCCGGCATTATTCGGGGATCGCCGTTGCCTTCGTGGATATCAATTTCACCACAGCCAGGCCAAGAGTTAGTTTGGAAATCTTGTCCCAGCATCCAGAAAGCAGGCCAGGTGCCGGCTGTGCCAGAAGTTTTGATTCTTGCTTCAAGATGACCATAGAGAAAACCAAGTTTGTCTTCGGTGGTTATCTTGCCGCTAACCCATTGGCAGTCTTTGCGCGGGTTAACGTGTTGGCCTCTCCAATTCAGCGAATACCAGCAATCAAATGGACCAGCGGAACTGGGGCTGACAGTTTGATTTGTTGCTGTGATTTTTAAACCACTGCTGTCTTTTTCCCCATCCATAGTTGCGATAAGTGCAGAACCAGGTAGATAGTATTCAAGCTCTCGGTTTCCCCAACCATTAGGAACTGGGGTATTTGGATCTTTATTGGTTCGACCGTTGCCCGTAATGTCATTCCAGGATGCAGCGCTTGGACCAGAGCCAACCGTTCCATCAAATTCATCCTCCCAAATTAGGGCATTTTGAGTTACGCCAGGTGCGTCAAAGGAAATGCTGTTACTGGTAAGTACTAGTGGGTTATAGCCGGGGTTGGTATAGGTGACCTTGGCGTAAACGCTTAGGCTCTCTAATCTTTTATCGATAGTAATTTCATTGGTTTTTTCACCTTCCATCAGTGAACCACCGGCGTACCAGCGGATAGCGCTGGTGGCAGTTGCTTTGGGGAGGTTAGGTGTGGTTAGAACAAGTTTTGAAGCTGCATCATTTTTAGTGAGCACTGTTTGACCTGAAGTGCTCATTTGACCAACAAGTACGCTCTTAGAGCTAACGAACTTAGTTTTACCATCGGTGAATTTAGCAGTTTCAATAACACTAAGTCTTTGGCTTAGCGCTGTTACAGGCACTACGAAAGAGGTTGAAGTTGCTTTCTTGACCGGGGATCCGTCCAGTATCCACTGGTAACTTAGTTTGCATTTCAAGTTCCATCTACCAGGGGTCACCTTAACTGTTTCTGCGGTGCCGATCATGGCCGGAAGCTTAGGTAAAGCAAGGTTTTTCTTGACTGTTGCTCCAGTCGCACTTGAGATCCCGACTAAAAGCAGGGCTGAGCAGGAGATGGCTATAAAACCAGACAAACGAGTGCGAAACATTAGGGTCCTTCATAGATTTGGAGGTTTCGCACACAACTCCAATTGCAGTCTAACTTGGTTGGCAGGTTATTGGGATTTTTGGAATACTTAATTCCGTGGGGTTTGCGGGAGAATGGGGATTATGAGTAATCAACCAGCACTGGATAAAGCTGTCGATTCTCTCATGGGCAGGCTCAACAAACTGGGGCCAAAGAAACTAGCTAGGTTAGCTTGGCTAAGGGCAAAAATCTGGGGTCTAGTTCTATCAATTTTTACTTCCGGTCTTACTAGTTTTAGGGACGCTAAAGCCTTCGAACTGTTTAGAAAAGTTCCATTGCCTGAAGGACCGCTAATCATTGTTGCCAACCATGTTTCTCACATAGATTCAGTTGCTTTAGTCGCCATGATCGGCAGGAGCAGGCCGGTCTTGGTAGTTGCTGCTGCTGACTATTGGTTGGTAGATAAGGCAAGTGAGCTGATTGCTCGATGGGCAATAGGCATTTGGCCAATTAGGAGAGGTAGCCAACAAGCCTTTGATGATTTGATGCAGGTGGCTGATTTAGTTAAAGCCGGAGTTGTTTTAGTGGTGTTTCCTGAAGGTGGAAGATCTGAGGATGGTCAAGTTCAAGATTTTCACAGCGGCGCTTTTAGGTTAGCTGAATCGATTGATGCGACAATCTTGCCGGTTGCAGTTGTTAACAGCCAACACGTATTACCGAGAAGATCGGTCAGCGCTAAACACAAACCATTAAATCTTCAAATTGGCAGTGCTTTCAAAGTTAGTTCTGTTGAACAAGACACGCTTTCTACTCAAAAAGAGGTAAAGCGTCTGTCTGAACAAGAAGTAGTTGATGCGCCTGGTTTTGGCTTCTCTAGAGTAAGCAGAATAGCTTTTGGCTGGGGTGGACTTTTGACAGTGTTCTTTTGGGCTTTTGGTGAGGGAATATTTTGGCCGTTGGTTGCAGAAATGCCACTACTACTTTTAGTTGTCACAGTTGGCTTTAAATGGCGAGGTGCTTTACTGATTTTTGTTTCTGCAGTCGGCTCAATTTTAGGAGTGTTAGCTACTTGGTGGCTAGTTGATAAAGGTATTAATCCACCGTCACCCTTAACTACGGCAAATATGTTTTCGTATGCCAGAAGAGAGATGGTTAGTAGTCCCAACTCTGCATTCTGGGATCAGATGTGGAACGGCATTCCGGTTAAGGTGTATGCCCATGAAGCCGGCGCGCTTCACCTTAGTTTTATTCAGGTTTTGCAATCGCTTGTCCCAAGAGTGTTACGAATAGTTATCCTCGGCGCAGGTGGTTGGATGTTAGGTTCCACTTTGGCTAAGTGGTTGAAGCCCAATTTAGGTTTAGTTCAGGCAGTGGCACTAATCGCGTTTCCTTTTGGTTTAGCGCAAGCGGTTTGGTTTTGGACTTTCTATAAAGGATGATGATGAAAAGTAGAGCAGCAATAGCACTTGGCAGAGTTAGCTTTAGGCTAAGTTTTCTATTTATGGTTTTTGCTTTGCTTGAGTATCCGGCACTGCACTCAGGAACTTTTGGCATTACGCCAATCATTCCAACAGTTTTCCTAGTCTGCGTAGATGTTATTGCCCTAGTGGTATCAAGTGCTTTAGCATTAGCGGCTACCCTGGCTAGTTTTAAGCCTGTGTTTTTCTCATGGCGAGCAATGTGTGGCTGTCTCTTTACATCAATTGCCGGGGTTGCTTCATTTATTGCCTGTTCCAGCATTCTTGGCGCTGGTTAGACTGAATTCGTGCTGACGCTGTATTCACTCAAACCTTGGTTCAGTAAAATCCTGAAACCCATTTTGAAGGTTTCCTTAAGAGCTAAAATCTCACCTGATTTTTATAGCTTGCTAAATATCTGCTTCGGAGCATTGGCTGGGCTCGGCGTCTATTGGCTAAATACCTGGGTGGTATTGGTTGCAGTCGTTTTGAGGCTAGCCTGCGCCAATTTGGATGGAGCGTTAGCTAGAGCAAAATCAATGCAAACCAGCAAGCCACCATCTCGTCTGGGATTTGCTAAAAATGAGATTGGCGATCGGCTAGCTGACTTTTCAATGATGGCTGGGTTAGCTTTCTTGAGTGAGACCTGTTTGGTCGGTAAGCAGGCGCTAACAGTTTTGCTTGCTGTTTTTATTACAGCCATCCCAACCTTGATTTCACTTATTGGAGTTTCCAAAGGAATCCAAAGAATCAACGGTGGGCCGATGGGAAAAACCGAGCGAGCATTCACAGTTGTGATGATTGTTGGCCTAGCCCAGCTCACTGGCATGGTTGGCCTAGATCTCTATTACGGTTCGTTAGTACTTATTTCGGGTTCTGTTTTAACTGCTTGGGTCAGATACCTCAAGATAGTCAGAGCATGAAACTATCCTCACTTTTTGTAGCCACGGCGTTTAGCGCTTTAGTTTTATTGAGCGTAAGTGCTTTAGTTCTAATTAGATTTAAATCAAAGCTTTATTGGCAGCGTTGGCTCACTTGGTTCGCAATCAGCATTAGTTTCTCAGTGAGTTATTTAGTTGGCCAGACTTGTTTCAATGTTTTAGTTTGTTTAGTTGCTTTTGTGATGATGTTTGAACTTATTTCATTACTCAAACTTGATAATTTCTCAACTACGTTAGTGCTCCTTGCAACCTGGATAGATTTCTTCGAAATCATTCAAGGCAGATCCGCAGCCGTGTTTTTCTGGATGATTCCCGTGATGATGTTTGTATTGAATTTAGCTGAAGCACAGAAGGCCAGGAAACTTAAATCAGCGGTAGTTGGAATGTATGGTTCTTTGCTTATTTCTTTGAGTTTCGTTCAGCTTGTTCAATATCCAGATCGATCTCTAGCCCTCATTCTTGCTGTTGCCTGCTTTGATGTTGCCGCCTTTATTGGCGGTAAATCTTTGGGTAAGTTGCCGATATTGAAATTGAACTTCACACCTAAAACCTCTCCTAATAAAACTGTCGCTGGTTTGGTAACTGGTTCAGTGGCTTTGTTAATTGTTTTGCTTGTTTTAGGCAAGTTGACACTACTAAGTTTTGGTTTAGTTGTTCTTGGGGCTGTTCTTGGTGACTATCTTGAATCAGTGGTTAAGCGCTTTGCGGGGGTTAAAGATGCTGGAACTTGGCTACCTGGTTTTGGTGGACTACTAGACCGATTTGATTCTTTGATATTGCTAGCTCCGCTAGCTCTCTTTATTTTTTGAAAATAAATTTGATGAAGTTTTTGAGGCTTAGTTCCTTGCCTAATTTCTTTAGCCCGAAAGCGATACGAACTAGGTAAGGTAGGGCAGTGGTGCCCTTGAAGGCCCTATCGAATATGAGCGCTCTGGCTATGCGATCTTCATTAGAACCCCAGCCGCTACCTGAGCTATCAGTTGGATGAGCGGCAATGCTGATAGGAACAAACTCGCAGGTTTCACCAGCTGAAATTAGATCGCAAATAAAGATGTATTCATCACCAAGATAGGTACTCTTAGCCCCGGCACCAAAAGATTCATCGAAGGCAACTTTAGAGTTCTTCACTTTCTCGACGTTGATGACCATCTCGTAGGTGGCTGCTTTAGCACTATTGAATTTCGTCAGTTTAGTTATTTTGGTTGGGTATGCCTTGCGCAGTTGACCTGATTCATCAACAGCTTGGGTCAAAACTAAAGCTGAGCCAGATTTCTCCATATGTTCAATGGCTTTGGCTAAGCCAGCAACATTGAATGTGACATCGTCATCCCCAAAAACTAAATATTTACCTTTAGCGTTCTGGATTACTTGATTACGGAGTTTGGTGACACCTTGACCTGTAAAGGTAAGGATCTGGTCAATTTTTGGTGCGCCGGAAAGATTTGGTTCTTTAGCTGAGCCACTTTGAACAGTTAGTAGTACATCCCAGCTTGGGTGCTGTGAGAGATCTGGTAACTTGATGTTCTTAACTCTGGAATCTAGGCTGCTATACCCAATGGTTAAGCTAGCCAATTTCCTCTTCCTCTTCTTCTTCAAGTTTGAGGTTTTTGAATTTGTGTGGCGCTTCGCTAAGCGCTTTGGCTCGAGCAAAGCGCATAAGAGAGGAGCTGGTTTGAGCTAGGTTGCTGTTTTGCATTCTAAAACCTAGGAAAAGTAAGACTGCATCAGCCGGTGGGAGACCACCGAAGAAGTTGAAGAACAGCAGAACTACAAGTGAAACCACGAATGCGCCGCTAGCAACTAAGGTTGCAATTTCAGCAGATTTGATTCTGGCTCCCACCTTAGCTAAAGCAGTTACGGTTTCTTTTCTTCTTTGTGCTAAAGCAAAGCCCTCTTGTGTTGCGGTCTGCCTCTTAAACATGTTTTTAATAAAGAGCATGGTTAGCAAAATCAGAGCAAAGTTCACTATTCCTGCTTGCCAGTAAACAATAATGAAATATATTGCCAGAACAATAACCTGGGTGAGGGTGTGTAATAAGTTGTTTGTTTCAAAGCTAAGTGCCCAGTCCCATGACTCAGTCATTTTGCTCCGCTCGCCAGGCCGGGAATTGAGCGCCGAGTTGAATACCTTTACACGGTAGGTTTTTTGCCAGTATGTGGCTAGATGAGAAAGTCCAAACAGGACAAAGAACAAGCAGAAATTGACTGCAACATGGGTGAGGGATTCGCCTTTACCGTGCATGATCATTGTGGAGAAAATGCGAATTACAAAAAGTTGGGTTAGCGGAACGATGGTGGCTATGCCCGCAAGCCAAATAGCGCGATTGCGGTGTTTGCCCTTCGGAAATAGTTTTCTGAAGGTTACGAGCACCTGTTGAATTAGAAACAGCATCGTTTTCCTAACATTGGTTTAAAGGTAACTTAAGCCTTCTCGGATAGCTTGTTCAACTTCATCAAGTTTTTCTTGAGAAATCCTGTGTTCTGTCGTGATGTTGTCTAAATCAAATTTGCCTAGATTCAATCCAACTAAGTGAGGGTTGATTGATTCCAAGCCAACCCCCTTAGCATAATCACCATATTTTATTCCAGTGCCGTGAACTGCATCTTCAAAACCTTCAAAGGTTATAAGAGCACATGGAATGCCATAGGACTGGCATGTGATAAAAATGTGCATGGCTGAAGTTACTACTCGATCGTATTTGTTTAGGTTTTCAACTAAAACCTTGATGTCATCCGGATGAGACATCACAACTTCAAACTCATCCATATTCTCTGGTATTTCAATCGGTATTGGTTTGTGTGTGAAATGTCTTACCAAGGCAACTCGGCCGTTAGTGGATCTGGTTAGCGGAAAAATTCTAGAAATCAGAACACCAGGGTCACCAAAACTTTCCACCACCGGTCCACCTGATTCTCTTACCACCTTGGCAGTTACCGGCCCTCTAACTGAGACATATTTAGCACTTTTGGCAAGCGTTAGATCTGTGGTAGAAATTCCAGTGCCAACAACAACTGAGTTAGGTTTGATGAATCTTCCGATTGAGCCAAGCCCAATCATGTGCTGCTTGGTTGTTAGTTTTACTGGTGATTGGAAAATAATTTTCTTATCGGTGTAATGACTAACTATTAGTGGGGATAACCAGTCGCCAAAGTTACCAGGAAAAGGATTGGCCCACCAGGCTAGCAAGACAGACTCTGCGCTTGGTTTACTTGCATAAACCAAGAAGCTTTTAGCTGCGGCAAAAGTATTTGTTTCGGTTTGGGTGAGCAAATGTTGTTCATCAAATTTTGCAAGTGATTTATTGAAATTAGCGCTATCACCGGCTTGAGCAAAGTCCAACGCACCGTAGAGCAACTTTCGTCTAGCAGTGTTCTCCGGAGTGGAGGTTCCTGAAGTTAGAACACCGGTAACACCGATAGTGTCAGCGAGTAGCCGTAATTTACCTGAAATCCCGTCGGGTAGTGTGCTCTCTAATTTCTTAGCGGCATTCATAAGGATGCGCTTTAGACCACCACCGTTAGCGGTGTGCTGTTCAACTTTGCCCTTGAAATCGGCAACATTACCGCTTGACCCAAATTTGAAGAAAGCAGCTCTGGAATCTTCATCTGAAGTTCCCATGCCAACAACTGCATTAGATGGGATCATCTGGAAGCTCATGTTGTCACAGTTGGAGCGCCAAGCTTCTTCCATGAAGTAGTCGTCAGTCGCTTTGATTTCAGAAACCTTTTCGATGGCAGCTGCATCAGCAATCATTTTCCTTGCTAGCGGGGTTGCATTAACTCCCCAGAATGAAGGCTCCCAGAAACGAGCTCGTCGGTCATAGCCGATCGCGGTTGGGGAGGAATACCCTCTTTGGAAGCCAATGATATCTGCCGTTGAGTCAAAGATGTAATCAGGAACAGATAGTAGCAAACAGTCAACATCCATCCAGAAAACTTTTTTATCTGGATGCATTTCACAAACTTCAGCTAGGAAAGGAACCTTCTTGCGACAGATGTCGGCCCAGTCTTCTCCCTCTTTCTTTTCTATTTCGCGAAGCACATACTTAACCCCCAACGCATCTAAATTATTCGCTAGGCGCTCACCGTGAGCACGGTAGTAATCGTCAGCCGTGTAAAAAGAGCAGACAACTATATTGCTATTACTCATAGGTTCCTTATTTTGTTGTTACTAAATTTCATTGTTGAATTCGTGCAACCAGGCACGAAGTTCTTGGCCTATGTCTTCGCGATCAACACCAAGTCGTAAAGTTGCCTTGATGAAGTCAAGTTTGTCTCCGGTGTCGTATCTTCTGCCGTTGAAGACAACGCCGAGAACACCACCGGCTTGCTCTGGATGTTGAGCTGCGGTCATCAATGCGTCGGTAAGTTGAATTTCACCGCCACGGCCAGGTTCTGTTTTTTCTAAGATGTCGAAGATTTCGGGTCTGAGCACGTATCTTCCTATGATGGCAAGATTTGAAGGAGCTTCGTTATTTTTAGGCTTTTCAACTAGTCCCGTAATTCGAACAACACCGTCCTTAGTTTCTCCGTCAGTCACAGCACATCCATATAGATGTATTTGTGAAGCATCAACTTCCATAAGTGCCACAATGTTTTCGCCAGTTGCTTCGTGTAGTTCTAGCATCTTGGCTAGCAGTGGATCTCTAGCGTCCATAACATCGTCACCAAGCAACAAAGCGAAAGAGTGCTCAGCAATGTGAGCTTTAGCTCTAAGAACTGCATGCCCTAAACCTTTAGGGTCACCCTGTCTTACATAGTGAATGTTGGCAAGCTCTGTTGAAGCCATAACTTTAGCTAGGCGATCGACATCCCCTTTAAGTTCTAAGTTTTGTTCAAGTTCGGCCATGCGATCAAAGTGGTTTTCAAGAGCGTTTTTGTTACGGCCGGTGACCATTAGAACATCCTCAAGTCCTGCACTAACTGCCTCTTCAACTACATATTGAATAACCGGCTTATCAATTAGGGGCAGCATTTCTTTAGGCATGGCTTTAGTTGCAGGCAAGAAACGAGTTCCCAAACCGGCAACCGGTATAACGGCTTTGGTTACTTTGAATCTAGACATGGGCTCCTCTAAGACTTTTAACCAAGTCTAGTTTCAACGTTTATGGAACAGTCCTGTTATGAAGCCCAAGCCCCAAGAAAAGTGCATGGCAGGTAAAGCCACGATTATGTTCATTTTCGTAGCAAACGATTGTTTATTGGATACCGCTAAGAGAAAAACAGCCAAAAGGTAGATGGAAATCGGTAGAAAACCTAAATAATCGGTGACCCCGACAATCGAAGCCAAGAGTCCAAGGATCGTTGACAAAACCAAGACTGGCGGCGCAAAGTACCTCAAATTTGCTTTATTTGGGTGGCGCTTAGTGAGGATTGCTCGCCAAAGGCCAGTATCAAAGAATTGTTTTGTTAGCGCCCTAAGATTCGACCTTGGTTTGTAAGTGACTTCCAGTCTTGGATCAAACCAGACAATGTGCCCAGCTTCTCTAATCCGCAGGTTTAATTCCCAATCTTGGCCCCTAACCATCTTTTCGTTGTATCCATTGAGCTCATCAAGAATAGATCTTCTAAAAACGCCTAGATAAACCGAATCTGTTGGCCCTGCTTGACCTCCGACATGAAATGTTCCTCCGCCAAGTCCAAATCTTGATCCATAACACCAAGCAACCGCTCTTTGGAAGGGGGTTTCACCAACGGCACGCATGACACCACCGACATTTGCTGCACCAGTCTCATTTAAAATTGAAAGCGCTAATTCGGCATATGACGGGGACAGTTGGCTGTGGGAGTCAACCCGAATAATCACTTGGTTTGAGGCTGCTTGAATAGCCGCATTTAGGCCGGAAGGTGTTTTCCCGGAAGGGTTTTCAACCAATTTGACTGGATAACTTGCTTTTAGCTTCTCTGCGACCAAATTTGTGAGGTCAGTGGAGGGACCTAATGCCAAAATGACCTCAGATTTGCCTATATTGAACCCTTTTTGCTCAAAAATGCTCTTAACTGCAGCAGCTAAGTGGTTTTCCTCATTTAAAACAGGCATTACGAACGAAACGGTCGTTAAATGATCGGCTGAACTCACAAAATCACTTTACCCAAGAAACCTGGTAACCCAGCAAAACTAGCTCACTGACTCAATTTTCTAAAGGTTAACAAAACAACAAAATTTGATTACAGACTCATAACTAAACAATATTCACCAATTCAACAGGGCTACAGGTGCCATACTGAAACAATAGTTTTATAGTGTTTTAGGACTCCTGAGAGGTGAGAGCCTTGAGCTTATCAATTTCACGTTTACGTGGGAGCGTTGCCACAGTTGCTGCCGCCTTGTTAATTTTCCTGCCCATCAATGCGTCGATTGCCTCGGCCACTGAAGGTCCGGATACCACGCTTTCTGTTTTCACTGTAAATGGAACAGATGTAACAGACGGGTCAACAGTTGATCTGCCTCGAGGGACAACTTCCGTTGATGTTGTTGCCACACCAACCGACACATCTTTATCTCAAAGCAGCGATGTAACAATATCTGGCGCTACTAATTTGCAAGCAGGTCACAACTCTCTCACTGTGACTGTGCACAATGGCGAAGTGGATGGGGTCTACAACGTTGACCTAAATGTCCTGTCAGTTCCAAATACATTATTAAAGACATTTAAAATTAATGGAGTAAGCGTTGAAGATAACGAGACGGTAATTCTCGCTCCGCACACATCTTCTATCAGTTATGAAATTGAAACGGATGATGTAAACGCCACGACTGTTGTCTCCGGTGGTGCAAGCTTGCACACAGGGGCAAATGCATTCTATGTAACCGTTTACAGCGGGTCTTTAACACCTCAGGTATACACACTTAATCTCGCGGTCTCACAAAGCACCAATACAAATCTTGCATCAATAACTGTTGATGGAACGACTGTTATTACAAATGGGTCTATCGATGTTTCCTATGGAACTTCGGCTGTGAGCGTTATTGCTTTGGCTTCTGATATTGAAGCAACAACATCAGTAGCTGGAAACACTTCCCTTCAACCAGGGTCGAACACAGTCACAGTGGTTGTAACGGCAGCTAACGGAGCAACTTCAAGTTACTCAATTACGGTCAACGTTCTACCTAACACAGACACTTCTCTGGCTATTTTCTCAGCTGATGGCAATGACTTAACTGATCAAGGAACTGTATCAGTTGACTACGAGACATCTGTTGATGTCGTAGCAATAGCGACAGACCCAAACGCGACAGTCGTAGTTTCCGGAGATGCCAGTCTTCACACAGGCACAAACCTCTTGTCTGTATTGGTGACTGCGGCAAACGGAACAACAACTAGGACTTATACCTTCTCAGTTCAAGTCGCAGCGAACACCGATACTAGTCTTTCGAGTTTCACAGTTAACGGTGACATAGTTGTGGATGGTGATGTTGTTGATCTCCCTTATGGAACAAGCGCAATAACCGTCTTGGCAACGCCTTATGACGTGAATGCAACCGTCGCCATAGTCGGGGCAACAGGACTTACAGCTGGCGAAAATGCACTTATCGTCACTGTCACAGCTGCAGATGGAATTTCAAGCGAGGATTACGTTCTGACCCTCAACGTGGCATTTAACTTCGATGCTTCTTTGGCTGTATTCCAGGTGAATGGTACTGATGTTGTTGATGGTGACAGTGTTGATTTGGATCCGTTGACTGACATGGTTGAGGTTGTTGTTGA
>Ga0114964_10000484_pt1 | contig 30687 bp, 30 predicted proteins | sample C_131016_MF_Meta_FD_92638 | JGI IMG/M metagenome (GOLD analysis project Ga0114964, IMG submission 92638) | Freshwater microbial communities from Lake Croche, Canada to study carbon cycling - C_131016_MF_MetaG | ecosystem: Environmental > Aquatic > Freshwater > Lake | place: Lake Croche, Canada...
CTGCAACAACTGGAATCAAGGCGAAGAAATTCAAGCCATTGAAAGCAACTGCGCTCATAATCGCTCCAGCGATACCTCCACCTATCGCTCCGCTTAGATTCATAGTTGAATCGCTAACTCCCTGCACATTTGTCTTCTCAATTGCAGGCACGCTTGCAGAAAGAAGAGCAGACCCTGCAACTGTTGATGCTGACCAGCCCAATCCAAGAAGTGTCAAACCAATAGTTACCTGCACACGATCCATCTGGCCAAACCCCGCAAATCCAATAGCCAATAAATACATGAACTGACCCAGAAGAATTAGTTGCACTTTACCGATTTTGTCAGCGAGAATTCCCATTACTGGAGACACCGCATACATACCAGCAATGTGAAGGCTGATTGTGAAACCTACTACTACTAAGTCGTAGCCCATGTCTTGCATGTGAACTGGAGTCATTGACATTACTGAGACCATTACCATGTGCGATAACGCAACACTAAAGATTGCAAATCGAGGAACTGCGTTAACTTTCAATGTCTGAATGGCTGATTTGATCGAGATCTTGTGTTTTGTTTTAGCTTGAAGTTTTTGAGCATAGAGCAATGGGTCCGGTCGCAATCCAAGCCAGAAGATTAGGGTTGAACCAATCTGAGCTACCACGGTGAATAGGAATGGACCTGTCATTGGTGGAAGTCCTAAGAAATGTCCAAGTTGATCGCCAGGCCCAAAGAGGTTTGGTCCAGAAACAGCACCTATAGTTGTTGCCCAAACCACTAGTCCAATTGAACGGCCTGTTTTACCTGTCATGGGAATGTCTGTCGCGGCAAATCTCACTTGGAGGGAAGTGGCCGAACCAGCGCCAAGTAAAAATATGCCCAGCAAAAGCAGTGGAAACGACCGAAGGTGAGCTGATTCGATGACCGTTGTTGCTCCAGTTATGGCAAGAGCTGCGCCGGTAGCCAGGGAGACTCGTCTACCTCGGGCATAGGCCAATCTAGATAGGGGAATAGCCCAAATCGCTGCTCCCAGAGTGCTAAAGGTAGCTGCAGAGCCTGCCCAGCTCTCAGATCCACTCAGATCACGGGCTAATAGAGACCCTATGGAGAGCACAGAACCGAGCCCAAACCCGCCTAAAACCTGGCCAAGAGCCAATACTCGGATGGTTCGGCGCTGGATTTGCTCAAGTTCACTCACCCTGCCAATCTATGCCACGCTGGTAAACTTGTATTTCAGCCGTCCTGAGGTGTCTAAATGACTAGCAAACCCCTAACTCTTGCCGAAAAGGTGTGGAGAGACCACTTAGTGGTCAAAGGTGAGATGGGCGCACCCGATTTGTTATACATCGACCTGCACCTAATTCATGAGGTAACCAGCCCTCAGGCTTTCGATGGTCTTCGTTTAGCAGGTAGGCCGGTTAGACGACCTGATCTGACTATCGCCACCGAAGACCACAACACCCCAACCATCGACATTGATAAGCCAATCGCGGATGCAACCAGCCGCACTCAGATTGAGGCTCTTCGCCACAACGCGAAAGAGTTCGGTATTCGTATTCACTCATTAGGGGACATTGACCAAGGAATCGTTCACGTTGTTGGTCCTCAGCTTGGGCTCACCATGCCAGGTATCACAGTGGTCTGTGGTGATTCACACACTTCAACCCATGGTGCCTTTGGTGCACTAGCAATGGGTATCGGAACGAGCGAAGTTGAGCACGTTTTGGCAACCCAGACTTTGCCTTTGAACGCTTTCAAGACAATGGCGATAAATGTTGAGGGAACTTTACGTCCTGGTGTTACTTCCAAAGACATCATCTTGGCAGTTATTGCCAAGATTGGCACCGGTGGTGGTCAAGGTTATGTTCTCGAATATCGCGGTAGCGCTATTCGATCACTTTCTATGGAAGCTCGAATGACAATTTGTAACATGTCGATTGAAGCAGGAGCAAGAGCTGGCATGGTCGCACCTGATGAAACAACTTTTGAATATCTATTGGGAAGAGCTCATGCACCTGTAGGTTCTGACTGGGAAGATGCAGTTGCATTTTGGAAGACATTACCAACTGATGATGGTGCTGTCTTTGATAAGGAAGTTTTCTTAGATGCCAATACACTTGATCCTTTTGTGACTTGGGGCACTAACCCAGGTCAAGGTGTCTCACTGAATGACTCAGTTCCAGAACTTGATTCAATTAAGGACCCAAACGAAAGAGCTGCCGCTGAGCGTGCTCTTGAATATATGGATCTAATGCCGGGAACCAAGATGAAAGACATCAGAGTTGACACTGTCTTCCTGGGCTCTTGCACCAACTCTAGGATTGAAGATTTGCGTTCAGCTGCCGCAATCATCAAGGGTAGACAAAAAGCCGATGGCTTACGCATGATGGTTGTTCCAGGCAGTGCCAGAGTTCGTTTGCAAGCAGAGGCAGAGGGCTTAGACAAAGTATTTTTGGACTTTGGTGCGGAGTGGAGATTTGCTGGATGCTCTATGTGTCTTGGTATGAACCCAGACCAGTTAGCTCCTGGAGAGAGAGCAGCCTCAACTTCAAATCGTAACTTTGAAGGTCGTCAAGGTAAGGGGGCAAGAACTCATCTTGTTTCGCCTTTGGTAGCGGCTGCAACTGCAATTCGTGGAACCCTATCTGCTCCTGGAGATTTGGAGGAGAGCAATGGATAAGTTCACTACCTTTACCGGTCTTGCGGTTCCGCTAAAACGTTCAAATGTTGATACCGATCAGATCATTCCAGCGGTATTCCTGAAGAGAATTACAAAGACTGGCTTCGAAGATGCACTATTCGCTTCTTGGCGCAATGATCCTGAGTTCGTTTTGAACCAAGAGGTTTATCAGCACGGTGAGGTTCTTGTTGCTGGGCCTGATTTTGGTACAGGTTCTTCTCGTGAGCATGCTGTTTGGGCACTTAGAGATTATGGTTTCAAAGCTGTTCTCTCAGCTAAGTTTGCCGATATCTTTAGAGGCAATGCCGGTAAGCAGGGTTTGGTAACCGGTGAAATCTCTGAAGAAGATACCGAGAAACTCTGGACAGCTATTGAGGCTAACCCAGGTGTTTCTATCACCATTGATCTAGTCAATAAGACCGCAACGCTTGGGGATATCAAGGTTAGTTTTGCAATCGACGAATACACTAGGTGGCGTCTACTAGAAGGCCTAGATGACATCGGGCTAACTCTTAGAGATGAAGCTTCGATCACAGCTTTTGAAGCAAAAAGATCGGCTTGGATGCCAAAGACATTACCGGCTAAGACAGTGGGAGAACGATGAGTCAGATAACTGTTCATGGCGGTAAGCCTTTAGTTGGCCGAGTAGATGTTCGCGGAGCAAAGAACCTAGTTACCAAGGCAATGGTGGCTGCTCTCTTGGGTGAGACTCCTAGCGAGTTGCGTGATGTTCCAAAGATCAGTGACGTTGAAGTAGTTCAGAATCTTCTAGAACTTCACGGAGTGAAAATTTCATTCGGTGATGACGGTGTCATGAAGCTTGACCCAACAAATGTGAAATCTGCTCGCATGGTTGACATCGATGCTCATGCTGGGTCTTCTCGCATCCCTATTTTGTTCTGTGGTCCGCTCCTTCACCAACTGGGTGAAGCTTTTATCCCAGACCTAGGCGGTTGCCATATTGGTGACAGACCGGTTGATTTTCACCTAGATGTTCTTCGTAACTTTGGTGCAGTAATTGAAAAGCTTCCAAACGGAACGAGAATGAGTGCACCTAATGGACTACACGGTGCCAAGATTTCTCTTCCTTACCCTTCAGTTGGAGCAACTGAGCAAGTCCTGCTAACTGCTACCCGCGCGCAAGGACTAACGGAGTTATCTGGTGCCGCAGTTGAACCAGAAATCATGGATCTGATTGCTATCTTGCAGAAGATGGGTGCCATCATCTCTGTTGACACCGACCGAGTAATTCGTATCGAAGGTGTTGCCACTCTAAATGGTTATTCGCACCGCGCCCTCTTTGATAGAAACGAAGCAGCGTCTTGGGCTGCAGCAGCACTAGCTACCGAGGGAGAAATCTTTGTTGGTGGAGCTAGACAGCAGGAGATGACAGCTTTCCTAAATGTGTTTCGGAAAATCGGTGGCGCATTTGAAATTGAAGATGAAGGCATTCGCTTCAAGCATCTTGGTGGCCCACTACAACCAGTAGTAATCGAGACCGATGTCCATCCAGGCTTTATGACTGACTGGCAGCAACCGCTGGTTGTTGCTCTTACTCAGGCGACAGGGTTGTCTATTGTCCACGAAACTGTTTATGAAAACAGATTTGGATTTACTGATGCGCTTGTTCAAATGGGTGCCCAGATTCAGATTTATCGTGAATGTCTAGGTGGTAACCCTTGCCGTTTCGGTCAGCGTAACTTCAATCACTCAGCAGTTATCTCAGGACCAACTAAATTGCACGGCGCAGATATTCGTGTTCCAGATCTTCGTGGTGGCTTCAGCCATATGGTGGCTGCCCTGGCTGCTGAAGGAACATCGAACGTAACTAACGTGCAACTAATCTCACGTGGCTACGAACATTTCTTAGACAAGTTGAAAGCCCTTGGCGCTGACTTTAGTTATTCGGAATAACAATGGCTAAAAAGTCTTCTGCACAAATCAAGATGCCAGAACTTCGCCCTGGCGTTGAGATAACTTGGCAGATCAGAACTCTGGCTTGGATTCTCTGGCCATGGGTCAGATTGCTTTACCGAGTGAAAGTTACTGGTAAGGAAAACCTTCCCAAAGGTACCGGCTATGTCCTTGCTTCTAATCACGTCACCACTGTTGATGCCCTTGCAGTTGCATTCATGATGTTCTTCAAGTTAGGCAGAGCCCCGCACTTCCTAGCCAAAGAAGGTCTATTCAAAACTCCGATAGTTGGGCCAGTATTACTTGCCTGTGGTCAGATACCGGTATTTAGATCTGGTCGTGGAAATGCAGATCCCATGGAATCTGCATACAAAGTGCTTAGAGCTGGTCACGTTATTGGCATCTTCCCTGAGGGGTCGCTCACCCGCGAACCTAACCAGTGGCCGATGCGAGCGAGAACGGGAGCTATGCGTTTGGCTTTAGAAACTGGTGTTCCGATTGTCCCGATGGGGCAGTGGGGAACTGAGGTAGTAATGGACACATACTCTTCCAAGATATTCCCTAAGCCTTGGCACAGAGTAAGAATGGTTATCGGTAAACCTATTGACCTCAGTCAATACCACGGTAAAAAGGTAAGCGTTGAGGAGATGGTTGTCCTCAGCGATCAGGTCATGGTTGAAATCACCAAGATTGTTGAAGAGCTTCGAGGCGGAAAAGCTCCAGCCAAACGATTTGTTCCTAGCGAACACGGATTACCAGAACATGGAAACTTTAAGAAGTTCCTTATTCTAAAAGCAGAGAACGATAGACGTGCGGCAGCAGGTTTGGAACCGCTTCCTGCTAACGCCAAAGTCAAAGGTAAAAGAATAGTTGTGAGGAAAAGCAAATGACTCAGATAGCTGTTATCGGTGCCGGTTCTTGGGGAACAACTTTTGCGAAAGTTCTTGTGGATGCAGGAAACGATGTTTTGCTCTGGTCAAGAAGAGAAGAACTAACTGAAGAGATTAACACTTCACACCGCAATGGTGATTACATGCCAGGTATCAATCTGCCAGAGACACTGGTTGCATCAAGTGACATCGCGCAGGTCCTAAAAGGCGCTAAGCAGGTTTATATTGCAGTGCCTTCACAAACTCTTAGAGATAACCTGACAACCTGGGGAAACCTAATTGAGCCAGACGCAATTGTGGTATCGCTTATGAAAGGTGTTGAGCAAAGCTCGGGGCTACGAATGAGTGAAGTTATCGCTGAAGTGCTGAATTTTCCCCCTGATCAAATCTGTGTTGTTTCTGGTCCTAACCTCTCATTAGAAATAGCTTCTGAGCAGCCAGCAGCTTGTGTTGCAGCCTGCACCTCTGAAGAGAACGCTCATCTAGTTGCAGCGGCTGCAACCAATCAATACTTCACAACCTTTACCAACAAAGATGTGATTGGAACTGAGTTCGGTGGAATTCTAAAGAACCTGATTGCGGTTGCGATTGGTATCGTCAATGGTGTTGGCTATGGTCAGAACACCAAGGCATCGATTATGACTAGAGGCCTTGCTGAAATTTCTCGCTTTGCTCAAGCCTTCGGGGCTAAGAAGAAGACCATGGTTGGTTTAGCTGGCCTAGGCGATCTAATCGCCACATCTGAATCTCCGCTTTCTCGTAACCACAAGGCCGGCGAAATGCTCGGCAAGGGTTATTCCAAACGTGAAGTTCTGAAGCGTTTATCGCAGACTGCTGAAGGACTCACCTCAGTTGCTCCAATCTTGAAACTTGCCGCCCAAAAAGGTGTCTCGATGCCTATCGTTGAGCAGGTCCATCTAGTGATTGAAGGCAAGATGAGTCCTAAGGACATAGGTCCTGGCCTTACCCGTGGCAACGATTCCCCAGAGGCAGAGTAATGCAGCGTGTAGTTCTGTTATTTGGTGGGGCTTCTAGTGAGCACTCAATTTCTTGCGCTACTGCAAGCGGTGTGCTCTCAGCTATCGACAGAACTAAGTATGAAGTTATTCCCATAGGTATCACTAGAGCAGGTCAGTTTGTTCCTGCCGTTGACGATGTCAAACACTGGGCGCTAACCGAAGGTGAATTGCCTGAAGTTGTTTTCAGAGGCGAAAGTATCATCTGGCCTTCAGCTGGCAGTCAAGAGATCAAGTATTCAAAAGCGGATGGCAGCGTTCACTCACTTGGAGTAGTCGATGTTGTCTTCCCAGTACTGCATGGGCCTAACGGTGAAGACGGCACAATGCAGGGTTTTCTTGAACTACTAAATCTTCCATACGTTGGCAACGGAGTCTTTGCCTCTGCCGCTGGCATGGATAAAGAGTTCTCCAAAGCATTATTCAGTTCAGCAGGATTGCCGGTAACCCCACATGTGGTTATTCACAGAGAACAATGGCTATCAGATCCCGAGACTGTTCTTGAAAGCCTGAAGAAACTAGGAAATCTACCACTGTTTGTAAAGCCAGCTCGCGCAGGATCTTCAGTTGGTGTTTCTAAAGTCAAAGACATGGCTGATTTTGCTAAAGCTTTAGAGGTTGCTTTCCATGAAGACAGCAAGGTAACTGTTGAGCAGGGTCTTGTTGGTCGCGAAGTTGAATGTGCTGTGCTCTCTCAACGTGGTGGCGGTGCTCCTAGAGTTTCTGTTGCTGGCGAAATAGTTATGAAGACCAGAGAGTTCTATGACTTCGAAGCTAAGTATCGTGATGGTGATGCAGCTGAACTTATTTGCCCTGCAGATTTAACTTCAGAACAGCTCTCTGAAATGCAAGCCCTAGCTAGGAGAGCTTTCAATGCACTTGGTTGTTTTGGTTTAGCTAGAGCAGATTTCTTTTTGACCAAAGACGGGTTCTTCATCAATGAACTAAATCTGATGCCAGGCTTTACTCCAATTTCGATGTATCCAAAGTGTTGGCAGGCATCTGGTCTTAGTTACCCAGATCTAATTGATGAACTAATCCAATTAGCATTCGAGAGAAGCTAGCCCAAACAGTTCTTGGTGCTCGGTGTGAACTGCACTGCCTGGCCTAGATCTTCTAGAACAGTGGCTCCTGATGCTGTATCGGAATCAATCGTTATCGAGGTGGCCGGAGTTCTACCAAAGCTTGTGAATGTGTAATTTGGTTTAGCCGAATCATCAACTATCCAGTCCACGCCACCTGCGCTAAGACATGGCAGCGTGCTGACTTCGATAGGAGCTAAACCACAACGCAAAGTAACTGCAACAGGGGTTCCCCAGGCAGCGGTACTCTGCGAATTAGTGGATCGTTTTGCTAGGCCATCAGTGTCTGATGGGAGGCGGACAATAACCTCCGCACAGGATGGATTATTGGCGTCATCTGCTGAAGGTATTACTACGGTGGCAGCGCAGCCGGATAGTGCCTGCACTAAGAGCAAAAGACTTATTGTCCGAATTAGAAACTTCATCATAAACAGGCTACCTTTGAGATGTGAGTCAAGAGAGCACTTTAGCCAATCTAGGGGAGTCCGAGTCCCTTCGCAGAACCATCGGCAGGCTAGTCCAAGGTGAATACAGCATCGTCGGTCCTGGCGATGACGCTGCCGTCGTTCGAGCACCGGATAGCAGATTTGTGGTGACAACTGACACCATGATTGAAGGCCACGACTTCAAATTGGAATGGTCAACTGGTTTTGATCTCGGTTTCAAAGCTATTGCTTCCAATGTTGCAGATGTTGCCGCAATGGGTGCAAAGCCAACGGCACTGGTCGTTGCAATTGCACTTCCTGGAAGGACAGACATATCTTGGTTAGAGGCATTTGCAGATGGACTAAACGCTGCAATAACAGAACTTGCACCAGGGGCTGAAGTTGTTGGAGGAGATATCGCTCGCTCAGAACAAGTGTTTATCTCAGTCACCGCCCACGGTGATCTAGAAGGCAGAGAACCTGTTCTTCGTTCTGGAGCAAAGCCGGGGGATGTTCTAACAGTTGCTGGAACTCTCGGAAAGGCAGCTGCCGGGTTAGCAATACTGCAATCGGGGATAGCCGATGTTATTAGTGCTTTTGATGAACTTGTTGGGATTCAACTAAGACCACAGCCACCAATCAGCGCAGGAGTTATTGCTGCTGAAGCGGGCGCAACCTCGATGTTAGATATCTCAGATGGCCTGGCTAGAGATGCTCATCGAATGGCTAAAGCATCTGGAGTTTCACTCGAGATTGACAGTAGAGATTTGCAAGGATTTGAAGCTACCTTGGAACAAGCAGCCATGCGCCTCGGGGTTCATAGTTCTGACTGGGTCAGATTTGGTGGTGAGGATCATTCACTGCTGGCAACTTTTCCTAGCGTAGGAGTTATCCCTAGAGAGTTCAAACCCATTGGTCGAGTAGTTACACAGACGGATATCTTGGTAACTCTAGATGGAATCGAATTGCAGCAAAATGGTTGGGATTCGATCAGAGGTTAGAACTGCTATTTGCCAGTGTGCAGTGAAGCGTTCAAAGTAATTCCAACACCGGTTCTTGGTAATACTTCCACTCGACCGTTTACTGAGTTTCTTCTAAACAATAGGTTTGGTTGTCCACTTAGTTCAACAGCTTTGACTGTTCTCTCTTCGCCACCATCAACTATGGTTACCTTAGTTCCAGCAGTCACGTAAAGCCCTGCTTCAACCACCGAGTCATCTCCGATTGAGATTCCAATTCCAGCGTTTGCTCCCAGTAATGCTCTTTCACCAATCTTGACTTTTTCACGGCCGCCACCAGATAGTGTGCCCATGATTGATGCACCACCACCGATGTCAGATCCATTGCCGACAATTACTCCTTGAGCAACTCGGCCTTCAACCATCGCAATACCTAGCGTTCCGGCATTAAAGTTCACAAAGCCCTCGTGCATGATTGTGGTACCTGGCGATAGGTAGGCACCAAGTCTTACTCGGTTAGCATCTGCGATACGAACGCCTTTGGGAACTACATAATCCACCAATCGGGGAAACTTATCGATTGAATGCACGGTAACACCTTGGCGGATCAGTGTTGGCAGCAGTTTTTCGTAGTCCGAAACAGCCAGTGCTCCGATAGAGCTAAAGACCACTATCGGCAAATGCGACATCAAATTATCTAAGTTGATGCTGTTTGGTTGGACTAAAAGGTGGGATAGCAAGTGAAGTCTTAGGTATGCATCTGGAGTAGAGGAAACCGGTGCTGAAAGTTCGATTTCAGTTCTAACTGCTTTGGTCTCAACGTTTCTTCTTGCGTCTTTACCGATTAGAGCATCGAAGTCTTTATCCATGAGGTAAATGGCATCGGAGTTAGGTGCTTGGCCTAGAGAAGGTTTCGGATACCAGGTATCTAAGATGGTGCTATCGCCAGCAATGGTGGCAAGTCCCATGCCCCAAGCGTGATTCTCTACAAAATTATTCATCACCCTCAAGGTTACTTGTAGGCTGGGTTAGTGCCAGTAAATCTTGACCTTAAATCTGATGTAGTTGACCTAACCAGAGTGCTTTGCGATATCGAATCGGTATCTGGCAATGAGAAGGAAATAGCCGATTCCATCGAATCTGCTCTAAAGGCTTACCCTCACCTAGACGTCATTCGTGACGGCGATGCCATCATCGCCAAAACCAACCTAGGCAGAGATAAACGTGTGGTCATCGCAGGCCACATCGACACTGTGCCGGTCGCCGATAATTTACCGACCAAAATAGTCAACCTTGAAAGATCCCATGTCCTGTTTGGCAGAGGCACAGTGGATATGAAGGCTGGAGTTGCAGTGCAGCTAAAACTGGCGGCAGAGCTCATCGAACCGAATGTTGATATCACCTGGGTCTTCTATGACCATGAGGAAGTCGATTCAGCTTTGAACGGTTTAGGTCGTATTTCTCGAAACAGACCAGAACTTCTGCAGGGAAGTTTTGCCGTACTTTGCGAACCGAGCAATGCTCGGGTTGAAGGTGGCTGTAATGGCACCATGCGCGTTGAGCTAAAGCTCTCAGGAGTAAAGGCGCACAGTGCAAGAGCTTGGATGGGGGATAACGCTCTGCATAAAGCAGCGGTTCCGCTGAGCATCTTGGCTAACTATGTTCCATTAGAAGTTGAAGTTGATGGTTTGGTTTATCGAGAGAGCTTGAACGCAGTGCTAATGAGTTCGGGCATTGCTGCGAATGTAATTCCAGATCTAGCAGTTATCACCGTGAACTACCGTTTTGCGCCAAGTAAAACTCATTTGGAAGCTGAAAGCTATCTTCGTGAGCTGTTTGCCGGTTTTGACCTTGTAGTTACCGATTTTGCCGATGGGGCAAGACCTGGACTTGACCTACCTGAGGCTGCTGCCTTTGTCCTAGCTACTGGCACAGAGCCTTTTCCTAAGTATGGCTGGACCGATGTGGCCCGCTTCAGCGCCCTTGGCATTCCTGCCGTGAACTTCGGTCCGGGGAATCCAAATAAGGCCCACGCTGACGATGAGGCGGTTGAAATAGGCCAGATCTATTCCTGTGAAAAGGCGCTCAAAAGCTGGCTATCAGCCTAAAAGTAATCAAATGGATACCTAGGTTTTCCATAGCCGCTGTTCTGTGTCTCCCGAGCGTGGTTTAATAGAAGTTCTGCGCAAAAAGCCAAGCAACAAGGGAGTACTAATGGCAGCCATGAAGCCACGCACCGGTGACGGTCCAATGGAAGCCGAGCGTGAAGCTCGGGGTCTAATCGTTTTGAAAATTCCAGCCGAAGGTGGCGGACGTTTAGCGATTTCTGTCAATGACGAAGAAGTCGAACAACTAAAGAAAGTCCTTGCTGGTATCAAAAAGCGCTAAATAAGTATCAACTTAGAAGCCACTCGTAAATCGAGTGGCTTTTCTGTTTAAAGTTTGCTTGCGATGATCAGCCCATCACCAATAGGTGAGATGGTACTTATGAAGCCTTCAGAGTTAGCTAGCTTGGTAATTAGATTGCGATAGATAATGGTGTTCTCATCACTAATGGAACTATCTGGGACTCGGTCCCTCCAGAGCGCGTGGGAGATTGCTAATACTCCACCCGAGCGCAGTAGTCGATGACTTTGCAGAACCTGCTCTTCAAGGGTTTCTCTATCGCCATCTAGGAAAACTAGATCGTAGGCATCATCGGCAAGGTTGGTTAGCACCTCAACTGAGCGACCGTTAATCAATCTCAGTCTGGAACTTGATATACCTGCTTGGTCAAAGGCAACCTTTGCCATATTCTGATGCTCTGATTCGGTTTCGATGGTGGCTAGAACTGAATTTGAGCTTGCTGAGAGCAGCCAGAGACCTGAGACACCAACTCCTGTGCCAACTTCAACTATCGCTTTAGCGTTGAGTGCTCTGGCAAGGATGCTGAGGTGAATACCAACGGATGGGGTGATGGCTTCAACACCGAGTTCGTCTGCTCGAGAGCGAGCACGGCGGATGCCATCAGACTCTTGAATTAGGTCTTCGGTGTATTTCCAGCTGGATATCTTGTCTACCATGATTGTATTTAGAGCATATCTGCGGATGCCTTGTTGAGCAGGTAACCTAGAAGAGTGTTTGGACTAAGCAGTGAAAAGATTCTCATCTTGCTTGTGCTCGCCGTATTCATTTTGGGGCCGGAGCGCTTGCCTCAGTATGCTCGTAGTTTTGCCAATTTCATCAAGAAGATGAAAAAACTGGCTAACTCAGCACAAGAGCAAATGAAGGACGAGTTGGGTGAGGGTTTTGAAGACATGGATTGGAAGAAACTAGATCCACGCCAGTATGACCCTAGAAGAATCATTCGCGAGGCACTTTTAGAAGACGAAAGTCCCGCTGTGAAACATTCAGATTTGAACCAGGTGAAGGTTAGAAAACAGAACAATCTAACTGCAGGGGAGAAGCCGCCCTTTGATTCAGAATCAACCTAGAGTCTGCGAAGTATTTTAGAAAGCAGATTCAGCAGCGGTGCCATGCGGTTGTATTGGTTGCCCCGCCAAGGGAAGTTCAATAATCCCTGGTGAATACCGATAGTTTGAGCTTCGGTGTATTTTAGTAATCCCTCAACACCATTTCTTCTGCCGTGACCTGATTGCTTCATTCCACCCATCGGGGAGTCAAGGCTTGCAAAGGTTGCTCTAAAGCCTTCATTGATGTTCACAGTGCCTGCCATGATCTGAGAGGCAACCCGAGCTGCTTCGCGCTTGTTACCAACAACTGATGCATTCAGACCTTCAGTGGTGTCATTGGCAAGAGTGATGGCTTCCTTGATGTTGTCATAGCCGAATACTGCAACCACTGGACCAAAAACCTCACCATCGAACATGTTCATGTTGCTAGTAACTCCGGTGACTATTGTTGGGGCGTAATAGTAAGGGCCGAGGTCAGCTAGTGGATGACCTCCGGTAATGACATTCGCACCCTTTGAGGTTGCATCAGAGACAAACCCTTGAACTCTAGCTAATTGGTTTGCTCCAGTAAGAGTTCCTATGTCCATCGAGAAGTCATTGCTGTTACCTAGTTTTAGACTCTCAACTTTTTCTTTGAGGACGGCTAGAAACTCGTCTTTTAGATGGTTTGGAATGTATGCACGCTCGATAGAGACACAGAGTTGTCCAGCGCTACCGAACGCTCCACCGATTAGAGTCTCAGCTGCAAAATCTAATTTTGCAGAGTCAAGGATAATCATTGGGTTCTTACCGCCTAGTTCGAGGCTAAACGGAATCAACCTAGCTGCTGCTCTTGCTCCAACCTGAGCACCGGTTTTAGCGCTTCCGGTAAAGGCAATGTAATCAGCGCTATCAGTTAGAGCATTACCAACAGTTGCACCATCTCCTGCAACAACTGTCCAAAGTGCCGGATCTAATCCAGCTCGAATTGCCAGATGTCTTGAGAAAAGGGCAGTCAGTGTTGTTTGATTATCCGATTTCTGGACTACGGCATTACCCGCCATCAATGCGGGAAGCACATCTAGTAAACAAAGAGCCAGGGGATAGTTCCAAGGTGTGATCACACCAACAACTCCAACAGGAACATGGTTTACCCAAGTCTTGGTAAGAACTGGAACTCCAGCAACGGTCTTTTTTGACCGAAGCGCTTTAGGACCGACCTTGGCGTAATAACGCGCAGCGCCTAAACCACCGGCAACTTCTTCATAGGCATGTGCTCTGGCTTTCCCAGTTTCTAATTGGACAATGTCCATCAATTTATCTTGCTCTTCAAGAATTAGGTCATGTAATGCATAGAGCCAAGCAGCTCTTTCCTTGGCAGGTGTTTCTGCCCAAGCTACTTGAGCTAGTCGAGCTGCTTTGACCGCATCTGCTACTTGCTCTGCAGATTGCTGAGGTAATTCATAGATGGTGTTGCCGGTCTTTGGGTTGATAACTGCAACATTGGTGGCAGTAACACCTAGATGTTTGATCAGGTTTGCTATCGAGGTATCGCTCATAGCCTCAAGTTTAGGCGGAAGGCTAACTAAGTTTGACGTTCAAGGTTCTTGAAGTCTTAGGCAATTTGTCTTCACTTATTGAAGTTGCCAGTGCCTTTATCGCAATGGCGGCAGGATCAGTTGTATTAGTTAGCACTAAAGGCATTCCAGCATCGCTGGCTGCACTAAGTTCAGAACTTATTGGTATTTGCCCAAGCAGAGGAATTGCTGTTCCAGTTCTTTCAGAGAGCGATCTGGCAACTTCTAGTCCGCCACCATAACCATAGATTTCGTTCTTAGTTCCATCTGGCTGGATTAGGTAACTCGAGTTTTCAACGACGCCAAATATTTCTTGGCCTGTCTTTAGACCTGCAGAACCAGAGCGTTCAGCCACTACAGCAGCTGATATCTGCGGGGTCGTAATCACTATTGATTTAGCTGTTGGCAATAGTTGACCGACTGAGATTGCAACATCTCCTGTGCCAGGGGGCATGTCAATTAGTAGGAAATCCAATGACCCCCAGTAGACATCGGTAAGAAACTGCTCTATGGCTTTATGAAGCATTGGTCCTCGCCAAGCAACTGGCTCATTGCTAGGTAAGAACATCCCAATTGAAATAACTTTGACTCCGTGAATAACAGGAGGCAAAATCATGTCATCCAAGCGAGTTGGCTTTGCCGTGAGCCCTAATTGACCGGGAATGCTAAAACCAAATATATCAGCATCGATTAGCCCGACTTCATAACCTTTACTTGCTAATTCGACAGCAACGTTTGCAGTTATTGTGCTCTTACCAACACCACCCTTACCTGAACCAAAAAGAAAAACTCTAGTTGATGTGCCAGTAGTGAATGGATTTGACTTAGGTTCTGCTGAGCCTCGCAGCTGTGCCTTTAGAGCATTCAGCTCATCCGCTGTCATCACCTGCATTATCACTTTCACAGCAGCGCCAAATTCAGCAACCAATACTTTTGAAACATTGCTCTCGATTTGCTCTGCTGCAGGACAGTGGCTAACGGTTAGTTTGATGGAAACTTCTAATCCAGTGGCTGATTCTTCAATATCGCCAACCATGCCTAGTTCGGTGATTGGTCTTCTGAGTTCTGGATCGATTACCTGGCTAAGTGCCTTGATAACCCTGGAGTTGATATCGCTCATTCAGTTTTATGGCTAGGTTTTTCCTGAGCCTTTAGTTCACTTAGCAACTCTTCGAGCATCTCTCTAAGTTCATCTTTCACGAATTCCTTAGTGGCGACTTCCTTCATTGCCAAACGCAGTGCAACTACTTCTCTAGCCAAGTATTCGGTGTCAGCAAGGTTACGCTCGGCACGCTGTCTGTCCTGCTCAGTTTTGACACGGTCTCGGTCATCTTGACGGTTCTGGGCAAGAAGAATCAGTGGCGCAGCGTAAGAAGCCTGCAGAGAAAGCAACAAAGTCAGCAAAGTGAAGTTAGTGGTCTTTGGATCAAAAATTACGGTGTCAGGAGCAAGGCTGTTCCAGATAAGCCAAAGCGCACAGAACACGGTCAAACCAATTAGGAAGCTTCCAGTTCCTAGAGCTCTAGCGAAGGTCTCTGAGGCGCGACCGAATCTCTCGCGGTCAATGCGAGGAACTAGCGACTTACGCTTACCTAGAAGTGGAGTATCGAGACGATCAAGTGACTTAGCCATGGTTAATCTCACTCTCATCTTCGGTGCGCCAGTCTTCTGGCAACAGGTGATCCAGCACGTCGTCAACAGTAAGTACTCCAATTAGACGATGCTCTTTATCAACAACAGGGAGTGCAACTAGGTTGTAATTGGCAAGAGTACGGTGAATCTTAGAAATGTGCGTATCGGCTGTTACTGGCTCAACATCGGTATCGAGAAGTGCCCCCAGACGCTCGTGCGGTGGATAGCGTAACAGCTTCTGGAAATGCACCATGCCTAGGTATCTACCGGTTGTTGTTTCATGCGGTGGCAAGGTAACGAAGATAGAAGCTGCCAGTGCAGGAGCAACTTCCTTTCGACGAATCAGTGCCATTGCTTCAGCAACAGTTGCATCGGCAGCGCAAATAACTGGCTCAGTGGTCATCAAACCACCAGCGGTAAATTCACCGAAGGACATCAAACGACGAATGTCATCAGCTTCTTCTTCATCCATCAAGTCAAGAATTGCTTCAGCACGGTCTTCCGGTAGGTTCTGCATCAAGTCAGCAGCGTCATCCGGTTGCATCAAATCTAGAACTTCAGCAGCACGTTCATCATCGAGGTCCTGAAGAATTTCAATTTGCTCTTCTTCAGGGAGCTCTTCGAGAACATCGGCTAGACGTTCGTCATCGAGTTCCTCGGCAACCTCAATCATGCGTTCCTCAGGGAGATCCATCAGCGCGCTGGCAAGGTCGGCAGGAAGCATGTCTGAGTATGTTGCGATTAGCTGTTCAGCGCTTTGAGATTCTTCAGAACGCTGTTCAGTGACATCGTTCCAGTCAACGAAAAGAGTAGAGCCTCGACCGAATGGGGTAGCTGAAGTTTTTGGGCGTCGAATGAAAAGGTCTGAAACAATCCATTCCTTCTGAGTGTTCTGCTCGATAGCTAGGTCTTCAATTGCGGCCTGACCCGAACCATCCTTGAGGTTGACTTTTCGACCCAGCATTTCGGCAATAATTCGAACTTCTTGACCTCTTTGGGTAAAGCGACGAAGGTCGATTAGACCATTGGTGATTACCTGCCCTGGAGCGACCGAGGTGACTCTGGCGATAGGGACAAAGACCCTTCGGCGGCCAGTGATCTCAATTAGCATGCCAGTAGTTCTTGGAGCTCCCGAACTACGGTATGCCACTAGAACGTCAATGACTTTCCCGACTCGGTCACCGAGCGGGTCAAAGACGCCACAGCCCGCCAAACGGGCAACAAAAACTCTATTTGCACTCACCCCTTAACCTTAGACGAGCCTCGTTGACTCTGGCAGACTAGTTAGATGGCAAAATTAAGTAATTCACAGCATCCAGCAGGAGTTGGGGCCGGTGTGCCCAATGGTGCAGCTATCGCTGATTTCAAGACTTATCTCGAAGCAGTTGGCTATGTTGAAAGAATTCTCAGGGGTAATTTCCCTGCAACTTCTATAGCAATCGTGGGAACTGGGCTCAGTACAGTCGAAAGAGTTAGATCAAAAATCAACTACGGCAAGGTTGCTATTAGCGGTGCTATGAATGGATCCTGGCTAGGTCTCTTTATCTATTTGATCTTCGGTTCATCCAATCAAACGCCAGCTGAAACCGCTTCGCCAATTTTCTCACTTGGCTCAGCCCTGTTAGTCGGTGCTGGAGTTGGCATGCTTTGGCAGGTAATTCGCTTCAGCATGAATAAATCTAAAAGAGGTTTTTCCAGTGCTTCAGTGGTAGTTGCAAAAAGTTACGCAGTGCTTGTTCCGACTGAGCTAACCAGTGACGCAACACAGGCATTTATTAAAGGTGGAGAAATAGAAGCCTAGGCTTTTAGTTTTGCCATCCAAGCTTCAATCTCTTCTGGTTTTCTAGGAAGCTTTCCAGACAGATTCTGTACTCCGTTTTTGGTAACCAAAACGTCGTCTTCGATCCGAACGCCAATGCCACGGAATTCTTTAGGAACCATGAGGTCATCTTTGTGGAAGTAAAGCCCTGGCTCAATGGTGAAAACCATTCCTTCTTCAAGAACATGCTCGTGATACATTTCACGTCTTGCTTGAGCGCAGTCATGAACATCTAAACCAAGGTGATGTCCAGTGCCGTGAATCATCCAACGACGATGCCATTGGTTCTCAGGCTTTAGCGATTCTTCGTAACCGCCCTTGTAGAAACCCCATTCAGCAGTTTTCTGAGCAATGACTCTCATTGCGGTTTTATGCATTTCAAGATAGGTAACTCCAGGTTTTGCCATAGCAAACACTGCATCAGCGGATTCAAGAACAGCCAGATAGATCTCTTTCTGAATCTTTGAGAACTTGCCATTGATTGGAAGCGTTCTAGTGACATCAGCGGTGTATAGGGATTCAACTTCAACACCTGCGTCAACAAGAATCAATTCACCAGGTTTTACTGGGCCATCATTTTTTACCCAGTGCAGGGTGCAAGCATGAGCACCAGCTGCAGCAATAGTTCCATAGCCTAGGTCGTAGCCTTCAGCTCTAGCTTCCGCATAGAAAGCACCTTCAACAATTCGTTCTCCTCGCGGATGCTTTGTAGCTGAAGGTAAGTTCTTGACGATTGCTTCGAAACCCTTGATACTCGCAGCAACAGCTTTTTTCATTTCAGCAATTTCGTAACTGTCTTTGATAAGCCGAAGCTCACTTACGAATTCAACAAGCTTGATGCTTTTTTCTAAAGTAAGAACGTGCTTCTTTTTGTGTTCAGCTAAATCTGCATCAAGTTTGCTCAAAGATTTTGTTTGAATTCCAAGTAGTGCGGAAACCTGTTTTAGGTTTGGTCTAAAGCCAACCCAGAATTCACCAATCTGACTGTTCGAGAAAAATTCTGCACTCTTTTTTCCGGCGGTCTCTCTGAAATACAAAACAGACTTTTGCTTCTTCCCTCTGGCGTCAATAACCAGAACAGAATCTGGAACTGTGTCAGAGCCCCAACCGGTTAGGTGAGCAAATGCTGAGTTTGGTCGGTATCGGTAGAAGTCATCATTTGATCTGGCAAGTTCAGGACCCGCTGCGATTACAACAATCTTGCCTTGGAAGGCACTAGCAACAGCATCTCGTCTGGCTGCAGCAAAAGGGGTCACCTTGGCTGATTTAGGAAGGGGAGTATTGTCAACTGCCCAGTTAGTGCCAATGTATTTGACGAATCTATTTCCAGTCGGGCGGTGTGATCGTGCTGAACCTCGTTCAGCTAGTTTCTTAGCGGCGTCTTTGCTCATGACTTTATTCTGCCACTTTTAGGTCGGTGGTTACTGATAACTTAATAAAGTAAAGAGAAGGACAACACTTGAAGATTGACCTGCATATTCATTCCCGTTTTTCTGATGGCCTAGATGAACTTGATGAGCTAATCCCAAAAATCTCGGAAGCTGGCATCGATGTCTTTGCACTCACCGACCACGATAGAACTGATGGCTGGGACCAAGCTGCTGAATTGGCGAGGAAACACGGGCTGTCTTTTATTCCTGGCATTGAAATCACCACTCAAGGCAAATTTAATGACCATCCTTTCGGAATACATCTACTTGCCTACCTTCCTGACCCAAGTCACCCTGAGTTAAAACAGCTACTGCAGGAAAATCAACTGCTTAGAGAAGTGCGGATGAAGCAGTTCGTTGAGAACTTGCAACCCGATTACCCAGGTCTTACCTATCAGCATGTAATTGAAGGGGCAAAGGCGCTATCAACTCTTGGTCGACCAGATCTGGTGGATGCATTATGGCGTCTAGGCACTTTTACAGACGTTCAAGAAATCTGGGAGGGGCCAGTTGCCAAAGGTTCTCCATACTATGTCTCAATCAAGGCCAGAGATGTTTTGGAGATCATCAAGATTGTTAGGAATGCAGGTGGGGTTCCGGTAATGGCACATCCACTTTCTAGGTTGGATTCGGATGACAATCAACCACTACATTTTCCTGAGAAACATTTTGAGTTAATGGTCGAGGCTGGATTACTGGGTTTGGAAACTTCGCACATTGAAGTCAGCGACAAGATGAGAATTGTCCTCGAGGCATTCGCAGCAAAACATGACCTGATTACCACCGGTTCCAGTGACTACCATGGACCAAAGGGCAAGAAGATTGCAAACACTTTAGCTGTTAGAACCACATCGTTAGAAATGCTGAAAAGAATCATTTCTGCTGGAACAGGAACAGCTCCAACACTTTCACATCAGCTTTAGTTAGTCACCCTGTTTGTATGTGCGGGTGCGGCTTCTAGGCTTTTTGTTTTCAGCAGGCTTTGCCGATGCCGGTCTCTGTCCCTGTGGCTTTGGTTTGCCACTAGGTCTTGAGTTTCCTCTTGGCTTTTCATCATCGCCTGGCTTCCAACCTGCTGGACGCTTGCTTGCAGCAATTCTTCCCTTAGTTCCAGCGGGAATATCTAGATCAGTAAATAGATGTTCTGAAGATGAATAAGTTTCAACTGGCTCTGGCACACCCAGCTCTAAAGCCTTGTCAATATTTGACCAACGAAGTAAGTCTTCCCAGTCAACGAAAGTCACAGCGATACCAGTTCTACCGGCACGGCCGGTTCTTCCAGTTCTGTGTAAGTATGCTTTCTCGTCTTCTGGAACTGTGTAGTTGATTACGTGAGTAACATCATCAACGTCAATTCCACGAGCAGCAACTTCTGTTGCAACAAGAATATCTTTCTTGCCTGAACGGAATGCGTCCATAGATTTTTCACGGGCCTCTTGCGACATGTCTCCATGAAGCGCTGTTGCCTTGAAACCACGATCGATTAGTTCGTCTGCAACTTTTGCTGCTTGACGTTTGGTCTTAGTGAAGATGACTGTCTTGCCGCGGCCATCAGCCTGCAGGATACGGGCAACCACTTCATCTTTATCTAGCGAGTGTGCTCTATAGAAGAACTGCTTGATGTCTGCCTTGGTGTGACCCTCATCAGGATCGTTGACTCTAATGTGAACTGGCTTGTTTTGATACTTCCTGGCAAGCGAAACGATTTGTCCTGGCATGGTTGCGGAGAACAACATTGTCTGTCGACCTGCAGGAGTGAAAGCAAATAGTTTTTCAACATCTGGAAGGAAACCAAGGTCCAGCATTTCGTCGGCTTCATCAAGCACCATGCACTCAATTTTGGAAAGATCTAGTTTCTTTTGTTTGCTTAGGTCTATTAGCCGGCCAGGAGTTCCAACAATTAGTTGTGCTCCAGCATCAATCTGAGCTACCTGACCTTCATATGACTTGCCACCGTAGATAGCGGCAACCTGAATACCTCGGTTACTAGCTGCCAAAGTTAGGTCTTCCGCTACTTGAATGGCTAGTTCTCTAGTTGGGACAACAACAAGTGCCTTGGCACCGTGCGCTGGGTTAGCACCGAGGCGCTGCAGGATGGGTAGGCCAAACCCTAGAGTCTTACCGGTTCCTGTCTTGGCTTGACCGATCAGGTCCTGGCCGGTCAGAGCTAGCGGGATGGCTTGCTCTTGAATGGGGAATGGGTTGGTAATGCCTCTGGTTGCTAGTGCTGCAACGATGTCCGCATCGATGCCTAATTCGCTAAAATCCAATAGTTTTGGCCGCCTGTCTTGTTAGGGCAAGTCTATCTGCGCAGAAGCAGGTTAAGATGGTTCGGTGTTCGAATGGTTTAAGCGGTTACGCAGAGTTGCAAAGCAGCTTAGCGTTGCTCCTCGCGGCGAGGAGAAGGTTGCTCGCAATACTAAAGCAATCAACCTAGCTCCCTATACCCCTGAACCTAAAGCGTTCCTAGGTCAATTGGCTTATCTGCATTTAGCTAACTTTGAGATTCTGACAGCCTCCCTGAAGTATTCACCGAACACAGCTTTCAAGGCTGAACTTTCTGAAGCTGCAGCTAGAAGTTTTGATAAGTATCGCCAGCTGTCAAAGAAACTAACAGAATTGGGTGCCGATCCTGCAGAGCAGATGAACCCGTTCAAAGAGAGAATTGCAGTTTTTCACTCAACTACAACAGGTCTTGATTGGTATGAAGTGATTGTGAAGGTTTATTTGACTTCAGGATTGCTTGATGATTTTTATTTCCGTTTGGCTTCAGGTTTAGATGATGATTTACAAGCAGAAGTTGAGAAAGCACTTAGAGATAAGACTTTTGAAAAGTTTGCTAAACGCGTTTTGGTTGAAGCTATTTCTGCAGACCCTGTTCTGGGTTCAAGACTTGCCCTATGGGGTAGAAGGTTGATGGGGGATGTTCTGCTTGAGCTAAGAGCTGCCTTTGATAACCGAAAGCTTGCTCACGTTCCAAAAACCAAGGTGTTAACTGTTGAGCAGGAGAATGCGGTTAACTTGGCCGCTTATGCCAAGTTAGAGCCTTTGATTTCTGAATTGACCGGAGCTCACAGTGCTCGAATGGAAACTATTGGTTTAGCTGCCTAGGCAGCTTCGTGGTTGATTCTTCTTCTAGCTATAACCTGAACGCCAATGATCATTGCTGCTGGCATTCCAAGCATTGAGATTGACCAAATCCAATAGTCACTTGAACTAAGCCCAAACCAGGTTGCGATTGTCCAAGAAAGAAAACCGTAGGTAAGTGCGATTGCTGGCGCAAGGAGCACTCCCACGTTCTCGTTACGAGGAAGAATGTATGGGGCCATCAATCCAAGGATTGATCCATAAATAAGTATGAAAACTAGTTCAATAATCATTAGGCAATAAATCCAACTCTTCGGGCTTCTTCTGCACCGATCTCAACGTAAGCCAAAGCATCGGTTGGCACAATAAAGATGCGACCTTTATCATCGACAAGCTTTAGTGTCTTTGAATCAGAATTGATGCTTTCGGAAGCTAACTTCTCAACTTCGGCAGCAGTCTGCTTAGATTCGAAGGCGATTTCCCGAGGGGTGTTTCTTAGACCAATTCTGATTTCCATGATGCTTCTTTCTTTCACCACTAGATTACGCCAATTCGGCTAACCAGATAAGCCTTACTAGAACAGTCCTTCTTCAGGCTTCGGGTTTTCAGGCTGGGACAGGTCAATAACCTCAATATTCTCAGTAACAACCGCTATCGGGCTGGTAAAGCTGGAGGCAGATGAGATGGGGGTAACTACCTCAGGTCCACTTACGGCAAATTCAGTTGGGGTCAGCGAGGGAAGTAAGCCAGCGTGCAGGTCATTTAGAAGATCAGCCAAGATTCCCTCTGCTTCAGCAATCTCATCCTCGGTGCCAGATTCAGTCGTCTGCAGTAAATAGCTAGCCAGTGAAAGTTCAAAGTATAGGTTTGCCCGCTGACGGAGATTCTTATCTGCACGAAGGTAACCTTCGTATGCAAGGGTGATTGCAGCGGCAACTTCTGGGCTTGCTTCTCCGTAGAGTGAACTCAAATCAACAGCAGGATCATCGATTGACAAACTAGCCCAGTCGGTTATTCCTGTGATGTCTTTGCCGTCAGTCAAAAGGTATTGACTGAGCAGGTTACCGTGCACAACTGTTGGCTGATAACGGAATAGGTTGATGTCAAGAAGTGCAACTTGCCAGCGCTCAAGCAGATCACGGTGAATCTTGCCAGTGTCCATTGCTCGATCAAATTCAGCGACTCGTTCCTTAACGCTCTGTGCTGGCACATATTCAGGTAAGCCGGCATCTGAAACCAATGCGGTTGGGATGGAGTGAATTTTTGCGATGGCTAAAGCGACTGCCGCGACAATTGGATCTTCCGCCTTTACAGAGTCAAGGCTGATTTCTCTGCCACTGACATAGTCAAATATAAAAGCCTTTTGTTCAGCTTTAGCGGAACTTTCACCCAAAAGAGTAGAGATTTGGAAGGGCAGAGATACCGGTTTGAGCACGCGCAAAGCTCTGACTTCAGTGCCGATAGTGGTAGCTGCCGATACTGTTCTCGGGGATTTCAATAGAACCTGTCGGCCATCTTCAGTGGTTAGAACCAGGGTCTTGACCTCTGGTTGGTAGTCGGCCAGGTCCTGGACAGATACGAAGCGTACACCGGGGAGAGCATCGGCTGCTAGCGCCGCTAAAATCAAGGAAGGTTTACCCATGCAAATCAGGTTAGACAAGAACAGCCAGTTGCTTGAGTATCGCCACGCATACTTTCATAACCTTAAGAGAAAAGTCTCATGACCAAACCATTGCACCTACCTCTAGCCCAAGCGATAATCGACCGCGATGGGGCTGCTAGAGACAGTGCTGAGCTTTTCGACCAACTTTGGTCCGAACCAGAAACAAGGATTCTAGTTCTGCACAATGGTAAGACTTTGATTTCCGATGGATCGCTGCGATTACTCTCTACCGAAGATTCGACAGCAGGAAAGTATCGGGTCTATTTAGGCAGAACTACAACTGCGACTAGTGATCAACCCATTGGAACAGCAATCGTGCTGTCTGTGCTTTCAGATAATGCAGCTCATTCAATTGAACCTAATCAAGCCAACTGGCATGAATTGCGCAGAACCGGTGCAGGGTTGACTCCAAGAGATGCAGCACTTATCTCTCAAGCACTTGCAATTCACAACTGGCATGAGACACATCAGTTTTGCCCTAGTTGCGGAGCGGTTACCATCATGGCTCAGGGTGGCTGGTCGAGAATGTGCAGTCAAGAGGACAGGCAACTGTTTCCTAGAACCGATGCCGCAGTAATAGTTAGCATCATCGATGATCAAGACAGAATACTTTTAGGAACTCAAGGCTCATGGGCTGAGAATCGTTGGTCGGTGCTAGCGGGATTTGTTGAAGCTGCAGAATCTTTGGAATCGGCAGTTGTCAGAGAGATGCTTGAAGAAAGCGGCTTGCTGGTTACTGATCCGGTTTATCTTGGTTCACAGGCTTGGCCTTATCCATATTCGTTGATGCTCGGTTTCACTGCAAAGGTTTCAACAGAGAACAAAGCCGAGGATATAAAGCCTGACGGCATTGAAATCTCCAAATTACGTTGGTTTACTCGCGCTGAGTTAAAAGCAGAAGCCAAGGAAATTCTTTTACCGACCAGGATTTCAATTGCTAGAGCACTAATTGAACATTGGCTCGGCGAGAGCATTGAATCGGCAGCAGAACTAGAGAGCCACTAATGGCATACGAAGCAGATGACATTCTCGAGGCCCTAGATGAGCAGCAACGTGAAGCGGCTCTATCGCTCCATGGGCCAACAGTAATTCTTGCTGGGGCTGGAACGGGAAAAACCAGAACAATCACTCACCGTATCGCATATGGAATTCTTCGTGGCGATTACACCGAGCAAAAAGTTATGGCCCTTACCTATACCAACAAGGCAGCCGGGGAGCTCAGAGGAAGACTCAGACAGCTTGGAGTTCAATCAGTGGGCGCAAAAACTTTTCACGCTGCGGCACTTGCTCAAGTTGAATACTTTTGGCGAGAGTTTTTTGGCATTGAAGCACCCAGGGTTTTGGAATCTAAGGCGAGAGCAATTGGCGCGGCTGCTGAGTCAATAAAAATTCGACTAGATCCAAACACCATTAGAGATTTAGCTTCTGAAATCGAATGGCGTAAATACAATCTGCTTTCTTTGGAAGATTATCTTGATCGAATAACTGAACGTCCAGTTATTGCAGGACTAGCACCAATCAGAAACTATGAAATCCAAGAGGCCTACGAAAAAGCCAAGGTAAAAGCCAAGCAGGTTGACTGGGAGGACGTATTGCTGCTCTGCACCGGGATGCTAAAGGCTGAACCTAGAGCGCTCAGTCATGTTCATCAGCAGTATCGATTCTTCACGGTTGATGAGTATCAAGATATTTCCGCTCTGCAGCAAGAACTACTTGATACCTGGCTGGGGGATAGAACTGACCTCTGTGTTGTTGGTGATTCGAACCAAACTATCTACTCCTTCACTGGAGCTAGCGCAGCCTTCCTTGAAAACTTTGAATCCAGATACCCAGATGCCACAACAATTAACCTAACTAAGAACTACCGATCGACTCCAGAGATTATTGCTTTAGCCAACCGAGTAAGGGGTAATCAGAACCTTGAACCGCTTGAAGCGGTTAGACCAAGTGGCGTATTACCAGAACTTAGGGGATTTGAAACTAAAGATGAAGAATGTGCATGGGTAACTGAGCGTATAGGTCTTGCTCTACGAGATGGGGTGAAGGCATCTCAGATAGCCGTGTTCTATCGAATCAATAGCCAATCTGAGTTCATTGAGAACGCACTAAGCAATGCTGGGATTGAATATCAGGTGCGCGGTGGTCAGCGCTATTTCAATAGACCAGAGATTATGTCAGCGGTCCGATTAGTTAGAGCAGAATCCGCCAGCCCTAAGCAACGTGATATGTATGAGGGCGTTACAGCCATTGCTAGATCACTTGGCTGGCAGAGCATAGCTCCAGAAGTGACTGGTAGCGAACTTGAAATTTGGGAAGCATTGAATTCATTTGTGCAGATCGCCGAAGAGCTACCACCTGGTTCGACTCTGCAAAACTTTGCAAATGAGTTGGAGGAACGAACCCGATCTCAACATGAACCAACCAAGGAAAGCATCACGCTGAGCACCATTCACGCGGCTAAAGGACTCGAACACCGAGTTGTATTTATTGTCGGTGCTAACGAAGGTTACATACCAATCAGTTATGCCAAATCTGATTCACAAATTGCAGAGGAGCAGCGACTCTTCTACGTGGCACTCACCAGAGCTAAAGACAATCTGAACATTACTTGGCATAGAGCTGATCTAACTGATTCAAGACTTAGGTCTCCATCTAGGTTTATCTCCTTAGCTCAACCAGCAGTCTGACATGAGCATTCAGAATGGAATTCATATTTTATTCTGGTGATTGCCCCATCCAATTGGTTTATGCGATAGCCCAAAGCCAAATCGATATTGTCATCTTTTAGCTGGAAGCCAGCCTCGATATCTAGGAATCTAAGAATGAGCTTCACTGCCAGTCCACTGCTAGTTAGCAGTGATGCATTGTCATCGCGCATGCGAGGTAAGTCAAGTAATTGACTTGCTATTACAGGCCAGTTGCTATCTTCATCAATTTTGGTTTGCTGGTAACAATTCAGACAGCCAGAGATACCAGGACGGATAATCGGACTGATTTCTATCGAATCAAGTTCATAAATTATTGCGATGTGGGGTACATCTCGATTAGCCCATCTCGCATACTTTGTTGGATCCAATGCTAAGTGCCCAACAACTATGGCAAAAGAAATCTTTACATCGCGTTTAGGTGGATTTGGGAGTAGTAGCAATCGCGCTTTATCTGATTTAGCTAAAGCAAAGTTCTGCAACTCTTCTGTGGCTGCGATAGTTCTTGATGAGTGCAGTTTTTCCTTGGGGTAGCCAAGTTCTCCTAAATCAGTGTTGAGAATTTTTCCTGAGTCGTGAGTAAGAATTGTTCCTATTCCACTTGCCAGTAACGCTCTTGCAACAAGCCAACCTGATTTATCCAGTTGATCCAGGTGAACGTTTCTCTGCCAGCGTTCAGCTAAAACCATCTCTCCGTTGACTTCATAATCCAGAGATGCCCTGGCAATTTCAGCGAAAGCCAATTGTTGCCATGGCCCAAAGACATCAATTTGCTTAGGTGGCTCGTTTTCCAGCAGAGGCCCTAGACGATTGATAAGGCTAGCTGTTTCTCCAGCGTGCGCACTGAGAATTGAGTCGACTGCACTCTCTTGACCTGAAACGACACCGCTGTAGAGCGCGTTAACAATCTGTTGTTGTTCGACTGTGAGTTCTCGGATTTTAATGCTTGATGCACCTAGGCCGATTTGCAATGTGTTGGGGTCACGCCAAGTAGCAGGCTGAGCTTTATTTATTCGATAGGGCATGCAATTTATTGTTCAGCTTAAGTTGAAACTTTGCCAAACTTTTACACAGCTACTCGTCTAGGAGATCTCTCAGCGCTTGGTCCATGGCATCACCAATGCCAAGATCACCTTTTAGCTTGGCAATGAATTTATCTGGCTCATCAATGTCTTTGTCTGTTGGAAGCAGATCCGGGTGATCCCAGAGCGCATCTCTTCTTTCATTTCCAACAGCCTCACCAATTCTTTGCCATAGAACGGCAGCTTCTCTTAGTCTCTTTGGTCGAAGACTTAGCCCAACCAAGGTCTGGAACGTTCGTTCGGCTGGACCACCGGTGGCACGTCTTCTTCTAACTGCCTCCCTGATTGCATCACCTTTAGGCAAACGCTTCGATGCTTCAGTTGTTACAGCATCAACCCAACCTTCTATCAGGGCTAGGTTTGTTTCGATTCTGTCCAATGCAAGTTTTTGTTCTTCCGAGGTTTCCGAGAGGAAAGCTCCAGATTCCAGTGCAATACGAATCTCTTCAGGGTTAGCAGGATCAAAGCCTTCACCGAGCTCTTGCATACGTTCAGTATCAACTGAAATGCCGGAAGCATATTCGCGAATTTGGGCTACAACTTTTTCTCGCAACCACTTGGAGTGCTTAAACAATCTGGTATGGGCAAGCTCTCGAAGAACGATGTAAATGTATATTTGGTCACTGTCTGGGCCTAGGTCTAAACCCTTTACAAAGTCTGCGAGATTCTGCAGAACGAAAGCAGGGCGCTGTTCGATATAAATCGGCAAACCAATTTCAGTTCCAGTTATTGCTTCTTGGGATAGTTGACCTAGCGATTGACCCAGTTGCATGGCAAACATCATCGCTCCAGCAGAACGCATGATTTCACTCGCACCCTTGAGGGTTTCAGCAAACTCTTCTGGAAGTTGGGATTGAATCGCTTCACCAAGGCTTCGATTCATTCGATCTGCCACTGGTTCAGCTAAAGCTCTAAAAAGCGGCAATGCATCTTCCACCCAGAGCGATCTGCTCAGGACTTTTGGTTCAATAGCTATCTCAGATATTCCGGTTGCTTCATTTAGCCACAAGTTAGCAATGCCAATTGAATCGTTCAGATTTTTACGATCTTTATCATCGAGAGTGTATGAACCAACTTTTGCAATTTCTTTAGCCTTTGTTCCAGCCGCTTGCCAGTTAACTCCAGAACCATCTTCAGGAGGTGTCGGCAATAAAAATGCACCTTGAATGTTGGCAAAGAGTTGCTTTAGAGAATCTGGACTGCCGTCAAACCCGCCAGCTGCTGCAAGCGCTTCAGGGTCAAATCCCTGACTCATCATCTGCTCCCAGATTCGACGAATCTCCTCAGGATCTGGGGCAGAGTTTTCGTTGCCGTTTTCATCGCTCATGAATATAAAGTATGCCGTTTCTGTACAAACCAGTAGCCGAGAAGCCCATTGTTCGCCATTAGCGTTGGACTTTCAGAGTTTTACCAGATTGCCTATCTTGAACTAATCTCAGGCTGACTTAGGCTTTTACTAATGTCCCTCTTTGAAAACCAGCAAAAAACCAGAAGCCCAATAAAGCGATTAATTAGCTGGCTAGTAGCTCTGGTATTTATTGGTGGAGTGGCCTTTGTGACAATTGCACCAACTCCTTTCCTAGTTGAACAGCCGGGGCCGGTATACAACTTATTTTCAACTATTGGTGCTAAACCTGTGGTGTCTATACAAGGCCGAAAAACCTATCCGACCACTGGTTCCTTAAACATGTTGACAGTGACCTTGCAAGGGACATCCGTAAAAGGCGCATCGTGGCTAGAGGTTGGTTTGGCAAAGCTTGACGAATCAAAGAAAATTCTCAAGATTACTGATGTCTACCCTGCGGGTTGGGACGATGCAAAGTTGAATGAAGAATCTGATGTGATGATGCTTGATGCCCAGGCAAATGCGAAAGCGTCTGCGTTGAATCTCTTAAAAATTCCCTACGAGAGTTATCAAGCGGTTACCCTTGTTGACCTAAAGGGTGCAGCCGGCAAGGTTCTAAAAGCTGGAGACAAAGTTATTCGTGTTCAGGGCGAGAAGATCACCGATATTGATCAAATAAAGAAATTGGTTCAAGAAACAAAAGGCAAGAGCCCAGTAGTCCTTGAAATAATCCGAGGATCGAAGCCAATGACTGTGAGCGTCAATCCAAAAAAGGTTGATGGAGATTGGCGCATGGGTGTTTACATTTCGGCCGTTCCAGAGTTTCCCTTCAAGATTGATATTCAAGTAGGAAACGTTGGCGGCCCGAGTGGCGGGCAAATGTTGGCATTGGCAATCTATGACCAGCTAACTCCTGGGTCTCTCACTGGAGGTCAGAACATAGCCGGCACCGGAACCGTTGACTCAAAAGGTAATATTGGCCCAATTGGCGGCATTGTTCAAAAGATGTTTGGAACCTCCAGAGCCGGCATTAAGTGGTTCTTTGCACCAAGCGCTAACTGTGACGAAGTCGTGGGTCATGTCCCTAAAGGCATTAGCGTTATTAAAGTGTCAACAATTCAAGAGTCATTAGACGCACTAAAGGTAATCTCATCAAGTGGGGACACAAAGACGCTACCTACTTGCACAAAATAAAGGAAAACCATGTCACAGGCAACAACAATTAGTTCAAGAAGCAGAAGACCGCTTCTAATTTCATTAGCGATTGTTGCGGTACTCGCAATTACTCTAATAAGCGCATCTGGTGTCTATACCGATGTCCTATGGTTTAGCCAACTCGGTTACGTAAGTGTGTTTACCACCCAGATCTTCGCACAGGTAACTGTATTTGCTGTTTCTGCAATATTCGCAGGCTTAGTAATCTGGGTTAACATTTTCGTTGCTTGGAGATTCAGACCGATCTATGTAACAAATAATGACTTTTTTGGGAGAGACCTAGGGGAGTATCGAACAGTTTTGGACAGGCTACGCCGCAGACTGCTAATTGTCGTTCCACTCGTGATAGCTATTTTTCTTGCTATGTCCCAGAGCTCTGATTGGGCAACTGTCTACACATTTATAAATCACAGCTACACCGGTGTTCTGGATCCCCAATTCAAATTAGACATCGGTTTCTATCTCTTCGATTTACCGTTTTACTTGATGCTAGTTGGCTACTTGCTTGGTGTAATTCTGCTCTCACTGATACCGACAATAATTTTCCACCTGGTTTATGGAGGCATCAAGTTCAATGGTCGCAATTCACAGTTAAGCAAGGTGGCCAGAATCCAAGTCGCAATCCTAGCCGCATTGATTATGGTGCTCTTGGGCTGCAACCTCTGGCTTGGCCAGTATGAGACCATGACCAGTCCTAGCGGACTATTTACTGGAGCTACTTACTCTGATGTCAATGCGGCAATTCCGGCAGCACAG
>Ga0114964_10000485_pt1 | contig 30687 bp, 25 predicted proteins | sample C_131016_MF_Meta_FD_92638 | JGI IMG/M metagenome (GOLD analysis project Ga0114964, IMG submission 92638) | Freshwater microbial communities from Lake Croche, Canada to study carbon cycling - C_131016_MF_MetaG | ecosystem: Environmental > Aquatic > Freshwater > Lake | place: Lake Croche, Canada...
AACCCGCAATACACCGTGGCGTGCAGCATGACTTCGCGCAATTCTTCGGGCGTGGCACCGTTGTTCAACGCCCCGCGCGCATGGCCCTTGAGCTCGGTTTGTTTGCCCAAGGCGGTCAGCATGGCCACGGTGATCAGGCTGCGGGTCTTCAGGTCCAGGCCCGGGCGCTGCCAAACGTTGCCCCAGGCGTTGGCCGTGATGAACTCCTGCATGGGCATGGTGTAGTCGGTGGCGTTGGTGAATGCACGGTCCACAAACGACTCGCCCATCACTTGCGTGCGGGTGGTCAAGCCTTGTTGAAAGGCGGGGTCGTTGATCAATGCAGAGTCTTGGGGTTTCATGGCGCGCTTTCGTTTGGTGGAAAATAGCCACAGCATAAACAATCGGAGACAAACCATGACCGCTTCTCGCTACCCTGCGCCTGAACTGAAGGATGTGCCCGAAGACATTCGCGCCAAAATTTTGGAAGTGCAGGAAAAAGCCGGTTTTGTGCCCAATGTGTTTCTGGCCTTTGCACGCCGTCCAGCCGAGTGGCGCGCTTTCTTTGCGTACCACGACGCCCTGATGGTGCCCGAGTCGGTGGGGCGCGAGAGTGGCCTGAGCAAAGGCGAGCGCGAAATGATCGTCACCACCACCAGCGCGGCCAACCACTGCCTGTATTGCGTGGTGGCGCACGGCGCGATCTTGCGCATTTACGAAAAGAAACCGCTGGTGGCCGACCAGGTGGCGATCAACCACCGCAAGGCCGACATCAGCCCGCGTCAACGCGCCATGCTCGACTTTGCCATGAAGGTCTGCCAGCACTCGGACGAGGTGGAAGACGCCGACTTTGCCGACCTGCACGCGCACGGTTTCAACGACGAGGACATTTGGGACATCGCGGCCATCACCGCGTTCTTTGGCCTCTCCAACCGCATGGCCAGTTTCAGCGGCATGATGCCCAACCCCGAGTTTTACCTGATGGGCCGTGTGCCCAAATCCAAACCCTCGCTCAATCAGGGGTGACCAGCAAGCGGATTTCGTCTGGCAGGGCAACGGCTTTTTGCAGCGGAAAGTCCACCCAAATGGTGGTTGCACCCCCGGCCGAGTGGATGAGTCCCGGCTTGTCAGCCCGCTCGAGGGTGATCCAAGTTTCAAAAGTCGTTCTACCGGGATCGCTCACATACAACTTGGCCAGGATATCGCCAGGGTATTGCAGTTGCTTGTAAAAGTTGCAAAACGCATTCACGATCACCGGCCCTTGGCCTTGGGGGCTCGGGTCACAGCCAAGCTTGGCAAACCAATCGATGCGCACGCTTTCCATGTAACGGAAATACACCGCATTGTTGACATGCCCCATCATGTCCATGTCCCCCCAACGGATAGGCAGCACCATCTGGCTGACGAATTTTTTGCGCTCAGGTAGGTCGATTTTCATGCGATGTCAACTCCGTTGTATTCGTTGCATTCCAAGAGGTCTGCCCCTGAAATGGCCTGCTGGCCTGATTGTGCTTTTCCAGCGCATAAAATGAGTCACCGCCCCGACACCTTTGCGCTGCAAATGAAGGGGCAACGATTTCCATGATCCAGTTGAGACTTTCATGACACCTGCAGAAATTTTGAGTAACTACGGCCCCCGTGAAGCCATGGAATACGACGTGGTCGTGGTCGGCGGCGGCCCCGGCGGCCTGTCGAGCGCGATCCGCCTCAAGCAACTGGCCGCTGAAAAAGGCCAGGACGTATCGGTGGTGGTGCTTGAAAAAGGCGGCGAACCGGGTGCGCACATTCTGTCAGGTGCCATCATGGACCCCAAAGCATTGACCGAACTCCTGCCGAACTGGCAGGCGCTGGGCGCGCCACTGAACCAAGCGGTGACCGATGACGCTTGGAGCTTTTTGAGCGAAACCGGCGCCACCCGCACCCCCGGCATTTTCTTGCCCGAGTGCGCGCAAAACCACGGCAACTACATCATCAGCCTGAGTAATTTCACCCGCTGGTTGGGCCAACAGGCCGAAAACCTGGGGGTTGAAATTTTCCCTGGCTTCACCGCTGCCGAAGTGCTGTACAACGAAGACGGCTCTGTCAAGGGCGTGGCCACTGGCAACATGGGCATCGGCAAGGACGGTGAGCCGACAGAGAACTTCCAGCTGGGCATGGAACTGCATGCCAAATACACCGTGTTCGCAGAAGGCGCACGAGGCCACTTGGGCAAGCAGCTGATCGCCAAGTACAAGCTGGACGAAGGGCGCGATCCGCAAACCTACGGTATCGGCATCAAGGAAGTCTGGGAAATTGACCCCTCACGCCACACCCCCGGCTTTGTCATGCACACCGCCGGTTGGCCCATGAACAACGACACCTACGGCGGCGCTTTCATGTACCACATGGAAGACAACAAAATTGCCATCGGCTATGTGGTCGGCCTGGACTATGCCAACCCCTGGCTCAGCCCCTTTGAAGAGTTACAACGCTGGAAGACCCACAAGAACATCCAGTGGTACTTCACCAACGACCAAGGCGAAGTCAACGCCAAGCGCATCGGCTACGGTGCACGCGCCATCACCGCAGGCGGCTTGATGAGCCTGCCCAAGACCGTGTTCCCGGGGGGCGCGCTGGTCGGTTGCGATGCGGGCTATTTGAACGTCAGCCGCATCAAAGGCAGCCACGCCGCCATCAAAACCGGGATGCTGGCCGCCGAAGCGGCTTACGACGCCATCGTGGCGGGCCGCCAACACGACGAGTTGAGCGCTTACCCTGAAGCTTTCGAGAAGAGCTGGCTTCACACCGAACTCCACAAATCACGCAACTTCAAGACCTGGTTCAAGAAGGGTCTGACGGTCGCCACCCTGATGAACGGCTTTGAGCAGTTCGTGCTGCGCGGCCACATGCCGTGGACGCTGCGCCGCGACAAGGCCGACCACACTTACCTCAAGCCTGCGGCCGATTGCCCCAAGATCGACTACCCCAAGCCGGACGGCAAGCTGACCTTTGATCGCCTCTCCAGCGTCTTCATCAGCAACACCAACCATGAAGAAAACCAGCCCGCCCACCTGACGCTCAAAGACGCATCGGTGCCCGTGCGCATCAACCTGGCCACATACGCAGGCCCCGAGGCCCGTTATTGCCCGGCGGGGGTCTATGAGTATGTCAAGAACGAAGACAACTCTGACCGTCTGCAGATCAACGCGCAAAACTGCGTGCACTGCAAAACCTGCGACATCAAAGACCCGACGCAAAACATCGTTTGGGTGACGCCCGAAGGCGGCGGTGGTCCCAATTACACGGGCATGTAAACCCCCACAGCGGGGTCCTCCACTTACTGGTTTACCCGTAGGATTCAACAGGGCAAAGCGTCTGATAATGCCCCGTTGCATGAGACATTTGCACTTCTGATTGACTCTTTTTTTCACTGGGAAACACCGCATATGAAATTGAATCCTCTCTTGGTCGGCTTGGGCTTGGCTGTCAGTTTGATCACCGGCGCTTCGGCGCAAACGGTGCTGAAAATTGGGTATGCGACCACGCAGGCATCCCATTACGGTGTGGGCTCTACCGTGTTTTGCGACGACATCGAAAAAGGCACACAAGGCCGTTACAAGTGCCAGCAGTTCCCCAACAGCGCCTTGGGTGGCGAGCGCGAAATGATCGAAGCCGTGCAGTTGGGCACCCTCGATGTGGTCAACACCTCGACCGGTCCCGTAGGCAATTTCGTGCCTGAAGTCAAGATTGTGGACATTCCTTTTCTCTTTCGTGACTACGACCACGCCCGCAAAGTCATGGACGGTGCCATTGGCCAGGACATCCTGACCAAGTTCCCCTCCAAAGGCCTGGTGGCCCTGGCTTGGACCGAAAACGGTTTCCGTCACATGACCAACAGCAAGCAACCCATCCTGAAGCCCTCTGATGCTGCCGGCTTGAAAATGCGCACCATGGAAAACAAGGTGCATATGGATGGCTACCGCACTTTCGGTATCCAACCCACGCCCATGGCCTTTCCCGAGGTGTTTGGCGCTTTGCAACAAGGCACTGTGGACGGTCAGGAAAATCCGATTCCAGTGATTTTGGCCTCCAAGTTTTCACAAGTGCAAAAGTACCTGTCACTCACGGGCCACGTTTACTCGCCAGCGCTGTTGATCACATCGCCCCGATTGATGAACAAATTGAGCGATGCGGACAAGAAAGTCTTCATGGAGGCCGCGCAAAAAGCCAAAGTGGCCCAGCGCAAGAAAGTCAATGATGACGAGAACAACGGCATTGCCCAGCTCGAAAAAGAAGGCATGAGCGTGGTTCGCAAAGTGGACGGTCAAGCCTTTCGCGATGCCTTGATTCCCGCCTATGCGGGTTACTCCAAAGAGTTTGGTGCTGACAATATCCGTAAAATCCAGGACGTGAAATAAGTTCCCGTCCCTTTTCAATGGGCCTGTGCAGACTGTTTGATGCACAGGCTTTTTTTATGCACGACTTGCTTTGAGATGCCTCATGTTTTTAGATAAGTTTGAAACTGGCTTTTTGAACTTCAACCGCTGGTTGTTGATCATCATGCTGGCTGTGATGTCGGTGATTATTTTTGCCAACGTCACCCTGCGCTACACCACCAGTCAGTCGATTGAATGGGCCGAAGAAGTGGCTCGCCATTTGATGATTTGGTTGACCTTCATTGGCTGTGGACCGGTGCTGCGCTATGGCGGTCACATTGCGATTGACAACCTGCAAGATGCCATGCCTGTCAAATGGGCGCAGTTTTTACGCACCATCATTGCCATTTTGATCACCGCGTTTTGTCTTTTTTGCATCTGGACCGGACTGGACTATATGGACCGAACCCAGTACCAAACCACGCCATCCACCCAAATTTCCATGGCCTGGATTTATGCCGCCCTGCCCATTGGCATGGGCATGACACTGATCCACTGGCTGCTGATTGTCCGCCATTACGTCCTGCGCCGCGCGTTCGCCAGCGACGCCCACTTTGACGCCACCGCGAGTGCATCGCTATGAGCCCGAGTGTGATTTTATTGCTATCGGTTTGCGTGTATTTGGCCATCGGCGTGCCAGTGGCCTTTGCGCTGGGTCTGTCTACCGTGACCGCCTTGTTGGTGTCCGGCAGTTTCCCGATGTTGGTGTTACTCAAAGAGACCTTCACTGGCGTCGACAGTTTTCCTTTGATGGCCGTGCCCTTCTTTATTTTGGCAGCCGAGTTGATGAGCGGCGGCTCGCTGACCGAGGTTTTGCTGAAATTTGCCGGTCAATTTGTGGGCCACAAACGCGGTGGCTTGGGTTACACCAACGTGGTGGCCTTGACCTTCTTCTCGGGCATTTCCGGATCGGCCCTGGCCGATGCGGCCGGCCCGGGCTCGATGATGATCAAGATGATGGACAAGGCCGGTTACGACCGCTCTTATGCCGCGGCGCTGACGGCGTCGACCGCCATCGTGGGGCCGATCATTCCACCGTCGATCATCATGATCATCTATGCCCTGGCGGACGACAACGTGTCTGTGGGCGCTTTGTTTGTTGCGGGCTTGATTCCTGGACTCTTGATTGCTGTGGCCATGTGCGTGGTGAACGGGTACATCTCCAAAAAACGCAATTACAAAGGGGAAGGCCAGATGCCGTCGGGTCCCGAAATTATCAAAACCACTTGGCAAGCACTGCCCGCCATTTTGCTGCCGGTGTTGATTTTGGGCGGCATGCGTGCCGGCTGGTTCACCCCCACCGAGGCGTCGGTGGTGGCCGTTTTTTATGCGCTGGTCTGCGGCAAGTACATCTACCGCACTTTGGAATGGAAAGCAGTCCCGGACATTCTGTCACGCTCGGCCCTCCTGACAGCGTCTGTGTTGCTGATCATCGGCATGTCCGCCTCCTTTGCCTGGATATTGACCATCGAAGGTGTGCCGCAAACCATGGCCAACTGGATCAGCAGCATTCACCTGAATGCTTGGACCTTTTTGATCGTCATCAACGTGTTTTTGCTGCTCTTTGGCATCTTCATTGAACCCTTGCCAGGTGTGATGGTGTTGGTGCCGATCTTGGCACCCGTGGCCGCCAAAATTGGCGTGGACCCGATTCACTTTGCGATGGTGGTGATCTTCAATTTGACGTTGGGCATGATCACGCCACCCGTAGGCGGCTTGCTGTTCGTGACCTCCAACGTGTCCAAAGTGCCGCTGACCGAATTGACGCGCGAACTCAAACCCTTTTTGATCGCGCATGGGGTTGTCCTGGTGCTTCTGACCTTTGTGCCCGCTTTGTCCAATTGGCTGCCGCATGTGATGGGCTTCAAATAAGCCTGCCTATAATTCATGCCAACACAACGCCCTTTGGGGCGTTTGTTCATTCAAGCCCCTTTCAATACGCTGCCCATGTCCTTGCTTTTTTCTGACGATCACACTTGGCTCCAACTCAGTGAGGCTGGCGACACCGCCACCATGGGCATCACGGTGCACGCTCAAGACACCCTGGGCGACATCGTGTTTGTCGATCTGCCAGCCGTTGGCAAAGTATTCGCGGCCAAAGATGTGGCTGGCGTCGTGGAGTCTGTCAAAGCCGCCGCCGATATGCACATGCCTGCAGGCGGCGAGATCACCGAAGTCAATGAAGCTTTGCGGGCCGAGCCGTCCCTTGCCAACTCAGACCCGATGGGCCAAGGCTGGTTCTTCAAAGTCAAGCTGACCCACCCGGCAGACCTCGATGGCCTGCTGGACGAAGCGGCCTACCAAAAAACACTTTGACCCTGAAGACGATTGCCCGGCTTGGAGGCCTTCGGCGCCTGGGCCTATAATCGACTTCGGTGGCTCCGGTTTTGCAACCGCCACCGCTGTCGAATGACAATTCGGCGTTCACTGCGGGAGAGCTTGAAGGCCCTTGGCCTTCAACGCCGAAGGAGCAACCACCCCGGAAACTCTCAGGCAAAAGGACCGTGCTGAACATTGCACTCTGAAGAGCGACCGGGATTCGTCGTCCCGGTCCACCGCAGGAGCAAGCCGGGCCCTGTCCATCCAGGGCTTGGTGAATCTCTCAGGTTTCAAACAGAGGGGGTCGTTCTGTGCACATGCGGTGCACGGCGCGTCCACCCGTTTGAGACGCTGATGGAGAGATTCATGACACCCCTGCTCAAAAAACACATGGTCATTGTTGGCGGCGGCATCACCGGCGTTACCAGTGCTTACGCCTTGGCACAACAAGGCCTCCAGGTCACCCTGATTGAGAAAAACCGCTACCCCGGCATGGAAACGTCCTTTGCCAATGGCGGCCAGTTGTCGGCCTCGAACGCCGAAGTCTGGACACACCCGTCCACGATCATCAAGGGCCTCAAGTGGATGCTCAAGCGTGACGCCCCGCTGCTGATGAACCCGGCCCCGACTTGGCACAAGCTCAGCTGGATGGCCGAATTCGTGGCGGCCATTCCCCGGTACAAGGACAACACCGTCGCGACCGCCCAACTGGCCATTGCGTCACGCGAGCACCACTTTGCCTGGGCCAAGGCCGAAGGCATCGAGTTTGACCACAAGCGCGAAGGCATCCTGCACATTTACCGTGACAAAAAAGGCTTTGACCACGCCGGCGAAGTCTCCAAGCTGCTGGCCCAAGGCGGTTTGCCGCGCCGCGCCGTGACGCCCGACGAGATGAAGGCCATCGAACCCACACTGCAAGGCCAGTACCACGGCGGCTACTTCACTGAGAGCGACTCCACCGGCGACATCCACAAATTCACCTTTGGTTTGGCCCAAGCCTGCGAACGTTTGGGGGTGAAATTCCTGACCGAACACGAAGTGCTGAACGTGCAGTCCAACGGCCAGACCGCCAGCGTGCAGGTCAAGCACCAAGGCCAGGTCGACACACTCGCTTTTGACGGCATTGTGGTCTGCGCAGGCGTGCATGGCCGACGCCTGGCCGCGCAGTTGGGCGACCGCCTGAACATTTACCCTGTCAAGGGCTACTCGATCACCGTCCACATGCCAGAAGCCGCCAGCCAGGCCGCAGCACCGCAGGTCAGCCTGCTCGACGACGAAACCAAACTGGTCACCAGCCGCTTGGGTGACGACCGCTTTCGCGTGGCGGGTACCGCCGAGTTCAACGGCATCGACCTGGACATCCGCGCCGACCGGATCCAGCCCCTGGTCAAATGGGTCAACACCTGCTTTCCCGGCATCGACACCCGCCGCGTGGTGCCTTGGGCCGGTCTGCGCCCGATGATGCCCAACATGCTGCCGCGTGTGGGTGCTGGCAAAAAAGCCAATGTGTTTTACAACACCGGCCACGGCCACCTGGGCTGGACGCTCTCGGCCATCACCGCGCACCAGCTGGCCGGACATGTGCTGCAAGGCATGGGGCACACTGCGCGCTCATGCTTGAAGCCCACCACCGCCCCAGCCTTGGCCTGAACCATGCCCTTGCAGGTTCTGCCCGTGGATTACACACACCCCGTCCATCGCGAGGCGCTTGTGATGCTGCTCAATGCCTACGCCCTTGACCCGATGGGCGGTGGCGAAGGGCTGGCGCAAGATGTCAAAGACCGCCTGTGTGACGAGCTCGCCCAGCAGCCACAGGCCTTCAGTTTCATCGCTTGGCAGGGATGGGCTGCGCTCACCCAAGCTGTGGGCCTGATCAATTGCCTGGAGGGTTACTCCACCTTCAAGGCCCGGCCCTTGATGAACATCCACGACATTGCAGTGCTGCCAGCGCATCGCGGCGCCGGTGTGGGTCACGCCTTGTTGGCCGCCGCAGAACAACTGGCGCTGCAACGTGGTTGCTGCAAGCTCACGCTGGAAGTGTTGACCGGTAACCACCGCGCCCTGGCAACTTATGTGCGGTTTGGCTTTGCCCCTTACACACTGGAAGCTGCGGCCGGTCAAGCGAGTTTCATGCAAAAGTGGCTGTGAGGCCTTGCAGGGATAATCGAACACATTCCCAAATTTTCAGCCTCCCTTGACCGTGCCCCCCATCCAAGTCCTGAGCATCATCCCACCGATGACGCAGCTCAACACCCCCTACCCGTCTACGGCTTATCTGACGGGTTTTTTGCGCTCACGGGGTGTGGCAGCGGTGCAAGAAGATTTGGCACTGGCCTTGGTCTTGGCTTTGCTCAGCCGCGAGGGGCTGAATGCTTTGCGTGAAGCGGTACGCGCCCTGCCGGAGGCCGCTCGCTCGGGGCCGGTGAATTTCTTTCTGGACCACTTTGCCGCGTATGTGCAAACCATTGATCCGGTCATTGCCTTTCTGCAGGGACGCGACAGCACACTCAGCCACCGCATTGCAGGCCGTGGTTTTTTGCCTGAAGGACCGCGTTTTGCGGCGCTCGATGCCTACGACGATGAGGGCACGGGTGACCCTTTGGGCTGGGCTTTTGGCGCTCTTGGCCAACAAGATCGGGCACGCCATTTGGCCACCTTGTATTTGAACGATCTGGCCGATGTGCTGCGCGATGGCGTCGATGAAGGCTTCGAATTCGTGCGCTATGCGGAGCGCCTGGCGGCCAGTCAACCCAGTTTTGACGCGCTGGCCAAAGCCCTGGCGCAGCCCCCCCATTTGATCGATGCCGTTTTGGAGCGCTTGGCATTGGAAGCGATTGCGAGACACCAGCCCACTTTGGTCTTGTTGTCAGTGCCGTTTCCGGGCTCGGTGTATTCGGCCTTTCGGATCGCACAGTGCATCAAGCGGGTCCACCCCCATATCCGCATCGCTTTAGGCGGCGGCTTTGTCAACACCGAGTTGCGTGAACTGTCGGATGCCCGTGTCTTTGACCATGTGGACTTCATCACCCTCGATGGGGGCGAGCGGCCCCTGTTGAATCTGATTGAACATCTGCAGGGCCACCGCAGCGCTCAAAGGTTGGTGCGCACCTTCATCAAGAACACTTCAGGTCATGTGCAGTACATCAACCTGCAAGAGCCTGAGATTGCATTCGAAGACGTGGGCACCCCCACTTGGGACGGCTTGCCCTTGCACCGCTATTTGTCACTGTTGGACATGCTCAACCCGATGAACCGTTTGTGGAGTGACGGACGCTGGAACAAGCTGACCGTGGCGCACGGCTGTTACTGGAAAAAATGCAGTTTTTGCGATGTCAGCCTGGACTACATCAGCCGCTACGAGACCGCCAGCGCCAGCACCTTGGTGGACCGTATTGAGCAGATCGTGGCCGAGACCGGACAAACCGGCTTTCACTTTGTCGACGAAGCGGCGCCCCCCAAAGCACTCAAGGCTTTGGCTGAGGAATTGCTGCGCCGAGGGGTGCAAATTTCCTGGTGGGGCAATATCCGGTTTGAAAAAACATTCACACCCGACTTGTGCGAACTGCTGGCGCAAAGCGGTTGCATCGCCATGTCCGGCGGGCTCGAAGTCGCTTCAGACCGTTTGCTCAAGTTGATGCAAAAAGGGGTCTCGGTCGAACAAGTGGCGCAGGTGACCAAAGGCTTTGCCGACGCAGGGGTGCTGGTACACGCCTACCTGATGTACGGCTTTCCAACACAAACGCTGCAAGACACGGTGGACGCGCTGGAATACGTGCGCCAGTTGTTTGAGAACGGTTGCATTCACAGCGGTTTCTTTCACCGCTTTGTCTGCACCGTTCATTCACCGGTGGGCAAAGACCCTGCAGCTTATGGCGTGACGCTCTTGCCGCTGCCTGATGGCAGCTTTGCCAAAAACGATGTGGGCTTTGTGGACCCCACAAGCATGCCGCCGGGGATCGACCACGACCGCTTGGGCGAGGGCCTGAAAAAAGCAATTTACAACTACATGCATGGCATCGGCTTGGATGCCGATGTGCGCCAGTGGTTTGATCTGCCCAAGGGCAAATGCCCCAAGACGACGGTTTCACGGCAAAAAATCGCGGCGGTCCTGCCTTGACTCACCAAGGAATGTGCTGCCCGAGGTGATCTACAAACTGTGCCCGCCCGGTGGCGGGCAGTGTGTCCAAAACGGCCAGTAAACCTTGGGCTGCTGCTCTGGGGTCCAGCGCGTCCTCACCCACAAAAGGCTGGCTCAGCGCCGACTGCACCGTGCCCGGCTGCAGTGCTGCCACCACCGCCAAAGGTCTGCGCCGGGCGATTTCGATGGCCGCAGTTTGCAGCAGCATGTTGAGTGCGGCCTTGGCTGCGCGGTAGCCGTACCAGCCGCCTTTGCGGTTGTCTTCGATGCTGCCCACCCGCGCTGACAACTTGCCCCAAATGACCCTTTCGCCCGAGGCCAGCAAGGGCACAAAATGCTTGAGCAACAAGCTCGGGCCCACTGCATTCAGGTGCAAGGCATGGAGCAGATGCGCGGCATCCAGCTCATCCACTCTTTTTTCTGGACCCCGCCCGTTCAGGATCAAAGCGCCCGTCGCGTCCAGCACCAAATGGAAGGGACCTGACGCGGCTGCGGCTTGGGCGCATTCGGCAATGCTCGATTCCTGGAACAAATCAAAGCCGGGCAGGCTTTGCCGTGACAGGCCCAGAACGCTGGCACAGCGCGGGTCGCTTTGCAAGTGTTGGAACAAGGCCTTTCCGATGGCGCCGCTGGCACCGAACACCAAGGCCCGGTAGCCCTGGGGCAAGGAAAGCATCATGGCTTGTGACTTTCTGGGTCCCAACGCCTCAGCGTTCGCTGCAAAAGCGGACGCACCGGCAAAAAAAGCCGGTAAGCGACTTCAAACAACCAAGCCAATGGCGGCCAAGCCGAAACAACACCCAACCAACGCCAGCCAGAAAAACAGCGCCACAGATCAGAAAATGCCGCCGCGCCGCTGACCAGTCGACCATCGCTGTGCCGGACATGGAAGCGGGCCATGGCCGCCTGGCAAGTCAGCGCAGGGCCCAGTTCCTGACCGAGACTGACATCCACCCATGACAAATTCAGGGCTTCAGGCAAGCGACGGTACAGGGCAATTTCTCGCTTGCACAAAGGGCAGGACCCATCGAAATACACGGTCAATACGGGGTTGGAATTCATGTCAAAAATAGACCTTTCATGCAGCGCTTACAAGCTGAAGGCGTCCATGGACAAGGTGCCCAGCATCACTTCACGGGTGATGTAGTGGACAGGCACTGGGGGCTGCTGACCCCAACGGGCCGCGCCAAGGGCAAAGTAAATCGGCACAAAATGCTCGTCTGTGGGATGAACCCGTGCGGACTCAGGCGCACGGACGCGGTAGTCCAACAGGGCTTGCAAATCACCTGCCTTCAGTTGCGCTTCGATCCATGCGCTGAAGGCCAGCACATGCGCTGCGGCGGGGCCGCCCTCGCGGCGCAGATCAGACAGGTTGTGCGTCATGCTGCCGGAACCCACCAGCAACACCCCTTGCGCACGCAAGGGCGACAGCGCCTCACCCATCGCATACAACTGGGCCGGTGTGGCACCGGCGGGCAAGGCAATTTGAACCATCGGTACATCGGCCTGTGGGTACAAATGCATCATGGGCACCCAGGCGCCATGGTCAAAAGGGCGTTGTGCATCCGGCTGCGCAGGCAAGCCTGCCGCAGACAACAAATCCAACAGGTCTTGCGCCAAAGCAGGGCTGCCCGGTGCCGGGTATTGCAAGGCATACAAAGCGGGGGGGAACCCCCCAAAGTCGTGCCATGTGGGCGGTGCAGGCTGGGTCATGACGGCCCTGCCCGGAGAGACCCAATGCGGCGACATGACCACAACGCCCTTCAAGCTGTGCGCTGGCGCATGCGCTGTTGCCCATGCGGTCAAAGCAGGTCCGCTGCTGCCCGAATCGATGGCGAAAGTGGGGGAGCCGTGCGAAACAAACAGAACGGGCGTGGTCATCATTTCAAACTTCGCCTGCGGCAATACGGCGCAGCGCTTGCTCAAACACTTCTGTCGGTTGGCCACCTGAAATCAGATGCCGGTCATTGATGATGACCGCCGGGACCGCATGAATGCCTGCCTGAATATAAAACTGCTCGCGCTCGCGCACCTCTGGGGCATAGGTATCGCTTTGCAAAATCTGCTGGGCGGTGGCCCTGTCCATGCCAACTTCTTGGATACAAGCCAACAGCACATCGTGCGATTCAATGCACTCTGCCCGGCCTTGGTAAGCGGCAAGCAGGGCCTTCTTCAGCGCATGTTGTTGACCAGGCGTGCCCGATGCATGCGCCCAATGCAACAAGCGGTGCGCATCAAAGGTGTTGTACACACGGCCACGGCCGCCGGGTGCAAAGGCAAAGCCGACTTGCGCACCACGGGCGCTGATGTTCTGGCGCATCTGCTCTTGCTGTTCTGGCGTGGAGCCGTATTTTTGGGTAATGTGTTCGACCAAGTCCTGACCACCGGCGGGCATGTTCGGATTCAGCTCAAAGGGCTGAAAGTGCAGATCGGCCTGCACTTGGCCTTGCAAACGGCCCAAAGCGCTCTCCAAGGCCCCCAAACCCACTGCACACCAAGGGCAAGCAATGTCAGAGACGAAATCAATTTTGAGATGCGCGGTCATAGGGGATTCCATCAAAAAGGGATATCTTGCACGAATTCATTCAAGCGGGTGTCTGTGCAGCAGGCTCAACAGCAAGTCGTTGAAGGCTTTGGCCGCTTCATATTGCACCCAATGCCCCGCATCCGGCACCGTGTGCCAACCGTGCCAAACTGGCGTGAGCTTTGCCATCAGAGCCTTGACTTCAGGCATGCGGTAGGCATACAGCGCATCGTGTTCGCCGTAAATGGCGCTGACCGGGATGCGCAAATGCGGCAAAGCCTGCGCCACGATAGGGGTGCCCGACAAACGCCTGCGGGTCATGCGGTCGCGCTGCACATTGGCGCGGTGCAGGTTCATGGCCAAGTCGTCCAGGGATGCAGGGTGTTGCAGCATCAAGGCCATCAGGTTGTGGCGGTGAATGGCGTCCCGCTGCGCTTCGGTCTCGAGGTGACGCCATCCCTTCAAGGGCACCCGCTCAGGGACCTTGATGCCCATGCCCGGTGCGCCGACCAGGATCAGTTGCTGTGCATCTTGGGGGTATTCTTTGAGCCACAGTGCCGAGGTCATGCCGCCAAAAGAAAAGCCCACCACCCGAACCTGCGCTTGAGGGGCCAATTGCTGCAAGCCTTGGTGTAAATAAGGCGGGATCTGGTCCGTATCAACGCAGTCCTCAGGCCAGTGAGAGTCACCAAATCCGGGCAAGTCGGGCACCAGCACGCGCCAACCGGCATCACGCAACGGCGCAATGTTGCGCAACCAATGCGTCCAACTGCCACTGCCGCCATGCACCAAAACCACCACGGGGGCGTCAGGCAGGCCCCATTCGTGCCAGACCATCTGCCCTGCCCCGCAAGGGCTTAGCCAGCGTCGGCCATCGGCCAATGGGCTGGCCCATTCGGCCGGTAAGAATTCAGGACAAATGATGGGGCTGGGCATCATGGCAAGGGCTTTTTTTTCAAGTGACTGGCAAACCGTCAGGCGCCGAGGGTGGGTGGTGGCGCCAGACTTTGTAAGCGGCGAAAGTGGCCAAAGCGCTGGTCACCATGGATGCCCAGTACACACTTTGCAAACCGTAACGATCGCTCAGCATGCCGCCCAGCAAGCCACCTATGACACCCGGAAATCCGTAGGCAACGACGGTGTACAGCGCTTGCCCCCTGCCGCGCAAACGACCCGGGAAATGATGCGACAACAAGGCGATACACACTGTATGGTGCGCGGCAAAAGTCAGTGCATGCAACACCTGCGCAAACACCAGCACCCACAGCACCTGCGCCCATTGCGCGGTCAGCCCCATGCGCAGCAACATGGTTGCCGAACACACCACCAGCCAAGCCGTCAAGGGCAGCTTGGCCATCCATTGGGACTGGGTATAAAACCAAGCGATTTCAACCACGACCGAAACCGCCCAGAGCATGCCAATGAGCGTTTTGCTGTAGCCCAGCGAGTCTAGAAAGAGGGAGAAGAACACATAGATCCCGATGTGCGAGAGCACATGCAAAAACGCCGACGCATAAAACCATTGCACAGCGCGTTGGCGCAGCACCGGCCCCACTTGGACTTTGTGATGCACCGCAGGCAAACTCTCTTTCAAGTCAGGCAGCATCCAGACGCTGACAGCGACAGCCAACAAGCTGAACACCGTCCAGGCTGGGAAATGGTGCATGCCAAAAAACTCAAACCACGCGCCTGCCACAAACACGGTGACTAAAAATCCAACCGATCCAAACAGCCGAACCCGTCCATATCGCTTGGCATCAAAGGCGCCGCCTTGGCTGACCAAATGCGCCATGGCCGCTTCGCTCATGGGCATCATGGCACTGGTGTGGGTGAACATCAGCAGCAACACAACACCCAGGCCCAAGGGACTGAGATTCAAAAACAAGAAGCAGGCAAACACCAAGGCGGCGCTCGCGCCGTAACGCAAGAGTTTGACCCGCTCGCCCGTGTGATCACTCAACCACCCCCAGGCATAGGGCGCAAACAAACGGGTTGCTGCTTGCACTGAAGTGAGCACGCTGATGGCCAGCAAGCCAAAGCCCAGTTCTTTGAGCCACAGGGGCAAATAGGGATTGAAAAACCCAATGTGGCCGAAATAACTCGCAGAAACGGCCGCGAAGGGCAGCAACTGTTTACGCACTTTGGGCATGGCAGGCACAAAGCAAGGGCTTGCCGAGGTCAGCGCCCAGTGGAGGCCATGACATCAAGCTTGGCCTGCAGGAATGGGGGGTAAGTCGTGTTGCACATCACCGCATTGGGCGCGGTGCTGCAAGGCATGATCGATCAGTACCAGCGCCAGCATGGCCTCGGCAATCGGTGTGGCGCGAATGCCCACACAGGGATCGTGGCGACCTTTGGTGATGACTTGTGCGGCTTGACCCGCCGTGTCGATGGACTGGCGCGGGATCAAAATCGAACTGGTCGGCTTGATCGCAATCGACACCTCGATGTTTTGGCCAGTGCTGATGCCGCCCAACACGCCGCCAGCGTTGTTGCCCACAAAACCTTGCAGCGTCAGAGAATCTCCGGCGGTACTGCCATTTTGGGTGACGCAACCGAACCCGGCCCCGATCTCAACACCCTTGACGGCGTTGATGCCCATCATGGCGTAAGCAATGTCAGCATCGAGCTTGTCAAACAAAGGCTGGCCCCAGCCGGCAGGCACAGCTTGCGCCATCACCCGCAGTCGGGCGCCACATGAATCACCCGATTTGCGCAGTGCATGCATGTAATCCTCCAGCGCGCTCACGTCCTGAACAGGTGCAAAAAATGGATTGTTCGGCACGTGATCCCAAGACTCAAAACCAATCGGCACATCGCCGATTTGGGTCATGCATCCCCGCAATGTGGTGCCATGGTGCTCTTTCAGCCATTTTTTCGCTACAGCGCCCGCAGCCACCATGGGCGCGGTCAAACGGGCCGAGGAGCGGCCCCCGCCACGCGGGTCGCGCAAACCGTATTTGCGCCAATAGGTGTAATCGGCATGCCCGGGACGAAAGGTCTGCAAAATATTGCCGTAATCTTTGCTGCGCTGGTCGGTGTTCTGGATCAGCAGACAGATCGGTGTGCCGGTGGTCTGACCCTCGAACACGCCAGAGACGATTTGCACCGTGTCGGGCTCATTGCGCTGGGTCACGAACTTGGAAGTGCCTGGACGGCGGCGGTCCAGATCCGGCTGGATGTCGCCTTCAGACAAGGCCATGCCCGGCGGACAGCCGTCGATCACGCAGCCAATGGCCATGCCATGGGATTCACCGAAATTGGTGACAGAAAATAGGGTGCCAAAGGTGTTGCCGCTCATAGCACGGGATTATCCCAGACTCGGCGAAGGGCGCGGCTGTCAGGGGCGGTCAAGCCGCAATCACATGAAAAACCACGTACTCGAAGGGCACCTTCAAAGGAAACCGCCAACCCGTGCGCTGGATGTGAAAGGTGATGGGTTGCACCGGCAGGCTGCGTGCTTGCAACCATTGGCGTGCTTGCGCTTCGCAAAGCCGAGGTGCATCGGCCGCCAGGGCATACACCGGCCCGAGACTGCAAAAAATCAAACCTGCTTGCTGATTCAGATCAGGGATTTGGTAAGTACCTGCCACTTTAGAGCCTGGTAAATCGGGAATCACCACCAGATCAGGGTCGCCGTAAAAAGACAACAAGGCGCTTTCTGCCCAATCGCCCCCCACCCATTGAAGTCGTGTCGCGGGATGGCGTTGCTGCCAGTCGTTCAGCAAGGTTTGCGACACCATGCGGTCCGGTCGGTAGTATTTGGCCTCGGCTTCATGGGCATGATGCCAGGCTAAAAAGACCGACAAACTCACCATGCCCAGCAGCGCCGGATAAACAACAGCGTCCAACACCGCCCAAGGATTGGCCGCTTGATCGCCAACTTGACGGGCATTGAGTTGAAAATTTCGCAACCACAAAAGGGGAAATGCATAGCCAATCGGGATGGCCCAGACGGTTGACAAGCTCACAAAACCGGTGACGCCGAACACCAAGGTGGCAGCCCAGGGAAAGAAGGCCAACCCAAACAGCGTATCGCCCCAGCCCTGGGGCGACCACGTTCGCAGCGCCCAGCGCCCAGCGACCGAAGCCCAACTGCATTCAGGCCGCTGCCGGTGCAATGCCCGGGCACCCACGAAAACAGTGACCAGCCAAGCAGGCAGCCAATACAACAAGGGCGAAAGGGCAAAGCTCAAAAGAGCTTTGCGGTCCATCTGACCGTCGCCCTGCTCCTCGACATACTTGAAAGTCACGTCACCATGTGCAAGCACCCATTGCACATGCGGCCACACCGCCAAGCAAAACACCAGCAGGCTCAGATAAGGCCACGGCGTTTTCAACCAATTTCGCCCGTTCTTGCTCAAAAGTGCTGCGCCCAACAAGCCCAGCAAAAAGATACCGCTGTAATATTTGCCCAACATGCAGGCCGCCGCTGAAAAGCCCAGCAGTACGCTGTAGACCGGAGCGCGCCAGCCTGAAGCCTCCCAAGCGCGAAGCATCATGACCACAGTCCAGGGCCACAAAGACAGGAGTTGGCTGTTGGCGTTGAATTTGGCGGCCAAAGTGGTGTAGGGCAGGCTCCACAAAAGCAAGATCACCGCCGGCTTGCCCAGCGGTGAGAGCTTCAAAGCATCGGCCAAACGCAACACACCCCACAAAGCGATGGCCACATTCAAGTAGGCCAGCAGCTTGTACCAAATGGCCTTGTGCGGCACGATGGAAAACCAAATTCCCACCACCCAAGCAAAGAATGGCGGGTGTTTGTGGGTACCCCAGAGCTCCAGTTGCGACCAGGCGAAGTTTTCCAGCATGTCGTGCCGGCTGTCCAGGGGCGGGTAGGCCAATTTCTGCATCAGCGTCCAGACCAGGCACGAGACAAGGACGATGACAAAGACAGACAGCCCTTGGGGTGAGCGCTCTGATCGCATCATGCGCTGGGGGTCGTTGGCGGGCGGGAGGTGCATGTGTGGTGTGGGTCAGTCGGTCATTCTAGAGAGTTGTGTTGACTTCTGAATGAACACGCCTGCCTGGAGGGCGCTTGAGGACGGGTATTTGGGCAGTTTGTCATGGACCGCCCCTATAATTTGCGTGTGCAAACCACTTGCTTCTTTCGCCAATGCAGCCTCCGGCTGGCCGCTCTGTTGATGGGTTTGCTGGCGTTGGGGCCATTTTTGCATGCGCATTACGGCCCTTCGCAGGCCACGGGTTTTCACATCAACGGTCTGGAAACGACAGCCCTTGCGGGCCAGACGATGACCCGAGCGCATGACCTCCCCGAAATCTCCGCGCCCATCGAACCCGAATCACCCGCCGTCGGCGTGGTCACCTCTTTGCCGCGTTGTGAGGAAAACGAGCTGTTCACAACCGACACGCTCGATCTGTTGATGGTGGGCTTTTTCAGCCATAAGCTTTTCAAGCTGCTGGCGCTGATCTGGCCTTGGGTTCCTCAAGTGAATCCATCTGGGGCTTGCGCATTCAGGGCGGGTTTTCTGCCACCTGCGCTGGCACCGCCCGTTTCTAGCAGCCCATAACGTGACCTGAATCAAGGTCACGCCGCCCGCGCGGCCCTAAAGTCGCGCAACCTGTTGATGGACTCAGAGGATTCGGCCATGGCCCCATATTCACATTTTGTTTCTGCAGCGGTCTGCTTGGCATGCCTGGGGTTGGGGGGGGCAAGCGCTCAAACCAACGACCCTGCCCAAGCCCTGCCCCTGCTGGTCATAGACGCCAAACAACAAGCGGCGCTGGGCGTGCGCGTGGCGGGCTTACAAACGGCGCAAGCCGGTCAAATGCTGGCCAGCGCCACCGTGACCACGCCCCCTGGCAAAGACATCACCATCACCGCGCCTTATGCGGGCCAGCTTTCACGCGTGCTGGTCGGCTTGGGCGACGCCGTGCGCGTGGGCACGGGCCTGGGACATTTCACCAGCCCCATGCTGGGCGACGCCCGGCGCCAACTCCACGAGGCCAGCCTGGAAGCGCAAAACACCCACGCGGCTTTGCTGCGCGATCAGGCCTTGTTTGAAGAAGGCATTATTCCCGCCGTTCGCTTGCAACTGAGCCGCAACAAAGACGAAGCAGCCCAAACAGCTGTGCAGTCGCACGCGGCCGAACTGGCAGCTTCGGGCCTGCGTTTCAATGGTCCCGATGGCAACAACGGCTACGCAACAGGTGTTCTGCATTCGCCCATCAGCGGCGTGGTGGTGGACGCCTTCACCTCAGTGGGCCAACGGGTTGAAGCGGGCACGGTGCTCTTCAAGCTGGCAGACACGCGGCAGTTGCAATTGGACATTCAACTGTCAGGCGACAAAGCAGCGCGTTTGAAAGTGGGCGACAAGGTGAATATGCCTTCGCGCAATGCGCAGGCCAAGATCACCGGTGTGAGCCGCGCCCTGGACGCGGGGCAATCGGCCAAAGCACGCGCGCTGGTGACCCAGCGCGGCAGTTTGCAAATCGGCGAAGTCGTTTCCGTGCAATTGCAACCCGACCTGGCCGCATTGGACAACACTGGCAAAGCCACCGGCCCGGCCTGGTGGGTCCCCTCGCGCGCCATCAGCCAATGGCAGGGGCGACCCCTGATTTTTGTGGCCCATGCCAAAGGCTTTACCGCGCAAACCGTGCGCATTCTTTCGTCCAACGATGACACCTCGGTCATCGAGGCGGCCTTGCCCGAGAACAGCAAGTTGGCCGTCACAGGCATCGCTTCACTGCGGGCATGGATGCAAAAGGAAGAATGATGTTTGAACAACTGATTCGGCTGGGGCTGCGCTACCGCAACCTGACCTTGGGCTTTGCCGTGGCCCTGATGCTGGCCGGACTGCACGCTTGGCTGAACCTGCCGATCGATGCCTTTCCAGACATCTCACCCACCCAGGCCAAGGTCATTTTGAAAATTCCCGGCATGACGCCCGAAGAAGTTGAACAGCGGGTCGTCAAACCCATTGAACAGGAGTTGCTGAGTATTCCGAACAAGCGTGTTGTGCGCTCGATGTCCAAATACGGCATTGCCGACATCACCATCGACTTTGACGAAGGCATTGACCTGTATTGGGCACGCCAGCAAGTGGCTGAGCGAATGGCAGGCGTGCAGCGCGATTTGCCAGCGGGGGTGAGCGGCGGCTTGGCGCCGATCACCACCCCGCTGTCGGAGATGTACATGTTCACGCTGGAAGGCGAAGGCTTCAGTCTCGCCGAAAAACGCCGCGTACTGGACTGGGTGATCCGACCCGAACTGCGCACCATCCCCGGTGTCGCCGAGGTCAACTCGCTGGGCGGCGAAGTGCAAACCTTCGAGGTGATCCCCCATACCGCCCGCATGGCCGCCATGGGTGTGCAGATGAGCGATCTGCGCCAGGCCCTGATCAGCAACAACAGCAATGACGGCGCAGGCCGCCTGACCGCAGGCGAAGAAGCCTTGGTCGTGCGGGTGGAAGGCGCTGTGCAAACGCTGGACGATTTGCGCGCCATCCGCCTGCCCATGGCACGCGGCCACAGCACGGTGTTGCTCGACGATGTGGCCGTCGTGCGCACCGGCGCCCTCACCCGCTATGGCGCCGTGACGCAAGACGGCCAGGGTGAGGCCGTGGAAGGCCTGGTGCTGGGCATGCGCGGTGTGAATGCGCGCGACCTGGTGCAGGCGGTAGAGCAAAAAATGCAGACCTTGAAAACCCGTTTGCCCCAAGGCATGACCACCCGCACCTTTTACAACCGGGGCGAGTTGGTGACCCGCGCAGCCGACACGGTGATCAAGGCCCTGATTGAAGCAGCGGTGCTCGTCTGTGTGATTTTGTATGTCTTTTTAGGTGGCTTGCGCGCGGCCTTGGTGGTGGCGGTGTCGCTCCCTTTGTCGCTGCTGTCCACCTTTTTGCTCATGCAAGCCTTTGGCATCACCGCCAACCTGATGAGCTTGGGCGGCTTGGCCATTGCGTTGGGTTTGTTGGTCGACGCCTCGGTGGTCGTGGTGGAAAACATTGAAACGGCTTTTGCCAACCATCCGAAGGGGCACGCCCTGTCCAAGACGGAGGTCTTGCTCGGCGCGGTCAAACAAGTCGTCCTACCGGTGGTGTCGGGCGTCCTGATCATTGGCGTGGTTTTTTTGCCGCTGCTGAGTTTGCAAGGGCTCGAAGGCAAACTCTTCGCACCGGTGGCTTTGACCATCATCATGGCGCTGGGTTCATCGCTGGTGATCGCTTTCACGGTGGTGCCTGCGCTGGCCTCTGTGCTGCTCAAAGCGCAAGGCACGCACGAGCCGGTCTTGATGCAAAAAATCCACCGGGCTTATGTGTCGGTGCGTGACATCGTCTGGCGACACCCCCGGTGGTTGTATGGCGCCTCCATGCTGTCGCTGGCCCTGGCTGCGGGCCTGTACACCCAAGTGGGCAAAACCTTCATGCCCACCTTGGACGAGGGCGATATTCTGGTGCAGTTGCAAAAACTCCCTTCGATATCGCTGGAAGCTTCGATGGAAATCGACACCCGCGTGCAGCAAGCCATCTTGAAAGAGGTGCCCGAAGTGCAATCCATCGTGGCCCGCGTCGGCTCGGACGAGTTGGGCCTGGACCCCATGGGTCTGAATGAGACCGATACCTTTTTGGTCCTCAAACCCAAGGGTGCATGGCGCGGCAGCAAAGAAGACATCGTGATCCATTTGCGCGACATCCTTGAAGGCTTTCCGGGTCTGGTCTACGGCTTTACCCAACCCATTGAAATGCGGGTCTCCGAGATGCTGACCGGCACGCGTGGCGATGTGGCCATCAAGGTGTTTGGTGCCGACTTGGCCGCCATCAACGAAGCCGCTCAACGCATCGCACAAGCAGTGCGAGGCGTTGAGGGTGCGGCCGAAGTGATTGCCCCGAAAGCCGAAGGCTTGCAGTATCTGAGCGTGGCCATCAACCGCCACAACGCTGGCCAGGCAGGTTTGAGCGTTGAGGTTTTACAGCAAACCCTGAAAAACCAAATCGAAGGCGAGACGCTGGGAGTGGTTTTGCAAAACGGTATCCGCATCCCCTTGACCCTCAAAGGCAACGATGCCTTGCGCAGCAGTCCAGAGGCCTTCAAAAACCTGGCCCTGTCCGCACCCGATGGCAGCACCTGGACGGCCAGCAGCCTGGCCGATATCCGCTTGGTGGACGGCCCGATCCGCATTGACCACGAGCAAAGTGCCCGCTTCACCAGCATCCAGGCCTCGGTCAACGGACGCGACCTGACCGGCTTTGTGCAGGAGGCCCAAAAAGCGGTCACCGACTTGAAGCTCCCGCCCGAGCTCAAAGTGGTCTGGGGCGGCCAGTTTGAAAACCAGCAACGCGCTGCAGCCCGACTGGCGCTGGTCATTCCCGCCGCGCTGGGGCTGATCTTTGTGATCTTGATGCTCACCTTCGGGTCGGCCACACAAGCGGCCATCATTCTGGCCAATATCCCGTTTGCATTGGTCGGCGGGGTGGTGGCATTGGCGATTTCGGGTGAATATGTGTCGGTACCCGCGTCGGTCGGCTTTATTGCGCTGCTTGGCATTGCGGTGCTGAACGGCGTTGTCATGGTCACCCATTTCAATGAACGCTTGCAAGACGGAGAAGCCATGTGCACTGTGGTGCGTTTGGGTACCGAACGGCGTTTACGTCCGGTGCTGATGACCGCGGTCATCACTGTTTTGGGCATGATTCCCTTGCTCTTTGCGACCGGACCCGGCTCTGAAATTCAACGACCCTTGGCGATCGTGGTGACGGGCGGTCTGTTCAGCTCCACTTTATTGACCCTGCTCTTGCTGCCGAAAATTTTTGAACGTTTTGGTGCCCTTCAAACAGGAGAAAAGTCATGACGACACCCCCCTTTCTGACTGGTGTTTTTCTCGCTGGGGTGCTGGCCTTGACGGCACAGGCAGCACCCAACGCGCAGGCCTTTTTACCCGCTGAAGCGGCCGTCAAAGAGGCCTTGCTGGCCAGCCCCGGCATTCAAAGCGCCCGCGCCCAAAAAGAAGCGCTGACCGTGCGTGCCAACACCCTGCGCAGCGGCACCGCCGAGTTCATTTTCAGAGCCAACCTGCAAGAGCGGCGCGTGCCGGCAAGCCATGAGCGTTGGACAGAAACCACTTTCAGCCTGGAGCGGCCCTTGCGCCTGTGGGGCAAGGCCTCGGTGGACGGCCACTTGTCTGACAAAACCGTGGCGTTGGCTGAGATTGCATTCAACGATGCCCTGCACGAAGCCAGCCGCGAGTTGATGACGCTCTGGTTTGCCCATGCCCAAGCGGCCCTTGCTGACGACCACGCACAAAAGCAGCTGGATTCGGCCACACAAATCCAGCAATTGGCGCAAGCACGCTTCAAACAAGGCGAGATCGCCCGCTTGGACTTGGCGCTCTCGCAGGCCGAAGTTCAGCGCACCCTGGCTGCAGCGCAGCTGGCCAAAGCGGACCTGGGCGGCGCCGCTGCGGCCTTTGAGCGCCGTTACCCGACACTGGTTTTGCCAGCGCAAAGCGCCATCACCAACCTCACCGAGGCAGGCGATTTTGCGCAATCGCAAGATGAACTGCGGATGTTCTTCCTGCAACAAAACCACGAACTGAACACCCTTCGCCTGGAAGCACAACGCTTGCAACTGTGGGCTGAACGCGCCCGACTTGACCGCCGCGCCGACCCCACTGTGGGCCTCTACAGTGCACACGACCGGGGCGGGGCAGAAAACGTCACCGGCTTGTCGATTTCCATGCCCTTGTCAGGCTCGGTGCGCCGCGACCACGCCCAAGCCACGCTGGCCGATGCGCAGGCAGCGGCCGACAAGGTGCGCCGCTTGGAACAACAGTTGAGCGCTGCATTCGACCAGTTGTGGATTCAGTTTCACAGCAAGCGCTCCGCGGCCCAACAACTCCAAAGTGCAGCCGAGACACAAACACGGGCCGCAAGCACATCGCGCAAGGCCTATGCTTTGGGCGAACACACCATGTCAGAGGTACTGCTCATTGCCCGCGCCGCCCATGAACACCAGTTTGCGGCCTCGCGCATGCAACTCGAAACCATGGAGCGACTGGCCCAATTGCAACTCGAGCTGCACCAGGTCTGGGATTTTGATTTGTGAGCGTCACCGCCCCAGGCGTTCAAGCCGCTGCGCCCTTGGGATCGTCGGGCTGTTCGCTCGGCCAGTCGCGGATGTAGGCCTTGAGCATCTGATTCTCAAAGTTCTGGCTGTCCACCACCGCCTTGGCCACGTCGTACAAGCTGATCACGCCCACCAAGATGCGTGCATCCATCACCGGCATGTAACGGGCATGGCGGTCCAGCATCATGCGGCGCACTTCGTCCAAATCGGTTTCGCTGCTGCAGGTCATGGGCAATGCATCCATGGCCGAGCGCACCGTTGTCGCACCGATTTGGCCGCCATTTTTGACAATCGCCTGAATGACCTCGCGGAATGTGAGCATTCCCACCAAGTCGCCGTGCTCCATGACCACCAAGGAGCCAATGTCTTTCTCGGACATGACCTGCACGGCCTCAGACAAGGACTGAGACGGCGTCATCGTGAACAAAGTGATGCCTTTGACGCGAAGGATGTCACGGACTTTCATGGCGGTCTCCAAGGGACGAAAATCAAGAGCAAACCGCCCATCTGCTAGGCGGTGAATCAATATAGCCCATAAAGCCACTGCGCGACAGGCTCCTGTGTCTTTTGCGCGGCAAGCCAGCCGTCTTTCTCGGGACACAATAGGCTCTCATTGTCCATGCCGGTGCATTCATTTGGATTGCGCCCGTCTTTTCAGGAGTGTTTCATGTCAGGTTATGCCGATCCCGGTTTTGACACCTTGGCCCTTCACGCAGGCGCCGCGCCCGACCCGACCACGGGCGCCCGGGCTGTGCCCATTCACCTGACCACCTCCTTCGTCTTTGAATCGAGCGACCAAGCTGCTGCCCTGTTCAATTTAGAAAAAGCCGGCCATGTCTACAGCCGCATCAGCAACCCGACCAATGCGGTGCTGGAGCAAAGGGTGGCCGCTTTGGAAGGCGGTATTGGTGCCATCGCCACCGCCAGCGGGCAAGCGGCTTTGCACCTGAGCATTGCCACCCTCATGGGGGCGGGCTCGCACATTGTGGCGTCGACCGCTTTGTATGGCGGCTCACACAACCTGTTGCATTACACGCTCAGCCGCTTCGGCATTCAAACCACCTTTGTCAACCCGGGCGACCTGGACGCCTGGCAAGCCGCCGTGCGTCCCAACACCCGGTTATTTTTCGGTGAAACGGTGGGCAACCCGGGCCTCGATGTGCTGGACATTCCGCAAATCAGCGCCATCGCCCATGACCAGGGCGTGCCCTTGCTGGTGGACTCCACTTTGACTTCGCCGTGGCTGATCAAACCCTTTGAGCATGGTGCTGACTTGATTTACCACTCGGCCACCAAATTTTTGTCCGGCCACGGCACCGTCATTGGCGGCGTGGTCGTGGACGGCGGCAGCTTTGATTGGGACAAGTCAGGCAAGTTCAGCGAACTGACCCAAGCTTACGAGGGCTTTCACAACATGGTTTTCAGCGAAGAAAGCACCGTGGGTGCGTTTTTGCTGCGGGCCCGCCGCGAAGGTCTGCGCGACTTTGGCGCCTGCATGAGCCCGCACACCGCCTGGCTGATTTTGCAAGGCATTGAAACCCTGCCCCTGCGCATGGCACGCCACATGAGCAACACCGAAAAAGTGGTTCAATTTCTGGTCGGTCACCCCCTGGTCAGTCGGGTGGGCCACCCGATGCTCGAAAGCCACCCCTCGCATGCGCTGGCCCAAAAACTCTTGCCGCGCGGGGCGGGCTCGGTGTTCAGTTTCGACATCCAAGGCACGCGCACGCAGGGCCAAAAGTTCATTGAAGCCTTGCAAGTGTTCAGCCACCTGGCCAACGTGGGTGACTGTCGCAGCCTGGTGATTCACCCCGCCAGCACCACGCATTTTCGGATGAGCGATGAGGCCCTTCAAAGCTCGGGCATTGGCCCCGGCACGATCCGTTTGTCCATCGGCCTGGAAGACCCCGACGACCTGATTGCTGACTTGAAAAAAGCCCTCAAAGTCGCTGAAAAAGCGGGGGCTTGACCATGCGCATCACCGTTCAAGGCCACGTCCTGTTTGCCTACACCGGCGGCAAACCCTTCAACCCGGCCCAGCCCACCGCCGTGTTCATCCACGGGGTGCTCAACGACCACAGCGTCTGGATCTTGCAAACCCGCTATTTGGCGCACCATGGCTGGAACGTCCTCGCCATCGACCTGCCTGGGCAAAGCAAAAGCGAAGGCCCTCACCCCGAAAGCGTCGAACAAGCCGCCCACACCGTCATCGCTTTGCTTGACGCGCTAGGGGTGTCCCAAGCCGCCTTGATCGGGCACAGTTGGGGCTCACTGATTGCCTTGCAAGCGGCGGCCCAAGCGCCCGCGCGAGTCAGCCATTTGGCCTTGGTCGGTACCGCCTTCCCGATGCGCGTCTCACCGGCACTGCTCGAGGGCGCGTTAAACACCCCCATGAAGACGATTGACAGGGTCAACACCTTTTCGCATTCGATGCTCGCGCCGCCACCGTCTGCACTGGGACCGGGCACTTGGCTGTATGGCGGCAGCAAAGCACTGATGCGCCGTGTGCTCGCCAGCAACAAACAGGCCAACGTCTTTCATCTCGGATTCAAAGCCTGCGACAGCTACACGCTGGGCGAAGAGGCGATGGTCAAAGTGCAATGCCCCACCCTCTTTGTGCTGGGCCGCAACGACCAAATGACCCCGCCTCAAGCCGCCCAAAGCCTGATCGGCAAAGCACGCCACGGCCAGGTCGTCCAGCTCCAAGCGGGCCACTCCCTGATGACCGAAGCGCCTGATGCGGTGCTGCAGGCACTGGTGAAATTTCTTCAAGCCTGATCGCGCCCCTGCCTTCGCGCCAACAGGGTCATTGCCCGAGATGGGCCAACACCATGTGCTGGTCAATCCACAACTGCGCAGCGACCGATGCGCTGGCGTTGTAAATCGCATAGGTGTGGCCGCCTTCAGTCACAGTGTTGCCGCTGTTGCGCCACTCGTTCATAGGGAGCTCAAGGGTGTCGTTGGCGTCGCCGGTCAGGGTCAGCTGATGCACACCGTGGGTGGCGGCGGAGGCCAGCACGTCGGCCAAAGTCAGCTTCACTGTGTTGGCTGAACCATCCGTGGCCAAGTCGACGCCTGTCATTTGCGGGGTCTTGGCCCATGACAAGTCCAACGCTTGGCCGTCCTTCAAGCAGACGACGCCCGAAGCAAACGTCTGCAACCAAACGTCCGCCATCTCGTGCGTGGCGCCATCGGTCGATGTGAACGACGAGAAGCCTTGCAAGGCATTGCCATTTTGGTACTGAATGGTGTTGTCGGCATTCAAATCAATGCTTGCCACTTTCACATCGGCCAACGTGTGCAGCTCGCCCGCATCGGTCACGCCGTCGCCATTGGCGTCGATCCAGACTCGCAGTTTGTCAAAGTTGGCGTCTTTCGCGTCGATCCTGCCGTCGTGGTTGCTGTCCATCTCGCCCAAAGCCGCCCAGCCGTCAAGGGCTGTGGTGCCATTGGCCAACTGGGTGTGGTTACCAAACAATTCAGCGCCGCTGTTGATCTGGCCGTCGCCGTTCAAATCGATGGCCAACAAGCCGTCATGCTTGTCCACCCAGCTGATTTTCTGCGGTGTGCCGCTGTGGTTCAAGTCGAACTGCACGGCATGTGCAGCATCGGTGGTCTGCACGCCGTCGCCGTTCAGGTCGAGCACCAAAGGCGTAGCGTAGGCGATGGCAGAAGCACTCCAAGGACTTGTGCTGATCACTTGCCTGCCGCCACCGATGACATAAGTCACGCCGTTTTTAATCACCTCGGCGTGGACAACGCTGCCGTTGGTAACAGTCATGAAGCTGGTTTGGCTGTACGAACCTGCGCTGTTGAGCGTGGCCGTCTCCTGGAGCGTCGAACCCACGTAGAACTTGACCGTTGCATTAGCGAAGCTAGACAGATTCAAGATAGAAGTGGCAATGGAATCCGATGTGTGCATCGTCTCATTGAGTAACGCAGCACATGCCACCGTTTTCAGGGGATCCTCCACAGTGATACTGACGGTATTCACGCCGGTCAACGGACCCCCAGTACCGGTGTTGCCGTTGTCGTTGGTGGTCATGGTCAGCGTGTCGGTGCCGTTGTAGCCGATGGCCGATGTGTACTTCACGGCGTTGTTGCTGGCCAACAGGCTGTTGAGGTTGCTCAGCGTGCCCGTGAGGGTCACGCTGCCGGTGCCGTAGCTGCCCAGGGCAATCCCGGTGCCAGAGGTGGCCACGGCGATGGTGCCGTGTCCAACCGCCAGGGTGATGGTCATGCTGCCCAAACCCGCATCGACGTCGGCAATTTGCAGGCCACTGATGGTGTGCGCTGTGGCTGTGCTTGTACTTTGTGCAACGGGCACGGTGTTGACCGGTGCATCGTTCACAGCCGTCACGGTGATCGCCACTGTGTCTGTGTCGGTGGCATTGGCGCTGTCTTTAGAGACAACGCTCAAAGTGTCCGCGCCGTTGTAGTTGCTTGCCGCCTTGTACTTGAGGCTGACCAATGTGGCGTTGATGTCGGCTTGGCTGCCGCTGACGGTCAGAGTGGCGGTGTTGTTGCCGCCAGCGCTGAGGGTGGCGGCGCCTGACAGCGTGACGCCGAGCGTGCCTTGCAACACGCTCAATTGAATGCTGGACAAGTTGCCATCAACGTCTGCTGCGCTCAGGCCAAGGATCGCCAGAGGCGTGTCTTCTGCCACGGTTTGTGCGACGGGCACGGTATTGACAGGGGCGGTATTGTCCAAAGTGACAAAGAACGACGGCGAAGTCTGCACCAATGCGCCCAACGGCGCAGAGGCCACCACCAGCGCCTGCATTTCGTAGCCGCCCGTGGACATGAGACCCGCTGGCGCAGTCCATGTCCAAGTCTTTCCGGTCACCGTTGCTGTGGCGTGATAGGCCCAGCCACTGCCGGTATTCCACCAAATGACCACCGCTTGCGTGCCTGTCAGTTCGGTGGTCAACACACCGTTGAATGTGGGCGTACTGCCCGCCACATGCGTGCCACTGCCCATGCGAAGCGTGGTGGCTGGGGACACCACATCGGTAATGGCTATTTTGTCGTACGGACGCCACGCCACCGTTGTGGAGGCACTGCTGGTCACGCCACTGACAGCCTCGGACGCCGTGATGGCGTTGCTGCTGTTGTTGAAGGCATCCGGGCTGATGGCATTGTTGGCAAGGGTGGTGACCACATCCAGGCTGGTGCTGACGGTGTAGTTCGAAACCGTTGCAGTCGCTGCGTTGAGCTGGGCTGTGGTTTGTCCAGATAAGTTTTCACCCGAGGTATAAATTGTTACGCCATTGAGCCTCGGATACTGACCGGTATGCCCAGTCAAGGTGATGCTGTCAACGCGGTAATACCCACCCAAGTCGACTTGAACCCAATTCTCTCCAGCGGTTCCACTTTCGTAACGACTGCTTGTGTCACCGTCAATCATGTTGGCCGGTGTGCTTACAGCGGTGTAGATCGATGCACTGTTGGTCGAATTACCCACACCTGCAGTCACCGTCATGCTTGCACGAGGAATATCGGTACCGCCTGACTTGATCGAGATATCGGCGAGGTCGAAGAAATCGCCACCTGCGATCGTCTTGCGCACCATCACATACCGCACCTCGGGCTCCAACTTGGTGTTGTAGCTCCAAGCACCCGTGCTCGCATCTGCCGTCACCGTGCGTGCGGTACCGTTGATGCTCAAGCTCACCGTGGCACCAGGGTTGGCTGTACCGGTCAAAGGCACGGCCTCGTTCATGGCCACCATGTTGTCGCCCGACACCGTGTTGATCGTCACGGGGCGAACCACTTGCACTGAAATGGTGTCTGTCGCACTGGAGAAAGCAGTCGTGCTACCGTTGGTTGCGCTGGAAACGTAGCTGCCTTGCGTGCCTGTGGTCTGATCCCACGCGCGGAAAGTCACGGCATTGGCGTTGCCCGAATAACCCGTTGTGGGCTTGAAATAAATACGGTTGTCTGCGTCAGAGGCCAAGAGCAGTGCATTGCTGTCACTGGCGGTGCCGGTATAGGCCGTCCAATTGGTGCCGCCATTGGTGCTGTAGTACAGCGTGCCATTGGCCACACCGGTGATGGCAATGCCTTTGACTGCAGCTGCATCGAGATCAGTTACGCCGCCGACCAAGGCGCTGACCAAGGCACCCACGGCGCCAGCAGGAACTGCAGAGTCTTGCAAAACGGCCGGTAGCGCGAGGGTAGTGGGTGCCAAAACTGGCGCATCGTTGACCGCCGTCACGTTGATG
>Ga0114964_10000487_pt1 | contig 30543 bp, 23 predicted proteins | sample C_131016_MF_Meta_FD_92638 | JGI IMG/M metagenome (GOLD analysis project Ga0114964, IMG submission 92638) | Freshwater microbial communities from Lake Croche, Canada to study carbon cycling - C_131016_MF_MetaG | ecosystem: Environmental > Aquatic > Freshwater > Lake | place: Lake Croche, Canada...
AAAACAGTGGATACCCTTGACGGTATGTTTTTTGCTACATTAAATTCTGTACAAAAAGAACATGCAATAGTTATTAATAACACTACAATTTTTAATGATACTATCTATGATATAGAAACAGGTTATAAACAACGTAGAATTAAATTTACAGGATTTAGAACTTTAGGGTGGAATGGAGACTTATCCAGTCCTGGGTTTATATATGATAATGTTAATATTACGGACTGGATTCCTAATAGCAAATATATCCCAGGCAATGTTGTAAGATATAATGGTGCTTACTACGAAGCCGATGCAAAGATTATTAATGATTCTAAATTTGATTTTACAAAATGGATAAAATTAAATAAAAAACCCGAATCTAATTTATTAACTAACTTTGATTATAAAATTAATCAATTTGAAGATTTTTATAGTTTAGATATTGATAACTTTGACGCTACACAACAACAATTAGCACAACATCTCATCGGCTATACTCCAAGAACGTTTTTAAATAATATCTTTACAAATAATATTAGTCAATATAAATTTTATCAAGGATTTATCAAAGAAAAAGGTACTAAGAATGCAATTGATAAAATATCCAAAGTTGGAAAATTTACTAGACAAGGTGATATTAACTTTAACGAAGAATGGGCATTTAGATTAGGTAATTACGGTAGTTTTGAAACATATAATGAAATAGAGTTTACTCTTAATGAAGGCACATCGTCAGAAAACCCATACATGGTTAAATTTACTGATAGTATTCCTGCAAATACAAATCCTTTAATAAATTATAAACTACAATCTGATTTATTAATATTACCAAACTCGTATATTTCATCATCGACGTTTAATACATATGCTAGTACATATGTTGATAATAATATAAAATTGCCCACAGCTGGATATGTAAGAACCGATGATGTTACTGCCACCGCTTATAATAAAAATAGTTTATTAGATATTGCTAATAATTCTTTAATACAAGAAGGCAATACATTTTGGCTAGGTTTCTTAGACAACGGAGAGTGGGACGTTTATAGATATACTAAGATAATATCTAAGATTGCTGGCGTATTTGTAAGTTCACCTGCTATAAGTATTACCTTCACTACTGATATAAATCATAATTTATCTATAGGTGATATTGTATCTATTGTTAATTTTAATCAACAGGTTAACGGAATACATATTATTACTGAGATTCCTCGTTTAGATCAATTTACAGTATCGTCTGATTTAACTACAATTGTTAATTCTGATTTATTAACAAACGGATTATTATTTAAATTTGAAAAATCAAGATTTAATAATATTGCAGAATTATCAGATAATAAATTATTATCTACTTTAAAGACTGGAGAAAAGATTTGGGTAGATAATGGCAGTAATGGTAAATGGCAAGTATACGAAAAAATACAAAACTATAAAAATAATTTTGTTGATATTGCTAATACTTCTGTATTTGTACAACGTCTAGGAGAATCAATATTTACATTGGAGAATAGCAATATTTTATTGACCTCGTCTCCTGGTAAATTTTCAAATGTTCCTAAATATGGAACAGTGGGTGTATATTTTAAAAATAATGATCAATTGATAAAACAATTTGATTATACATTAAACAATCATTCTAAAGTATATTGCCAAGATAATGTTGATAATGATTTTGGATATTCTTTATCAGCTGACCTCAATAAAGGATTATTAATTGCAGGTGCTCCAACAGCAAGTAATATTGTAGTATCAAGTGCAAATACTAACTCAACAGGTATTGTAATTATTAGTTCAGGTACAGGAATTACCAAGACATTTAGTTATGAGGGTCTGGTAAAAATTAGTAGTACAGATAAAAACTTTATTCAAGAAACTACTGAGAAAGTTTTGGTCAATCCATATGCAACGACTACCAGTACAGCCGCTCATTCAAGATTTGGTCATTCAATATATAATAGTCAACCTAGTGCAGATAGTGCTACTCTTTTATTAGTAGGAGCACCGGGCGATAGTATTAATACATATACAGGAAGAGTATATGCATATAATGTTCTTAGACCTTCTTATTATAAGGCAACCAAAGCTCAGGTAATATATGCATTAGCTAAAAGTTTAGTTGCTCCTTTATTTTATGGAGAAGTAACTATAATAAATTGGATGACAGTTGGCATTGATGGTCTTGATAAATTTTATGTTGATTACAGATCAACACACCCTGCCGAAGCTGCTTCTTGGGATTTAGATAGAGAAACTGATGCAGTTGGAATAATAAACACAAGAGTAGAAGTTATTACTGCTTATCAAACTAACAAATTAGCAGAATTATATCCAAGTGAGTCTAGTATTAGATACTGGATGATTAATGGTCTTGGCACAAATAACAGTACTTTCAATGCATCTGTAATAGCTGCTCGAGCTGCTAATACCGCAATCGCAGATAGTATAGATGCGGAACGAGCAGCAGTAGAATCTGCTGCACCAACAACAAATATTTTTGCACATCCTGCAGGTATTAATGTTAACTCGGTTATTTCTTTAAATGCAGGTAGTCAATTTGGATATAGCATAGCTGGAAATTCTAAAGGATCTCTGGTAGCTATTAGTGCTCCTTATTATGTCAATACCATAAGCAATACAACAGGTATTGTGCAATTATATGATAAAAATCTCCGTTGGTTCCAAAGTATATCATCACCGTTTAATGGTCAATCGTCATTTGGTGAAAGTATTACCATGTCCTCCGACGGGTCATATCTTGTAGTTTCTTCCCCAGAAATAAAAGTATCACTAACTGGTACACACGGAAGAGTTGCAATTTATAAATTATTTGGAACTGGTCTTGGTATAAGAGCAAGTCGTGCATCAGTAATACTTGCATATGCTAAGAATTCACTTGCTCCATTGCATCCTTCGGATTTAGAAATTCATGTATGGACAGTAATAGGGCTCGATACGTTTGATGCAACAATTAATAATGAGAGAGCAGCCAGTCCTACAATAGCAGCGGCAGTGGATAAAGAACGTGCAGCAGATGTTGTTGGGATAAACTCAACAAGAGCTGCCGTTATTGCCGCATATCAAACAAATGTCTATGCTCCGTTATATCCGTCTGAACAAGAAATTAGATATTGGATGTTAAAAGGATTAGGATCTAGTTCAAACGGATTTGCTGCAGAAATTGCATACAACAATACCTTGTATCCATCTGCATACTCAACTAATCTTGCTCAACGAGCTGCCCTTGCTGCTCCTTCGCCGTATCTATCAACTAGGATGCAGGTAATATATGCATATGCTTTAAATTTACATGCAGAAGTAATTCCTAGTAACGGCGATATTATATCTTGGATGACATCTGGTCTTGGAACAGACAATATCACTTTCAATACTGATGTCGAATCTCGCAGAACATCTAGTCCATCACTTGCAACATCTATTGATGCGGCCAGAGCCGCAGATGCTGTAGGCAATACCGGTGCAAAAATAAAATCTACCAGAGCAGAAGTAATAGCTGCTTATCAAAATAATCTTGATGCTAATCCATATCCATCTGAACAAGAAATAAGATTTTGGATGACAGTTGGACTAGGATACATAGTTGCAACAAATGATACATTAGGAGCATTTAACGCTGCTGTAACACTTGATAGCAAAATTCATCCCGATGTATATTTAACCTGGCTTCAGGCTCGTGCCGCCGACTATCCAAAGGCATCCAGAGCTCAAGTAATATTGGCCTATGCTACTAATATACTGGCTGAATTGCACCCTACAGAAACATCAATAAATTATTGGATGGTTCAAGGACTTACTAATTTTGATAGTCTAAATAAAACTGTTAGAACTAATGATCCAACACTTGCTGCTGCTATTGATACAGCCAGAGCAGCAGATACAATAGATATAAAATCCACAAGAGCTGCTGTTATTGCTGCATATCAAACCAATGCTAATGCTCCTTTATATCCTACAGAAACACAAATAAGACGTTGGATGATTGCTGGACTAGACAGTAGTACGTTTGATATTTTCAATCAAACAATTATTGCTAATAATTTAAGTAATCCTACTAATGCTGCAATTTATCGCAATCAAAGATTAGAAGCATTACCATCTGTAGATTTTACATATAATCTTTATCAAGTTATCGACAACCCATTAAAACATAGCGATTTAAAATTTGGTAAATCTATAGCTATTAGTAATAATAATAAATTAGTGATAAGTGCAGTAGGCGTTAATGGAACCATTCCGTTAAAATTTGATGTAAATTTTAAAGATGGTAAAACTACATTTGATAATGGAACTACAAATTTCACGGAATCTGACCAAGATTCAGGAACTGTATTTGTTTATTATAACATAGATGGGTCATTTGTTCAAGCAGAAGAAATATTAGATCCTTCACCGGTACCTGGAGATAAGTTTGGATACTCGGTTGCAGTTACTAATAATAGTATATATGTAGGAGCTCCTTCAACAACTGGACCATCAAAGTTTTATCAATTTGGAAAATCAGATTTAACAGTTAGTGGTCTAAAACTTTTAAGAGAACAACCAGACCTAGTTGATGTGTTGACTATTGATAGAGTTGCATTAATAGATTCTTTCAAAGAAGAAGTTATAGAATATTTAGATGTTATTGATCCATTGAAAGGTAAAGTTGCAGGAATTGCCGAACAAGAATTAAAATTCAAATCGTCATTTGATCCTGCTGTTTATTCAATTGGAAACTCAACAGCCATTGTTGACAGCAATCTTAGTTGGATAGATGATCATGTTGGAGAATTGTGGTGGGACCTAAGCACAGCAAAATATCAATATTATGAGCAAGGCGACGAAATATTTAGAAAAAATAACTGGGGTAAATTATTCCCAGGTGCAACTATTGATATCTATGAGTGGGTTAAATCTGATCTATTGCCTAGTGAGTGGGCGTCTCAAGCAGATACAAATGATGGATTAACTCGTGGTATTAGCGGACAACCAAAATATCCTGATAATAGTATTTTATCTGTTAAACAATTGTTTAATAATGTAACTCGTTCATTTGAAAATGTTTATTACTTTTGGGTAAAAAATAAAGTAATTGTTCCTGAATCAAATAATAATAGAAGAATAAGCAGTTATCAAGTTGCTAGTATTATTGCTGATCCAATTTCAAATGGATTAAAATTTGTAGAAATATTATCTAAAGATGCAGTAGCATTTGCAAATGTACAATCAATGTTAATAAGTGATAGAATAAATGCAAATATTGCTATTAATTCTAATAAGAGTGAAATACCAAGACATACTGAATGGGAGTTAATGTCAGAAGGTAATGAAAATAGTATGCCGCCTACTTTATTGGAAAAGAAACTAATAGATAGTTTATTAGGTCATGACCAATTAGGCAATGTTGTTCCTGCAACTAATACCACATATAGAAATAGATATGGTATTGGTATTCGTCCACAACAAACACTATTTAAAAACAGAATAGAAGCATTAAGAAATCAAATTACATTTGCTAATTCTGTTTTAATAAAAGAAAAAATAACAGGTAATTACAATTTTGAAAATTTAAATAGTTATGATGCAATACCAGATCCGTTCTATAGAGAATATGATATACTTGTTGATGATACTATTGTACGTAATGAAATCGATACCACTTTATTTGAACAAACAACATTAAAATGTTTTGTTAATAATGGAAAAATAATATCTGTAGAAATAATTAATCCAGGATTTGGATATCTTATAGCACCGTCAATTACTGTAGTTTCAACCACCGGCGAGGCCGCAGAACTTCTATCAGAGATAAACAGCAATGGTGAAGTTATAAATGTTGTAATATCTAATGCCGGCCACGGTTATATCACATCTCCTAAATTAATTGTCCGACCATTCACTGCTATTACAATAGCAGATGTAGATGCAAAAGGTCGTTGGACTAAATGGATATTTGATTACAATTATCGCACCTGGTACCAAATTGGAAATCAAAAGTATGACACTAGATCGTATTGGAAATATACTGATTGGATTAGCAGCACCTATAGTAAATTTAAAGATTATACGTATGTTATTAATTCTGCTTCTGAAATTAATACATTAGCCAATGTAAATGTCAGCGACTATGTATTAATTAAAAACATAGGTGATGGACGATATGCTATTATTGAAAAATTAAAAGATACAGAGATTGGAGATTTTAATAAATCTTATAACTTTGTTTACATAGAAAATGGAACAATACAAATACTTGACTCGATATGGAATTTTGCCAATATAAATGTTTCATATGATTCTGCTACCTTAGAAGATACATTATATGATCAGGTACCTGATGCAGAATTATATCATATACTACTAGCATTGAAGGACAATATATTTGTTGGTAATCTTAAAGTTAATTGGAATTTATTCTTTTTTAAAGCAGTTAAGTATTCGTTGACAGAACAAAAAATGTTAGATTGGGCATTTAAAACATCGTTCATTGATGTTTATAATACAATTGGCAAGTTAGATCAGCGTCCCGTATATAAATTAGACAATGAGAAATATTTTGAAAATTATATTGAAGAAGTTAAACCATATCATACCAATATAAGAAAATTTACATCTAAGTATTCTTATTTAGAAGATCAACCTAACGAAGGTTATGCAATGTCATCGACTGATTTTGATGCACCTTCGGTGTCATGGAATGATAATCATAGTTATTGTGTTGGTACCATTATAGTTGCAGACCCTGGTACATTGTATACTCAACGTCCAACAATTACGATATCCGGTGGCGGCGCAAATGTTACTTCAATTGCCACAGCCGAAGCATATGTTAGAAATGGTGGAATTTATCAAATACTTATAACAGATCCAGGCGCAGGTTATACAGAAACTCCAACTATTACAATATCAGGAGGTGGCCCTTATGTTACTTCTACCGCAACTGCATCTGTATCTTTATTAAATTTAACAACAAGAAAAAATATTATAGGATTAAAATTTGACAGAGTTAATTCTTTATCAGAAATAGGCAAAGTTAATGTTACTGACAAATTTATATGTTCAGGAAATGAAAATAAATTTGTATTATCTATACTAGCGGATTCTAATAAAGAAAACATCATTCCAAGTCTTGATGGACAATTAATATTATCAACTGATTATACAATAGAGTATTACACTGAAGAATATAATGGATATACAAAAAAATATTCAAGATTTGTATTTTTAAATTATATTCCTACAGCAACTCAGGTATTCAAAATAACATATAGAAAAAACATTGATTTATACACAGCAGTTGACAGAATAGAGAATTTGTATACTGCCACTGTTCCATTATCATCGTTAATGGATGGTGTTATATATCCTAGTAATGTTATTCAAGGATTACCATTTGATTATTCTCCAGCATGGGATACTGTTCGGGGATTAGGAACATACGACCCAGCTTCCTCAGGTTGGAGTGATAGCGTAGGATATTATGCATCTGCAAAATTAGTAAGTTCGGTTGCCGCTGGCGATACCACATTATATCTTAATACAACTACTGATATTGTTGTTGGACAAATAATTAGTTTATTAAATTCACCAACTTCTTACCTACGTAAAGACACTGTAGTTAGTTCGGTTAATACTTCTAACAATTCAATTACAATAAGTCAGCCTTACTATGCAATTAAATCTGTTAGATCAACATCAACTAATATTAATTCTAATATTGTTGTTATAACTGTTGTTCCTTTTAATGGAGCAATTGTAGCCGGGGATATGATTTTAATAGACGGAATTGAGCAAACAGAATTTAATGGAATTTATTTTGTTTCAGAAATTGTAGACGCAAATAAGTTTGTTGTAAAAGCAAGCTCGGTATTATCTACCACAGCTACAATACTCACTTACGGTGAAGCAAGCATTACAATATCTTCTATGCTAGGTAGTATTGATAAGGATGGTGTATTGTTAGATCATATATCTGAAACATTTATCCCTGATGATACCAATCATATAGAAGTTGACATAATGTTGCAGTATGATGAAATTACTAAAATTGAAATATTTAAAGATGGCGAAACTTTGCCAATGCTTACTGGAATTCCAATCGTAGGACCATACCCTACCAATGAATATTACTATATAACAAAAAACATCACCGGCGGTGCCGTAGTAAACTTCTATCAAATGACCAATACTAGTTATAAATTAGAATTTTACTCGTATACTAATCCAAAACTTGAATTCTGGAAAACTGATGCATTATCTGCAAGATTAGATTCTGTATTACCTGGCGGTTCAGTTAATTGGGGGAATTTTGCTGGAGGTCTAGGTGTTAGATATGGAACAGTTTTACCTGAAGAAGGATCTACTTCTATAATCATAGATGGTGATTCTTTCTTAAATGAAAGATCGGGATATGCACCTGAAGAATGTGTAGCCGGTCATGTATTAGATAGTTTAGGAATTAATGTATATACAAAATCTGAAAATTCAAATTCAACACCTACTGTTATAACTGGGTCGTTTCCTGTGAGAGCAGGAACCACTGCTACCTATACATTAAGTGTACCTAAAACAGAATATGCAGGTATAATGGTTAACTTCAATGGAAAAATACTTGACAGAGTTGCAAATGCTAGCGAATTTACAAACTCAGATCAATATTATATGTTTGGAAATACTATACATCTTCCACAACAGACGGTATCTGGAATAGGTGGATATACTATGGTTTCCATAGGAAGCAATCACTTATTAGTTGATAGTAATATTGAAGCAGTATTAGGAGTTACATCTGCTAAAGTAATGGGCTTATTATTGAGTATATACGATGTTGGTACAGCCTATGTATTGGTTGACGGACACGAAATTCCTCAAGACACACCGGCATCTGGCGATACAAAATATTATGAACTAACTGCTTATAGTAAGAAAAATAATAGAGCAAGTGTAAAAGTTTATGGACTTGATACTAATTCTCACACTATCGAAGCATGGTTCTTCCAATCTAAATATACAACATTTAATAGAGTGCATGAAGAAACATTTACAGCACTTGCAGGACAATCTACATTTAATCTTTTATTTGTACCAGGAAAAATTGAACCACTAAGTGCTCAAGTACTAGTTGAAATTGATGACGGAATCAATGGAAGAAGAAGATTATCACCACCGTGGGTTAGCTATTATCAAATTACAAATAGTCAATTAACATTTGCAATTGATAATAAAAATTCATCACGTACATATACAACTGAGCAAGTTATGGTATATGCAAATGGAATAGAATTACGTCCAGGATTTGATTACACATTTGACGACATTAACAGCACAGTAACAATAACTTCTGGACTATTAAGTGCAGGTGATGTTATTGCAGTGGTAGGATTAATTGATTATGACTATATTGTAGTTGGTAATATTTTACAATTAACAAACACTTATCCTAGCGATGTTAATGTAAAAGTCATATCATTTACTGATCATGATAATATGTTAATGAGAACAGAAAGATTTAGCGGAACAATTGAACGCCGTTATACGTTATCATTTCCTGTATTATCTGACAACTATGTATGGGTATATGTTGATGGAATTTCATTAACTGCTAGAACAGAATTTGAAATTCTAGATGATATGAAAACTATCCAAATAGGAGATTTAATAAATGTTGATTCTGGATCTAAGATAACAATTACTACTGTTAATCCGCAATCACATAATGATCAAATTATTGGATTTAGAATGTTTAATGATATTTTTGACAGATCTCATTATAAGAGAATATCAGAATATCATAGCACAACATTGTCTCGAGCATTACGTCATACAGATAATGAAATTCATTTATCTAACGGAACTGGAATAATTCCTCCTAATCCATTAACCAATAATCCAGGTGTTGTTATAATCGATGGCGAGCGCATTGAATTTGCAGAGAAAGATGGAAACACTTTAAGAGGTCTAAGAAGAAGTAGTTTAGGAACAGGTCCTGCTAATTTTTCAGCAGTTGGAACACAAGTAATAGATCAGAGTTCACAACAAACTATACCTTATCTTGATACAATATTGGTGCAGTCAACTTCTACTACAAGTACAACTTATATTATTAGTACAGTAACTAACGCCAATATAGGTGCAGGTATTATTTTAGATCCAACGATAGATGCTGTTAATCAAGTTAGTGTTTATTATGGTGGACGTCAATTACGTAAAACATCTTTAGTTGTTCATGACAAGTTCTATGATAAACCTGTATATAATCCAGAACCTAGAACAGCATATATCTTAATGTTTGGTCAATCTAATATAGCTAATTATGGAGATCATATAGATAGTTATACACCTGATGATAGAGTAAAACGTCTTGATATAAATGGTAATTGGGAAATTGCTGTATCTCCTGGTGGCCCTAACAGATTAGCTACAGGATACAATTGGAGTACTGGTTCAGCAGTAGATATACCAGGAGGACCATCTGGAGGCAACATGGATGGAAGAATTGGTGATGTGCTTCTTCAGAGTGGAAAGTATGACAAGGTATATATTGTTAATGTTGCAGTTGGTGGAATACCAATAGCATGGTGGCTCAGTACCGCATTACCATCTGATTATCTTGGAGGAGTTCCAAGAAGGGAAGATGATTTCCCTTATGTTAATAATAGACTTTTTGAAAGACTACAATTTGCAGCCAGCAAGGCTAGTGAGCTTGGATTTAAATTTACACATGTTTTATATGGCGCCGGCGAATCTGATTCAATAGCTCCTAATATTACACCGTCAGATGTTTATCAAAGTAGATTTGCACAACTTAGAACAGATCTTAGATCATTGGGTATAACTGCTCCTATATTCATTAGTAAAACGTCTTATTTTGTAAATCCTCCATACACTGTTGATAGCATAACCAATGCACAACAAACTATAGTAAATAATTATTCAGATGTATATCTTGGACCAAATACAGATCTTTATGGAGATAGCTATCGTTGGGATCATCTACATTTTAAAACATCTGGCCTAAATGCAATTGGTAATACGTGGGGTAATACAATTGTTAATACCTTAATATCATTTGATCCAGTTGCACCTGAGTTCTCTATAAACACATCTACTAACGAATTGTCGTTAAATATTTCAGACTATAATGGAATAGCCACAGATATTACTATTATACAGAAAAAAGGACAACTATGGACAGGAACCGAATCGTTATTAACTAGTAACGCAATACAAGCTGAATTCTTACGTGATAGAAAATCTCTATTGCCTGATATATATTATTATGGTGGAGACTCAGTACTTAAAGATAATGATAATGCAATTATCACTGATGACAACGACCAACCCTTAGAAGGATATTAAAATGACAAAAATAACTCAAGCACCATTTATTACACCAGGAGCAAATACCAGTATTGTGGTAACAGATTCCTTGGCAGTGGCAAGGATAAACTATAGCGATCTAGTAAATCAATTATCAAATGATGTTCAAGGAGTTCAAGGTGCCCAGGGTAGTTCTACTGGTAGTCAAGGACCGCAGGGAATTCAAGGTATTAGAGGATTTCATGGCGTTCAGGGGACTAATGGTCGTGCAGGTAGTCAAGGTATTCAAGGTATATCTGGTTCGGCAGTTGCCAAGGGGGATACTGGTAGTCAAGGTATTCAGGGTACACAGGGCATTAGGGGATCAACTAGCGTTTCTGCCATAACCGCAGATGTACTACCAACAACTACTAATACGTATGATATAGGATCACAAACTGCTATCTGGAGAAATATATATGCTGCTAGTATTAAAAATGCAGCAGGTGTTTCATTAATTGGTGAAAGAGAAATAAGCGTAAAAGATTATGGCGCCGTGGGTAATGGTATCGACGACGATGCAGCAGCCATACAAGCTGCTATAACCGCTTGTAGTAATGCAGGAGGAGGTATAGTTCGTATTCCTTCAGACTTTAGATGTTTGGTTGATAGTGCAGACATTACTATACCATCAAGAGTGGCATTAGTTGGTACAAATATAATGCCAAGCATTGTATCAGTTGCAGGCGGTGCTGATTATAATATTAGCGGCTACAAAAGTACAATAATTTTAAATCCAACATATAAAATTAATATATGCAATACAGTCAGAGCGCATTCTGGATCTGTTAAGGGTTTGTATATATTGAAAAAAGGACTTGTTAATTTAGCTGGATTAAGTACAGGTGCTGCTAACACTCAGGTATCTAATTTTTCAGGTACTGCTATTAACATAGGGCTTTCAGGATACAACACTTCTGATTGTTATGTAGGGCATTGCCATATAACAGGATTTGCTCAAGCAATAAGAGCCACAAACTCTGATAGAATTACCATAGAAAATATCACTGGTGATTGTACAAATGGATTATGGATCACAGATAGTTATGACATTGCCCGTATAAGAAATTGTCATTTCTGGCCATTCTTATCTTATGGATATACAGCTACAACTCCATGGAGAGACGGAATTTCGTATAAACTTGATGGCACTAATGACTGGACAGTTATGGATAATTGTTTTTCGTTTGGATATAAATTTGGATTTAATATCGGAGTTGGATCAAACCATGTAACACTTACTAACTGTGGTGTAGATGGAGATCCTGCTTCTACAGCCGATGCAGGGCGAGCAAACTCTGTAGCATTTTGGATAACAGGTGCTTTATGTAATCTTATCAATTGTAACGCAACAACACATCAATGTAATTTCTTTATTGATTCAGGAAATTATGATACAAGACTAACAGGATGTACTGCCTGGGGAGGAGTATCCTGGTATCATGTTTATATAAATTCAGGAATAGTAAACATAACTGAATGCTCATTCAATGATGCAGTATCAAGTTGGGCAATTGCAATAGGTGCAGGAACAGTAGGATTTAACATTGACAATAACGTATTCAATGGTACCAACAACGGTATACAATTTGAAAATCTTAATTTAACAATACCAAAAGGAAACATAGGATCTAATAATCGTTATATTAATACCACAGTTGGTATTAATAATACAAATTTAGGTGTAGGTCCACAAACTAGCTATTTCACTAGAAGATTTATTCTTGGATCAGATCCAGTAGGTTCTGCTACTTCTAATATTGCTCATATTGATGCAGCGGCAAGAGGTACACCAACATCTCCACTATCATTAAAAGGGTTAGATATTATATCTAGATCTGATGCATATGCATATAATGGATCAAATTTCCAAATAGCTGCATCTACTAGAATGCAAGTAGATTATTCTCCTGGTGGAACATCGCTTCCTGGAAATTATGTTCCTGCATCTTTTATTATTTCAACCACTGGACTTAGTGATACTGGTCTAATAGACAGAGTATATGTAAACAGCGCCGGAGACGTATTACCGGCCACAGATAACGCATATAATTTAGGTAGTTCTGATCTAAAATGGCAATCTATATATGCTGCTAATGGAACTATTAATACATCGGATCGACGATTAAAAACTGAAATTGCTACATCAACTTTGGGATTAGATTTTATCAATGATCTTCGACCTGTCTCGTATAAATGGATTAGTGGAGGAACAAAAGTTGTTCAACAAGTTTATCTAGATGAAAATGGAAATGAACTAACAAATGATCAAATAACACCCGAAACTAAATCAAGACCTGATAGAATTATCACTGAAGAAGTGTCTGGAAACAGAACTCATTGGGGATTAATTGCCCAAGAAGTTAAAGAAACACTAGATAAAACCGGTGTTGATTTCGGTGGGTGGATATTATCCGACATGAATAATCCTAATAGTACACAGCATATAAATTATGCAGAATTTATAGCACCACTTATTAAAGCGGTACAAGAATTATCCGCCGAATTAGAAGCAGTTAAATCAAAATTGCAATAACAATATGGATATAAATACACTATCAACTTATATATATTATGACAAGTCCAACTAATAACCAACCTACTACACAGTCAAAGCCCAACGAATCGGGCGCTGTTAGCGTCCAAGGTCATATAAAAATCTTTGATCCTGTTACCAAAGAAGTTTTCATAGATAAAAGAAATGCTATTCATTATGAAAACTTTTCTATTGCATTAGCACAAAGTATTTCAAATAATGAAGGTCCAATTGGAGAAATGGTCTTTGGTAATGGTGGATCTCGTGTTGATCCAACTGGAATTATCACATACCTAACACCAAATACAGTAGGTAGTAATGCCGCATTGTACAACCAAACATACTATAAAACAGTTGATGCTAAACGTAGTTATTCGTTAGATCCAGCAAGAAATTTTATGGAATCTAGACACATTGTAGGAACAGCATATTCAGATGTTCTAGTAAGTTGTTTATTAGATTTTGGTGAACCATCTGATCAATTAGCTTTTGATAATAGTAGTAATCAAGACAGTGCATATGTTTTTGATGAGTTAGGACTAAAGTCGTATTCTGCCGCAGGTCCAAATGAAGGTATGCTATTAACTCATGTAATATTCCATCCTGTACAAAAATCATTAAACAGAATGATTCAGATTGATTACACTATAAGAATACAAAGTATTAGCACTGGAATTTAATCATGTCATATACATTACATTTTTCAGATCCAACTGCTATAGCAACAATTACTGTACCTTCTAGGTCAGTAAGTTCTCCCGGAATTAATGATTATGATACAAGTTTACAACTAATTGGATCTGGATATCCAAATTACGGTCTTCCTACAGCACAAAACTTTTTAAAGTTATTAGAAAACTTTGCAGGCCCTTCACAACCTACCAACGCTATAAAAGGACAATTATGGTATGATACCACAGTTCCTAGCAAACCAGTTTTAAGAGTTAATAACGGGACAAATACCAGCGGACGTTGGCCTAGTGCTAATGGCATATATCAACAAACAACTGATCCAACGGTACGTTATACAGAAATTACTGACGGCGATATATGGGTTGATACTGCCAATAATAAATTAAAAATTAGATTTGAAAACAAGTGGACAATAGTTGGACCAGAAACTCCAACTGGACAAAACAAGTCTGGTACAGAAACCACAACACTTGAAAGTAATACAGGTGATTCATATCCTGTTATACTTCAGTGGGCAAATGGAAAAATTGTAGAAATAATTTCTCTTAATTCATTTGTCCCAAGAACAGTGATAGACGGATTTCCAACAATAAAAGTTGGTACTAATCTTACTTCGAGTGTTGTTGCAAAATATAACGGCCTAGCAGAAAAAGCATCTTTGTTAGAAGTATCGCCTGGAGTATCTGTTGGAGCAAGCGACCTATTAAAGAATCGTACTATTAGACAAATACATACAGGAACATTTTATGTAGAATCAAGCATTGGTTTATATGTTAGACCTTCTGCTACTGCTACACCTGTTAGGATATATAGCGACTTAACCAATAATGGTTATGTTAACTATTATGGAACTACTTTACAAATAGGAACACAAGATACTTCTTATTTAAAATTTAATTCTGGATATGCTAGTGTTGGTATAAACAAAACTCCTTCTTCGGGATCTCCAACATTAGATGTTGCCGGCGGCGGACAATTTACCGATGTATTATCAATAACATCTTCTGCTACTGTAGCACTATCAATTACTGGTGGAGCATTGGTTGGCGGCAAATTAGCAGCCGGCTCATTGGTAATAAATGGAAAAACAACATCTACTGATAAATTAACACTAGGTGCTGCTGGTAGCGGAATTATATTAGAACCAGCAATTTCTGATGTATACGATATAGGCTCACCAACTAAGAAATTTAGATCAATTTATATATCTGATGTATTTGGTGTAGATAATTTTCGTGGTAGTATAACTGGATCTGCAGGATCATTAACAGTTCCAAGAGCGTTTTTAGTAGTAGGGCAAGTAACTGCAACTAGTGTTTCATTTAATGGAACTTCGGATATTACGTTTAATACTCAATTAACAAGATCGGCTATTGCCAATCAAACTACTGCTACTAGCACAACTGCTACTCAAACATTATTGGTTTTAAATACCGCCACAATAACATCTAATTTAGAAAGAATATCTAAATCAAACTTCTTATCTGATGTATATCCTAACTTGTTCCAAACAGGTATGATTACTGCATTTGGTACTTCAACAAATATTCCACCGGGATTTTTAGCCTGCAATGGTGCTACAAAAACTGGATCACTATATCCAGATCTATATGCACTTATAGGAACTACGTATGGGCTTGGCGGCCTTGGAACATTTAAAACTCCTAATATGTCTGCAACTACTTCAGTTTCGCCAGGTGTATATCTAACATATATTATAAAGACATAAACATATGGCCTACCTTATATACAACAACGACGGTACAATATTAACAAGTATTGCCAATGGGGAAGTTGATACAGTTTCTACTGATTTAACTTTAGTTGGAAAGAATGTTGACAATTATGGACAATATATCAATAATAACTTTGTTAAATTATTAACAAGTTTTGCCAGCGCCGATGGTCCTGTAAGTCCTCAAGTTGGACAACTTTGGTTTAATACAGGTACACAACGTCTTAATGTGTTTGACGGGACATCGTTCAATCCTACCTATGGTGCAAGAGTAAGTGGAACAGCATCTTTTACTACAAGCACAGGTGATTTTTGGTACGACACAATCAACAGTCAATTAAAAATATGGAATGGTAATACATATAAATTAGTAGGACCTGCTGTTTCGGCACTAAAAGGAAAATTTGGAATTGAACCAACTCCTACAACTGTAGTTCCAGACGGCGGCGGGTATTCAAAAGATGTAGGTATAATATATTCATTTGGTACTTCTTCTGTAGTAATTACACAAGAATCGTTTGATATGACTGCTGCTGACTCAAGTGTTTATCTTGGCACATCGGCAGTTACATCTTTGGTAAATGGTGCGACATTTATTAACGATGTTGACGTTAAAGGTGATTTACATGTCAACGGCGATTACTATGTGAACAATGTTAAACAGTTTCCAAATGGACAAACATTAACTGCATCTTATGATATTACTACATATGGTGATCCACAAGATGCAACCACTGCTACTGCAATTGCAAATATATCAGCTGGTAATATTGCTATGAAGAATTTCTTACCTTTGATATTTTCTACAGTTACTAATATAACATATGGTGATTTAGCCTATCCTCTTAATTCAATTGCAAAAGTTATTTGTTTATATGATAGCGGAAGTTCTATTGTTAGCTCTGTTAGAAGATTTAAATTAATTGATGATCCTATTCACCCTGGTACCTATATTTGGAATTGGGACAATGTATATACAACAACATTTCAACCATCTGGCTGGTCTACATTAACAAATATTGTACAACTTTAAAGGTCTTTCTAAATGGCATATATTTTAAATAAAACTAACGGATCAATTGTTGCAACAGTACAAGATGCAACAGTTGATACAACTACTGATTTATCATTTGTAGGTAGAAACTATGCCGGCTATGGTGAAATTCAAAATGAAAATTTTCTAAAATTATTGGAAAATTTTGCCAATTCAACAGCACCATTAAAGCCTATCGAAGGACAACTTTGGTACGATACCGCTGGTAAACATTTAAACTTTTTTAATACAGTTAATTGGAAAAGTATTCCTTCATTGGAAATTAGTTCTACTAATCCTATTAACACTACAACTCCAGTACCGGGAGATTTATGGTATAATTCAGTGGAACAACAATTAAGTGTTTACAATGGATCCAAATACGTTATAATTGGTCCACCTATTGGTGCTGATACTAAAGCAGGATGGCGCGGAGATTTTGAAAAAGAAGGTAATAATCCTATCTATAACACTAAAGCAGTTATAGGAGAAGATGTTGTTGCAACAGTATCGGCACAATCATATGCATTAAGCGATCTTGCTAATAGTACATATCCAATATATAGTACAGGTTCAAAATTATATAAAGGAATTAATTTAACTGGTGCAGATCCTTCTACTGGAAGTTCTGAATCTGTAGGTTCTTATTTCTGGGGAACTGCTGCTCATGCATTACGAGCAAATACATCTACTTATTCAAATGGATTTGTAACTACAATTGATAGTACTACCAATGGTTATAAACCTGTAACATTTCTTACTACAGCTACTTCACTTACAGATGGAACTATTTCTATAAATTATGGATTTGCATATAATCCGTCTACTAATTATGTTAAGGCAACAAGATTTGAAGGTGTTGCTACTAGTGCATTATATGCTGATCTTGCTGAAAGATACGAAGCCGATGCAGTCTATGACGAAGGAACTGTATTGATAATTGGCGGTAAAAAAGAAGTAACAACTACCGCGGGTAGAGCCAATACATCATGGGCAGGAATAGTAAGTAAAAATCCAGCATATATGATGAATTCTGAGGCAGGAACCGACGAAACTCACCCCTATATTGCCTTAAAAGGCCGTGTTCCTTGCAAGGTTGTTGGACCTATAAGTAAAGGCGATCTACTTGTTACTAGTGTATATCCTGGATACGCAGAAGTATATAATCTAGATGGAAACGTTGATCCTAATGCGGTCTTTGCAAGAGCACTAGAAGACTTTGACGGAGATTTTGGAGTTATTGAAGTAAAACTTTAAACTGCCATTGGCGCTTTAATAGTAGCGTAGCAGTTATAGTCAACCAATTTAATATCTTGCATAGTAAATTTGGTTATATCATTAATATTGTTCTTGAGTTCTATGGTAGGCAATACCAATGGTTCTCTTTTTAATTGCTCTCTTACTTGCTCTAAGTGATTGTCATAGATATGAGCATCACCAAAAGAAATAATTAATTCACCTGCTGAGAGATTGCATACCTGTGCAATCATATGTGTGAACAATGCATAACTTGCAATGTTAAATGGCACTCCAAGAAACATATCAGCACTACGTTGATACATATGGCAGCTCAACTTACCACTACTACCTACATAGAATTGAGCGGTCATATGACACGGTGGTAATGCCATTAATTCAAGTTCACCTGGATTCCAAGCACTAATAATATGTCTGCGCCCATATGGATCTTTCTTAATACCATTAATCAATAGTTGAAGTTGATCGATATGTTTAACTGCCATACGGTTAGCACCGAATACTGGAGCACGCCATGAGCGCCATTGTACTCCATATACTCTACCTAAGTCGCCTTTAAATCGTGCTTTTGGTTGCCAGTAGTCTGCATTAGCATTGCTAGACCAGATGGTACTTTCTGTACTAGTACGACTACCGTGTAGAATTTCTTTTAAACGATTCTCGTCGCCGCTACCTTCAATGAACCAAAGAAGTTCACTAACAACAGATTTCCAAGCTAACCGTTTTGTGGTAATAGCTGGAAATCCTTGTTCAAGATCAAACTTTAATTGCAGTCCAAACTTACTAATAGTACCTACACCAGTACGATCTGGACGATGTTCACCTGTCTCTAAAATTTCTTTTAGAGCATTAAGGTAAGCGTCTTCGGGATGTGTCATTAAGCTTCTACAGTTTTCTTTGCTTTGGACTCTTTAGCCTTTGGTGGATCAATAGCATCTGCCATTCTGCGGAAATTAGCAGCATCTTTAGCCAACTTATCAGCTTTAGAACGATATGACTTTGCTACTAGTACAGGGTCAGAAATTTCATCAGTAGTCTCAACTACTACATCTTTCTTTGTCTCTGGTACCACAACATCTGGTACAACAATTTCTTCTTTAGTAGAAGCAGATTTACTTTCTTCTTTAACCGAACCATCGGTGACTGCTAGATCTTCTAACTTAACTCCTTTTTGTTCAGCAATGATATTGTTGAGCTCATCTAATGGAGTAGATGTTTGACTGTTAGGAGTCATTAATACAAGTTTAGTAGGAACCTTTTTAAGATGCCCATTGGCATGCATATATTGTAGCATGACAGTACCATCTGGAAAACGCCGTACAGCAAGAACATCTGCAAGCTCATTGGCTTGTTGTCCTGCATCGCTATCAATTAGACTCATCAATGAGTCATGATAGGCGTCGGTGAGACCATTGGTTCCTACAACCAATGCACTATGGGGATCTCCTGGAAGAGTACGATACACTACTGCTATACGAGCAGAATTGTTTTTCATCTTTCCTACATGTTTGGTAAATTTAGCCATGCTACTCTCCTTGTATTATTCTGCGGCTGCAGGCTGATCTTCAGTTTTTGGTGGTGCTATTGCATTTAGAAATGCATTTAGTTTGTCATAGGTTGCACCTACTGCTGAAATTTCATTTGCAGCAAATACTCCACGGCGTACAGCAACATCTACAATTGACCGTATATTACCTAGATCAGTAATTGTAAGTTCTGGTGTTTGTGGTGCTGCGGCTTCTTCTGCTACAGGTTCTTGTGTTTGATTTTCTTCCATTTTAATTTTCCTTATTTTTTATGTAAATGTTGACATCCTATTGCCAGCATGGTTAGTTCCTTTGGGTCTTCCATTCCTATTTCTGTGTAAGCAACGATTTTCCTATCTTGATCTAAACCATATCCGTCTTTGATAGCATACCTGCCATCTAAGTTATATTCGATCCAATGCTCAATGTCCTTAACATCAAATCTATGCTCTATCGAAAGTTTGGTGAAATGATCTGGCATAAAGGATATTTTTCTTAATCCTAATACTGACAGAGCATTAACCGTTCCTCTATTAAGAGACATTATATACCTACTTTATTTATAATAAGCTGTCTGGCCGAAGGGTGCAATTATGGTATCATTGCCGTGAATAACAAACAAACTTTCGCAATGATCCTCATCTCCCCAGCTTCCGCAAGGATATCCATCTGTAAACATAATAAAACGCTTTGGATTAATATCTTCACGCTTCATAAATTCGTAGTTAGCATCAAAGTCTGTACCGCCACCGCCCTTAACTTCGTAGCTCATAATGTCATCTGCATTGTCTCCTGAGAACTGAGCATAGTTATATACCTCTGTGTCAAAGCACCATAGATTCAATTTAAAATCTTTGTACTCATCCATAATGCCTTTAACTTCACTAATAAAGTCTTTAGCCATTACATCTGAAATACTACCGCTCATATCAATGGCCACGGACACATCAATAGTTTCTTCATTCATCATTCCGGGCAGGATAGCACCGCAATGTTGGCTTTTACGATTTGGACGAGAAAAGCTAAAATTGCTCTTAAAGATACTTTGGATATTCATACGCAGGATCTGACGCCAGTCCATTTTAGGCTCAGTAAAGTCACTGATCATACGACGGATACCTGCTGGCACTCGTCCAGCACCTGCGGATTGAGCAGCAGCCATTACAGCTTCTTTGATCTCATCACGGATTGCCTTCTTTTCTTCAGCAGTTAACTTTGGACGACCTTTGCCTTTACCGTTATCATCGCCATCTTCTCCGTCGCCGCCTTCACCATCTTCGCCATCCAAGTGTTCGTCTAGCAATTCGCCAAGTGAACTAATGTCAATCTTTTCTGCTTTCTCATAGAGCTCGTTGTAAATTTCTTCATAGCTCTTGCCACGATACTTGTCATCTTGGAAGATCTTAATGAAACTTGGCACTACACCAATACGTTCATCTTTTAGAATTTGGTTAGCAGCATAGTCGGCAGCAATGTTTGACAATGTAGGATCACGACTATCACGACGGCCCATATGATCAAATACATTATGTAGAACTTCGTGAGCAAAGCCAAACTCTGCTTCTTTAGGATTCAATTTATTAACAAATCCATTGTTGTAATAAAAGGTACGACCATCTGTGGCCAATGTATTACACCATTCACTAGCATCCACCAATTTCATACGTGTAGCAAGATTGCCAAAGAACGGATGCTTCAATAGCAAACCAACACGAGCCGTAATCAGTTTTTCAAGAATCTTATTCTTTTCAGACGGGGTAAACTGTTTACTAGCCCAATCTTCTTTTTTACTTTTTTCGGCCTTCATTACTTTAGACATAGTGTATCCTTTTAGTGTTTAAGCATATATTATACATTAAATTTATCAAAAGAGCAAGCAAAAAGGCCCTTGCGGGCCCTTTTTAACTTTCCATTGCAACCAAAATGTACTTACCGTACTTGTCGTGGAAGCGATCGAAGTGTTTCAATTTGCTAGCATCAAACGGAAGATTGTAGCTAGTCAACGCAACCTTAGCAGCCATAACAGTTAGCTCAGTTGGGAAGTTATCCATAATGAACAAGAAGAAACGATCTGCTTGTGCATCCCAATCTTTGGCTTTCTTGTTAAAAGCATCTTGGAGTTCATAGCAAAGGCTAATGCTCAAAGAGTACATCGCGGAGATTTCTTTAATCTCACATTTGGCAACTTTGCCAGACAAGATGTCTGTTGGGTTAGGCATCTGTTTAGCAACACGACGGTGTGCCATAAACTTAACAGCAAGTCCTTCACCGATTGCACCAGCAACCAAATCAGTCAATGTGCGCTCATCCAAGTCGTCGTCCTTGAGCAAATCGCTGACAAAGGACCAAGAACGTGGAGTTGCAAACGCCCGGCTTGAAGACTTTGGATCAAAGTCATACAAATCTTGTTTAGCAAAACCAATATAACCAACAACTTGTTCGTGCAGTTTGTTGTTAACAGCCCACTCTTGCCAATCTTCAAAGTCAGATTTCAATTCAATGTGAACAAAGCGGTTGGCCAATGGAGCAGGCATACGATAAGTAACGCCCTTGTCAGTTTCACGGTTACCAGCAGCAACAATACTAACACCTTTTGGCAATTGATAAGTACCAACACGACGATTCAATACCAATTGAAAAGCAGCGGCCTGGGTAGCAGGAGCAGCAGAGTTCAATTCATCCAAGAACAAGATAGCAGTAGACTCTGGATCAGTGGGCAATTCTGCAGGAGGTGCCCAGGTCATAGTATTTTCATTACTATTATAGTACGGAATACCCTTGATGTCAGTGGGTTCCCAAAGGCTCAAACGGACGTCAATAACTTCGCGACCTTGTTCGTCACCAATTTGTTTAACAATATCGGATTTGCCAATACCGGGAGGACCCCACATGAATACAGGACGTTGGATTTTGACACATTTACGGATACTGCGCTTGGCTTCGTTGGGAGTAACAGTACGATTAGCGCTCATTGCTTCTGCCATAGTGTAATCTTTCTAAAAAGTTAAATTAATATTGCAACGATTATCTGCTGCAATACGTTAATTATACATACATTCTTACACTTTGTCAAGTGATTTCTGAGTATCTCTTCTGGGCTCTTTGCAATTTTTGGATATTTCCAGCAAATAAGATGAGTTGTATTGCCATTTTTTCTCCAAAAAGATAGATCTCTTTATGGGTCAGATAAAACGGGCAATCAACATTATTGTCAATCCACAATAATAGTGAATTGGTCAAGAATATAGGTTCTTCAAATGCTACTCTATGATGCTTAATTTCAGCATTACAAAAACTTTCAAATCCTTTTTCAGTTAGGCCCAGCCCACCTTTTTTCTTTAATCTAGGATTACTCCAAAATATTTGACGTAGCTTATCAATAGATCGATCGTCAATGGCAAGCCCTAACTGCTCTGCTACTATTTTAGTAATTTTAAGTTTTTGATTCATCGGTGATTTTCTCACCAGTGGTTAGTTTATAAACGGAAAACTCTTCTGTGTTGAACATTTTATTCAATTTTTCCGCTAGATTGAAAGCATGACCGCTGTTTGCAAACGACACCTTCTTATACTTTGGTCCTACTTCTTGTGCAACTACACTACTGGTCTTTAAATTAATTGGTTTATCTTTATAAAACACTGACCATACGGCATCAGACTCTAAAACTTGATCTGTTTTATATGATTTTTTATTTGTTATCTCTAATAAGACGTTCGGTTTAGGTCTACTCATTATACATACGCTCCAAATGTGCGTATATATTTACCTGTTTTTCTAAAAACGGCCGCCGTCCATTTTAACTTGTATAGTAGATGGTCCTGAAAAAGATTGATCTAATTGTCCTGCTAGTCTAGTCATTACTACTGCTAGACTATTTTGTAGTTCTGTAGCCTCTAAAATGCTTAAATTTACTACTTTTTGATTAGTTTTTATGGCAATTTTAGTCTTATCTAAGAAGTTTTCAATAGGTATTGTGTTTAGTTGCTTCATACCTTATTAAGACTGTTTAGTACAGCCTTCATTTCTTGTGAAGTTTTAAATGGACCCTGATATGGATTACGTTCGAGTGTAATTAGTTTAGGGCAATACGCTCTTAACCATCCTTTTTGGAATTGAATAACATAGTAGCCTGCACAATATCTACTCTTGCTTTTAAGATTCTTGGTGTATAAGGGTAGTCTTGATTTAACATTATACACAGGATTGTAGGGTTTGGTGCGGCAAGGATAGTTATAAATGGTATGATTAAGAGGTTCTATTTCAAATGTATTAGATTTCTTCCTATCAACAGTGGCTAGTTGATCAACAATTTCTTTAAAACTTTTGATCTCCACTGCTTTGCCTTTACGTAAAAACACATATCCTTTTTTATTCTTAGCAATAGATCCGATCTTCTTACCATTGCCTTCGATGATCCATTCTTTATTTGGAATCAATACTTTTGAAATTACTGCGTTCATGCTATATATCTCGCGTTAAGTGGTTCTGCATAACTCTGCACCTGTTCACTGATCTTATTTAGATCATATTCGGAACAAAGTTTAAGCAAACGTACTCCAACTTGTGGAATATTCTTTTCTGCCGTTGTGGCTGTGTTGATTGTTTCTTTAATCAACTCTTTAATGTTATCTGGTTGTGCTGTTAGATCGCACAATAGTACATTACGAGTGTAATCATCTAATACACGATGCTCGACGCCTTCGTGGTCAGCCCAACGTTGCAACATGAGATTGTTCCAAGAGTAGCCTTTGGATTCACGATCAGCAAATGCTTCACGCAGACCAACTTTATTCTTTGTCCCTTTCTCACGTACTCCCGGATAAGCACTAAAGATGTTGTCGGAGGTGTCGCCACGCATACACTTCTCAAAAAGCAACCATTCTGGTTCAGGTGCACCTTTTGGTAAATTTGTTTTCTTATCCTTAATGTGCTTACCTTTTTCGTCAAAGTATCCTTCGTGTGTAGTTGTAATCTGCATCACACCATTATATTGTCGAACATTTGGTGCAATAAGTTGTGCAAAATCTCCATCTGTTGAAATAATAATATGATTGTCAGCCGGATGACTTTGAATCCAACCTGCAATTAAATCATCAGCTTCTAATTGCTGATGCTGTAATACTGTACAGTTAGTTTTGTTGGTAATGTAATCTTTAAACTGATCAAATGTTTCCCAGAATACACGATCTTCTTCTGCTTCTCTTGGACTTTGAGCAGCACGAGCTTCTGTACGTTGACGTTTGTAAGGAGCATATACATCCTTGCGCCAGCTACGCCCCTCTAAAAAGAAGATAACATGATCACCTTTAAAGTCTCGCCATGCTTTACGTACACTACCTAATACGGTAGCAAGACTCATACCAATCTTATCATTAAGATCACCGCGAGTAGCATGTCGAGCACGGAAAAAAGTGTTTGCTGTATCTACAAGAATATATGTTTTGTTCATTTAATTTACCTTAACGTACGAAATTTTTCTATTTGTACGTTTAACTTCTTTAAAATTATTTTGTAATAAAATATCATCAATTGCTTGATGATCGTAATCACTTACATCGTCAAATACAAATTGTGATCCTATAACCGATCTTGGTAAGAAAAATTCAACTTCTTTAACAATACTGGATTTATCATGGGGCCCATCAAAAAATACCAATGCATATTGATTTAAAATAATTTTATTATTTTGATAAAATGGAAACCCTTCTTGGAATCTATTAAAAAATTCAGTATCTTCTAAACATAAAAATACTACATTAATTGGTTTTTTATCAACATAGGCATATATGTTTGACATAGCCTCATTTCTCATATCATTGGTATAATCACTTTTATCAAAGCGAGAATCTGACATATGATAGTCAATATTACCATACGGATCAACACATATAACGTTTCTATTAGTATCGTTAACTGATAACAAACCATCTATAATAAATTTTAAGCTACCACCTCGGCGTGTTCCTATTTCACATACTGCACCGGGCACATTTTTTATTGCTGCTGCTGCATCAAATAATACATCGTAGTCAAGACTATCAGTGGGCAGTTGTAAATTTGCAATTATATTATTCATTTAACTTACCTCAGTTCTTCCGTTTCCTAGATTGTTTACATTAATATAGCCAGCACCTCTACGATCCATATTTACACCAGCTTCGGATCCAATATTTCTACATAAGTCCTGGAACCAAAGATCGACCACGGATTCATCTGTCTCACCTTGATATCCTTCTGTTCTTAATTGTAACACAAAGTACTCGTTCCAGTCAAGTTCAAAGAAGCCATTGCGGATATTATCTTTATTAACATGAGTGTCCATAACTGCTACCCAGGGTTCTTTCTTTTCTGTGGCAATCTCTTTGGCTGTTTTTTGTTTCTTTACTCTTGGTGCTTTAGGTACTGCTGCTATTTCTTTAACTTCTGGTATTGTTGGCTCTTCAACTTTTACTGGCTTGTCTTCAATGCCGAATAAATTTTTAATAAATTTTTTCATTGTATTTTCTTTAGTTGGTATAATTGCTTGATCTAGAATGCCCATTAGGTGCCCCACTCATTTTTAAATAGCGGAACTTGTAAACGATCACTATAACGTAAACCGTGTTTCATTGCCAACAATGCTACATTCTTATTATTCATTGCATACACACTTTCTACACCACCTACTGGCATTAGATAGATATGGCCAATAAATCCTGCCTTACGATATGCAGCAATAGCACATTCGGCATCGGCAAAGTCTTGTTCTGTAGCAATAACAAACTTCAAATATGCTGTACCGTATTCTTCGTACTCGCAAACACGTTCTGGTTTAATAGCTTCATCCCACGGTTCACCACTACACGGTAGTTTAGCACTAACACTAAATGTAACTTCTCTATGGAAATCGTAATCGTGATGATATTTCCAAGTATGTAGGTATTGTTTAAATGGTGCTGTTAATTGCATAGTACCATTTGTTTCAAACGTAATCTCTTTAAGACTTTGCATCTTAGGATGTTTCAACAAGTCTGGATATTGTTTTTGCCAACCTAACAATGGCTCGCCACCAGTAATAACTAGATGTTCATCACGCCATTCACCAAATGGAAGTATCTCCATAATACGTTCTACAATTGCATCTGTAGTCAACATTGGACTTAAATCTTTAAAACGTGGATCCCAACTTGCGTAACTATCACAACCTGTACTTACTAATGGCAATTTTTTATAGTCGTCGTAGTAATGAATACGTGCTGCAATATCTTCTACCTCACGACTTAGTTCGCCACGTGGCATACCAAATCCTTGACATTTGAAATTACAGCCAAACGTTCGTAAAAATACAGATGGGACGCCCATATAACGTCCTTCACCCTGCACACTATAAAACAATTCTGCTATTTTAATCTTCGACATGTTCAACCTTTATAATTTTAATATTATTTTTTTCCATCCAATTAAGGGTAGTCAATACAATAGTTTCTAATTGACTATATTTAGGTTGCCATTGAGTATCTGACATAAATTTAGTTGGATCTGCAATCAGCTCATCTGGATCACCAAATCTTCTTGGACCTAATTTATAATCAACATCTAGTCCAGTAGCATATTCCACTGCTTTAACTATCTCTAAATTACTAATGCCTTGACCTGTTCCTAGATTATATGCTTCAAATGTACCGATGTCAAGTGTTTTAGCAAGTTCAACGGATTGTACATGAGCACTAGCAATATCAGATACATGTAAGTAATCTCTTACACACGTTCCATCTTTGGTTAAAAAATCATTGCCGTTTATGGTTAATGCATTTTTCTCCAGCACACTTTGTATTACTTTTGGAATTAAATGTGTATCATTCCAATTATTACCTAGTGTACCATCTGGATCACAGCCACAGGCATTGAAGTATCTTAGTGCAATACCTTTATATCCATGCGCTTGTACATGGCTTTCAATGACGTATTCACACATCTTCTTACTGTGACCGTATGGACTTACAGGGATACCTTGTGCATATTCAGCAATAGGAACAGAACAATCATTACCATAAGTTGCTGCACTACTGCTAAAGATGATCGTACCTTTCCAACCTAATTTAGATAATTCGTCTAACATACGATTAGTTTTTGCAACATTATTGTCGTAATATTCACCGGGGTTGGCAATACTAGGACCAACTAAACTAGTACCAGCAATGTGTATGATTGTATCTACATTGTTTATATTGGCAGCCGTCGCTGTAATATTTACAAAGTCGTCAATGATTAATTCGTTAACAAACATTGAAGCATCCGGAATAGTCCATGTTCGGTCAATGCCAATAACATAATAGCCAGCTTGCTGAAAGGCCTTAGCGGTATGACTACCGATAAAGCCCATTGCACCTGTTATGATAACTCGTTTAGTATTTTGACTCACGAGTATGTTTCCTATAGTCAGTGCCCATACGCAACATATCTCCACCTATACCTTGCAATATATTACAAATACGATCAATTGTACCATTGTTGTAATCACTGATTCTGCCAAGGTTAGGATGTGGATTACCCAACAATATCATTAATTTATTTAGAGCATCATCAATGCTCCATGGTACGTACATACGAGTATGATCATTAGCAAACGTTTCTGGAAAACTACGATATGCCGGGTATAATACATTACATCCTAACGCATCGGCTTCACTAACTGTATTGCTGACCCAATCTTGTAAAGCACAATTGAATACTACACGGCTGTCATTAACAATATCGTAGTATTCATTCTTTTCTAAGTTTTCGTAAATTTTAAGTTTACCTGCTTTGACCATTTCTTGTGTACGTAGCATATAACTTTCATTATTTGATTTAAGTTTGCCACCACTACATACACAGAATTCTACGTCAACACCGGGATTACGAATAAAAAATTCTTCAATCAAATCCATATAAAAATCAGGTTGTTTTTCCTGATCCCAACGTGCTGAAAATACAACTCGTAATTGTCTTTCATTAAACGGTTTGATAGTTTTTACACGACTACGTACTTCTGCTTTACCAAATGCTAATCCACTGATATTATAGATTGGAGCCTTCCAGCCTGCAATCTTCATATGCATTACCATTTCTTCATTAGTTGCGAGTACTCCGTCCACAAATGAGTCAACCATCTTTTCGTAGTGACCCATGAAATCTTGCATATCCCATACATGAACAAAATCGTCAGGATCAATGGACTGAGCAAGACAGCGAACATAAATCCTAGGCCGGTGAGCATAATCAATTTGCTTAAGAATATACGGAAGACTTTCAATTCCGGGTTGAAACATGTCTTCAAAGTAGATAACATCTTCATCATTTATTTCTCCAGCTTTCATCATCTTAATTAGATTCATAAGTTGCGACATACCAAAGTATGTACGACCATGTGCATCTAATACTTGACCAGTTACAATTGCTTGATCATTACTGAGTGTTTCACCAGGTACAACTATAAAATCAATTTCACGGCGCTTGAATACAGCGACATTCCAATCTTGTAACTGTAGAGTATACCTTGCTTTGTAGGGCTCTAATCCCATATAATACAGTTTACGCATTATTGATCCTGATATTCGCGCTGTGGTTTTCCAGAAGCCTCGCGACGTGCCTTACGCTGCAAATACTCTTGTTCTTGTTGGAACCTACGATAATCATTGGAACGATAAAGATCTTTCTCATTGTAGGGAAGAAGATTAAACCGGCAATGATCTAACCAAGCATCAAGATCATCAAAGATCCGATTAACTTCAGGTTTCATTTTAAGAGTTTTTTGAATGTAATTTGGCTGTGCCATTTTTGTTTTTCCTAATATTAGGGTTGATTAACAAATGTAAGTGTGGCACCATTCTCGCCATCTTCACTTACGTCTATGATGGTCTGACGACCAGGATACCTTGCAGTAATTGTCGTGTTAAGTTCACGAGCAATCATTTCACAAGATTTATGGTTGAGTTCAAGAATGCCATCATTGTAGCACTTCTCAAGCCAACGCTTAAACTGGATAAATTCAATATCGCGGTCATCTTGGAAGACCTGGATAAAAACTTTAAAGTGGAAAATATGTCGATGCGGTGTTCCAAGAAAACTAACATCATATTCGTCGCCTGTGGCCAACTTAGGATCAGTTGCGGCAGCAGGGTAGCAGTGAATTCCTTCTTTCTGGAACTTTACATAAATCATTGATTGATCATTCATTTAATTACTTCGTCTTTGGTATATTGAGACCAATCTGTAAAGGTCTCGCGGGTTAATAAATTGTGTAGGCTATGACACCACACACCAGGGTTAGTTGACTTGAAGTCTTTATCGTCAAGTTTAATTATAGCATTATAACCTAGTTGTTGTAAATAGGGCAGTTTCACCGAAATCATTGGAATGAAGTTATGATACTCGGTAAATCCACTTTCTAACAATCCTTCA